>Ga0209450_10001651_pt1 | contig 11155 bp, 8 predicted proteins | sample FrelakmetLWP11LW_FD_187149 | JGI IMG/M metagenome (GOLD analysis project Ga0209450, IMG submission 187149) | Freshwater lake sediment microbial communities from the University of Notre Dame, USA, for methane emissions studies - LWP11 LW (SPAdes)... | ecosystem: Environmental > Aquatic >... | reverse complement strand
CCTGCCACGAGGCGATGCGCAGCGCATGGCATTTCTTGCCCAGCAGCGCGTTGCCGCCGTAGCCCGAACCGTAGGACTGGATCGCCAGTTCCTCCGGGAAATGCACGATGAAGCGGCGGTTGGGATCGAGTTCGCCGGTCGAGTGCAGGCCACGCACGAAACGGCCGTCGCGCTCGATGCGCGCCAGCGCCGCGGCACCCATGCGCGTCATCAGGCGCATGTTGGCGACCACGTAGGGGCTGTCGGTGATCTCCACGCCGCAGCGCGCGAACGGCGAATCGACCGGACCCATGCAGTAGGGGATCACGTACAGCGTGCGGCCCTGCATGCAGCCCTCGAACAGCGCGTCCATCATGGCATGGGCCTCGGCGGGCTCCATCCAGTGGTTGTTCGGACCGGCGTCGCGCGGATCGCGCGTGCAGACGTAGGTCAGGTGCTCGACGCGCGCGACGTCGCTGGGGTGCGAGCGGTGCAGATGGCAGCGCGGATGGGTGTCCGGCGACAGCGGCAGCAGGTCGCCGGTCGCTTCCATCCGCGCGACCAGCGCGGCGTGCTCGGCATCCGAACCGTCGCACCAGTGGACATGCGCGGGACGCGTGCGGCGCGCGACCTCGTCGACCCATTGGTTCAGTGCTGGCAACTGGCTCGGCATGTCGATGCGGGCTCCGGCCCGTCGGGGCCTGGTGGAGTCAAGGGAAGGGCGCCACGGTAGCGGCCCCGCCGCGAGGGTTTCAATCCGCGGCGGGCTGCACGCTGCCGCGCGCGGGGATCAGGGTCGCCACCACGTGGTCGACATAGGCCTCGAACTCCTCGGCGGTCATGCGTTCGAGCTTGAGCAGCAGCATCAATTGCAGGAATCCGACGTAGGCGCCATAGGCGAGCCGCGAGCGATGTGTTGCATCGCGGCGCGAAAGACCGAGCGCGCGATACGCCAGCGAGAGATACTGGATGCGGCGCTGCGACACGCGCTGCATCACCGGTCGCACCGCGGGATGGTCGAGCGCCTTCAGCAGCGCCGAATAGATCACGTGCGAGCGCATCTCGCGGCTGGTGCGGCGGAACAGTTCCAGCAGGCGCTCGCGCGGATCGGCGATCCGGTCGACCTGCGCGATCAGGGCACCGGCGTCGGCCTGCTCCCAGCGCCGCAGGGTCGCCTCGAGCAGTTCGTCGCGGGTGCCGAAGTGCCAGTAGAAGCTGCCCTTGGTGACGCCGAGACGGCGCGCCAGCGGCTCCACCGCCACCGCCGCCACGCCCTGTTCGGCGATCACGTCCAGCGCCGCCTGCTCCCAGTCGGTGGCGGACAGGCGGCTGCGCTCGGCGCGGGCACTGGCGACGCTCATGGGGTCCCCCGGGATCGCTGATCGGTCATATCCATACGGTAGCGTATTGACAGGCGCGAAAAAAGCCCAAGATACTGCCCCATATGGTCGCCCTCGCCCAAACCCAGCCAGCCCTGCCGAGCGACCCGGTCCGCCTTCGTGCCACGGACGGGGTTGGCCTGGCGTGCGAGTTCCATGGCCCGGGCACCGGACCGGCGGTGGCCTTCGCGCATGGCTTCGGCCAGACCCGGCATGCCTGGCGGGCAACCGCCCGTCACCTCGGCGAGCGCGGCTGGCGCACCCTGATCGCGGACGGCCGCGGCCACGGCGACAGCGGCTGGGTCGAGCACGGCGGCTACCGCTTCGAACAGTTCATCGACGACACCGCCTGCCTCGCCGAAGCCGCCGGTGGCCGGCCGGCCTGGGTCGGCGCCTCGATGGGCGGGCTGCTCGGGATGGTCGCCGAGGCGCAGGCGCCGAGCGGCCGTTTCGCCGCCCTGGTCCTGGTCGACATCACGCCGCGCTGGGAAGCGCGCGGGGTCGAACGCATCATCGGCTTCATGCGCGCCCACCCGCAGGGCTTCGCCTCGGTGGAGGACGCGCAGGCGGCCGTGCGCGACTACCTGCCGCACCGCGCGCACGACAAGGACCCCGCGCGCCTGTCCAAGCTGCTGGTGCCGATGGCCAATGGCCGCCTGCGCTGGCACTGGGACCCGCGCCTGCTGGAGACCGTGGCCCACGAGGCCGAGCGCTGGGGCCCGCTGCTGGCGGATGCCGCGCGCGCCCTGCGCCTGCCGGTGCTGCTGGTCAGCGGCGGCCGCAGCGACGTCGTCTCGCGCCACACGATCGACGAATTCCTGCAGCTCGCGCCGCACGCCGAGCATGCACAACTCGCCGATGCCACCCACATGGTGGCCGGCGACGCCAACGACCGATTCACCGCCACCATCGCCGATTTCCTGCACCGCATCGGCCACGCGCCGACGCGATCCCACCCCTGAGGAGTGTTCCATGGACAGCTTCGCCAACTGGACCCCGCTGCTTGCCCTGCTGGCCGCATCGCTGGCCTGCGCCTTCCTGCGGGCCGGGCTGCGCGCCTGGACCGTGGCCGGCGCCGTCGCGATCGCCGCGGCGACGTTCGCCGTGCAACCGCACTGGCTGGGCTGGGCGATCCCGACGGCGCTGTTCGCGCTGGTCGCCCTGCCGCTGAACCTCACCCCGTTCCGTCGCACCGCGATCAGCGCGCCGCTGCTCAAGGTCTACCAGACCATGACCCCGCAGCTGTCGGAGACCGAGAAGGTGGCGCTGGAAGCGGGCACGGTCGGCTGGGAAGGCGAGTTGTTCAGCGGCCGACCCGACTGGTCGAAACTCGAAGCGATCCCGGCGCCGAAGCTCACCGCCGACGAGCAGGCCTTCCTCGATGGCCCGGTGGAGGAAGTCTGCGGCATGACCCACGAGTGGGAGGTCAGCCACGAACTGGCCGACCTGCCGCCGCAGGTGTGGGACTACCTCAAGAAGCACCGCTTCTTCGGCATGATCATCCCGCGCGAGTACGGCGGCCTGGGCTTCTCCGCCTACGCGCACCACTGCGTGCTCAACAAGGCGGCCTCGGTGTCCGGCACGCTGTCGTCGACGATCGCGGTGCCGAACTCGCTCGGCCCGGCCGAACTGCTGCTGCACTACGGCACCGAGGAGCAGAAGAACCACTACCTGCCGCGCCTCGCGCGCGGTGACGAGATCCCCTGCTTCGCGCTGACCAGCCCCTGGGCCGGCTCGGATGCGACCTCGATCCCCGACTTCGGCGTGGTCTGCAAGGGCCTGCACGAAGGCCGCGAAGTGCTCGGCGTGCGGCTGACCTTCGACAAGCGCTACATCACGCTCGCGCCGATCGCCACCGTGATCGGGCTGGCGTTCCGCCTGCACGACCCCGACCACCTGCTGGGCGAGCAGAGCGACCGTGGCATCACGCTCGCGCTGGTGCCGCGCTCGACCCCGGGCCTCGAGGTCGGCCGCCGCCACCTGCCGCTCAACATGCCGTTCCAGAACGGCCCGGTGCGCGGCAACGGCATCTTCGTGCCGCTGTCCTGCCTGATCGGCGGCGAACAGTACATCGGCCACGGCTGGCGCATGCTGGTCGAGTGCCTGTCGGTGGGCCGTTCGATCTCGCTGCCGTCCTCGGCGGCCGGCGGCGCGCGCATGGTGGCGGCCAACACCGGCGCCTACGCGCGCATCCGCAAGCAGTTCCAGATGCCGATCGGCCGCTTCGAGGGCGTGGAGGAAGCGCTCGCCCGCATCGGCGGCTACACCTATGCGATCACCGCGCTCTCGCGCATGACCGCGCACGCGGTCGACCTCGGCGAGAAGCCGGCCGTGCCCTCGGCGATCGCCAAGTACCACGCCACCGAGAGCGCGCGCGAGGTGGTCCGCGACGGCATGGACATCCACGGCGGCAAGGCCGTGATCCTCGGCCCGCGCAACTGGATCGGCCGCGGCTGGCAGGGCGCACCGGTGGCGATCACGGTCGAGGGCGCGAACATCCTCACCCGCTCGATGATCATCTTCGGCCAGGGCGCGATCCGCTGCCATCCCTTCGTGCTGAAGGAAATGCAGGCCGCGCGCCTCGAGGACCGCGCCGAGCGCCTCAAGCAGTTCGACCGCTTGCTGTTCGGCCACATCGGCTTCGCGATCTCCAATGCCGCGCGCGCCTTCGTGCTGGGCCTGGTGCACGGCAAGGCCGGCAAGGTGCCGGGTGGCGAATACACGCTGAAGTTCTACCGCAAGCTCGGCCGCTACTCGGCCGCGCTGGCGCTGGTGGCCGACACCGCGATGCTCACCCTCGGCGGCAAGCTCAAGCAGAAGGAGCGCCTGTCGGCCCGCCTCGGCGACGTGCTGAGCCAGCTCTACATCGCGTCGGCCATGCTCAAGCGCTTCGAGGACCAGGGCCGGCCGGCCGCCGACCAGCCGCTGCTGGCGTGGGCGATGCACGACGCCATCCACAAGATCCAGGTCGCGCTGGATGCCTTCCTGCGCAACTTCCCGGTCCGTCCCGTGGCCTGGGTGCTGCGCGGGCTGGTGTTCCCGCTCGGCCTGCGCGAGGTCGCGCCGGGCGACCGCCTCGGCCACCGCGTCGCGGGCGCGCTGATGACCCCGTCGGAGACCCGCGACCGGCTGTGCGAGGGCATCTTCTTCGGCAGCGGCCCGCTGCACTGGACCGGCTTCCTCGAGCGCGCGCTGCCGAAGGTGATCCAGGCCGAGCCGGTCGAGCGCAAGCTCGCCAAGGCGCTCAAGACCGGGCAGTTGCAGGCCCTCGATGCCGCGGGCCAGCTGGAGGAAGCGGTGCGGGCCGGCGTGCTCACCACCGCCGAGCGCGACCTGCTCGCGGAGGTGCGCCAGATCACGATCGAGGTCATCACGGTCGACGACTTCGAGTCGGAGGAACTGATGAGCGTCAAGGCCGCGCGCCCGGCCGCACTGCGCTCGGTGGCCTGAACCGATGGCCATGTCGCCGCTCGCGGCGTTCCGGCGGTTCGGCGGCAGCGCGCCGGGCCGCTGGCTGTTCTCGCGCCTGGTGTGCTTCCAGGCGCCCTACTTCGGCAGCATCGGCCCGGTGATCGAGGAACTCGCCCCGGGCCGCTGCGTTGCGCGGATCAAGGACCGGCGTCGCGTGCACAATCACATCGGCACGGTGCACGCGATCGCATTGTGCAACCTCGCGGAGTTCACCGCCGGGCTCGGCACCGACGCCTCGATCCCGCCTTCGATGCGCTGGATCCCGAAGGGCATGACCGTGCGCTACCTGCGCAAGGCGCAGGGCACGATGACCGCCACCTGCACCATCCCGCCGGCGACCGAGGGCGTGGCGCAGGACCTGCTGGCGCACGTCGACGTGCGCAATCCCGCCGGCGAGGTCGTGTTCGACGCCGACATCACGATGTACGTCAGCCCGCGCAAGCCGCGCGAGGCTTGAGCATCAGCGGTCCAGCGGCACCGTCAAGCCGAGCGTGAGCACGCCGTCGCCGAAGCCGTTCTGGCCCGGCTGGCCGGTGTCGTTGCGGTCGTAGCGCAGGCGCAGGTCGGCGCGCAGCAGCACGCGCTCGGGCGCGACCAGTTCCCACTGCCCGCCGATGCCGAGGTTGAACATGAAGTCGCGGCCGTCGCGCACCGGATTGCCCGGCGGCGCGTCGAACTCGATCAGGCCGATGCCGATCAGGAAGTACGGGTCCCACAGCGGCCCGCGGTTGATCGTGAGGTGGTTGATGCCGATCGCGCGGTGCTTGAGCCCGTAGTCGATGCCGAAGTCGAGCTCGTCCGCGGACAGCTCGACCTCCAGCGCGTACTGCGGGCCGAAACTGCGGCCCAGGGTCAGCGCCCACACCTCGCCGTCGGCGTCGAAGTTCTGGTCGGTGACCACCACGCCGCCGCGCGCGCCCAGCGACCACGCATCGGCCGCACCGACGGGTCCGGCCAGCAGGCACAGCACGGCGGCGACGGCCAGCCGGCGCCTCACGTGCGCGCCTCGTGGTCGACCGTCTCGGCCGGCAGGTCGCGCGCACGCCGGATGGCGAGCAGCGCGGCCAGCAGGAACAGCACGCACAGTCCGATGCCGAAGGCGGCGACGCCGGCGGTGCCGAATCCGAGGCCCTTGGTCAGCCCGACGTGGACCCAGGAGAAACTGAGGTCGCCGCCGCGATAGACCACGGTGTCGATGAAGTTCTTCGACTTGTAGCGGCTCTCGCGGTCGACGCGGGTGTAGAAGGTCTCGCGCGCAGGCTTGCTGAGTGCGAATTCGCCGGCGCGCGTGACGATCTGCACGGCGCTGAGCAGCATCGGATAGGGACTGCCGGTCAGCGCTGCGAATCCGATCCCGAGCCCGATCGGCATGATGACCAGCAGCGGCGCCGGCCCGTACGCCTTGAGCACCCAGCGCGTCACGGTCAACTGCGTCACCAGCACGGTGATGTTGATCGCCAGGTCGAGGGTCCCGAAGAAGGCCGCCCGCGCATCGGCGTCGGGGAACGCCAGTCGCGCATACGCCAACTGCTGGTTGTACAGCAGGGTGCCGACCGAGACGCCGATGAACAGCAGCAGCGCCATCGCCTGCAGGAACGGCGAGCGCAGCACCAGCAGCGCACCGCCCAGGATCGAGCCGCCGATCGCGTCCTCGCCGGCGTCGTAGCCGCGCTGCCGCTCCTGGGCGAGTGCCCACGGCACGAGGCGGGTGATCGCGAGCAGGCAAAGACCGAGGAACGCGGCCGAGATCAACAGCATGCTCGGGATGCCGAGCCGGTCGACCAGCAGCACGGTCAGCGACGGCCCGAGCAGCGCGCCGAGCGTGCCACCGGCGGCGACGCTGCCGTACAGGCGGCGCGACTGCTCGTTGGTGAAGATGTCGGCCATGAAGCTCCAGAACACCGACACCGCGAACATGTTGAACACCGCCACCCAGACGAAGAACGCCGCCCCGCGCCAGCCCACGCCGGTATCGCTCTCCATCAGCGCGTGGAAACCGAACAGGCAGGCGATGAAGGCGATGTAGACCAACGGCAGGAACACCCGGCGCGGGAATCGCGCGACCAGCGCGCCGTAGGCCGGGACCAGCAGCAGCATGCAGACGAAGGTGCCGAGGAACAGCCACTGCAGCGGATAGTCCGAGCCCATCGCATCGCGGATCGGGCGCAGCACGTAGTAGCCGCACAGCAGCGAGAAGAAGTACACGAACGACCAGCCCAGCGCCGGCAGTTCGTCGCGGCGCGCACCGAGCACGGTTTCGTGCCAGGTCGCTCGCGGGGGGGGAACTGCTGGAATGGACAAACGCACGCTCCGGGGATCGACGCGGGGACGGTAGCGGCATGCGCGCTCAGGCGCCAGCCTCGGGCTCGGCATCGGCACGGGCGATTTCGGCCGCGCGCCGCCACGCCGCCAGGGCTTCCTCGTGCAGGTCCCAGACGCAGGGCGAGCAGCCGTTGCCGCAGCAGTCGCCGGGCAAGGGCGGCTCGGGTGGCGGGATCGCAGGCGACGGTGGTGCTGCCATGCGCACAGGGTACGATGCGCGCGTCACGGGCGCGTCGGAGGGCGCATGCGGCTGTCCACGATCGCGATCCATCCGCTGAAGTCCTGCGCCCCGCTGCGCGTGCCGGAAGCGGACGTCGAGGCGCGCGGCCTGGCGCATGATCGCCGCTGGATGGCGGTAGACCCCGGCGGTCGCTTCATCACCGGCCGGCAGGTGCCGGCCCTGGTGCGGATCGTGGCGACCCCGACCCGCGACGGCCTGTCGCTCGCCGCGCCCGGCCTGCCCGCGCTGCACGTGGCCACGCCGCGGCCGGACGCGCCGCGTGCCGCGGTGGTCGTGTGGCGCGACACCATCGACGCCGCCTGCGCCGGGCCCGCGGCGGACGCTTGGCTGTCGCGTGCGCTGGACCGGCCGGCGCGCCTGGTGCACATGGACGCCATCGCGCGCCGCGCGGTGGACCCGGCCTACGCGCAGCCGGGCGACGAGGTGGGCTTCGCCGACGGCTTCCCCCTGCTGCTGGTCGGCCAGGCCAGCCTGGACGCGCTCAACGCGCGCCTGCCGGTGCCGGTGCCGATGGCGCGCTTCCGCCCCAACCTCGTGGTCGACGGCGCCTCGCCGCACGCCGAGGACGGCTGGCGCCGGATCCGCATCGGCGGGATCGCGTTCGACGTGGCCAAACCCTGCACCCGCTGCGTGTTCACCACCGTCGACCCGCACACCGGCACGATCGATCCCTCCGGCCAGCCGCTGGCGGAACTCAAGGCCTACCGCCGCACGCCGTCGGGCGTCACCTTCGGCGTGAACCTCGTCGCACGCGGCAGCGGCACGCTGCGCGAGGGCGACGCGGCCGAGGTCCTCGCCTGACCCGAAGCACAACCAGCACGCGCGGTCACGCTGCAGTGCGATAGAGCGATCATTCTAAGCCCGCGGCCCTAGCCTGAGGCATCGACGCTCCCGGACCCACCGTGTACGACTACATCATCGTCGGCGCCGGCTCCGCCGGCTGCGTGCTGGCCAACCGCCTGTCCGCGGATCCTTCCCGTCGCGTGCTGCTGCTGGAAGCCGGCGGCCGCGACTGGCACCCGTTCATCCACATGCCGGCCGGCATCGCCAAGCTGGTCGGCAAGAAGGGCGTGAACTGGGACTACACCACCGAACCCGAGCCGCACCTCGGCAACCGCCGCCTGTGGTGGCCGCGCGGCAAGGTGCTGGGCGGTTCGAGTTCGATCAACGCGATGTGCTACATCCGCGGCCACCGCGCCGACTACGACGAATGGGCAGCGATGGGCGCGACCGGCTGGGACTGGGACGCGGTCCTGCCCTACTTCAAGCGCGCCGAGCACAACGAGCGCGGCGGCGATGCCTTCCACGGCACCGGCGGTCCGCTCAACGTGGACGACCTGCGCCACCACAACCCGCTCAGCGACGTGTTCCTCGCCGCCAGCGGCGAGGCCGGGTTCGCCGCCAACGACGACTTCAACGGCGCGCGGCAGGACGGCTTCGGCTACTACCAGGTCACGCAGAAGGACGGCGCGCGCTGCAGCACCGCGGCGGGCTACCTCGCCCCGGTGCGCGACCGCCCCAACCTCACGGTGCTGACCGGGGCGCTGACCCGCCGGGTGCTGCTCGACGGCACGCGCGCGGCCGGCGTGGAGTACCTGCACCGCGGCGCGGTGCAGCGCGCCGAGGCCACGCGCGAGGTGATCCTGTGCGGCGGCGCACTGAACTCGCCGCAGGTGCTGATGCTGTCCGGCATCGGGCCGGCCGACGAACTGCGCCGCCACGGCATCGCGGTGGCGGTCGACGCGCCCGAGGTCGGGCGCAACCTGCACGACCACCTCGACGCCTGCACCATCCACCGCTGCACGCGCGACGTCACCTACGACCACACCAACGACCTCGCGGTGGCTTGGGACTACTACCTGCACCGGCGCGGCATCGGCACCAGCAACGTGGCCGAGAGCGGTGGCTTCGTGCGCTCGGACCTTGCGCCCGACGAGCGCCCGGACATCCAGTTCCACTTCGTCCCGGCCATGCTCGAAGACCATGGCCGGCAGCGCCTCCCCGGCCACGGCTACACCCTGCACGCCTGCGCGCTGCGGCCGCTGTCGCGGGGACGCGTGGCGCTGGCCTCTGCCGACCCGGCAGCGAAGGTTCGCATCCATGCCAACTACCTCGGCGACCCGCAGGGATTCGACCTCCGGGTGCTGATCGAGGCCGTGCGCCTGTCGCGGCGCATCCTGCAGCAGCCGGCCTTCAGGGACTGGCAGGCCGGAGAGATCTTCCCCGGCGAGGACGCGCGCGACGATGCCGCGCTGGCCGATTTCGTGCGCCGCAAGGCCGAGACGATCTACCACCCGGTCGGAACCTGCCGCATGGGCGCGGACGCGCGGGCCGTGGTCGATCCGCAACTGCGGGTCAACGGCGTCGCCGCGCTGCGCGTGGTCGATGCCTCGGTGATGCCGCGGCTGATCGGCGGCAACACCAACGCGCCGACGGTGATGATCGCCGAGCGGGCCGGCGACCTCGTGCTGGCGGCCTGAGAGGCTGTCAAGAACCAGCCTATCGAACAGGCCATGGATGGCCCGCGCGCGGGTCATGCACGCAAGTTCATGATTCCGAGGCTCCGAGGGCCCGCGCAACGACGGCCGCCCGCGCGCGCCGTGCGCGGGCCGTCGTCGGGTCGGACTGGCCGGCACCCGAACAGCGCAGGCTTGGCCGGGTCCGTGGCGGGGCCGGAATGGCGCCTGGCATGGCGCCTGGCATCGCTCGCCGGAACAGGGCCTCGCCCCGGTCCCTGTCAACGCCACGCGCGTCAACCGATTCCGCCGGCGGGCGTTGACGCCAGCGTTCCGCATCGCCACCCTCGATCCATGCGCGCCGCGCTCTCCCCGGTACTCGCCCTGCTGCTCGCCCTGTGCGCCGTCCCGGGCGCTCAGGCTCAGCCGCGCACCGGGCCATGGTTCGACCGCACCCGCGACGGCCACGGACTGGACGTGCAGCGCTACGGCGACGCGCTGGGCGTCATCTTCTACACCTTTGATGCGGCCGGCGAGCCGGAGTGGTTCCTGGCCCAGGGCGTGCCCGCCGGCGACACGCTGGATGCGCCGCTGCTGCGCTTCCGCAACGCCGGCACGCCTGAGCGGCCGGACGCGCAGCCGCGCACGGCCGGCAGCCTGCGCCTGCGCTTCGGAACGGCCGGCGGCGCCCCGCCGTGCGCGGCCGGCGAGTCGCGCCCTGGCGCCGCCCGGCTGGCCGACTTCGAGGCGACGATCGACGGCGAGCGCATCCGCTGGTGCGTCGAGCCGCTGCTGCCGGAACCGGTCACGCCGGTATCCGCGATGGACGGCACGTGGTGGGGCGGGGCCGCCGACGCCGGCTGGGGGCTGACCACCTACTTCGTCGACCTGCCCGGCGCGCGCGCCGCGGTCGCCCTGCTCTACGCCTACGACGCCGCGGGCGAGCCGCGCTGGAACCTGGCGCAGGCGGGGTTCGACGCCTTCCGCGTCGAGGCACGACTGGCGTCGTACCGCGGCTACTGCCGCACCTGTCCCGGCGCGCCGCGCCAGTTGCGCGACGCCGGGTCGGTCTCACTGTCGCTGGTCGCGCCGCTGCCGGAGGCGACCGGCAACCGGATCGACCTCGACGCCCGCCATCCGGGGCCGGCGGGCGGGGTGTGGCGGCGCATGGGACCGCTGGTGCGAATCTCCGATGCGATCGCGCCGCCGCGCACGGCGGTGACCCGCGAAGGCATCGTCGCCGGCGCGGCCGACGCCGCCGCCACCACGGCCTGGCGCGGCGTGCCGTTCGCCGCCGCGCCGGTGGG
>Ga0209450_10001650_pt1 | contig 11157 bp, 7 predicted proteins | sample FrelakmetLWP11LW_FD_187149 | JGI IMG/M metagenome (GOLD analysis project Ga0209450, IMG submission 187149) | Freshwater lake sediment microbial communities from the University of Notre Dame, USA, for methane emissions studies - LWP11 LW (SPAdes)... | ecosystem: Environmental > Aquatic >... | reverse complement strand
TGCAAAAGCGGGACCCTTGGCCGAGACTCGATTCCACCACCATGTCGCCGCCGTGTTGGCGCACAATCTTGTCAGCGATGAAAAGCCCCAGGCCGGTCCCCTTGATGCCCTTGGTGGAGTAGAAGACCGTGAACAGTTTCTTGAGCTGGTCGGAGGTCATGCCGGTGCCGTTGTCCTCCACCGAGATGCCAATCGCATCCGAACCGCACTGGACTTTCAGCAGCACCCGGTGATCGCTTTTGCCCTTGGCGTCGGTCACGCAGGCATCCACGGCATTCTCCAAAATGTTGACCAGGGCGGCTTTGAGCAGCCCGGAATCTACTTCCACCTCGCCCGCGCCGCCCTCGACATCGCAAACCAGGCGGATGCCCAGGCGTGTGAAACGAGGCTTCACGGTATCCGCTACCTCGGCGGCGAACTGCCGGAGGTCCACGCGGGATCGGTTCAGCTCCCGATCCTTGGCATAGAACAGAATGTCCAGAGTGATCTTGCGGATGCGTTCGGCCATGTGTCGGACCAGCCCTAAACCCTCATGGGTGCGGGCCTCGTCCCGGCCGGAGATGGCCTTGTCCAACATGTAGACCCCGGCGTCCAGACCCGAGAGCACTCCCTTGATGCTGTGAGAGATGGAGGCGATCATCAACCCGAGAAAGGAAAGATTGTTCTGCAGGTCTCGGATCTGGGTGATGTCCACGAATACCAGCAGCACCTGGAGCAGTTTTCCCGCCGCGGAAAGAATCGGGGAGGTCCAGACCAGCGTGGCATATCGGTGCCCGTCGGCAGCCACCCACGTCATTTCGCCGTGATGGGGTTTGGCGTCCTGAAAGGTCTTACGGATGGGGGTGTGCTTGAATTTTTCCGGGTCGAACGGAAAAGCGTCCTGGAGGGCAACGCCGGTCTGATCCCTGAACTCGTTGATGAAATGACGGTTGTTGGCCGTGAACCGCATCTCCGAATCCAAGACGGCCACGTGGCAGGGAACTTCGTCAAACAGCAGTTGGTAGCGCTGCTGGGTGTTGCGCAGGTCCTCCTTCAACTGGTGGATGTCCCGGGTGCCGGCGGAAACCTCCATCACCAGTTTCACGGTCCCGTCGTCGTTATAAATCGGGGCGGTGTGGACGATCAAGGGCACCTTGGCGCCGCTGCGGTAGCAAACGGTTTCGCGCACCTCCAGTGCATTTTCGCTGAGAAGGGTGCGGCCCACGGGGCAGTTTTCCCGGCTGCGGGACGCTCCGTCATAGATCTCCCAGCTGGGGTCGCCGATGCGCCGTCCAAGCAGCGCCCGGTAGGCGCGGTTGGCGGCCACCACCCGGCATTTCCGGTCGTGAATGGCGATGAAATAGGGGATTTCGTTGAAATAGCGGACGCCGCCCTCCACTTCCCGGGCGAGCTCGCCGATGAAGGTCGACACCTTGTCGAGGATCTGCTTGACGGTGAGGAACCGCTCCGTTTCAATCCGCTTGACATAGCGGCGCCGGATCTTGCGGGCGATGTCCCTTTTTGCCCGCTGCAGCTGATGCCTCAGACTGATCCGCTCCATCACTCCCCGCAGGGTCAGTTCCATCTCGGCGGGGTGAACGGGGCTGCCGAGCAGGCATGAGGCCAGCGGTTTGAGCCGGCCGGCCGCCGCCGGCAGGGACCTCCGGGGGCACACCACGATGGTTTCAAGATCGCCCCGGGACTGTTTGAGGAGTTGCAGCAGCTCGCGGGTGTCCATGTCCGGCAGCCGGTAGGAGAGAAGGACTATGGCGGGATTCAGCTTCCGGCACGCCTGCAGGGCCTCGGCCGCTGAGAGGGCCACGTGAGCGTCGCAGCCCAGATCGGAGAGGATCGTCCGGGTTCGAACAGCGGATGTTTCCGAGATGTCTGCAATGATAATAGTATCCGTCATTCCGTGCCGACGCTCCTGCCGGATGGGTGCGACGCCGCTTCGAACCGTCTGCCGCCGCTGCCAGCGATGCCCACCGTCAATATGAATTTCAAACGATACCCGGGCCGTCTCGGATGATCAAGTATTTTCTCTGAGGCCCCCCGTTCATCCATCCGGATCACCCCGTCCCGCATGCAAGCCGGGGCAGGCAGTTATGAGCGCTCGGAAGGGCCCTTGAACTTTTTTCTAAACTGTTTCATAAGTCAAGGGGAACCGTGCGCCGGCGGGTCGGATCGTTCGAGGGATCGCTGACGGCGCGCTGCAGGCCTCCGGGAGGAGAACACCCATGAATATCGCGATCATCGGGTCCGGCACCGAATGCATCCGGATCATCAATTTCTTCAAAACCCACACCTTCAATGAAATTGCGCCCACGATCGTGGGTTTCGCCGATCCAAAAGGGGATCCGGCGTGCCTATTCGAAATCCAGAGCACCGGGATCCCGCTGGTGGAGACGTACGAAAGCTATTTTGGCCGCGATGACATCAATCTCATCATGGACCTCACCGACGACCCGGAGCTGTTCAAGGAGGTCCTGGCCCGCAAAAAGCCCAGCGTCCGCGCCATGAACTTCCAAACCAGCCGTCTCTTCCTGGATATGTACCGCATTTATGACAACGACAAAGACACCGACCGGCGCTTCCTGCAGGCCAGCTCCATCTATAAAATTGTAATGAACGATCTCGTCAACGAAGACGTGCTCGTCATCGCTCCCAACCACCAGATCATGGACGCCAACGACGCGCTGCTCAAGAAAGTGGGGCTGTCGCGCGAGGAGATCATAGGGCGCAGCTGCTTTGAAGTCACGCACCGTTACGCCTGCCCATGCAGCGAGGAAAATTGCCCGTGCCCGTTGAAGGAGACGCTTGCCACCCTGAAGCCGTTCAGCACCACGCACGTCCACCTGGACAAGGACAACGAGGAGCGCCACGTCTCGATCTCCTGCTACCCGCTCACGGGGCCCGACGGCATCATCGGCGCCGTTGAGATTTCCAAGGACATCACCAAGGACATCCTGATGCAGCGCTCCCTCATGCAGCAGGAGAAGCTGGCGTCCATCGGGCGGCTGTCGGCCGGGGTGGCCCACGAGATCAACAACCCGCTCACCACGGTTCTGACCACCGCCATGCTTCTCCAGGAAGACACGGACCCGGGGGTCCCTCTCCACGGGGAGCTCGAGACCATCATCAAGGAAACCATGCGCTGCCGGAGCATCGTGACGGCCCTGCTTGATTTTGCGCGTCAGAAATCACCCCAGATGAAGCGATGCTCCATAAACGTCATCGTGACCGAAACCGTCATGCTTACGCGCAAGCAATCGGCGTTCAAAGACATCGAATTGAAGCTTTCCCTCGACCAGCAAGTGCCGCCCCTTTTACTGGACCCCCACCAGATCACCCAGGCCCTCATCAATCTCATCATCAACGCCATCGAGTCCACCGACCCCGGAGGCAAAATCAGCCTGCGCACCGAGTTCGGCCCCGGTAAGAAAAATGTCAGAGTTTACGTCAAAGACACCGGCGCCGGCATCCCTCAAAGTCTTCTGGAGCAGGTGTTTGAACCCTTTTTCACGACGAAGGAGTCCGGCACCGGATTGGGGCTGGCCATCACCCACGGGATCATCGTTCAGCACGGGGGCCGCATCGAGGTCGCCAGCCAACCCGGCAGCGGCACAACGTTCATTATCACCTTGCCGATCGGCAACGGATCGCCATGACAGCAGCCACCCCGCCCAAGATCCTGGTGGTGGATGACGAGGTCAACATCTGCCGCACGGTGGAAAAGATCCTTTCCAAGGCCGGTATCCGCGTACGGTCGGCGCTGAACGGCGAGGAAGCGCTCAGCCTGCTGGCGGCCGAAGCATTCGATGCGGTGCTGACGGACCTCAAGATGAGCCGCCTGGGAGGGATGGAGGTCTTGCGGCGGGCAAAGGAGCTCAATCCGCGGCTGCCCGTCATCGTGATGACCGGTTATGCCAGCGTCTCGTCGGCGGTGGAAGTCATGAAGCTCGGCGCCGTGGACTACCTGCCTAAGCCGTTCACCCCGGATGAAGTCCGGGCCGTTGTCCGGCAAGCGCTGGCTGGCACCTCGCCCGCAGGCCTTTCCGCTGATCCTCCGATGGCCGCGGCGCCACGCGCCATGACGCATCAGCTCATCGGCAACAGCCCTAAAATCCGGCAGGTGATTTCAATGGTTGAAAAAGTGGCCCCCACCGATTCCACCGTGCTGGTGGGCGGCGAGAGCGGTACCGGCAAGGAGCTGATCGCCCGGGCCATCCACGCCAACAGCCGGCGGCGGGACAAGGTCTTTTTCGCCGTCGACTGCGCCACGCTGGCCACCAGCCTGTTGGAAAACGAGCTCTTCGGACATGCCAAAGGTGCCTTCACGGGAGCTGAAAAGGACAAGGACGGCATCTTCCAACTGGCCGATCAGGGTACGGTGTTCCTGGATGAAATCGGCAACATCGGTTTGGAGGTTCAGGGCAAGCTGCTGCGGTTTTTGGAGACCCGTGAATTCTGGCCGCTAGGCGCGAGCGCCCCCAGCAGAGTGGACGTCCGCCTTATTTTCGCCACCAACAAAAACCTGGAACAGCTGGTAACCGCCGGCTCGTTTCGGGAAGATTTTTATTACCGCATCTTCGTCTACCCCATCCTGATGCCCCCGCTGAGGGAGAGAAAAATCGATATTCTTCCGATAGCGGAGCATTTTCTTCGGCACTACAGCCGCCAGATGAACAAAATGGTCAGTGCACTGGGTCCGGAGGTTGTGCTCCGGCTGATGGACTATGATTGGCCGGGCAACGTCCGCCAGCTTCGCAACGTGATCGAGCGAGCAGTGATTCTCTGCGAGGGGAACCACCTGACGGCCAAGAATCTCGACTTGCCTGAGACGGCCGCCGCAGCCCGTGAAGCGGTGAGGCGCGCCCCCCGCACCAAGGATGATCTGAAAAAGCTCAAGAAGGAAATCCGTCGCAGTTCCGTGGACGAGGTTGAGAAAGCATTTCTGCTTCAAGCCCTTGCCGAAAACGATGGGAACGTCACCCGTGCTTCAAAGGCCACCGGCCTGCAGCGGACCAATTTTCAGAATCTGTTGAAAAAACACGGCATCACCGCCAAGCGGCATCCGGACCCGGCCTGACCGCCGACCGAAAGAGATAAATAATCCGGCCGGTCGCACGAATCGCCGAATTAAAATACACAGTATAAAATTTTTATACACCAATGCCTTCCCCCTTTAGCGCCCCGGTGTCAGCCGGGTTCAAGCGTCTTTCCTTAAGTAGTGCGGCGGCTTGAACCGGTCTCCAGCCGACCGGATGCCTTCCCTGCCCGGAGCTTCTCTCTCGGTCGTACCGTATATAAAAATAGTACACTCGCTTTTCCACAAAAGAGTCGATTTCTATACAACTTAATGAAATCGTTTTATTTTATTTATTTCATGGCGACGTGGCACAACTTCTGCTTTAGGGATATCATCAAAACGAAAACCGCACATCTTACCCAAAAAGGAGAACAGCATATGAAACCGGTCAAAATCCTGGTGGTCGACGATGAGGCCAACATCTGTCAGAACATCAAAAAAATTCTTTCAAAGAAAAACTACGAAGTCACGACAGCCCTGAATGCCGAAGAGGCTCTTGAAAAACTGGCCAGGGATTCCTTTGCGCTGCTGATCTCCGACATCGTCATGCCCGGCAAGAACGGCTTGGAGCTTCTCAAGCTGGCCAAACAGCAGTGGCCCCTCACCAAAGCCATGATCATGACGGCCTACGCCTCCACCGACACGGCAATGAAATCCATCCGCCTGGGGGCACTGGATTACATTCCCAAGCCTTTTACACCCGACGAGCTGCGGACGAAGGTCGGTCAAGCCCTCTCCGGCGAGCTTTCGGAGGCGCGGGCGAGTGATGCCGAAAAGGATCTGATCGACGTGATCGACCTCGACGCACCCTTCGAAGCCAAGGAGGTCGAGAAAGCGACCGATGAGAACTATGTCAAGATGCTGGGCCGTTCCGACATGCCGGTCGTGGAGGTGAAACTGCCATCGACTCTGCCCAATTATTGCGCGGTGGGAACGATGGTGTGCGACATCTTCAAGAAGCTGGGCGCCACATGCAAGGCCGGCACCAAAAGCGGCGAATGCCCGCAGAAAAAGGCCAAAAAAACCGCCGCCAAACCGGATGGCGCGGATGTGCGGCGCCTGGTGGGCATCGACCAGCCTTTCATTTACGACGAAGTCGTCTCGATCACCGGGCCTGAATACGCTCGCCAGCTCGGGCGCGAGGGCGTCGCCTACCTGCCTTATGAAGAGCTGAAGAAAAACATGGCAGCGCGACTGAGAGCCGATTCCGCCAGGATCGACGTGGACATCCCCTTCGACCGCAGCGAGGTGGAAAAGGCCGTGGGTGCGGATTACGCCGTCAGCCTGTCCCGGTCGGATGTCTCGGTGGTGGAGGTGAAGGTCTCCGAATCCATGCCGAACTACTGCCAGATGGGCTCGATGGTCTGCGACATCTTCAAGAAGCTGGGGGCCACGTGCAAGGCCGGCACCAAAAGCGGCGAGTGCCCGCAGCTCAAGGCTAAAAAGACCAAAACCGCCGCCTCCGCCCCGGCCAAGGATGAAAGCCGGTGGATCGGACCGGATCTGCCCTTTGAGGTGGACGAGGTCGCCGCCGCCGCCGGGCCGGATTATGTGAAGCACCTCTACATGGAGGACCGGGTGGTGATGCCTTACGAGGAGCTCAAAAAGAACATGACGGCCCGCCTCAGCCCACAGGCCGCCGTCCAAGCGGGCCTGCAGCAGCACGTTGGTCAGATGCGCGTCCTGGTCATCGACGACGAGGTGGCGGTCAACAACAACATCCGCAAAATCTTGGCTAAAAAGGGCTACGAGATCGAACAGGCGACCAGCAAGGCCGAGGCGCTGGAAAAAATGCAGGTCGGGACGTATGGCTTGGTGATCCTCGACCTCAAGATGCCCGGTGTAAAAGGGCTGGAATTGCTGGCGGCCCTGCGAGAACGCCAGCCTGCCGCCCGGGTCGTCATCGTCACCGGCTACGCCAGCATCGACACGGCCGTCGAAGGTGCCCGGATGGGCGCGGTCGGATATGTTCCCAAGCCGTTCACCCCCGTTGAACTTCGCCTGGCGGCCGACAAGGCGGTTCGCCTGGCCGCCTGACGCCGCCTTGGCGCTGCCGATCACCTGCCTCCCGGGGGTAGCCGCACCCCCGGGAGGATTTTTCTAATCCCTGCCGAATCGTATCCGAATATAGACGTGTCCGTCTTGACCTCGATTCGTGCCGGCCGACCGGTGCTGCGCAGGCGCCGACATTCTCTAATATTTTAAAATTGTTTTATAATTTTGTTGTTTGGGCCCCCAGCTTATCGACCTCTGCAATTGACCGAATTCACTTGACAATCAAATTCGATGGGGGTAACCTGACCCCTCGTATTTTGATCCAGCGTCTTTTCGGGATCGTTTAGCGCATCTGCAGCAAACCCAAATTGTAATCGTGTGACCCATCCACACGAGGAGGCCCATCGCATGACTCAAGGCGTCATCGGATCGGTCATGGTGGTCGGAGGCGGCATCGCCGGAATGCAAGCGGCGCTCGATCTGGCCAACTCCGGCTACTACGTCTATCTTCTGGAAAAATCGCCTTCTATCGGCGGGGTCATGTCCCAGCTGGACAAGACCTTCCCCACCAATGACTGCGCCATGTGAATCATCTCGCCCAAGCTGGTCGAGGTCGGCCGGCACATGAACATCGAGTTGATTACCTATGCGGACATGGAATCTGTGGAGGGCTCCCCCGGCAATTTCAAAGTCAAGGTCAAGAAACGTGCACGCAGCATCATCCAGGACCGCTGCACCGGATGCGGTGCCTGCGTTGAAAACTGCCCTGTGAGATTTGAGGCCCACACCCCCTAAGATGATGCTGCTCAGCGGACACAAACTGATTTTTCCCCGGCGCTGGGTCACTGCAGGTGTGCCCTCTACCTCCCGCCCGATGCAAAAGCCGCCTTGCTTTCAACTACAGCCGTCGTCTGTTGGTCCGTTCAAAACTTTGCCAAAGGAAGCACACGCATGATAGTGAAATTAGAAATCGATTGGAAGCAAATCGACGAGATTATCACCCACTATGGCAATGAAAAAGAAGCCTTGCTGATGATCATGCAGGACATCAGCGACATCTACCACTATGTCCCGCCGGAAGTGGTTCCCGTGCTGGCGGAAAAGCTGGGCGTCCGCAAAAGCCACATCTTCAGCGTGGCCACTTTTTACAAGACCATCAGCCTCGTCCCTCGGGGAAAATTTATCGTCCATGTGTGCACCGGCACCGCCTGCCACGTGCGGGGAGCTGAAAAAGTGATGGATGCGCTCAAGACCGATTTGAAGGCCCAAGAGGGCGAGACGACCGCCGACGGGCTGTTCACATTGGAAGGGGTGCGTTGCATCGGATGCTGCGCCTCAGGGCCCGTCATGACGGTCAACAAGGAAACGCACGGCGGACTGGACCGATCGTCCGCCCTGAAGGTCATCGATAATTACCGGAACCTTTCGGCCTAAGTGGTTCGAGCGCGGAGCACGGAGGTTACACTCGGCTATGGCAAAACTAAAGAACAGGGAAGCGCTGGAGAAGCTCAGAAACTCGCTGCAGGTCAAGAGCCCAAAGAGCCAGCGGCTCATTTCGCTGTGTGCGGGTTCGGGCTGCGGCGCCTACGGGACGGCCAAGGTCCACACGGCGCTGCAGGAGGAACTGGCTAAACACAACCTGCAGGATCAGGTGCAGGTTAAGCTCACCGGGTGCCACGGCTTCTGCGAAAAGGGGCCGATCATGGTAATCCATCCGGAGGGCATCTTCTATCCTCAAGTGACCCCGGAGAAGGTGTCGGACATCGTCAGGACCACCCTGATCGGCCAGGAACTGGTCGACAAGCTGATCTACAAGGATCCCGTCACCAAGAAGAAGATCAGCCACGAGCACGAGATCCCGTTCTACAAACTGCAGAAGCGCATCATTTTCGGCAACAACGGCCTGATCGACCCGACCAGCATCGACGATTACATTGCCGTGGGCGGCTATGCGGCGCTGGCCAAAGCCCTCTTCGATATGACGCCGCAGGACCTCATCGGCGAGATCAAAAAATCAGGGCTGCGCGGCCGCGGGGGCGGGGGGTTCCCCACCGGCATCAAGTGGGAGACCTGCCGTCGGCACGAGGGGCAGCGCTACGTCATCTGCAACGCCGATGAGGGCGACCCCGGCGCCTACATGGACCGAAGCCTTCTGGAGGGCAACCCGCACAGCGTCATCGAAGGCATGATCATCGGTGCCATCGCCATCGGGTCCAACGACGGCTACGTTTATGTGCGGCACGAATACCCCTTGGCGGTCACCAACCTGACGACAGCGCTTCAAAGCGCCATGAGCCTCGGACTGCTCGGAAAAAACATTCTCGGCAGCGGGTTTGATTTCGATGTTCGCATCAGCCGCGGCGGCGGCGCTTTTGTCTGCGGGGAATCCACCGCCCTGATGTCCTCGCTGGAGGGCAAGCCCGGCCGCCCCCGCGCCAAGTACGTTCACACCGTTGAAAAGGGATTCCGGGAGGGTCCATCCAACCTGAACAACGTGGAGACCTGGGCCAATGTCCCGGTCATCATCAACCAAGGGGCCAAATGGTATGCCGGGATCGGCACGGAGAAGAGCAAGGGCACCAAAATTTTCTCCCTGGTGGGCAAAGTGGTGAACACCGGTCTGGTGGAAGTTCCGATGGGGACCACCCTGCGCCGGATCATTTTCGACATCGGCGGCGGAATCCCCAAGAAGAAAAAATTCAAGGCCGTTCAGACCGGCGGTCCCTCCGGGGGCTGCATCCCGGAGCAGTTTCTGGACCTTCCGGTGGACTTCGACGAACTTTCCAAAGTGGGCTCGATCATGGGCTCCGGCGGGATGATCGTCATGGACCAGGACACCTGCATGGTGGACGTCGCGCGCTACTTCGTGGACTTCCTGAAGGATGAGTCCTGCGGGCAGTGCAACCCCTGCCGCGAGGGGCTCAAAAACATGCTGGACATCCTGACCGACATCTGTCAGGGCCGCGGGAGGGAAGGCGACATCGAGCTTCTGGAAGAGCTCGGAATGATGATGCAGAAGTTTTCACTTTGCGGTCTGGGGACATCCGCTCCCAACCCGGTTTTGACCAACATTCTCTACTTCCGCCACGAATACGAGGCCCATATCCGGGACAAGAAATGCCCGGCGGGCATATGCAAGCCGCTGTTCCATTATGAAATCGATTCGGAAACTTGCACCGGCTGCCACGTCTGTTTCCAGAAATGCCCCCAGCAGGCGGTTGCCGGAGACAAGAAAAAGCCGCACACCATCAACCAGGACACCTGCATCAAATGCGGGATCTGCTACGACGGCTGCAAGTTCGACGCAATTAAAATCTGCTGATCGCCACAAGGAAGAGACATCATGATCACGTTCAAACTCAACGGTCAGACGGTGCAAGGCGAAAAAGGCCAGTACATCCTTCAGGTGGCCGAAAAATACGGAGTCGACATCCCGACCATGTGCCACCACAAGGCCCTGGACCCCGCCGGTATGTGCCGGATGTGCACGGTGGAGGTGTTCGACGGCCGCCGCACGCGTTACGTTACTTCCTGCAACTACCCGATATGGGAAGGGATGGAGGTCAAAACCGACACGGAGATTGTCCGGGAGGGGCGCAAGCTGATCGTCGAGATGCTGCTGGCACGCTGCCCGGAGGCCACCTCCGTTCAGGCGCTTGCCAAGTCCTACGGGGTCGAAAAGCCGCGATTCCAGACCGGCGACGACACCTGCATTCTGTGCGGGCTGTGCACGCGCATGTGCGAGCGCATCGGCGCCAATGCCATCACGCTGACCCAGCGCGGCCTGGACATGAAAGTCGACACCCCTTTCAGCATCAACACCGAGGCTTGCATTGCCTGCGGGGCCTGCGCGTTCGTTTGCCCCACGGGCCATATTACCTATGACAAAATCAAGGAGAAGGTCACCCGGCACCCCGGCAAGCCGATTCCCTCCGAATACGACATGGGCCTCAAGGGACGAAAGCCCGTCTATGTTCCCTACGCCCAGGCCGTGCCGAACACCCCGGCCATTGACCGCAGCAAGTGCGTGCATTTCAAAACCGGCGGCTGCAAAGTCTGCGTCGAGTTCTGCGGGGTGGATGCCATCGACCACA
>Ga0209450_10001649_pt1 | contig 11161 bp, 11 predicted proteins | sample FrelakmetLWP11LW_FD_187149 | JGI IMG/M metagenome (GOLD analysis project Ga0209450, IMG submission 187149) | Freshwater lake sediment microbial communities from the University of Notre Dame, USA, for methane emissions studies - LWP11 LW (SPAdes)... | ecosystem: Environmental > Aquatic >... | reverse complement strand
GTGCTGGAAGGCGACGTCGACACGCGGTTCCCGCGCGTGGCCATGGCGCCGGGCGGCGCGGCGCTGGTGACCTTCCAGGCGCTGGATGCAGGGCGCTTCCGCGTGATGGGCGTGCGGCGCGGCGGCGGCGTGTTCGGCGCGCCAGCCTGGATCCAGGCGCCGGGCAGTCCCGAGGGCCGCTTCGCGGTGTCGCCGCGCTACTGGTTCCTGGGGAATTCCATCGACCGTCTGGAAGGCCTGCCGATCTATTGGCGCGAGACCGATCCGGCCGACTTCAACCGCACGCGCATCGTGCGCGCGCGCGTCTTGCCGCGGCCCTGAGCCGACACCGGCGGCGGCCATCGCGCGGGGTATCCTCGCGCGATGCACCGCCTCCGCGCGCTGGCGCTGGCCACCGGATTCAGCCTCGCGATCGCGATCGTCGCCCTGTTCTACGTCTGGGGCGCGTTCGCGCTGGCGCTGGCGGCGACGCAGTGGTTCGCCGGCTGGATGGGCGAGACGATCGCGGCCTTCATCGCGGCCGGCCTGCTGGTGGTCGGCTGTCTGCTCGCCGCGCAGGCCGCTGTGTGGGCGCGCGCGCGCTGGGACGCCCACGCGGGTGCGGCGCGGATGGCGCGCCGCCGGCGTGATCTCGAGGCGCTGCGGCGCGATCCCGCACGCGCGCACTGGGCGCCGCTCGCCGAGCGTCGGCAGGTCGCCGATCCGGCCACGGTCGCGCGGTGGGAGTCACGCTATCGGGAACTGCTGGCCCACCCGCGCCGCCGCGCATTCGCCGCGCGCGCGCTGGAGGGCGAATTCCTCAGCGATGCGCAGATCGATTTCCTGCTCGACCCGTCCCGCCGCGTGACCTGCGCGCACCTGCAGCCGGTGGAGCAGGCGCTGCGTGCGGCCGGGGCGCCGATGACGGTCGGCGAACCGGGTTTCCTGTGGACTGAATGGTCGCTCGACGGACCGCGCCTGCTGCGGGAAATGCCGTTGCCGGGCGTGCACTGGCAGGTGCCCGCCGCGCATCCGCGCGACCCGCAGCCCGGATACCTGAGGTGCCCGGCCTGCGGATCGCGCATCGAGGGCGGGTTCGGCGCGTCGTTCCCGCGCGCCTGAACCCAGGCCGCGATCAAGGCGCCACGGCGGCGTACTCGATGGCGCCGAGGTCGACCGCACCGACCCGCGTCCAGCCGCGGATGTCGGTCGGAGCCAACGGGCTGGGATTGCCCAAGCTGATCTGCGCCGCGCTCGGCGAAGTGATCCCGACCACGTTGAAGCGACCACCGTAGTAGCCGTAGCCCAACGCGAGTTGCGCGAGGGGCGTGATCGGAATCGCCGGACACAGGTCGCCATTCCCCGCCTGGCGATTGCTGGTGGGGAAGGTCATCGAACCACCCAGTTGCTTGCAGCCGCCGGCGATGACGCTGTTGCGCATCTCGAGCGGCGCCCCGAGGCGCAGGCCGCCGCCCATGTCGGACAGCGTCGTCAGGTGGACGATCGTCGCGGGTGCGATCACGGACACGCCGCCGCCGCCAGCCGCGGCTTCGTTCGAGAAGGTCGAGACGTTGACCAGCCGTGCCGTGGTCTGGCTCAGCGACACCGCGCCGCCGTTGCGGCCTGCGATGTTGTCGACGAAGCTGGAACGCTCGATGCGCGAGCTGCCGTTGCCGGAAATCGCCACGCCGCCGCCGTCCCGCACCGCGCCATTGGAAGTGAACTCGCTGTCGATCACGGTCGCGGTGCCGGATGCGTGCAGCCCACCGCCGTCGCTGCTGGTGGAGTTGGCGATATTGGCCGTCACCTTCAGTCGTTGCGCGGTCAGCGTGCCTGCAACCGACAGCCCGCCGCCGTGGGTGCCTGCGGTGTTGGCGCTGACGTGCAGCAGTTCATCGAGACCTGGCGTCGCGTCTGCGGCGGGCTCGACCAGCAGGCTGCCGTACTCGTCCACACGGATGCCACCGCCGGAACCGCCTGAGCGATTGCCCACGACTTGGGAGTCGATCGCCCAGCGGAGCGCATTGCCGGTGCCGCGCGCGGCGACGCCGCCGCCGTTCGCCAGCGCCACGTTGTCCTGCACGACCACGCCGCTGCCATCGGTCTGCGCCCCGTTGACCAGCATCAGGCCGCCGCCGACGTTCGAGTAGCTGTTCTTGATCGTGACCGCGAGCAAGGTCGCGCTGCCGCCGTTGAGAAAGATCGCGCCGCCGAGGCCCGGGCTGGCGATGCAATCGGAAACCTGAACGTCCTGCAGGGTCAAGCGTGAACCGGAGGCGAGAAGGCAGCCGCCTACGGCCACCGGGATGATCCCCGCGATGCGGCCGTCGCGAAGGCTCAGCCCGCGCAGCGTCAGACCCGAGTTGACCACCTGGATCACGCGCGCTTGATGGGCCAGGTTGGGGAACGCTGCGCGCACGATGGTCTGCGCGGATCCGGCGCCGACGATTTCCAGCCGGTCGGTGACGTCGAGATCGTAGAACTGGGCGCCCTCCTGCGGGCTGCCGACGTGGCTCAGCACGTAGGTGGCCGCCGCGAGCACCACGACATCGGGCCCGGGCAGCCCGTTGGCGGCGATCACGGCCTCGCGCAGCGAGCAGTCGGTCGCGAGACAGGCGTCGGGTGGCGGATCGTCCGTCCGCGTGACGACGAAGGTTGCGGCGGTCGCGGGCTGGGTGGCGCCGGCCAGCATGAGGGCGAGCAGGGCGGGGCGGAACGTGGGCATCGGTGAACTCCTCGGAATCGCGACGTCGCGGTGTTCCAGGAGGAATGGATCAAGGACGCCGGATCGAACATCCGCCCGTCGCGGGCTTCATCCCCCGTCGATGGGATGCGCCACGAGTCGCTGGGTGACATCCTCCATGGTGGGTCGCACGCCGGTTTCGCCGTTCGGCGCAGCGCGTGCGCCATGCGAGGGGGGACATCGCCATGTGGGCTTTCCGTCGTTTCATGATCCGCCCGGTGTTGCTGCTGTCACTGGCGCTGGCTGCCCTGCCGGCGATCGCCCAGATGCCGCCGGGTCACGTGCTCGTGCTGGGTGCCTCCGTGGTCGAAGGCGACAGCGGCACGCGCCCGCTGCGCTTCCTGATCCAGCGACCGCCGGGCCTGCCGGGTCCCGCGAGCCTCGCGCTGACCTATGCGACGCGCGACGCCGGCGCGGTCGCCGGCAGCGACTACACGGTAGTGTCGGGCACGGTGACGCTGATGGCCGCCGCGCCGACCGCGACCGTCGACGTGCCCGTGCTCGGTGACACCCTGGCCGAACCGACGGAGCGGCTCGAACTCGTCGTGGCCGCCGTCGGCAGCGCGTTGGGCGTGGTCGGCAGCGGTGCCATCCTCGACGATGACGGCGGCCAGCCGCCGCCGCCGCCCGACGTTCCGGTCGGCGTGTCGCCGCTGGATGCCACCGTGCGCGAGCCCGCGAGCGGCGAAATCGAAGGCTCGCTGGCGCTGCTCCGCTTCGGTCCGGTCGATGTGCCGCTGGCGGTCGGATTCGCGGTCGGCGGGGGGCTCGCCACGCCCGGCGACGACTACGAGGGCCCGACCAGCGGGCAGGTCACGTTCGCCATCGGGCAGCGCATCGCGCGGCTGAGTTTCGCGATCCGTGCCGATGCGACCGCCGAAGGCGTGGAAGCCATCCGCGTCGCGTTCACCGCGCCACCCGGCGTGCGCCTGCTGCGCACGGACGCGACGCTGCGCATCCTCGACCGCGCGCCCGGCGGGCCCGCGACTTCCGGGGTCGGCGTCATCGCGTGCCGGCCGCTGCTGCACGAAACCGCCGGCGCGGCGCGCTTCGTGCTGCGCCGGACCGGCGACACCACGGCGCCGCTGGCGCTGGACTTTGCGACCGAGGACCTCGGTCCGCCCGGCGGCGCCACCGCGGGTGCCGACTACACCGCGACGTCGGGCCGGATCGCCTGGCCGGCCGGCAGCGACGCACCGCAACTGGTCGAGGTGCCGCTGCTGCCCGACGACGCGATCGAGCCGCCCGAACGTTTCGCGCTGGCGCTGTCGGGCGCACCCACCGGCGTACTGCTCGCGCCGGCGCGCGCCTTCGCGTTGATCCTCGATGCGCGCGACGATGTGTTCACCGACGAGTTCGCCTCGCTGTGCGAGGACCCGCAGATGACGGAGTGAGCGGTCGTTCGCACCGCTCGCGGCGTCATTCCGCGACAGGTACCTTGGCCGGCGCGGGAGCACGCGCGAGCAGCGCGATGCCGACCAGCACCACCGCGGTGCCCGCCAGTTGCAGCACGGTGACCGGCTCGTCCAGCAGCCACCAGCCGAAGAACACCAGGGAGACCGGGCCGATCATCGCCGTCTGCGAGGTGGTACCGGCGCCGATGCGCGCGATGGCGAACATGGTCAGGTACACCGGCACCACCGTGCAGGCGATCGCGTTGAGCAGCGACAGGCCATACACGGGCATCGGCTGCACCAGCATCGCCGGCGGATGCACGAGGAAGAACTGCACCAGGCAGGCCACGGTCGACACGCACATCGCGTAGGCCACCAGCCGCAGGGAGCCGACGCAGCGCACCAGCTCGCCCGACAGCAGCAGGTACAGCGCGTACGACAGCGCGGCGCCAAACACCAGCGCGCTGCCCAGCACCACGTGGCTGCCGCCGAGGCGCAGGTTCTCCCAGAACACCAGCACGATGCCGGCGTAGCTCACCGCCATCGCCGCCCACTGCCGGCCCGAGACGCGCTGGCGCAGGAACAGCACGCCGATCAACAGCACCAGGGTGGGGTTGAGGAACAGGATCAGCCGCTCCAGCGAAGCGCTGATGTACTGCAGGCCCCAGAAGTCGAGGAAGCTCGACAGGTAGTAGCCGAGCAGCCCGAGCAGCACGATCTGCCAGCGCTCGCGAGGCGTCAGGCGGTCGCCGCGTTCGCGCGCACGCCAGGTCTCCAGCGCGGCCACGATCGCGAACACCGGCAGCGCGAACAGCATGCGCAGGGCGATCAGGGTCACCGCGTCGATGCCGTAGCGATACAGGAACTTGGCCAGGATCGCCTTGGCCGAGAACAGCACGGCGGCGATCGCGGCGAGCAACAGCCCCGTGCGCCGCAGGTCGGTGGCGGTCACGGGGCGGGCGGGGCGAGGGGCATCGGACGATTATCCCTGCTTTCGGTGACTCGCCACAGGCAGCGCGGGTGGCGAGTCGCCGCCACCGGGCCCGTCGCGGCAAGACCCGGATGGTGCGGGCTTTCGTAGGAGCGCGCTTGCGCGCGACCGCCACCGCGCCCGTCGCGGCAAGACCCGGATGGTGTGGGCTTTCGTAGGAGCGCGCTTGCGCGCGACCGCCACCGCGCCCGTCGCGGCAAGACCCGGATGGTGCCGGCTTTCGCAGGAGCGCGCTTGCGCGCGACCGCCACCGCGCCCGTCGCGGCAAGACCCGGATGGTGCCGGCTTTCGTAGGAGCGCGCTTGCGCGCGACCGCCACCCGACACACCGCGGCAAGCACCGGATCGTGCGGTCGCCCGCAAGCGGGCTCCTACAACGGTGCTAGTCCCCGTAGGAGCGCGCTTGCGCGCGACCGCCACCGCGCCCGTCGCGGCAAGACCCGGATGGTGCGGGCTTTCGTAGGAGCGCGCTTGCGCGCGACCGCCACCTGACACACCGCGGCAAGCACCGGATCGTGCGGTCGCCCGCAAGCGGGCTCCTACGACGGTGCGGGTTTCCGTAAGACCGCGATTGCGCGCGACCGCACGCGTCGCGCCCCGGATCGGTGAGCCGGTCACGCAGCGCCCGGTGCAGCCTGCGCCAGCGGTGGCGGCGTGTGCGCGGGCTCCGACATCGCCGTGGTTGGTGGGACGACGTCGTCCGCCGCATTCGCGCCCAGCGCCGCCAGCCCGTCCGGCGTGGCGATGTGCCCGCCGAGGAACAGAAGGTCCTTCCACGGGTTCATCGCGGCACCTCAGCACTCGGTGCAGGCGGTGCGGCGGTCGGCGCCGCAGCACGCCGCCACCGCCTCGCGCGCGGCCTCGGTCGACTCGCCGAGCCAGCGGGCCGTCGCTTGGCGCCAGCCGTAGCGCGGCGCGAAGCGCGGGACGGATTCGGGCCGGGATTCCTCGACCAGCAGGCCGGTGACGCGGAACAATTCCATGCGATCTCCTCGGGCACTGGGCCCCAATGCGACTTGAGTGGATTGGAATCTAGGCGCATGCTGCCGCTGCGAAAAGCGACCTCTTCTCAAGCCAGGCTTGAAGCAGATTCAACATGACGCGCCTTCCACTGCACGCCCTGCAGGGTTTCCTCGCCGCCGCGCGGCACCGCAACCTCACGCGCGCCGCGGACGAGCTGCACCTGACCGTGAGCGCGCTCAGCCACCAGGTGCCACCAGGTGCGCACGCTGGAGGAACGCCTCGGAAAGCGCCTGCTCGAGCGCGGACCACGCGGCGTGCGCCTGACCGACGACGGCGAACAACTGCACCAGCGCATCGCCCCGCACCTGGCGGCGATCGAGCAGGCCGTGCGGCCGTTCGCCGCGCCGCGCGGCGACGTGCTCACCCTGTCGGTGCTGCCGTCGATGGCCTCGGCGTGGCTGGTGCCGCGCTTGCCGCGCTTCATGGCCGCGCACCCGCAGGTGGAGATCAACCTGCAGTCGAGCATCGGCCTGGTCGACTTCGAGCGCGAGCGCGGCATCGACGCCGCGCTGCGCTTCGGCCCCGGCGGCTGGGCCGGACTCGAAGCCGTGCACCTGTTCGACGACTGGCTCACGCCGACGGCGAGCCCGGCGCTGCTGCGCGGCCGCCGCAAGCCGACACTCGCCGCACTCGGCGACTGGCCCCTGCTGGGCGATCCCGGGCAGCGCTGGGGCCATTGGTTCAAGGCCTTCGGCGGGCGCGCGCCGGCACGCTTCGTGGCCGGCTTCAGCGATTCCGAGACCCTGCATCGCGCCGCTGCCGAAGGGCTCGGCGTGGCGCTCGGCCGGATGACGCTGGCGCGTCCGCTGGTCGAGGCCGGGCGCCTGCGCTTCCTGTTCCCGCAGCGCCTGAAATCGGATTACGCGCACTACCTCGTGTTCCCGCCGCGCAGCGCGGCGCACCCGGCGTTGCGCGCGTTCCGCGCCTGGCTGGCGGAGGAAGCGCGCGCGTGGACCGCGGAAGGCGGATCGCGCGGGGGCGCGCGCGGCCGGGGCGTTTGAGCGTCGCGCCGCGCCGCGCCGGGCCCGCTCAAGCCGTGGGCTCGCGTCGGCGCAGCGCGATCGCCTCCGCGAGGTGCGGCGTCTCGATGCGTGCGCTGGCGGCGAGGTCGGCGATGGTGCGCGCGACGCGCAGGATGCGGTGGAAGGCGCGTGCCGACAGGCCGAGGCGCTCCACCGCGCGCTCGAGCAGGGCGGCGTCGGCATCGCGCAGCGCGCAGTCGCGGTCGACCTCGCGCGGGCCGAGCAGGCCGTTCGCCTTGCCGGCGCGCGCCAGCGCGCGTTCGCGGGCCTCGACCACGCGCGTGCGCACGATGGCGCTCGATTCGGCCGGCGGCTCGCCGCCGCGCAGCGTGGACTGCGGGGGGCGCGGCACGCTGACGTGCAGGTCGATGCGGTCGAGCAGCGGACCGCTGATGCGCGCGCCGTAGCGCGCCACCGCGTCCGGCGTGCAGCGGCAGCGACCGGACGGATCGCCGAGGTGCCCGCAGGGACAGGGGTTCATCGCCGCCACCAACTGGAAGCGGGCCGGGAACTCCGCCTGCCGTGCGGCGCGCGAGATCAGCACGCGGCCGGATTCCAGCGGCTCGCGCAGGTTCTCCAGCACGTGGCGGTCGAACTCGGGCAGCTCGTCGAGGAACAGCACGCCGCGATGCGCCAACGAGGCCTCGCCCGGGCGCGGGATCGAGCCGCCGCCGATCAGCGCCGCCGCGCTGGCCGAGTGGTGGGGCGCGCGCGTCGGCCGCTCGCGGAAGCGCGCGGCGTCCACCGGCACGCCGGCCACCGAGCGCACCGCGGCGGATTCCAGCGCCTCGTCCTCGTCCATCGGCGGCAGGATGCCGGCCAGGCGCGTGGCGAGCATGGTCTTGCCGGTGCCGGGCGGGCCCACCAGCAGCAGGTTGTGCGCGCCGGCGGCGGCGATCTCCAGCGCGCGCCGTGCCTGCGGCTGGCCGCGCACCTCGGTCAGGTCGGGCCGGTCCGGCGCTTCGGTCGCCGCGGCGGCGCGTGCCGCATCGGTGGCCAGCGGCAGTCGCGTGGCGCCGCGCAGGTGGGCGCAGACCTCGAGCAGCGAGCGCGCCGTGCGCACCTCGACCCCGGCGACCAGCCCGGCCTCGGCGGCGTTGCCCTCGGGCACCACCAGCACGCGGCCGCGGCGGCGCGCCTTGAGCACCGCCGGCAGCACGCCCACCACCGGGCGCAGTTCGCCCGACAGCGCCAGTTCGCCGAGGAACTCATGACCCTCGATCGATTTCGGCGGCAACTGGCCGCTGGCGGCGAGGATGCCGAGCGCGATCGGCAGATCGAAGCGTCCGCCGTCCTTGGGCAGGTCGGCCGGCGCGAGGTTGATCGTCGCGCGACGCTGCGGGAACTCGTAGTGGGCGTTGACGATGGCCGCGCGCACGCGGTCGCGCGCCTCGCGCACCGCGGCCTCGGGCAGGCCGACGATGTTGATGTAGGGCAGGCCGCCGGAGAGCTGGACCTCGACGTCCACCCGCGGTGCCGAGACGCCGACGTGGGCGCGCGAGTGGATGGTGGCCAGCATGTCGGGCCCTCCGTGGCCGGGCCGCCCGGGCGGGCGGCGATCCTCGCGCCCGCGCACGGGATGCGGCGGACGCACAGCAAAACGGGCCCCGGGGGTTCCGTCGGCGTGTCAGGACGTCGACGGACCGGGGCCCCACGGGTCGGCGTTTCCCTGTGCGGCGGACCGGGCGATCCGCGCACGTTCCGTCCCGTGCACCACGAGCCTTCGCGGCGCGCGGCCGCGCGGTGGATCAGTGCCCGCGCGTGACGCGGGCCAGCAGCGCTTCCATCGCCGCCACCTGCTTCTCCAGCACTTCGACCTTCTCCCGCGTGCGCAGCAGTACCAGCCGCTGCACGTCGAACTCCTCGCGGGTGACGAGATTGAGCCGCGACAGCCCGGCCTGCAGGGTGGCGCGGAAGGTGCCCGCGACGTCGTCGCGCGCGGCGCCGACGTCGCCCGGCACGAGGGCGGCGAGGCGCTGGGCGAGTTCGTCGATGGACCGGACGTCGATCATGGGGTTCTCCGTGGCTGTTGCGGCGCAATGTAGGCCGTTCGCGGGTCGCCGTCTGTCGGACGCCGGCGCGTCGTCATGTAGGAAATCGCCTACAAAACGCGCCGGGACAGGCACTTGGGGCGCCCCTGGGGGCGGCACCGGGAACGCCCGAGGGAGCCCGATACTACGCCAAATCCGGCCTAGAGCCAGCAACCCAGACGATCCTGCTGCATTGCAACAGGGCGCAGTCCGCGCCGTTCAACCCGGGGGCTTTCACCATGACGCACGCCAAATGGCGCGCGGCCTGCCTGGCCATGCTGGCCATGCCGACCGCCGTTCTCGCCGAAGATGTACCCACCCTCAACCAGGGCGACACGGCCTGGATGCTGACCGCCACCGCGCTGGTGCTGTTCATGACCATCCCGGGGCTGGCGCTGTTCTACGCCGGCATGGTGCGCTCCAAAAATGTCCTTTCCGTGATGATGCAGTGCTTCGCGATCACGGGCCTCGTGACCGTGCTGTGGGTGGCCTACGGCTACTCGGTGGCGTTCTCCGTCACCGGCATGGAGAAGGGCGTGCTCAACTTCAACTCCTTCTTCGGTGCGCTCGACAAGGCCTTCTTCGCCGGCGTGTCGCGCGACTCGCTGGTGTTCGCGGTGCCGGAATCGGTGTTCGCGACCTTCCAGCTGACCTTCGCCATCATCACCCCGGCGCTGATCGTCGGCGCCTTCGCCGAGCGCATGAAGTTCTCCGCGCTGCTGCTGTTCACCGCCGGCTGGTTCACCTTCGCCTACCTGCCGATCGCGCACATGGTGTGGTCGGGCGACGGCGCGCTGATGTGGGACTGGGGCGTGCTCGACTTCGCCGGTGGTACGGTGGTGCACATCAACGCCGGCATCGCGGGCCTGGTGGCCTGCTACGTGATCGGCAAGCGCAAGGGCTTCCCGACCACCGCGATGCCGCCGCACAACCTGACCTACACCCTGATCGGCGCGTCCATGCTGTGGGTGGGCTGGTTCGGCTTCAACGCGGGTTCCGCGGTGGCCGCCGACGCCAACGCCGGCATGGCCATGCTGGTCACCCAGATCGCCACCGGAACCGCCGCGCTGGCCTGGATGCTGGCCGAGTGGGTGCTGCACAAGAAGCCGTCCGTGCTGGGCATCGCCTCGGGCGCGGTGGCGGGCCTGGTGGCGATCACCCCGGCCTCGGGCACCTGCGGCCCGGTCGGCGCGCTGGTGATCGGTGCTGCGGCCGGCCTGATCTGCTTCCTGGCCTCGACCAAGCTCAAGCGCGCGCTGGGCTACGACGACTCGCTGGACGTGTTCGGCGTGCACGCGGTCGGCGGCATCGTGGGCGCGATCCTGACCGGCGTGTTCGCCGACGCCAGCCTCGGCGGCAAGGGTCTCGCGGAAGGCATGACGATCGGCGGCCAGGTCTGGATCCAGTTCCTCGGCGTGATCGTGACGGTGGCCATCACCGCGGTGGTGACCTTCGTGGTGCTCAAGATCGTCGACCTGATCGTCGGCCTGCGCGTGACCGAGGACGAGGAGACCGAAGGCCTCGACCTCGTGCTGCATAATGAGCGCGGCTACATCATCTGATGCCGGCGAACCGACAAGAGGACACGACAATGAAAATGGTCACGGCCATCATCAAGCCGTTCAAGCTCGACGACGTGCGCGAGGCACTCGCCGAGGTCGGCGTGCAGGGCATCACCGTCACCGAGGTCAAGGGCTTCGGCCGGCAGAAGGGCCACACCGAGCTCTATCGCGGTGCCGAGTACGTGGTCGACTTCCTGCCCAAGATCAAGGTCGAGGCGGCGGTCACCGACGAACTGGTCGACCGCGTGGTGGAGGCGATCATGAACGCCGCCAACACCGGCAAGATCGGCGACGGCAAGATCTTCGTGCTGCCGCTGGAGCGCGTGGTGCGCATCCGCACCGGCGAACTCGACGGCGACGCCCTGTGACGGACGAAACGGCGGGGCGCGTCGCGCCTCGCCGCACCCCCAGCGAGATC
>Ga0209450_10001648_pt1 | contig 11163 bp, 8 predicted proteins | sample FrelakmetLWP11LW_FD_187149 | JGI IMG/M metagenome (GOLD analysis project Ga0209450, IMG submission 187149) | Freshwater lake sediment microbial communities from the University of Notre Dame, USA, for methane emissions studies - LWP11 LW (SPAdes)... | ecosystem: Environmental > Aquatic >... | reverse complement strand
GCCTCGTCTACAAGCCGACCCTGCACGTGCACTACGGCGAGAAGGTCATGGCGGTGCGCGACGGCCTGCCGAAGTTCAAGGATTTCCCGAAGGAGTTCGGCGGCTCGGGGGACATCCTGCCCGAGTAGCGGCTGACCGGGCCACTCATACGCCATTGACGCACCTACGCCAATGGCGTAGTTTCCCGCGCGATGGGCAACGACGTTTTCCTGAACATGCTGCAGACCGCGCGGGAGCTGCGGCGGCGGCGCTTGCGGCGCCTGGCCCGGCTGGCAGGGCTGGCCGCACCCGGTCCGTCGCGGAGCAGGAAGTCCGCAGCGTCGCGCGAGATCGACGTTCGCCGCATTCGCGCCGTCACCGGCCTCAGCCAGGCCAAGTTCGCTGAGCTGCTCTCCATCGAAGTCTCCACGCTGCGTAACTGGGAGCAGGGCCGGCGCGAACCGACCGGCCCCGCCAGGGCGCTCCTGCGCGCCATCAGCAACGATCCCGTCGCGGTCATCCGCGCACTCACCGACTGACCCCGAGGCAAGCAACGTGGCGAAGCTGAACAGGACGATGCTTTCCGATCTGCGCGGTGCGACGCGGCTCGCGTTCGACGCCACGCTGGGCATCACGACGCTCGTGGAAAAGATGCACCACACGATCCAGCTGGTGCACCCGCCGCTGGGTGCATCGCGTGCCGATGCCACGGGCGGACTCACCGGGCTCATCTACCGTGGAATCCGCGGCACGACTCGCGTCATCGGCAAGGGCATCGATGCCGGCCTGGCGCCCGTCGCCGCGTTCCTGCCGGAGGGCGAAACGGCGGCAACCCGCGATGCCTGGGTCTCGGCGATCAACGGCGTGTACGGCGACCATCTCGAACGCACCTTCAATCCGCTCGCGATCGACATGCAGTTCCGCCACGACGGACAGCCTGTAGACCCGGCACTTCCCGCGGACGTCGTCACCGACGTGACGGGCAAGGTGCTGATCGTCATCCACGGGCTCTGCCTCAACGAGCAGCACTGGAACCGGGAAGGCCGGAACCGCATCGAGCAGGTGGCTCGCGACCACCATTACACACTTCTCTATCTGCGTTACAACAGCGGGCGCTCGATCGGCAGCAATGGCCGCCAGCTGGCCGATCTGCTCGAGACGCTGCACAGCCGGTGGCCCACCGCCGTGCAGGAACTCGTCATCGTCGGGCACAGCATGGGCGGTCTCGTCGCCAGGAGCGCGATTCATCACGGCTCGAGCGCGGGCCACGACTGGCGGCGTTCGCTGCGCAAGCTGTTCTCGCTGGGCACGCCCCACCACGGCGCCCCGCTGGAGCGCGGCGGGCATCGCCTCGACTACGTGATGGAACTCAGCCCTTACGTGGCTCCCTTCACGAGCCTGGGCAAGTCACGCAGCGAGGGTATTACCGATCTGCGTCACGGCAACATTACCGGGGACGAACTGCAGTTCGTGCAGCTGCCCGGCGACGTCGAGTGCTATGCGCTGGCGGCAACGCTCGGCAAGAGGCGCGGCCTGCTGGCGGAGCGACTGATCGGTGACGGACTGGTGCCACTCGACAGCGCGCTTGGCAAGCATGCCGACTCCTCGCGGACACTGTCGATCCCGAAAGACAGGCAGTGGGTGGGTTACGAGATGGGACACCTCGAGCTGCTGGGCCGGCCCGAGGTGTACACGCAGCTGGAGAAATGGCTGCAGTGACGCGTCCCCGCGCAAGTGATCCGCGCCGTGGGCTCTTGCGCCCCGATCAGCGACTCGCAGCAGCCGACAGGTCTTCCTCGACGTACCGCAGCAGGGCCTCGAGCAACGCCTCGCGCGGATAGTCGTTGTGGTTGACGAACGTGCTGCCGATGACACCGTGCGCGCGATCGATCGGAATGACGACGGCCCAGTGATCGGCGTTCAGGAACCCCACCAGCGTGCTGCCGGGGATGATCTGGTCCGAGTAGATCACCTGGCTGTCATTGCGCGGGTCGATCTTCGAGAGCTTCCTGTACGTGGGCTTCACGATGGTCGAAATGTGGTCCCGGTCCGGCAAGGTGACGACGGAATAGAAACGAATCGCGGGCGGCAGCTTGCTCCCGGCCAGCCATGCCTTGCGCACGTCCGGACGCAGGCTCGCCACGGCACCGCCATCGCCAGAATCGCATTCCGCCTTCGGCCAGTGGCGGAACATGTCCGCCTCCCACTGTGAGGCGTCGTTCGCGAGCGGGGAGCCGGCCACGGCACCTGCAATGCTGACGACGGCAGCCACTCGTTGCTGCAGTTCGGGATAGCGCACCACGGCGTCAAGGACGTCCGGGGTGCCCTTCGAATAGCCGAACAACACCACGCGCGGCGGCCCCGCCTCCTGCGGCATGGCCATGATCGCGTCGCGAATCTGGCCGGCGTTCTTCGCGGTGCCCGACAGCGCGTCCACATCGACCAGCTGCAGGTCGTAACCGAACTTGCCGACGTGCTCACGCGGCGTGCTCGGCGACTGCAGCCACGCGGCAATGCATGCGTAACCGATACCGGGCACGACGCGGGCCTGCAGGTTGCTCTTGGACGGACCAAGGTCCACCGCGCGCCCGGTGGGCGGCGGCTGCGACGCGAGGTTGCTCAGTGCTTCTGCGCACGGCCGGTAGTCCGGCAGGCTTTCCCCGCGCTCCTGCAGTACCGAACAGAAGATCTCCGTGAAGCGCGCCCGCCCGTCGTGGACACCGACTGGAACGTCGACCGCATAGGGGGGCGCTGGCATGGATGTGCAGGCGGCCGCCAGCAGCGCCGCAGGGAGCACCACCAACACTTCGACAATGCACCGCGTCGAAATGGAACACGAACCATTCATGAGACGAAGGCTTGGTGCGCCCGATTCAATTTCTGCATGCGCGACTGATCACTTTCAAACGTTCCTGCCGAGGCGGCATTCAATCGCAAATCCAACTGGCAGTCCAACACGCGGGACGGCTGTGGTTGACGCGCTTTGCAACAGCATCCTGGCGGACCACGCCGTGCATCATCACTCATGCTTTCTACGGTAGGATCGCCAGATGACCCCTGAAACCATGCGCTATGTTGCGGCCACCGCCGCCGGCGGCCCCGAAGTCCTCACCATCGGCTCCACGACCGTCCCGCGACCGCGCCCGGACGAGGTGCTGATTCGCGTGCGCGCGGCCGGAGTCAACCGGCCCGACGTCGCGCAGCGCAAGGGACTCTACCCTGCCCCACCGGGAGCCAGCCCGATCCTTGGTCTTGAAGTCGCGGGCGAGGTCGTTGCAGCCGGTACCGAGGCGCATGGCTTCGAGATCGGCAGCCGCGTGTGCGCGCTGGCCAATGGCGGCGGCTACGCGGAGTACTGCGTAGCGCCCGTCACGCAGTGCCTGCCGTGGCCCAAGGGCTACGACGCCGTTCGCGCCGCGGCACTGCCTGAAACCTATTTCACGGTCTGGGCCAACCTGTTCCTGCACGGGAGGCTGGCGCGCGGTGAGACCGTGCTGGTCCACGGCGGCAGCAGCGGCATCGGGGTCACGGCGATCCAACTGGCGCGGGAATTCGGTGGCCGGGCGTATGCGACGGCCGGCAGCGACAGGAAATGCGCGGCCTGCGTCGGGCTTGGCGCGGAGGCCGCCATCAACTACCGCACGTCCGACTTTGCGGAACGAATTGCGGCACTGACGGAAGGCCGTGGCGTCGACGTCATCATCGACATCGTCGGCGCGCCCTACTTCGAGCGCAACATCAAGTGCCTGGCGATGGACGGGCGACTGGTTGAAGTCGCGACACAGGCGGGATCGAAGGTCGAAGCGCTGGACCTGTTCGACGTGATGCGCCGGCGGCTGACGATCACCGGCTCGACGATGCGGCCGCGCACGACCGCGCAGAAAGGCGCCATCGCGAAAGACCTGCGCGAGAAGGTCTGGCCTGCTCTCGACGCCGGTCGGGCCGGCCCGGTGATCTACGCGGTGTTCCCGCTGGACCAGGCCGCCGAAGCCCACCGCGTCATGGAATCGAGCGTTCACGTCGGCAAGCTGGTGCTTGAAGTGGCGGCCTCAGAGACGCCGCCGACACCACCCTCGCTTCCTCGCTTCGTCGTATGGACCGCACGCTCCGTCGCGGCGCCCGCATCGCGTGCAACCTTGCGCCCGGCTGCCGCATCTCATGGACATCACCCACAAAGCGCCAAGGTGGCGCGCCGAGGAGATCGCCATGGAAGTCGTTGCAACAGTGATGCTGACCGCAATTGTTCTCTACATGCTCCAGCAGGTGCAGGACCTGTAGGCCCGACTGATGTCCGCGGCTAGAGCACGTCCCACCGATAACGGCCGGCCTCGATCACGGAGCCGGCCAGCGCCTCGATGGACCGGTCTTCGTTGTGCTCGACGCCGCGCACGTTGCGCACCATGCGCCGCCGCGCCTGGTGGGTGAAAATCTTCGCGATGTCGATCACCTGCGCCGCCGACGCCGGGTCGCTCCTGATGATCGAGTCGGCGCGCGACACGACGCAAAGACCGACGAACAGGTCGATCATCAGGTCGGCAACGCGGCGTAGGGCGTGCTGCTGCTCGGAGATGCCCTTGCCGTACTTGCGCAGCACCGATTCCGCCACGCGCGCCGTCGCCCGCGCGTAGCTCTCGTAGATGCCTACCAGTGGCCGCAATTGCGGCGCGACCGGCGTGCTGACTTTGACCGCCGCGCCGAGACCCGTGGCACGCGCGAAGCGTCGCTCGGCATACCCGGAGAGCACGCCAAAACCCTTGATCGGATCGTTGAAGATCGAGCTGACGGCGGACTGCAGTTCCTTCAGTGACGCGCCGACGTCCTTCAACGAGGACAGCGCGATGTACAGCCGCAGGATCTCGTTGGTGCCCTCGAAAATCGGCAGGATGCGGGCGTCGCGCGTGTATTGCTCGTAGGGCAGTTCGCGCATGTAGCCGTTGCCGCCGGCAATCTGCAGGCTCTCGTAGGCCGTGCGCTGCATGGCCTCGCTGGCGAACACCTTGGTGATGGCTGCCTCCACCGAATAGTCATCGCAGCCGCTGTCGATGTAGTGCGCCACCATCCACACGGCGCTCTCCGCCGCGAAACATTCGACGGTCATTTGCGCGATCTTCTCGCGCACCAACCCGTACTCCGCGATCGGGCGATCGAACTGCTTCCGCTGCTGCGCCTGCGCGACGGACCTACGTATCAAGGCCTTCATGCCACCGACGGCGCCGCCACCCAGTCCGGTGCGGCCGTTGTTGAGGATGCCCATGGCAACCTTGAAGCCCTTGCCGACGGCGCCCAGCACGTTGCCAGCCGGTACCCGCACGTCATCGAAAGCCACCGTCGTGGTGCAGGACGCACGGATACCCATCTTGTCCTCGTGCGCACCATGACTCACGCCCGGCCAGGCCGCCTCGACGATGAACGCCGTAACTTTGCCTTCCGGCCCGTCGGTGCGGGCGAACACGGTGTAGAAATCCGCGATACCGCCATTGGTGATCCAGAGCTTTTCGCCGTTCAGCGTGAAGCTGCCGTCGGCATTGCGCTTCGCGGTCGTCCTGATGGCTGCCGCGTCGGAACCCGCGCCGGATTCCGTCAGGCAGAACGCGGCGATCATTTCACCCGTGGCAAGCCGCGGCAGGTACCGCGATTTCTGCTCGGCGCTGCCGAACAGCAGCAGGCCCTTCATGCCGATGGAACTGTGCGCGCCGATGGTCAGCGACACCGAGCTGTCGTAACTGCTGGTCTGGGCCAGCACGCGCGCATAGGCCGCGTTGGAAAGGCCGAGGCCACCGAACTCCTCGGGGATGATCAGCCCGAACAGCCCCAGCTCGCGCAGCGACTGGACGAACTCGTCGGGCTGGCGGGCGTCGCGATCCCAGCGTGCAAACTCCGTTTCCTTGCCTGCGAGGAACTTGTCGATGGACTCGACGATCATCCCCAGCACTTCACGGTCGCGCTCGTTGATCGCCGGGTACGGGAACAGGTTTTCCTCCAGCACGTTGCCGAACAGCAGTTGCTTGGCGACGCTCTGGTCCGTCAGCAGGCCCGGCGGCGATGCAGTGCCGGAAGAAACAGTCGTGCCTGTCGAGGTCATGACGATTCGCCTTCTGTGGAAGCCTGTCTAGACATCGCGCGAACAGGCTCCTCTCAGCCAGCGGTGCCTGCCGAGGGGGTGCCCTGCCGCGTCTTGATCCATTCCTGCACGAGTTCTTCCAGCACCGCGAGCGGCATCGAACCGTTCATCAGGACCAGCTCGTGGAAAGCGCTCAGGTCGAAGCCCGGGCCCAGCGCCTTCTCCGCCTCGTCACGCATCCGCAGTATTGCCAGCTGGCCGACCTTGTAGGAGGTGGCCTGGCCCGGCCACACGACGTAACGCTCGATCTCGCGCGTGACCTCAGGCAGCGAGTTCCCGGTTTTGGAGACCATGTAGTCGATTGCCTGCTCTCGGGTCCAGTGCTTGGCATGCATGCCCGTGTCCACGACGAGACGGGCCGCGCGGAACATCTCGGCCTGCAGGCGGCCGAGGTCACCCAGCGGATCCTGGTCGTAGAAACCCATGTCGACCTTGGCGACGCGCTCGGCATACAGGGCCCAGCCTTCCGCGTACGCGCCGAACGGCAGCACCTTGCGCAGCATCGGCACGCCCTTGATCAACTGCTGTGCCGAGAGCTGGAAGTGATGCCCCGGCGCGCCCTCGTGGATCATCAGCGTCGGCAACGTCCACTTGGGATTGTCAGCCGTGCTCTTCTGGTTGATGTAGAAGCGGCCCGGCCGTGAGCCGTCGAGTGCCGGCGGATTGTAGTAGCCGCCCGGTGAAGAGTCCTGTGAATACTCCGGCACGCGCACGATCTCGAGCGGCTGCGGCGGTATCGTCTGGAAGTACTTCGGCGCCGCCGCCATGATCCGGTCGTTGATCTCGTGCAGGTACGCGATCATCTGCTTGCGGCCTTCGTCCGTGTCCGGGAAGTTCTGCGCCGGGTCGACATTGAGCTGCTGGATGCGCTCGGCGAGCGTTGCGCCCTGGATACCCTGGGCGTCGAGAATCGCGACCATCTCCTTCTCGATGCGCTCCACTTCGGCCAGACCAAGCGCGTGGATCTCGTCCGCGGACAGGGTTGTAGTCGTGCTCGACTGCAGGGCGGCGGAATAGATCCTGTCGCCCTCCGGGATGCGCCAGATGCCGGCATCGTGGCTGGCCTGCGGACGCATGGACTCGAACAGGGCGATCATCGCCTCGTAGCCTGGAATGACCTCGGTAGCGACCAGCTGCTCGGCCTGCTTGACGTAGGACTGCCGCTGCTCCGCCGTGAGCGACTCGATCTTCTCGAGCTTCGCGGGCAGCGTCGTCACCAGCGGGTTCTTCGCTGCGCCTTCTTCGATGAAGGCGCGCATGCCCACGAGCGCCTGGTCGATCACGAAGTCCGGCGGGATCACGCCGTGGGCGCGGTCGTCCTCGACTCGTACCCTGGTCTCGCGCAGCACACGCCCGAATTCGCCCAGGCGCGACAGGTACCTCTCGACGCTGCGCTGGTTCTTGATGACGTGCGCGTCGGTCAGGAATTGCGGCGTGTCCACCGTCACGCCGGAAATCTGGTTGACGCGATACCCGCCGTGCTCGAACTCCGCCTGGCGAATGGTGTCGTCGAGGAACCAGGCCGTGGTCTTCCACGTGATCAGTTCCTGCCCGGCGAGCCCGGCCGGGCCGTACTTGTCGAGCCCGGCGCGTGCCTTGCGCAGCCGCGCCAGTACTTCGTCCTCGTGCGCCTTGGTCTGGTCGTCGAGCTTGCCACTGTGGAAATCGAACGGCGTGTTGTCGATGAAGCCCAGCTGGGTGAGGATCTGCGGCGAGTCGGCCGTCAGCTGCAGCGTGATCTTGTTGACGTAGTTGTTCAGGCCGACCGGCGTGAACCAGAACCACATCGACGCGGCGGCCAGGCCCGCGAGCAGCAGGCCTCCGATCCAGCCGAGGATCTTTCCAACCTTTCGCTTCGCCATCGGTGCGCATCCCACGTCGTCGATACAAGGCGGCCACTATACCTAGGCCGCGCGGCTCGGGCAGGAGCGACCGCGGGCGCTGCGAGGCCCTTCCTTTCCCAGCCGCGAACTTGCTACCGTCTCCAACATTGCCACAGGAGCCCGCATGAGCCGCAAATCGAAAAGAAACCGGCCGGATCCGCAGCGATCGGCGCAGGACCCGGGGGAGGCGGCACAGAGCGGGCTTTTCGGCCGCCGCACAGTCCTGCTCGGCGTCATCGTTGCCCTGCTGCTCGCCCTGGTGGCCGGGGCGGTCCTGTACCAGCGCGAGTCGACTCAACCAGCGCAATCCGCCTTTGACCGTCAGGCAGCCCTGACGAGCGATCATTCGCCGACGCTTGGCGATGCGAGCGCCAGGGTGCACGTCGTCGAGTTCCTCGATCCCGCGTGCGAGACGTGCGCCCTCTTCTACCCTGTCGTCAAGGAACTGATGGCCGAGAACCCGGGCAGGATCCGCCTGTCCGTCCGGCACGTCGCGTTCCACGACGGCGCCGAGTACGTCGTTCGGCTGCTCGAGGCAAGCCGGAAGCAGGACAAGTACTGGCAGACCCTGGAAGCCCTGTTCGCATCGCAGGCCCGATGGGCGCCGCATCACACCGTGGAACCCGACCTGGTCTGGCCGGCGATTGCCGGCGTGGGCCTGGATGTCGAACGAACCAGAGCGGACATGAAGGCGGCGGACGTCACGCAGCGCGTCGAGAAGGACCGGAGCGACGCCATGGCGCTCGCGGTCACCGCGACCCCGGAGTACTTCGTCAACGGCAGGTCACTGCCGAGCTTTGGCGAGGACCAGCTCCGGAGCGTCGTACAGGAAGAACTTCAACGCGCCTATTGATGGCGGCCGGGTGTTCGGGCGGAATACACTTTCGCCCCGTCATCGAACTCGCGGGTCGAACCACGATGAAGTCTCGCCAGATCGTCGCCCGGGCCCGCCGCGTCGTCCCGGCTGCTTGCGGAGTTGCGTTGATGGTCGCAGGAATAGCGTCTGCCGAGCCCCGCGCGCGCGATCTCGGCATCCCCTTCCCCGGCACTCCCGGGCCCCTGAACGCGATCACCGACATTGCCGGGGTCGAGGTCGGCTACACCACGCTCATTGAAGGTGCCGGCGCGCTGCATGTTGGCAAAGGTCCGGTGCGCACTGGCGTGACCGCCATTCTTCCGCGTGGCCGCAAGTCGCCAGGCGCGGTCTTTGGCGGCTACGCCGTGGGCAACGGCAATGGCGAGATGACGGGCACGATCTGGATCGAGGAATCCGGCATCGTTGGAACCCCGATCCTGATTACCAACACCCACAGCGTCGGCGTGGTGCGTGACTCCGTGATTGCCTGGATGCTGGAAAACGGCGGCACGGAACAACTGTGGGGCCTGCCCGTCGTGGCGGAAACCTGGGATGGCCACCTGAACGACCTCAACGGCTTTCACGTGAAGCGCGAGCACGTGTTCGCCGCGCTCGACGGCGCGCGTGGCGGACCCATCGCCGAGGGTAACGTCGGTGGCGGCACCGGCATGCACACCTTTGAGTTCAAGGGCGGCACCGGCACAGCGTCGCGACGCGTGCGCGTCAAGGGCACCGGCGACTACACCGTCGGCGTGCTGGTCCAGTCCAACTTCGGCCGCCGCTGGCAACTGCAGGTCGCAGGCATTCCGGTCGGGCGCGAATGGCCCGAGGATGCGCCGTTCACCAAGGAGAGCGGCCCGGCGAACGAACTCGGCTCGATCATTGTCGTGGTCGCCACGGACGCACCGCTGCTGCCCACCCAGCTCCGACGAATCGCCAGGCGGGCATCCATGGGGATCGCGCGCACCGGTGGCACCGCGGGCAACGGCTCGGGCGACATCTTCCTGGCGTTCTCGACCGCAAACACGTCGGCCGCGGATTCGGTCGCAGGCTTGCAGCAGATGGCATTCCTGCCGAACGATGAGCTGGACGGCCTGTTCGAGGCGACCGTGCTGGCGACCGAGGAAGCCATCATCAACGCAATGGTGGCCGCACGCACCATGACCGGCATCGACGGTCACAGCCTGGTGGCGATCGATCATGCGCGGCTGCAGCAGATTCTCCGGCGCTACAACCGCCTCGAGTAGGGAACCACGTTCCTGTCAGCGCGGCTTGCGCAGCAGGTGCTCGGCAACCGCACGGTATGCAGGCAGCGACGTGGGATCGATGTTCATGTTGCCGGCCAGCGGATGCGAAGCGAAGCGCGCGATCACCATTTCCGCCTTCGGATCGATGTAGATCGCCTGGCCGTGGACGCCCCGGGCCATGAACACGCCGTGATCGTCGTGCGACACCCACCACTGGTTGTGGTAGCTCCAGCCGGGCAGCGTCTTGTAGCCCGCGGGCACGAAAGCTGCGGGACTGCCGCCCTTGCGGATCCCGTCCACGACGGACGCTGGGACGATCTGCCGGCCATTGAACCTGCCCTGCAGCCGGATCATCTCGCCAAACCGCGCCATGTCCCGCAAGCGCGCATTGAAGCCGCCGGACACGATCGGGGCGCCGGACGGATCGAGGGCAATGAAGGCGTCGCTTTCGGCCCCAAGCCTGCTCCATATCCGTTCCCGAAACACTGCGTCCGGTCGCTGGCCGGTCACTCGCGCGATCAGCCAGCCGACCACCTCGGTGTTCGGCGAGCGGTACGCGAAGGCTTCCCCGTGCGTTCCCTTTCCTGCGACGGTCGGCAGGAACTGGTGGATGGATGACGGGCCGGCGTACCCGGCCGGCCGGGGGAAGAACCCGGTGGCGCGCGCGAAGGAAATGAACGTAGCCGACGGGTCGCCGTACTGCTCGGAGAAGTCGAGCGCGGTCGTCATGTCGAGGACCTGCGCAACCGTGGCATCGCCAAAGCCGCTCCCGGCGAGTTCCGGGATATAGCGCGTCACCGTTGCTGCTGGATCGAGCTTGCCCTCGGCGATCAGCATGCCCGCAACGGTTCCGAACAACGACTTGGTCGCGGAGAATGCAATGTGCGGCCGTTCTGCGGAGAGAGCGCCGAAGTACCGCTCGTAAACGATCCCGCCGCGATGCAGCACGACGATGCCATCGGTGTAGTTCGCGGCGAGCGACTCCGCCCAGGTCATGGGCTTCGCGCCGCCGATCGGCACGAACGTCAATGCGTCGAGGTCGTCGCGTTCGGCACGCGGCAGCAAGCTCACCGGGCC
>Ga0209450_10001647_pt1 | contig 11171 bp, 9 predicted proteins | sample FrelakmetLWP11LW_FD_187149 | JGI IMG/M metagenome (GOLD analysis project Ga0209450, IMG submission 187149) | Freshwater lake sediment microbial communities from the University of Notre Dame, USA, for methane emissions studies - LWP11 LW (SPAdes)... | ecosystem: Environmental > Aquatic >... | reverse complement strand
GAGTTACTCGACTGGATGGTCGGCCGCGGCAAGAAGGTGTTCGTCGACCTCAAGTTCTTCGACGTTCCCGCAACGGTCGCAGCCGCGGTCAAGCAGCTGCGCAACCGCGGCGTGACGCTGACCACCGTGCATGGCAACCAGGCGATGATGGAGGCGGCCGCGGCCGCCAAGGGCGACGTGAAGGTGCTGGCCGTGACGGTGCTCACCAGCCTTGACCGAGGCGACCTCGATGACCTCGGCTTCGCCTGCGATGTCGAGAAGCTCGTGCTGTCGCGCGCGCGGCGCGCCCTGGAAGCCGGGTGCGACGGCGTGGTCTCGTCGGGCCTCGAGGCGCCCAGGCTGCGCGAGTTCATCGACCACCGCCTGCTGGTGGTGACGCCCGGCATCCGGCCGGTCGAGAACAAGCCGGTGGACGACCAGAAACGCACGGTGGACGTCGCCCAGGCCTTCGCGAACGGCGCGGACTACATCGTGGTCGGCCGGCCGATCCGCGATGCCGCCGACCCGCGTGCCGCGGCGCAGGCCATCCAGCGGACGATCGCCGGGATCTTCGGCGCAGGGGCTGCGAAGTGAGCGCGCCGCTGCAGAATGACCTGTTCCTGCGCGCGTTGCTGCGGCAACCGACGCCGCGGACTCCGCTGTGGATGATGCGACAGGCGGGACGCTACCTGCCGGAGTACCGCGCGACCCGCGCCAGGGCGGGCAGCTTCCTGAACCTGTGCATGAATCCCGAGCTGGCCTGCGAAGTCACGCTGCAGCCGCTCGAGCGCTACCGGCTGGACGCGGCGATCCTGTTCTCGGACATCCTGACCATCCCGCACGCGATGAACGTCGGCCTCGAGTTCGAGGCGGGCGAGGGCCCGAAAATCGCGCGCCCGGTGCGGACGCCGGCCGATATCGACAGGCTGCCGGTGCCCGACCCCGAGGGTGAGCTGCGCTACGTGATGGACGCGGTGCGTCTGATCCGCCGCGAGCTGCAGGGCCGCGTGCCGCTGATCGGCTTCGCCGGCAGCCCGTGGACCGTGGCCACGTACATGGTCGAGGGCGGCGGCAGCAAGACCTTCCAGCACATCAAGGGCATGCTGTACGGGGCGCCTGGCGAACTGCACCGGCTGCTCGACGTGATTACGCGCGCCACGCTCGCGTACCTGAACGCCCAGGTCGCCGCCGGCGCGCAGGCTGTGATGGTGTTCGACACCTGGGGCGGCGCGCTCACGCCCGCGGACTACCGCGAGTTCTCGCTGCGCTACATGCAGCGGATCGTGGACGGCGTGACGCGCGAGCGCGAGGGTCGACGCGTGCCGGTGATTCTCTTCACCAAGGGCGGCGGCCAGTGGCTTGGGGAAATGGCAGCGACGGGATGTGACGCGCTCGGCGTCGACTGGACGACCGATCTCGCCGACGCGCGCCGATCGGTGCAGGACCGCGTCGCGCTGCAGGGCAACCTCGATCCGAGCGTGCTCTACGCCCCGCCGGCCGAGATCCGCGCGCAGGTCGCGCGCGTGCTCGCGAGCTTTGGCCACGGCCACGGCCACGTCTTCAACCTCGGTCACGGCATCCACCCGGACGTGCCGCCGGAGCACGCGCTGGCGATGGTGGAGGCCGTGCACGAGCTCAGTCCGCTGTATCACGCCTAGAAGGTGTCAGGTTTGCAAGTTCTGCAAGATTGCCCGCCCGTGCGTGTGTGCCGGTTGGCCACAGCGGGCAGCAATCTTGCAAGACTTGCAAACCTGACACCCTCGGAGCTGCCATGGACATCAGCAAAATCAGCATCGGTGAAGACCCGCCGCGCGACGTCAACGTCCTGATCGAGATTCCTCAGGGCGGCGTGCCGGTGAAGTACGAACTCGACAAGGAGTCGGGCGCGTTGCGCGTCGACCGGTTCCTCAACACCGCGATGTTCTACCCGGGGAACTACGGGTTCATCCCGCACACCCTCTCCGGCGACGGCGACCCTGTTGACGTGATCGTGGTCGTGCCGAGCCCGGTCGTGGCGGGCGCCATCGTGCGCGTGCGGCCGGTGGGTGCACTGCTCATGAAGGACGAGGCGGGCGACGACGAGAAGGTGATTGCCGTGCCAGTCGACAAGCTGCACCCGTTCTACGAGGGCGTGAAGTCCTACAAAGACCTGCCCGTGACGCTCACCGACCAGATCGCGCACTTCTTCCAGCACTACAAGGACCTGGAGAAGGGCAAGTGGGTGACGATCGTGAACTGGGTTGGCACGGATCGTGCGGAGAAGATGATTCTCGAAGGCATCCGCCGCGCGGCTGGCACGGGCGACGACGTCGCCGCCCACTACGTGGCGAGCGGCGCGCTCAAGCGACGGAGGTAGGTGTCAGGTTTGCAAGATGTGCAAGATGGCGGGCCGTGAGGCCCGCCATCTTGCACATCTTGCAAACCTGACACCTACTTAGACACCTACTTAAGCTGGTCCTTGAGTTCGCGGCGCAGGATTTTGCCGACGTTGGTCTTCGGCAGCTCGTCGCGGAAATACACGCGCTTCGGCACCTTGTAGCCCGTCAGCGACTTGCGGCAGTGCTCGACGAGCGCTTCCTCGGTGAGCGCCGGGTCCTTCTTCACCACGAACAGCGCCACGACCTCGCCGGCCCGCTCGTCGGGCTGCGCCACCGCCGCGACCTCGAGCACGCCGGGGTGCGTGACCACGACGCCTTCGACCTCGTTCGGGTAGACGTTGAAGCCCGACACGAGGATCATGTCCTTCTTGCGGTCTTCGATGAAGACGTAACCGTCCTCGTCCATGTAGCCGATGTCGCCGGTGCGCAGGATGCGGCCGTCGATCATCACCTTCTCGGTCTCGTCGGGGCGGTTCCAGTAGCCGCGCATCACCTGCGGTCCCTCGACGCAGATCTCGCCGGACGCACGCACCGGCAGCTCGTTGCCGTCGTCGTCGCGGATGGTGATGACCGTCGAGGGGATTGGCAGGCCGATCGAGCCGGTGAATTCCGGTGCGTCGAGCAGGTTGATGCAGGCCGCGGGCGACGTCTCGGTGAGGCCCCACGCCTGGGTCAGCGTGTTGCCCGTCACCAGCTTCCAGCGCTCGGCGACCGCGCCCTGCACGGCCATGCCGCCGCCGAGGCTCACCTTGAGCGCGCTGAAATCGAGCTTGTCGAACCCCGGCGTATTGAGCAGCGCGTTGAACAGCGTGTTGACGCCGGCGAAGTAAGTGAACGGGTACTTCGACAGCTCCTTGACGAAACCGGCGAAGTCGCGCGGATTGGCAATCAGCACGTTGTGGGCGCCGAGCTTCAGGAAAGTCAGGCAGCCCTGCAACGAGAAGATGTGGTACAGGGGCAGCGCCGAGATGAGCACCATCTGCGCGCTCTGGTCGCGCAGCGAGGGGCCCATCCACGCCTCCGTCTGCAGCACGTTGGCGACCATGTTGCGATGGGTGAGCACCGCGCCCTTGGACACCCCCGTGGTGCCGCCCGTGTACTGCAGGAACGCGATGTCCTCATGCCCGACTTCCACCGCAGCGAGGTTCTCGTACTTGCCCTTGCTCATCGCCTCGTTGAAGCCGATGGCGTCGGGCAGCGAGTACTCCGGCACCTGCTTCTTGACGTGCCGCAGCACGAAGTTCACCAGCGTGCCCTTCGCGAAGCCGAGCATGTCGCCGATGCCGGTGACGATCACGGTCTCGACGCCGGTCGCGTGGCGCACCTCCTGAAGCGTGTGCGCGAAATTCTCGAGGATCAGGATGGCCCGGGCGCCGGAGTCCTTGAGCTGGTGCGCCAGCTCGCGCGGCGTGTAGAGCGGGTTGGTGTTGACGATCGTGAGTCCGGCCCGGAACGCCGCCGCGATCGCCACCGGATACTGCAGGATGTTGGGCAGCATGAGGGCGATGCGATCGCCCTTCTTCAGGCCCGCCACCTGCTGCAGGTAGGCCGCGAACTGCCGGCTCAACCGGTCGAGGTCGCCAAAGGTGATCGTCCGGTCCATCAGGGTGTAGGCCGGACGCTCGGGGAACTTCGCGCAGCTGCGCTCGATGAGCGCCTGCAGCGAGGCGATCTCGTTCGGGTTGATGTCGGCCGGTACGCCGGCGGGATAGTTCCTGAGCCAGATCTTTTCCACGATGTTCCCCTGGGACCCGCGGGGGGCTGCGGTGGATCCGCGGCCGGCACGAGGTCACCTGTGTGCGTCCCTCCACCTATATAGCAGCGCGTGCCCGGCTTTTCATCGTGGCAGCAACGGCTTGAGTTGCGGCCAGATCTGGTCGAGCAGCTTCGGCTGGGCGGCAGCGTTGGGGTGTAGCCCGTCCTCGAGCATCAGCGAGTCGTCGAGGGCGATGCCGTCGAGGAAGAACGGGACCAGCGGCAGGCGGTATTGCCGGGCGAGATCGCCGTAGAGCTGGTGGAACGACCGGGTGTAGGCCGGCCCGTAGTTCGGCGGGATGCGCATGCCCACCAGCAGGACCTTCGCGCCGGACTCGAGCGACAGGCGGATCAGCGACTCGAAATTGCCGCGTACGCCGTCGATCGGCAGGCCCCGCAGGCCGTCATTGCCGCCGAGCTCGAGGATGACGATCGCCGGGCGGTGCAGCTCGAGCGCGCGCGGCAGGCGCGCCAGGGCGCCGCCCGTGGTCTCGCCGCTCGAGCTGGCGTTGACCACCTTGTGCCCGTACCCTTGGGCCTTCAGCCGGCCCTGCAGCAGGGCCACCCATCCCTGCTCCAGCCGGATTCCGTACGCCGCGCTCAGGCTGTCCCCCAGCACCAGGATCGTCGGGGACTCCGCACGGGTGGCCGGTGCGAACAGGGCTGACCAGAGGCAGAGAACGAGGCAGGCCAGTCGGATGGACACGGTGCTCGAGGCGGTCGGGGTGGGCAAGCAGGTTAGCAGTCCCGAGGGAACGCTGGCCATTCTGGCCGACGTGTCGCTGGCCATCGCGCGCGGCGAAACCGTCGCGGTGATGGGCGCCTCGGGTGCCGGCAAGTCGACGCTGCTCGCGCTGCTCGCCGGCCTGGACGAGCCGACCAGCGGCACCGTGCGCCTCGCCGGCCGCGAACTCACGACCCTGGACGAGGACGGCCGGGCCGCAGTACGGGCCCGGCACGTCGGGTTCGTCTTCCAGTCGTTCCACCTGGTGCCGTCGCTCACGGCGGTCGAGAACGTGATGCTGCCGCTCGAGCTGGCGGGTCGCAGCGACGCCCGCAGCGCGGCGCTCGAAGTGCTGGCCCGCGTCGGCCTGGCGGGGCGCGTCGGTCACTACCCGCGGCAGCTCTCCGGCGGGGAGCAGCAGCGAGTGGCGATCGCACGCGCCTTCGTGACTCGGCCGGCCGTGCTGTTCGCCGACGAGCCGACCGGCAACCTCGACGCCGCCACCGGCGAGCGCATCATGCAGCTGCTGTTCGGCCTGAACGCCGCGACCGGCACGACCCTGGTGCTGGTCACCCACGACCAGGCGCTGGCGGCGCGCTGTGGACGCATCATCCGCCTCGACGCCGGGCGCATGGTCGAAGCCTGACGATGGCCGCCTTGCGCTTTGCGCTGCGCAACCTGCGACGCGACCTGAAGTCCGGCGAGCTGGCCGTGCTGCTGCTCGCGCTGCTGGTCGCCGTCGCCTCGCTGACCGCGGTCGGGTTCTTCACGGACCGCATCGGGCGCGCCGTCGAGCAGCAGTCCGGCGAGGTGCTGGCGGCCGACCTGCGCCTCGAGTCCGCGCGTCCGATCGACGCGGACTACGACGAGGCGGCGCGGCGCCGCGGGCTGCGGGTGGCCCGCATCCTCTCGATGCCGAGCGTGGTCTTTCACGGCGAGGCGTCCTCGCTGGTGGCCTTGCGCGCAGTCGGCGACGGATACCCGCTGCGCGGCCGCCTGAAGATTGCGGACGAGCCCTTCGGCCCATCGCGCGCCACCGAGGCCATCCCGGGGCCGGGCGAGGCGTGGGCGGACTCCCGCCTGCTGGCGCGGCTCGGCGTGCCGGTGGGCGCCACGCTCACCGTCGGCGCCCACGACGTGAAGGTCACGCAGGTGCTCGACTACCGTCCGGACCAGGGCGCGGGCTTCGGTGACCTGTCCGCCACGCTGATGATCAACCTCGCCGACGTGCCGGCGACCGGGCTGATCCAGCCCGGCAGCCGGGTCAGCCGGGCCGTGCTGTTCGCGGGCGACGCCCGGGACGTGCGCGCGTTCCGCGAGGACGTGCAGAAGCGCAGGAAGCCCGGCGAGCGGCTGCAGGCGATCGAGGACGCCAGTCCGCAGATCCGTGCGTCGTCGGATCGCGCGGGCCGCTTCCTGTCGCTCGCGAGCCTGGTGAGCGTGCTGCTCTCGGCCGTCGCTGTCGCCATGGCGGCGCGCCGTTACGCCACGCGGCACCTCGACTCTGTCGCGCTCATGAAGTGCATGGGCGCCTCGCAGGGATTCGTGCTGCGTCAGACGCTGGTGCAGCTCGTCTGCGTCGCCGTGATCGTGACCGTGCTCGGCACCGCCGTCGGCTTCCTGGCGCAGGCAGGCCTCGCCTGGCTGCTGCGCGACCTGATCCGCAGCGAACTGCCGCCGCCCGGCCCTGCCACGGCCTGGCTCGGCCTCGTCACGTCGGTGACCATCCTGGTGGGCTTCGCGCTGCCGCCGTTGCTGCAGCTCAAGCGCGTGCCGCCTGCCCGGGTCCTGCGGCGCAACCTCGAGCCGCCGCCGCTGCGCTATGCCGCCGTCTACCTGTTCGCGATCGGCGCGGTGCTGGCGTTGCTCTACTGGCTGGTGCGCGACGGCCGGCTGGTGACGGTGGTGGCCTCGGGGCTCGCCGGCACGTTCGCCGCGCTCGCGCTGGCGGGCTGGCTGCTGGTGAAGGCGCTCGCACCGCTGCGCAGCGGCGTCGGCGTCGCCTGGCGCTACGGGCTCGCCAACATCGCGCGCCGCGGCCGGGACAGCGTGGTGCAGATCGTGGCGTTCGGCCTCGGGCTCATGGTGCTGCTGCTGCTCGCGCTGGTGCGCGACGACCTGCTCGAAGACTGGCGCGCGAGCCTGCCGGCCGACGCGCCCAATTATTTCATGATCAACATCCGGCCCGACGAGGGCGACGCGATCCGTGCGTTCTTCAGGGACCGCGGCTTGCCGCCCACCGAGCTGGTGCCGCTGGTACGGGCACGGCTCACGGCCATCAACGACGTGCCGGTCGGCGAAATCCGCTTCGCGACCGACCGCGCGCAGGACTTCGTCGAGCGCGAGGCCAACCTGACCTGGACGCGCACGCTGCGCGACGACAACCGGCTGGTGAGCGGCGAGTGGTGGCGCGACGGCGACGGCGGCGCTGCGCGCGTCTCCGTGGAGCAGGAGTACGCCGAGCGGCTCGGCCTGAAGCTCGGCGACACGGTCACCTACGACGTCGCCGGCGAGCCGGTGACGGCGAGGATCACCAGCCTGCGCGAGGTGCGCTGGGATTCCTTCCAGCCGAACTTCTTCATGGCCTTCTCGCCCGGCGTGCTCGACGACGTGACCGGCACGCTCATCACCAGCGTGCACGTGCGGCCCGAACAGCGCCCGGTGCTGGTGGACCTGGTGCGGCAGTTTCCCGAGGTGACCATCATCGACATCGCGGCGCTGCTCTCGCAGGTGCGCGACGTGATGGACAAGGCGGCGCTCGCCGTGCAGTACGTGTTTCTGTTCACGCTCGCCGCCGGCTTGATGGTGCTGCTCGCGGCGGTGCAGGCCACGCGGGACGAGCGCCGCTACGAGAGCGCGATGCTGCGCACGCTCGGTGCCAGCCGCCGCATCGTGTTCCAGGGCGTGGCCGCCGAATTCACCGCGCTCGGGTTGCTCGCCGGCCTGCTCGCGGCCGGGGGCGCGACCGTCGTCGGCTTCTTCCTGGCGCGCGAGGTGTTCAATCTCGACTATGCCCCCGATCCGTGGGTGTGGGTCATCGGCGTGTTCGGTGGTGCGGCGCTGGTCGGCCTCGCCGGGGTGCTCGCGGCGCGCTCGGCCGTCACGCAGCCGCCGGTCGAGACGCTGCGCCAGGCGTAGCCATTCTCCGGAGGACGATCAACTTGTCTTCGCGTACTGCCCGTCCGTCCCGCCCGCGCGTCGTCATCGTCGGCGCGAACTTCGCCGGGCTCGCCGCCGCGCAGCACCTCGGCCGCGAGTACGCGGTCACCGTCCTCGACCGTTCGCCCTGGTTCGAGTGGTTGCCCAACGTCCACGAGCTGCTGTCGGGCGTGAAACGGCCCTCCGACCTGCGCCTGCCCAGGGCGCGCCTCGTGGCCCGCGCCGGGCATCGCTTCGTGCGCGCGGAGGTGAAGCGCATCGATGCGAAGGGCGGACGGGTGATCACGACGGCTGGGCGACAGTTCGGCTTCGACGCCTGCATCGTCGCCGTGGGCGGGATCGACGAGACCTACGGAGTGCGCGGCGTCGATCGGCACGCGCTGGGATTCAAGAGCGTCGACGAGTGCGCGGCGATCGGGCGCAGGCTCGCCGGGCTGGCGCGGCGGCCCGGCCACGCATCGGTGGTGATCGTCGGTGGCGGCTTCGAGGGCGTCGAGGCGCTGGGCGAAATCCTGCGCAGCGAGCGTCTCGGCGACAAGCTCCAGGTCACCGTGGTCGAGGCCGGACCGCGATTGCTGCCGGGTCTGCCGGCGAAGATCGACGCCGCCGTGCGCGCCCACAGTGCGACATTCGACGTGCGGTTCCTGACGCAGTCGCGGGTGACGGCGGTGACGCCGCGTCGCGTGCGCCTGCAGTCGGGCGTGCTGCTGCGTTCGGACCTGACGATCTGGACCGGCGGCGTCGCGCCGTCTCCCTTGCTGCACGCATCCGGCCTGGCGTCGGGGCCGGGGCAGTGGGCGCCCGTGAAGCCGACGCTGCAGAGCAGTCGCTTCGACCGTGTGTTCGTGATCGGCGACGCGACCAGCCTGCCGCAGGGGCTCGCCAAGCAGGCGTATCACGCGCTCGACATGGGCAAGTGCGCGGCGGACAACGTCGGGCGACTGCTGGCCGGCCGTCGGCTGCGCCGGTTCGTGCCGTCGTCCAAGCCGGTGCTGATCGCCTTCGGGGCCCTGGACACGTTCCTGGTCGCAGGGCGTGCGGCGCTCGCCTCGCCGGCGCTCGCGGCGCTGAAGGAGAGCGTGTTTCAGCTCACGATGGCGCAGCTCGATCCGCCGCTGGGGTCGGTACCGCTGCGCGACGCGACGCGACGCTTCGGCCGCGCCGCGCGGCAGCTCGCGCTGCCCGCGGTCAGGTCCTGGGCGCCTGCACCACCAGCCGAACCCACCCGGCGTCGATCCGCTGCCCCTTCCACGTGTAGCCCTGCAGCCGGATCCGGTACTCGCCGGGCCCGAACGCCGAGCTGTTGAGGGTCAGGCGCAGCTCGCGGTTCGAATCCGCCGAAACGCGCTGCAGGTCGAGCACGCGGCCGGCGTCCACCTTGTCCAAGGTGACGGAAAACACCTTGAAGTCGGAATAGGCCACCGGCAGGTGGAGATCCAGCAGCTCCGGCGGTTCGGGCCAGTCGACGGTCGCATCCGGTGCGGCCGACCAGCTGCGCGGGTTCGGCGTGACGCGCACCGCGCGCACCTCGCTCGCCGGCCGCATCGTCAGCGTGCGGACCTGGTGCTCGAGGGCCACCGCCGCGGCGCGATCGCGGTGCGAAGCGATGCGCGCGGCGACCGTCAGTGCCACGAGCAGCAGCGCTGCACAGGCGAGTGCGATCACGAAGCTGCGCTGCTGCCACCACGCCGGCTCCATCTCCACGAACTCGACGCCGGCCGTTCCGGGCGGCGGCGGCAGGTCGAGCTCGACCTGCACGGCCGGCTTGCGCAACACCCCCTTGCGATTGCGGGCCTTGTCGCGGCCGCTCATTTGCGCTCGCCCTGCCGCGGCCTGGCGTCGAACTCGAAAGGATCCGGCGTCCCGGCGAACACGCGTTCCATGCAGCGCAGTTCGCGCTCGCGGATCGTGGACAGGAACTCGCCCGCGCCGTGCATCGCCTCGAACGCGTCGAGTCCGCGCTCGAGGAATTCCTGCAGCGAGCCGAAGCCAGCCGCGTGCGCCGGGCCACGCGCCAGTCGCACCAGGGAGTGGATGATGGGCTTGCGCACCACGTGGTCGAGGTAGCTGCCGATGATGCCGAGCAGCTCGATCTGCCGTTCGCGATCCGGGCGGCGGCCGGCGCCGCGGTAGCCCGTGGCGTAGCTCGCGACGGTGACCGGGCCACGCGGCAGGCCGCGCACCACTTCGGCGTCCAGTTCCTGCGAGAGCAGCTCCAGCTCGATCGCCAGCATCATCGCGCGCAGCGCTTCGCGCGGCAGCAGTCGCTCCATGACCCGGTGCACGCGCTTCAGGTCGCGGTCACGGGCCCGGGGGTCGCCGCCACCGTACAGCTCCTGGAAGAAGAACTCGACCGCGGACCGGTAACGTGCGCTGGCGCGGAGGTCGGCGTGGCTGCGCAGCAGGCGCTGCGATTGCCAGCGCTGCAGCTCTGCGAGGCGTTCGCGCGCGGCCGGATCGCCGGCGAACACGTCGCGCAGCGCGGCGTTGCGTTCGAACAGCCGGCCCAGCTCGCCACGCTGCCCGCGGCGCTCGTCGCCGACCTCGACGCCCAGGAACTTCACCGCCTCAGCCGCGCTCGTCGAGGGTGGACTCGAGGTGGTCGAGCGTGCGGTGCAGCGCGCCCGTGACCGGCTGCATGCGCCGCGCGCGCTCCTGCACCGCCGCGGAGAAGGTCCGCGACCGGTCGTGCAGCACGTCGCGCCGCAGGCGCAGGCCGTGCCTTGCGAGCAGCGGCTCCAGCGTGTCGGCCTGCCGGGCGAGGTCGCGCCGCGTCCGCTGGTAGGCGTGCTCCGCGAGGCGCTTGCGGTCGGCGTAGCGGAACACGTTCTTGAAGAACAGTTCGTCGTCGCCGCGATCGGGCTCGAACAGCAGCACGTCGGTGTGCGGATAGCTGTCCTTGTAGGTGCGCATGCCGACCAGCATGCGCGACTGTATCATCGCGCGGAACGTCTGGCTCAGGACCACCGGCAGCCCGCCGTGTGTCAGGTCGAGGTCCTTGCGCTCCGTGCCGTAGCGCCGCGGTGCGCTCGATGCGTCGAACGCCACCAGCGGGTTCACGCAGATGACGAAATCGGCGCCTTCATCGAGCAGCAGCGACGCGTTCATCGTGCGCATCAGCGCGCCGTCCGCGTAGGTGTGGCCGTCGATCTCGACCGGCGGGTAGAGCCCCGGCA
>Ga0209450_10001646_pt1 | contig 11173 bp, 13 predicted proteins | sample FrelakmetLWP11LW_FD_187149 | JGI IMG/M metagenome (GOLD analysis project Ga0209450, IMG submission 187149) | Freshwater lake sediment microbial communities from the University of Notre Dame, USA, for methane emissions studies - LWP11 LW (SPAdes)... | ecosystem: Environmental > Aquatic >... | reverse complement strand
CGCTCAGGCAGATCCTGAGAATCTTCTTCTCGATTGCGCACGATCCGACGCAACTGAACCGCCAGGGCGCGGACGTCGGCACGCAGTACCGTTCTGCGGTCTTCTACTCGAACGAGGCGCAGCGCCGGCTGGCCGAGCGATACATCCGCCAGATCGACGCCGCGCAGGTCTTCGATGCGCCGATCGCGACGACGCTCGAGCCGCTCGAGCAGTTCTTCGAGGCCGAGCAATATCATCACGACTACGCCGCGCGAAACCCCCACCAGCCCTACATACGCGCCGTGGCCGCGCCCAAGCTGGAGAAGCTGCGCGCTGCGCACGGCGGGATGCTGAAGGAGCGCTGATGAGCCACGCATTCGACTTGACGCCGCCGACTGCCGAAGAGCGCTGGCACCTCGAGCAGGACCTCGACGACGAGGAGCGCCGCGTGCTGCTCGAACACGGCACCGAGCGGCCCTTCTGCGGCGCATTCGTCGACCAGAAGCAGCCTGGCATCTATGGCTGCAGGCTCTGCGGCCTGCCGCTGTTCGAGGCTACGGAGAAGTTCAACAGCGGCACCGGCTGGCCGAGCTTCACGGCGCCCTACCGTCCCGACCACCTGACAGAGATCCGCGACACGAGCTACGGGATGGTCCGTACAGAAATTCGTTGCGCGCGCTGCGGCAGCCACCAAGGCCACGTGTTTCCGGATGGGCCGCCGCCGACCGGCCAGCGCTACTGCATCAACTCGATCTCGTTGCAGTTCACGCCCGCGGGCCACGCGTTGCCCGACCCATTGCGACGCGGCGACACGGCCGCGTGATCTCACGGCAATCCACGATCGCGGTCCGAACGCAGCGCCCGCTGGCCTGCACCCTCAAGACTGCTTCTTGAAGATGCCGAGTTTCTGCAGGATGAAGATCAGCAGGGCCGCGCCGACTACCGCCACGACGAATCGAAGGATGCCGCCCGGCGCGATGCCGAGTAGTCCGGCCAGCCAGAAGCCGATCGACGAGCCAACGATGCCGACGAGTACGTTCGCAATGAGGCCCATCTGAGCATTGGTCTTCATGACGATGCTCGCGAGCCAGCCGACGATGCCGCCGATGACCAGGGAAATGATCAGTCCCATGGCAGACCTCCCGAATGACGATGGACAGGACCCGGAACGCAGGGGCTGACCCCGCCCGCAGTCTACCCATGCCGCCGAGCGATCCGCAATCAGCCGGCGCGTTTCGCCAGCCAGCGATCGAGCTGGCCGGCGAAGGCCTGGCGGTCGGACGGGCCGTACGCGGGCGGTCCCCCGGTCATCGCACCGCCCGATCGCATCGTGTCCATGAAATCACGCATCGTCAGCAACCCGCGGATCGTGTCGGCGGAGTAGAGCTCGCCGCGCGGATTGAGCGCATGCGCACCGCGGGCAATCACGTCGGCCGCGAGTGGGATGTCCGCCGTGATCACGAGGTCGCCTGGCGCGACGCGTTTCGCGATCTCGTCATCGGCGACGTCGAAGCCGCCCGCGACCTGCAGCATGCGCACGTTGGGCCGCTTCGGCAACGCCATCGAGTGGTTCGCCACCAGCGTCAGCATCACGCCGGTGCGCTCGGCCGCGTTGAACAGGATTTCCTTGACCGGGCGCGGACAGGCGTCGGCGTCGACCCAGATCGGCATCTACTGCGTGGGCGCCGGCGCCGACTTCGGCAGGTTGAACTCGCCTTGCGCCCGAAATCGTGCCGAGCTGAACCCGGTGCCGCTCAGCTTGCCGGTCATCTCGTAGCGGATCGTGTCGACGGGTTGGCCATCGAGCACGCCCATGACCTGTCGCACCATGCGCAGCACCGAGACCGTGACGGGGACGGCGACCACAGCCTCGCCGAAGCGTGGCACCACGCCGCTTTCGCCGGCCACCCCGGTCGCGAACGTCTTGCCTTGCACGTCCAGCGTTACTGAGACGCCGTCGAACTCGAAGGGAGCGTCGTTGGGATTCTGCACCCGCAGCCGCACGAGCATGCGCAGCTCGAGCCCCTCGCCCTGCAGCGGCTCGATGCCGGCCACCGTGACCTGAAGTGGTTCCTTCTGCGGCATGCCGGCACACCCGCCCAGGGTCAGCAGGGCCAGGACCAGAAGCGCCCGACGTGGCATCGGCATCATCGTCTCCTTGCGCCCACGCGGCGCACGCCGGGAAGTCTGCGGCAGCGCCTCACCGGTTGGCAAACTCGACTGCTTGCGGACCTTTGTCCGGACAAGTAACTTGCCCGCAGGATCCCGGAGCACGTGCATGTCGAAACCATCCTTGACCCGCGCCCTCGCCTGCGCCACGAGCGCTGCGGCCTGCCTGCTTGCCGCCACTGCGGGTGCGCTCGACGTCTCGAAGCCCGACGAAGCCTACAAGGCCATGCTGCGCGTCGTGGGTGACCTCGACGGCAAGCCGGTCTTCAAGGACTGGGACGTCACGATCTTCGCCGTGCTGCCCGGCGCGAAGCCGAAGGCGATCCTGCGCATGCAGGGCTACAACGCAGGGCGCCTGATCACGAAGCCCGACGGCAGCTACGAGTGGGTCACGCGCGAGGTCTCGTACTACCAGGACCTCAAGACCGGCGAGATCATCGAGCGATGGGAAAACCCGTTCAACGGCAAGACCGTCTGCGTGGTGCAGGTCGCCAACGACCCGGTGAGCAACATCTTCCCGGCACCATCCGGGGATCGGGGCAACCCGTTCGCCGCGTTCAAGATCGACGGCGACGTTGCGTCGCTGCGCTGGGACATTCCGCTCGAGTACCCGAACGCGCTGCAGCCCGGCGAGCATCCGGAGGAATCGACCGGTCCGGCTTACCTTGCGTCGGAGCATTTCATCTTCTTCGCCGACGCGGCCGACGTCGCCTCGGACACGCTGAATTCGACGCCGACGCATTACTCGTGGTTTCGCACCGGCCCGTGGCTGCCCTGGATGAAGATGGGCCAGGCACCGGGCTACCTGGTCTACAGCGGCCAGGGTCGCAAGCAGCCTTCGTTCGACGCACTGCCCGCGCAGGTGCGCGCGTACACGCTGAAGCATTTCCCGGCGTTCGCCACGCCACCGGACAGCTACTACCAGCCGAACGAGACGAGCTGGACCTACTACGCAAAGCTCAAGAGAGCCGGCAAGCTGCCGACCGACTGCAAGTAGGCACATGGCCACGAAGCGCGACGGCCCCGACCTCGAGCGACTCGATCGCATCGTCGCCGATGCGCGGCGGGCCCGCGACGAGCGCGACCTCGGCTACCGCGAGCGGGCCCTCAAGCTGTACCCGTGGATCTGCGGGCGCTGCGCGCGGGAGTTCGACCGCAGCAACGTCTCGGAGCTGACCGTCCATCACAAGGACCACGATCACGACAACAATCCGCCGGACGGCAGCAACTGGGAGTTGCTCTGTCTTTACTGCCACGACAACGAGCACCAGCGCTACCTCGAGCCACCCGGCGCGGGATCCGGCCGGCGCGACGCGCCCCCTGCGTCGACACACACGCCATTCGCCGATCTCGCGTCGCTGCTCAAGCGCGACGACTGAACGGTCAGGATGGTGCCGCCTGACCCGCTCGGCGTCGTCGCCACGCATACGCATAGATCGCGACGTTCACCACGATCACGAGCAGTCCAAGCGCGACCTGGGTCGTGCGCGTGAGGCCGGCGGGGTACAGCATTGCGACGATGTAGTGCTCGACGAAGCCACCCGTGTAGCCCTGCTCGCCGGCCAGCAGTCGCCAATGATTCTCGAGCGGCGTCAACGGGCAGATGCCGCCCAGGAACTCGATGCCGGCGCCCCACAGCGCGACCGGCAAGTGCACCCAGGCCGCCCGCGGCCAGCGCAGCACCGTCAGCCCACCGAGCATGACGAACGCCACGAACGAAGCGTGGACGAGCAGCACCAGATCGGCGAGCAGTCGATAATGCATCGTCTGGACGCGAGCAGCCGTGGAATCCCGATCGTACTGCGATCAACCGACGATATCGATCACGACACCACGCGAGACACTGAGGCATGCAGCAGGGAGGCAAGACCGTGTCCGGCGCACCAGCAGTCGACTTGATGCACTTCATCTGTAAGGCAATGCTGGCACTCGCGCTGGTGGTCCCCGCGGCTGCGGCCGCTGCCGACTTCGTAGTTCCCGCCTGGGCCTACCCGACCGATCCTCCCGCGAGCAGCGCGGCGACCACGCCGCCAGACGACACGACGCTGCTGCGACTGCCGGGCAGTCGCGTCGCGTTCACGAAGGCGCAGGTCAAGGACCTGTTCGCGGCGCCCGACTGGTACCCGGATAGTCATCCGCCGATGCCGGACGTCGTCGCGCGCGGGCGCAAGCCTCAGGTGCATGCCTGCGGCTACTGTCATCTTCCCGATGGACAGGGACGGCCGGAGAACGCCCCGCTCGCCGGTCTCCCTGCCGCCTACATCGAGGCGCAGTTCGCTGCCTTCCGCAGCGGCGAAAGACGCAGCGCCTGGCATGGACGGAATCTCCCGACCGAGCTGATGCGATCGAGCGCGGAGTCCGCGACCGCGGCGGAGGTTGCCGAGGCGGCCCGCTATTTCTCGAGCCTCCGCATGACACGCCGGGTCGCCGTGATCGAATCGGCCAGCGTGCCGGGCATGCACGTGGCGGGCTGGCTGTACGTGCCGACGAAGGGCGCGGCCCGCGAGCCGCTGGGCCAGCGGATCATCGAGGTGGCGGCTGATCACGCGCGTCACGAACTGCGCGACGCGAAATCGGGATTCGTGGCCTACGTGCCCCCCGGCAGCATCGCGCGCGGCCAGGAGATCGTCGAAGACGGCGGCGACGGCGTCACGCTTGCGTGCGGCAGCTGCCATGGCGCGGACCTGCGCGGCGCGGGACTGGTGCCGCCGATCGCCGGGCGCTCGCCGACCTACATCCTGCGCCAGCTGCTCGCCTTCCGGACCGGCGCCCGCGCGGCATCGAGCGGTGTGCCGATGCAGCCCGTCGTAGCCCGGCTCGACGTGGACGCGATGATCGCGATCGCCGCCTACGTGGGGTCGCTGGAGCCCTGAAAGGCGCGGGTGGTCACGAGAGCGGCTCGAATCGCGCCGTGAAGTGACGCAGTTGCCGAGGCTGCGACACGATGCGCAGGCCGCGCAGCCGCTCGCGCTGCCGCACGATCTCCTCGAATACCTCGACCACGTAGTCGGCGTGCGACTGCGTGTAGACGCGCCTGGGCATGGCGAGGCGGACGAGGTCCATGTCGGCGGCCTCCTCTTCACCGTCGGCCCGGAGGCCGAACATCACCGTGCCGATCTCGCAGGCTCGCACGCCGCCAAACTCGTAGAGCGCGACCGCCAGCGACTGGCCGGGGTATTGCAGCGGCGGAATGTGCGCCAGGAAGCGCCGCGCGTCCACGAACACCGCGTGCCCGCCAACCGGGCGAACGATGGGGACACCCAGTGCGGTGAGCTTCTCGCCGATGTACTCATTGGTCCGCACCCGATAACGCAGGTACTGCTCGTCCACGATCTCGTGCAGGCCGACGGCGATCGCCTCGAGGTCACGGCCGGCGAGGCCGCCATAGGTCGGGAAGCCCTCGGTGAGGATCAGCCGGTTGCGCGCGGCGGCGGCGAGCGTGTCGTCGTTCACGGCCAGCCAGCCGCCGATGTTGGCGAAGGCGTCCTTCTTGGCGCTCATGGTCATGCCGTCGGCGACGGCGAACATGTCGCGGACGATGTCCTTGACGCTCCGCGAACCTTGCCCCGGCTCGCGGCATTTGATGAACCAGGCGTTCTCGGCGAACCGGCAGCCGTCGATGATCAGGGGCTTGCCGTGGCGCCGCGCGATCTCGGCCGTGGCGCGGATGTTCTCGAGGCTCACGGGCTGGCCGCCGCCGGCGTTGTTGGTAACAGTCAGCATCACGAGCGGGATGCGGTCGCCCGACTCGCGAAGCAGTTGCTCGAGGCGCCCGAGGTCGATATTGCCCTTGAACGGGTGCAGGTCGTCGGGGTCGAGCGCCTCGCGGACGACGAGATCCACGGCTTCGGCGCCGGTCGCCTCGATGTTGCCGCGCGTGGTGTCGAAGTGGGTGTTCGACGGGATGAGCCGGCCGGGTCCACCGACGATGGAAAAAAGGATCGCCTCCGCGGCCCGGCCCTGGTGCGTCGGGATGACGTGACGGAACGGCATCAGTTCCTTGACCGCGGCCTCGAAGCGGTAGAAGGACGGCGAGCCGGCATACGACTCGTCGCCGCGCATGACCGCGCTCCACTGCTCGGCGCTCATCGCGCTGGTGCCCGAATCGGTAAGCAGGTCGATGATGACGTCATCCGAGTGAATCGCGAACAGGTTCCAGCCGGCCCCGGCCAGCAGTGCGCGACGTTCCTCGACGCTGGTGAGCCGGATCGGTTCGACGACCTTGATCCGGAAAGGCTCGATGATGGTTTTCATGGCTCGGGAAACCGGATGATACGGCTGATGTCCGCAGGACCGGGCCGCAGCGCATCGAAGATGTCTGCGTCGCGGGTGCCGGGCGGATACGGGTTCGCCGCGGAAGTCGCCGCCACGGCAACGTGCTCCCGCGTGGTCGCCACCTCGACGGCAGGAGGGGCGGCCGAGCGCTCGCACTGGGCGATCCAGTCGGCGACGCGAAGCACGGCCACCCGCAGCAGCGAAGTCTCGGGCAGGCTCGGGTCGTCAGGCAGGTACTCCACGGACACCCAGCGCAGTGCATCGCGCTGGCGCGCGCGTGCCGGAGGTCCCGTCTCGGTGACCAGCTTGAGGCGACCTACCGGCCAGTCCGTCGGCCAGTCGAGCAAGAGTCCGCTGTGGCGGTCCCGGTAGACGCACTCGCCGGCCGCGGCCCCGAGGCAGCTCAGTTCACCGGTCTCCGGGAGGAGTCCCGTCGCCGACGCGGTCGCGGCACCGAGCACCGCGACCAGGGCGAACACGCCCCGTGCGGGACCCGGGAGCCTGCGGATCGGCGGTGCTGCGGGCAAGCGTGCCTCCAGTGGGGCCCCATCCTACAACGCGGGCGCCGGTCGGGCTGAGCGTGGCGGCCGTTGAATAGCTTCTGTCTATTATTGCTAGTCGATCAATCGATTGGCTCTACGATCTGGGCGCCCGTAGCCTGCGCGCTCGTTCGTTACCAGCCCTTCACGCCAATGTCCCGAGGAACCAGTGCCATGAGCCCGATCATCAACACCACCGTCAAGCCCTTCAAGGCGACCGCCTACCACAATGGCGAGTTCGTGCAGGTGTCGGAAGCCGACCTGAAGGGCCAGTGGTCGGTATTCTTCTTCTATCCGGCTGACTTCACGTTCGTCTGCCCGACCGAGCTCGGCGACGTCGCGGATCTCTACAAGGAGTTCCAGAAGATCGGCGTCGAGATCTACAGCGTCTCGACCGACACTCACTTCACGCACAAGGCCTGGCACGACGCCTCGGACACGATCAAGAAGATCGAGTACCCGATGGTGGGCGACCCGACCCACGCGATCAGCCGCAACTTCGGCGTGCTGATCGAGGAAGAGGGCCTGGCCCTGCGCGGTACCTTCGTGGTGAACCCCGAGGGCGTGATCAAGGTCGCCGAGATCAACGACCTTGGCATCGGCCGCGACGCCAGGGAGTTGCTCCGCAAGGTGCAGGCCGCCCAGTACGTCGCGGCGCACCCGGGCGAGGTCTGCCCGGCCAAGTGGACGCCGGGCGCCAAGACGCTCGCCCCGTCGCTCGACCTCGTCGGCAAGATCTGACGAACTCCCCTTCCCTGCCCCCGCCCACAGGGTGGGCGGGGGCACTTACGAACAGTGGTGAATCCGGATGCTCGACGCCAACCTCAAGCAGCAGCTGCAGGGCTACCTCGCCCGCATGTCCCAGCCGGTCGAGATCGTCGCGACGCTCGATGCGAGCGACGCCGCCAGTGAGATGCGCGAGTTGCTGGAGGAGATCGCCGCGCTGTCGTCGATGATCAAGCTCACGCAGCGCGACGCCGACGGCAGCACCCGCGCGCCTTCGTTCAGCGTGAGCCGGGTCGGCTCGGAGATGGGCGTTCGCTTTGCGGGTATTCCCATGGGCCACGAGTTCACCTCTCTGGTGCTCGCGCTGCTGCAGGCCGGCGGCCACCCGCCGAAGGCCGACGCCGTGGTGATCGAGCAGATCAAGGCGCTCGATGCGGACCTCGACTTCGAAGTCTACATCTCGCTCTCCTGCCAGAACTGCCCGGACGTCGTGCAGGCGCTGAACCTGATGGCCGTGCTCAACCCGCGGGTGCGCGCGACCATGATTGACGGCGCGCTGTTCCAGGCGGAAATCGATGCCCGGCAGATCATGGCCGTGCCGACCGTGCACCTGAACGGCCAGCCGTTCGGCCAGGGGCGCATGACCGTCGAGGAAATCCTCGCCAAGCTCGACCGCAGTGCCGGCGCGCGGCAGGCCGAGCAGCTGAAATCCAAGGCACCCTTCGACGTGCTGATCGTCGGCGGCGGACCGGCCGGCGCATCGGCGGCGATCTACGCGGCGCGCAAGGGCATCCGCACCGGCGTGGTCTGCGAGCGATTCGGCGGCCAGGTGCTCGACACCATGGGCATCGAGAATTTCATCTCGGTGCAGGAGACCGAGGGCCCGAAGCTGGCTGCGCAGCTCGAGAACCACGTCAGGAGCTACGACGTGGACATCATGAACCTGCAGCGCGCGTCGGTGCTGTTGCCCGCGGACCAGGACGGCTTCTGTACCGTGCAGCTCGAAAGCGGCGCGACCCTGCGCAGCCGCAGCGTGATCCTTTCGACCGGCGCGCGGTGGCGAGAGATGAACGTGCCCGGCGAGCGTGAGTATCGCGGCCGCGGCGTGGCTTACTGTCCGCACTGCGACGGCCCGTTGTTCAAGGGCAAGCGGGTCGCGGTGATCGGCGGTGGCAACTCGGGCGTCGAGGCGGCCATCGACCTCGCGGGCATCGTCGCGCACGTGACGCTGATCGAGTTCGACGACCGCCTGCGTGCCGATGAGGTCCTGCAGCGCAAGCTTCGCAGCCTGCCGAACGTGCGTGTCATCGTGTCCGCGCAGACCACCGAGGTGCACGGCGCCGGGGGCAAGGTCAGTGCGCTCAGCTACCGCGACCGCAAGTCCGGCGAGACGCACCGCGTCGAGCTCGAGGGCGTGTTCGTGCAGATCGGCCTGCTGCCGAACACCGGGTGGCTCAAGGGTACGGTGGCGCTGAGCCCTCGCGGCGAAATCGAGGTGGATGCGCGTGCCCAGACGTCCCTACCCGGCGTGTTCGCGGCCGGCGATGCGACGACCGTGCCGTACAAGCAGATCATCATCGCGATGGGCGAGGGTTCGAAGGCGGCGCTGAGCGCGTTCGATCACCTGATCCGCTCCTCCGCCCCGGCCGAGCAGGGAGGTGCCGGTGTTACGGTTCGTTCGGTTCGGAGCCACGGGCTCCGAACCGAACGAACCGTAACACCGGCACCTCTTTGGTAGACTCCGCGGCAGCAAAAGGAGTCACCGAATGAGAACACCCCTCGCCCTGCTCACCCTCGCCACGCTAGCGAGCTCACCGACACTCGCCGCCGAGCGCGGCTTCTACGCCGGCGCCGACCTGGGACAGTCGAGCTACGACCTCGACCGCCGTGACCTGGATGGCCAGGTCGTCGGCGCATTCGAATCCCTCGGCCTCACCGTTCTCTCCGGCGACTCGTCGACCAGCGAGGACGGCTTCACGTACGGAATCACGCTCGGCTACCAGGTCCTGCCCTACCTCGCGGTCGAAGCCAGCTACGTCGACCTCGACGACGCGGAATATCGCGGCAGTGCCACCGTGACCGACGGGGTCACCACGGCCGACTTCAGCACTCAGGTGACCACGGAAAGCTCCGGGCCCGCCCTGTCGGTGCTGGGAATCCTGCCGCTGCCCCGCAACTGGGAGGTCTACGCGCGCGCCGGGCTGTATTTCTCGAACACCGACGTCACCGCGCGGCTCGCCTCCGGCGACATCGTCTCGGTCGGTGACGACTCCTCGAGCTCCGAGGAATTCCTGTGGGGTGGCGGTGTCGGCTATTCGCGCGGCCAATGGACCGTGCGGCTCGACTACCAGCAGGTCACCGATGTCGGCGACGAGGACGTGGCCGGCGAGGTGAACATCGACCGGATCGCTTTCAGCGCGCTCTACCGGTTCAAGGGCTTCTGATGACTCACCGGGTTCACCCGGTTCTCGCCGGCGCAGCCTCGCTGCTGCTCGGCGCCTCGCTCACCTGGGCCGGGGAATCGTCCCCCACGGCGCCAGCCTTCTCCGAAGCGGCCTACCGTGCCCACATCGAGCGCCTCTCGTCGGACGAGTTCGAGGGTCGCGCGCCGGGCACCGAGGGCGAGAAGAAGACACTCGCCTACATCGAGCAGCAGTTCCGCGCGGCCGGCCTCGCGCCCGGCATCGGCGACAGCTTCCTGCAGGCCGTGCCGGTCGTCGAGATCGCGACGCATCCCGACGAAACGATGGCGATCCGCGGCGGCAAGGGCAGCACGGCCCTGCGCCATGGCGACGACATGGTCGTCTGGACGCGGCAGCCGGTGGCCGAGTCGCGCGTCGCGGACGCCGAACTCGTCTTTGCCGGCTACGGCATCGTCGCCCCGGAATATGGCTGGAACGATTACGCCGGAGTCGACATGCGCGGCAAGATCGCGATCGTGCTGGTCAACGACCCCGGCTTCGCGACCCAGGATCCGCAGTTGTTCACCGGCAACGCGATGACCTACTACGGTCGCTGGACCTACAAGTACGAGGAGGCCTTGCGCCAGGGCGCAGCGGGCCTGTTCGTCGTCCACGAAACCAGGCCGGCCGGATACCCGTGGGAAGTCGTCCGCAACGGCTCCACTTCGCAGATCGACCTGCGCATCGACGACTACGCGTCGCAGCGTCTCGCGCTCGAGGGGTGGATGACGCAGGAGGCCGCGCAGCGCGTGCTCGCGCTGGCCGGCGAGGATTACGAGCAGCTCAAGCAGGCCGCGGCGGACCGCAGGTTTCGTCCGCGGCCGCTCGGGATCCAGGCGAGCGTCGGCGTGCGCAACGACGTGAAGTTCTCGACGACCTACAACGTCGTGGGCCTGGTGCCGGGCCGCAAGCGGCCTGGCGAGCACTTCCTCTACACGGCCCACTGGGACCACCTCGGCAAGAGCGAGGGCGCCGACGACAGCCACGTCGACACGATCTTCAACGGCGCGTCGGACAACGCCA
>Ga0209450_10001645_pt1 | contig 11175 bp, 5 predicted proteins | sample FrelakmetLWP11LW_FD_187149 | JGI IMG/M metagenome (GOLD analysis project Ga0209450, IMG submission 187149) | Freshwater lake sediment microbial communities from the University of Notre Dame, USA, for methane emissions studies - LWP11 LW (SPAdes)... | ecosystem: Environmental > Aquatic >... | reverse complement strand
CCAAGGCCCAGGTGCGCTTGCGCGTTGTCCGGCCACGCCGCACTCGCGCGCTCGAGTTCCGGCATCGCCTCGTCGGGCCGTCCGAGCGCGGTCAGCGCGTCGCCGAGCTCGAGCGCCAGTTCGGCCGATCCGGGATCGAGCGCGACGGCACGACGGTACAGCTGCACCGCGTCGGCGCGCCGGTTGCCGGCGGCGGCTACGGCGGCCAGCAGCCGCAGCGCGGCGACACTGTTCGGCTGCCGTTCGAGCCCCTGGCGCGCGAGCCGATCGGCGCCGGCCCAGTCGTGCAGCGCGACGGCCGAGGCGGCGGCGCTGAGCCAGGCCTCGACGCGGCCGCCGTCGATCGCCAGGCTGTGCTCGAAGGCCGCCCGCGCCTCGGCGTGCCGTTCGAGTTGCTGCAGCACGCGGCCGAGCAGGTAGGGAAGCAGCGAATCGCCGGGGAGTTCGGCCGCGGCGCCGGCCAGCACCTCGCGCGCCGGCTCGAGCTTGCCCTGCTCCATCAGCGATGACCCGAGCAGCCAAGCCAGTTGCGCCGAGCTCGGATGCCGACCGGCCAGTTGGCGCGCCTGCGCCTCGACGGCGCCGTACTGCTGTTGCCGGTACAGCTCGACCAGGGCGTCGATCTCGGGCGGGCGCTGCGCCGGCGGCTCGGCCGCAGCCAGCGTCTCGATGGTGGCCGGCTGCGGGCCGCCTGCCATTCGCTCCACCTGCGCCAGCATGCGCGTCAGCGCCTCGCCGGCGAAACCACGCCGCCGCGCCTCCAGCAGGACCTCTCGCGCGCCCACCGCGTCACCACCGGCGGAGAGCGCCACCGCGTAGTTCAGCCAGTGCGCCGGGTTGGCCGGCTCGCGCTGCAGCGCCTTGCCCAGCGTGTCAGCCGCGTCGCGCGGCCGCCCGGTCTGCAGCGCGATCAGGCCGAGGTTGTAGTTCGCGCCTGCGTGCGTTGGCTCGGAAGCCAGAATCGCCCGGTAGATCGCCTCCGCCTCCGCGAGTCGTCCCGCCTGGTGATGGTCGATAGCCAGGCGCATCGCCTCGCTGATCGGGACTTGGCGGGACTCGGACTGCGTCATGCCGGGCTCTCTGCAATCGTCGGGCGGCCGGCGGGAAACGCGCGGCATGTCGGGGAACGGCGCGGGCGATCGGCGGGCACGCCCGGTCTCGAAGGCCGCGATTCTAGTTGCGCGCCGTGGCGAGGCGCGCCTCTGCGGGCACGACCGGCGTCGCGCATCCGCGCAGGCAGCGAACCGCGATGGCGGGCAGGGTGCGCGCCGGACCGTTCCGCGGCTCCGCGGCGGCAGCCGCAGCGAGCGGAGCCAGCAGCACTTCGCGGCGTCGCAGGATCGCATGGCGACCGCGAGCCGGCGCGCGCACGACGCGGGTCGCGTAGCGGCGGCAAGGATGGCCCGCCCTGCAAGGAGTAGCCTTTCCAGGGCCGTCGCCTCGCCGATCGCGGCCGGGCCGGCGCGCGGGGTGCCCTCGGTCGATGGGGGCTGCCGGCGGGACTCGAGCCAGAGGGTCGCGATGGAACCAACCGAGGAGCGGCGGTACGAAGGACTCAGCCCCTTCGAGCTCAAGAACAAGCTGGTCGAACTCGCGAAGCATCGCGGCGAGCGCTTGATGCTCAATGCCGGCCGGGGAAATCCCAACTGGATTGCCCTAGAACCGCGCGCCGCGTTCTTCCGCCTGGGCGAGTTTGCGGTGGCCGAGGCACGGCGGGGGGCGCTCGGCTCCGACTTAGGCGGATTGCCGAAGAAGCGAGGCATCGCCGAGCGACTGCGAGCCTGTCTCGAGCATCGTCGCCGCGATGCGGGCAGCGCACTCCTCGAACGGGGCATCGAGTTCGGGCAGCGAGCGCACGGATTCGATCCCGACCTCCTGGTGGGCGAATGGGTAGACGGGATCCTTGGCGATCACTACCCGCTGCCCGTGCGGATGCTCACCCATGCCGAAGCGCTGGTGCGCGACCATCTCGTGGCGGAGGTCTTCGCTGGCGATGCATCGGCCGGTCGCTTCGACCTGTTCGCGGTCGAAGGGGCGAGCGCCGGCATCACCTATGTGTTCCAGTCGCTGGTGCACTCGCGGCTGCTGGCGCCGGGCGATCACGTCGCGCTCGGCGTTCCGATATTCACGCCGTACCTCGAGGTGCCGCGCCTGCCCGAGTACCGCTTCGAAATCGTCGAGGTCGAGCAGGAGGAAGCGGCGGGCTGGCGCTACCCGCGCGAGCAGATCCAGAAGCTGCGCGATCCGCGCGTCAAGGCGTTCCTCGCCGTCAATCCATCGAATCCGACTGCCGTCGCAATGGACCCGGAGACCGTCGAGCTGGTCGGCCAGATCGTTCGTGAGCGTCCGGATCTCATCATCATTTCCGACGACGTCTACGCGGCGTTCACCTCCAGCTACCGCTCGCTGGCGGCGGTCGCGCCGCGCAACACGATCGTCCTGTACTCCTTCTCCAAGTACTGGGGCGCGACCGGACTGCGTCTCGGCGTCATTGGACTGCACGAGTTCAACGCGTTCGATGCACGCCTCGCGTCGGCATCGGGCGAGGCGCTGGCGTCGGCGCGTGCCCGCTACAGCGCCGTGTCGACCGCGCCGGAGACGATGAAACTGATCGATCGGATGGTCGCCGACAGCCGCGCGATCGCACTGAACCACACGGCGGGGCTGTCCTCCCCGCAGCAGGTCCAGATGTCGCTCCTGGCGCTCGACGGCCTGCTCGGCGGCTCGCCGGACCGCAAGCGCGCCGTGCGCGGCGTGGTCCGGGCGCGCTTCGAACGGCTCTACCGCGGCGCCGGGCTCTCGCCTCCCGACGACCCGCTGCTGACCTGCTACTACACCACGCTCGACATACCGGCGCTGGCGCGGCTTCGTTACGGCGCCGCCTTCGCGCGGTGGCTCTCGGTGAGCTTCGAGCCGATCGACTTCGTGGTCCGCCTCGCCGAAGAACGGGGCATCGTGCTGCTGGACGGTGGCGGCTTCGACGCGCCGAAGATGTCGGTGCGGGTCTCCCTTGCAAACCTGCCTGACGAGGCCTACGAACCGATCGGTCGGGGCATCGCCGAACTGCTCGCCGACTACCACGCGCAGTGGCGCCGGGGGCCCGTAAACAGCGCCTGACTCAGCTTGCGGCATGGGCTTCCGGTGCCGGCGCCAACGCCCGCGCGATGCTCGCCATCGGCGCCTGGGCAGAGTGGCCGGCGCAGTTCGATTCGTTGCTGGCGCCGCCTAGGCTGTTGTCGTTGACGGACTTCTTGACCAGGGCGAGCTGCAGGCAGCGCGCAGAGACCTTGCGCACCTCGAGCAGGTTTCTCTTGCCTCGTGCCGGCGGAACAAGTCCGATACGTCAGCGACTCGGGACTGCGCGCAAGCCGGTTACAGATGGCTTCTCCCAGAAGCCAGGCCGACCTCAGGTCGCATGGATCGCGCCCAAGATTCCGGACGGAGCGACTCTGCCCCTGAGCGACGACGACAGTAAGGGCTGCGACGGCGGCCTGTTACGTCCCACGACAGAGGCGGCGGCCGATCCGGCGCTCGTCGTCTCCGGCCCATTGCACGATTGGCAGATCGGTGCTGCGCGCCGGGGCCTCGTGCCGCTGCGGGTCGATGCCCGGCTTCGGGAAGAAGCGCGCGATGATGGTCGTCATGGTTACGGCACCCCGGCGCGCGGCTCCTCGGCACGAATGCCGAGATTGCCGTAGCGGTGGTAGTCAGTGCTGATGCTCTGCTCGCGCACGTACCAGAGCAGCTCGAGCCGGCCCTCGGCCGACACCGGCACGCTCACCACGCAGCCGTTCGCGGCATTGCCCGCCCGCAGTACCTCGAGCGGGGCGCGTTCGGGCGCCGCGTAACGGACGCGATGCACCTGTCCGCCGCCGATGGCTTCGGCCAGCTGCGAATCGGACTCTTCGACGAACTCGATGGCGCCGGCCCACGGCTCGGTGAGCCGCTCGAGCCGCCGCACGGCCGCCGTGTCGAGGCCGGGCGGCGTGCTGACGACGACCGGGCAGCCCGCCACGTGCGCGGCGCAGGCGCGGGCGAAGATGTCGAACGCCGAGTCCTGCGCCGCCAACCGCACGCGCACGCTGCTGACGGGCAGGTAGCGGCGCACGTTGTCCTGGCCGACCAGCCGGAAGTGGTCGTGTTCGGCGCCGAACTCCTCGCGCTGGTTGCGTTCGTAGCTCAGGGCCGCGGCGACGATGCGATCGTCGTCGGCCGCGGGCTGCGCGCGCAGCCCCGCGCACAGGGCCGCCAGCGTCGGCGATGCCGGCAGGCTGTCGGCGCCGCCTGCGGCCCGGTCGACGAAGTCCATGAACTGCGCGACGTAGTTCGGGCCGCCGGCCTTCATCCCCGGGCCGAAGCCCGACTTGCCCATGCCGCCGAACGGCTGGCGCAGGACGATGGCGCCGGTGGTGACGCGATTGATGTACAGGTTGCCCGCAAGGACGTGGCGCTTCCAGTAGTCCCACTCGCGCTCGTCGAGGCTCTCGAGGCCGCTGGTGAGGCCGTAGCCCGTCTGGTTCACGAGCGCCACCGCCTCGCTCAGCTTCTCGAAGCGCATGACCGCGAGCACCGGGCCGAAGAACTCCGTCATGTGCGTGTAGCTGCCGGGGCGCACGCCGTACTTCACGCCCGGCGTCCACAGGCAGGGATTACCCTCGACGGGCTGCGGCATCAAGGCCCACTCCTCGCCGGGCTCGAGCACCTTGAGCGCCGTCTCGAGGTCACCCGACGGCGCCCGGATCATCGGGCCCATCTTCGTCTCGAGATCCCAGGCCGAGCCGACCTTCAGGCTCTGCACCGCCTCGCACAACCCGCGCCGGAACGCCGGGTCGTCGTAGACCTCGGCCTGCAGCAGCAGCAGCGAGGTGGCCGAGCACTTCTGCCCCGAGTGGCTGAACGCCGAGTGCAGGATGTGCTTGATGGCGAGGTCGCGGTCGGAGACCGCGGTGACGATCGTCGCGTCCTTGCCGCCGGTCTCGGCGAACAGGTTCAGCCGCGGGTTGTCGCCGAGCATGGTGAGCGCCGTCTCGGTGCCGCCGGTGAGGATCACGGCGTTCACCTTCGGGTGGTTGACCAGCTTGCGGCCTTCCTTGCCGCCCGAGCAGGGCACGAACTGCAGCGCCTTCCGCGACACGCCCGCGCGCCAGAAGCACTGACACATTTCCCACGCCACCAGCACCGTGTCGGAGGCGGGCTTGATGATCACGGTGTTGCCGGCGGCCAGCGCGGCCGCCACGCCACCGCAGGCAATGGCGATCGGGAAGTTCCAGGGCGGCACGACAGCCACGACGCCCTTCGGCCGCGCGTCGAGCGACGGCATCGTCTGCCACCAGCGCGCGGTGTCGCGATAGAACTCGAGGAAATCGATGGCCTCGGACACCTCGGGGTCGGATTCCATCAGCGTCTTGCCGCCGTCGGCGAGCGCCGCGCCCATGAGATCACCGCGCGCCACGCGCAGTTCCTGCGCGACCCGGCCCAGGACTTCGAAACGCTGTTCGACGGGCATCGTGCGCCAGCCGTCGGCATCGTCGGCGGCGCACTCCACGGCACGGGCGATGTCGGTCTCGTTGGCCTGCCGGTAGCGGCCGACCACGACTCCCGGACGTGACGGATCGAGGCACTCGCGGATGGGCCGATCCGCCAGCAGTTCCTCTCCGGCGATCACCAGCGGAACGATGACGGCGTCATCGCCGCAACGGCCCTGCCACTTGCCGATGATCCGTTCGCCCCAGACACCGTTCTGGGGCAGTGCGAAGTCGGTGTCGGGCTCGTTCTCGAAGTGCCGCCAGCCCCGCGCGACCGCGGGTATGGCCAGTGGCGGGAGGTTGCGGTCCTGGTCGCGGCGCGGCGCGTCGCTCGTGTGGTCGATCGCGTCGAACGCCGCCAGGAAGCCCTGCTCGAGCGTGCGCCACTCCGGGCTGTCGACCTCGATCCTGAAGGCGTGGCGCAGGAAGTTCTCGGGCCCGGTGTTCTCGTCGAGCCGGCGGATCAGGTAGCCGATGGCGTTGATGAAGCTCTCGCGGCGGCAGGCCGGGGCGTACAGCAGCAGGTTGGGCGACAGCTCGAACAGCGCGCGGCGCTGCGCGTTCGCCATGCCCTCGAGCATCTCGAACTGCACCTCGGCCAGCGCGCCGCGCTCGTGCGCGAGGACGAGGCCGTAGGCGAGGTCGAACAGGTTGTGCGAGGCGATGCCGACGTCCATGGCCGCGAGATTCTCGGGCCGCATCACGGCGTGCACCATGCGCTTGTAGTTCGCGTCGGTCTCCAGCTTGGTCCGGTAGGGCGCCTGCGGCCAGCCGCGCATCGACGATTCGGCGCGCTCGCTTTCCATGTTGGCGCCCTTAACGAGGCGGATCGTGATGCGGCCACCGCCCGCCGCGACGCGACCGCGGGCCCACGCCTGCAACTGCAGCAGGGTACGGTACGAATCGGGGATGTAGCTCTGCAGCGCGATGCCGGCGCGCACCTGCTCGAGTCCCTTGCGCTCGAGCGTGCGGGTGAACGCGGCAGCGGTGAGTTCCTTGTCGCGGTACTCCTCCATGTCGAGGTAGACGAACTTCGGCACTACGGTGCCGTCGGGCCGCGTGAAGCGGGCCCGGTCCGCGGTGCGGAACAGCCGCTCGAGCCGGTCGCACAGCACGGTGACCGTGTGCTCGCGTGCCAGCGGTGAGATCTGCGAGTACAGCGTCGAGATCTTGATCGACACGACCTCGATCTCCGGCCACTGCAGGCCCTGCAGGTACTGCTGCAGCCGGCGCTCGGCCTCGTCCTCGCTCAGGATCGCCTCGCCGAGGAAGTTGACGTTCATGCGCACGCCTTCGGCGCGGCGCTCGCCGAGGTGGCACGTGAGCACCTCCTGCTCGCCGGGCAGGATGACGTTGGCCGTCTCCTTGTGCATGTGCTCCTTCACCAGCGGCAGCGCCACGCCGGGCATGTAGCCGCCGAACGACTGGAAGCCCTTCATCAGCGTGCGGTCGAGCGGGCCGAAGAAGCGCGGCACCCCCTGCACGTCGAGAATGTGCGTCAGGTGCTCCACGGCGCGGGCCGGGTCGCTGGTGCGGAATGCCTGGTCGGTCATCAGCGCCAGCGTCGCCTTGTCGGACGGCGTCTGCAGCATGCGGTCGAGTTCGGCTTGCTGGCGGCGTTCGGACGGCGTCTGCAGGGCGCGGGCGCGCTCCTGCAGCCGGCGCGCGACGACCAGCGCCTTCTGCACGACGACGGGGCGGCTGCTGGTCGGGTCGGGCCGAAGGTCGCCGAGCAGGGCGGCGAGGAACTCCGCGTTGGCCATGGGCGAGCTCCCGGTGACTGGCATTGCGCCTGAGGCGGCGATCCTGACCGAGGCGGCGGCCAGCAGGGTCGCCGGAAACCGGCGCGGCCGGCTGCCGGGGGCCGCCGGCCATGCCGCCGTCCGCCCGGGCCGGCCGGTCAAGGACCACGGGGAGCATAGGAACATCGAACGCGCACAGCAAGGCCCCGAGGCGGGCGGCGTGCCTGCGCGAAGCGTTCGCGACTGTCTCGGTGTGTTCGCGCAAGGCCCCGCGCGGGGCGCGGCGCGACGAGTTCGGTAAGGGCTCGCGAGGTGGCGTCGCAGCGCCCGAGACGGCCAACAACGCTTCCGCCGGTGGCGCCTACGTGCCGCTGCTGACGCTGGCCATCCCGGAGCCGATCCTCGCGCCGCTGATCCTGTTCTTCTGCCTGATCGGCGTGTACCTGGTGTCGTTCAACGCCTTCGACCTTTGGCTGATGGTGGGCCTGGCGGTGATCTGCCTGGTGCTGCGCCTGCTCGACTACCCGATGGCGCCGCTGCTGCTGGGCTTCGTGCTCGGCAAGCTGATGCAAGAGAGCCTGCGTCGTGCCCTGCTGGTGCACAACGGATCTTTCGAGTTCCTGTGGCAGCGCCCGGTCACCGCGGGCCTGCTGGCGATTTCGGTGGCCTGCATCGCGGCACCGCCGCTGTGGAGGTGGCGGCGGAACCGTTGCACGGGCACCGGGTCCTCGACAGCGGGCGGATGACCTGCGGCGACGGCGGCGGATGCGGTCGTGGCCCGGGCAGCGGCCCCGGGTTCTCGGCCCAGGCGATGGCCGGACGTACGAGGTGACGGCGAGGAACGGCGACCAACGCCGGAGCCGGATCTTCTTGCCGCTCCGCCGCCGCAGTTCGGGCAGTGCCGCATGTCGATGTCGAACATCCGCTTGAGCACCCGTGCCCAACTGCTGCGGCCCGGGCGGGCCTGGGCCTGCTCGGCCTCGCACTCGGTGACCGGTGGATCATCGGGCGGGCCCTGCGCCACCACCATCGCCCGCAGCTTGGCGGTCGGGGCCAGCACGCCATGGAACCGGATCAGGTGCAGCCGCGGCACCAGCGCCGCCAGCCGCTGCATGAACTCCAGCGGGCTCAGGACTAAGTGCGTGATGCCGTCGCGCCACGGCGTCTTGAGCTCGAGCTCCACCTGGCCGGCAGCGTTGCGCTGCACCCGTTCGTCAGTCAGCGCCGGACACCTGATGTCGCGGCACAGTTGCTCCGGCCGCTTGCGGTCGTGTGCCTCCACCCGCACTGCGGCGTGCAGCCTGCTGCGCCAAGCGATACAGCGTGGTCTGCTCCGGTCGGTGGCGCTCGCAGTGGATCGGCGCGCCGTAGGCGGCGCGCTCGACCTGCCGGCGGCGATGGCGGATGGCGCGCATGCGCGGCCTGCGCGGTCGCGGCCTCGCCCGGGCTCAGCGCTGCCAGCAGGCGGCTGCGCTGCCGCCGGCGCCGCGCAGCCCTGTCTGCGCCAGCGTCAGCGCGCCGCAGCGCGCATCGGCGAAGTCGGTCTCGGCGCCGGCCGGGCAGCCGGCGCCCGCGGCGCCGCAGGGCGTGGCGGTGAGCGTGTAGGTCAGGCCGTTGTTGCCGAGTGCCCAGACGACCGCGTAACTCTGCCGGCCCTCGGATGGCGCGCGCAGCAGCGCCGGCGGCCGGTCCGTCGGCGGGCCGCTCCGCGCCAGGCACGAGGCAACATCGGTGAAGTCGTAGCAGCCGGCGGCGGTGAAGTTGCGCTCCAGAAACTGCGCCGCCTCCAGCAGCACCCCCCGCGCCGCCGCCCGCTTGGCGCGCACCACGTACTCGGCGTAGGTCGGGATGGCGGCGGCGGCGAGGATCGCCGCGATCGCGAGCACGACCATCGCCTCGATCAGCGTGAATCCGTCCGGCCGCGGCGCGCCCGCCGCGGCGCGCGTCAGCGCAGGACTTCGCGCCACGACGACCGGCCCCGCGCGGCGCCGCCTGGCAGCGGCAGGATCTGCTCGAGCTGCAGCGCGCCGCCGGTGCCCAAGGGACCCGAGCCGGCGGCGAACAGGAAGGCGCGCGGGCCGGCATCGACGTGCACGAGCTCGTGCACGATGCCGGCCGTCGAGGCGATGGCATCGGCACCGGGATGGCCGACGAAGATCCGCCGGGACAGCGCGATGCCGTGGTGCGGATCGAGCGCGTAGATCGAGGAGGCGCCGGCGAAGCACCTGTGCCGGTCCGGCAGCAGCGAGGCGAAGAGCAGCCGCCCCTGGCGGACGACCGCCATGCCGGCCAGCCGCTCGCCGGCGCCGGGGAGATCGAGCACCCAGCCCTGCTGGCGCCTGCCGGTCGACGCGCCGTCGTAGTCGACCCTCTGCCCGCCCACCGTTGCCCCCGAACCGCCGGCGGCGACCGACCGCGGCTCGAGGTCGCCGCGGCTGACCGGGCCGGCGAGCCGGTCGACGATCCCGAACACGGACTGGCGGGTCATGTCGCTTCGGTCGTCGGTGGAGAGCGGGCGGCCTGTGCCGAACCACAGCATCGGCGGCTGCGGGTGGACGCCTGCCGGCGCAACGGAGGAGGGCGCGGACCCGATCTGGATCGGCCCGCTCACCGGCAGCGCCCGGCCGCCGGCATCGGTGGCGGTGAACAGCCGCTCGACGTGCGCGCCGGTCGCCGGCTCAGCCCGCAGGTCGACGCCGCGCAGGTCGAAGCGCCACAGGTTGCCCTGCAGGTCGCCGGCGTAGACGAAGGCGGTCGATCGGCCCGCCGCAGCGCCCGCTCCGCCGCTGTACAGCGACGGGCGGCCGAGCCCGTTTGGCGCGCCGGTGCAGCTGTCGGCGGCCGAGCGGCCGCCGGTCGGCACTCGCCGCAGCTGGCCGTCCGGCAGGCGCACCAGATAGAGCACCGGACAGGCAAGGGCGCTGCCCGGGCCGTTGCCGAAGAGGGCGTAGAAGTTGCCGTCGTGCAGCCGCCCGATCACCGCCTCGCCGACCGGGTAGCCGAGGTTGGCGTCGGCCCGCCCGTCGATGTCCCACAGCAGCTTGCCGGCCGACATCGCCTCGGGGTCGCTGATGTCCAGGGCGAACACGCCCTTGCCGCCGACACCGGTCGTGCCGACCACCACCGTGCGCCAGGCGCCGCCCCAGTACGCATCGCCGACCGAGGGCGAGCCATCGACGTAGAAGCGTGGCGCGAACGCCGGGTCGGCCAGGCGGACCAGCGCGGAGCGCGGGTCGGTCGCCGAGTTCGGCTCGGCCAGCAGCGTTCGCGGCACGAAGGCGAACCTCTCGACACCGCTGGCCGCATCGAATCCATGCAGCATGCCGTCGTTGGCGCCGACCAGCACCAGCGCCGCGCGCCCGGCCTTGGCGCGCAGGTAGGCGGAGTACGCCAGGCCGGCGACCGACTCCGGCGAGCCGGGATCGGCGGGATCGACCAGTGCCTCGTGACCGAAGTCCTCGCCGGCCGCCAGGACGACTCTCGAGTTGACGATGGCACCGAGGCGGGAGCTTCGCCGGCGCAAGCCGCCAGGCACGCCCGGCGGCGCTTCCGCGCTCTGGTCGCCGCGCAGGTAGTTCAGCGTCTCGATGTTGCCGAGCAGGGCCTGCATGCCGGCGGCGCCCAGCGCCTGCCAGGTGAAGTCGATGCCGGTGGTCACGCCGCTGGAGGTCAGGATGCGCCGCTGCCCGGCGTCCGCGATCGACGCTTCCCAGCGGGCGCCTGCGGCCAGTGCGCCGGCACCGTCCACGGCCACGGCGCGCAGCCGCCCGCTCCAGTCGCCTGTCTCGAAGCTCGCCTGGTAAAGGCGCGACTCCGTCGTCAGCCGTGTGGCGCTGGTCGACATCCAGCCGCCGCCGGCAGTGTCCTTCGCGCAGTCGAGCACGGCACCGGTTGCCTGGCCCGACGCC
>Ga0209450_10001644_pt1 | contig 11178 bp, 8 predicted proteins | sample FrelakmetLWP11LW_FD_187149 | JGI IMG/M metagenome (GOLD analysis project Ga0209450, IMG submission 187149) | Freshwater lake sediment microbial communities from the University of Notre Dame, USA, for methane emissions studies - LWP11 LW (SPAdes)... | ecosystem: Environmental > Aquatic >... | reverse complement strand
CGGGCGCGGCCATCGCCGCCTGCACGGTGGCTCGCGCCGGCGTCTGCCCCGGCACGACCCAGGCCTCCCAGACCCGGTTCATCGCCTTGAAGTCGGCCATGTCGGCGAGGAAGATCTGCGCCGAGAGCAGGCGCGACTTGTCGCTGCCGGTCTCGGACAGCAGCCGGTCGACGGCGTCGAGCACCTGCCGCGTCTGGCCGCCGACGTCCTGGTTCGTGTCCTCGGCGACCTGCCCGGCGAGATAGACGATGCCGTTGCAGACGACGGCCTGGCTCATCCGCGGGCCGCTGTGAAAACGCTTGATGGTCATCGGTTTCATCCCTGCAGAAGGAAGTCGCGCACGACAGCGATCTGCTCGTCGTCGAAGAACATCGGCGCGTGGCCGACGCCGGCGAACTCGGCGAGCCGCGCGTGCGGGCCGCGGCGGGTCATCGCCTCGGCCGTCTCGCGCGACAGCAGGTCCGAGTCGGCGCCGCGGGTGAGCAGCGTCGGGCAGCCGATCGAGTCGTAAAGGCTCCACAGCGCCGCCTCTCCCGCGGCGGCGCTCTGCGCCGTCACCGAGCCGAACGGCACGGCGATCAGCGGGTCGTAGTGCAGCACCCAGCCGTCGCCATCGGCGCGCAGCGACGGCTCGGTGATCTCGCGCCACTGATCGCGGCCGCGCAGGCCGAACGGGGCGGCAACCGCCGCGACGTAGTCCACCGCCTGCTCGACGGTGGCGAAGCGGATCGGCTTGCCCAGGTAGGTGCCGATGCGCACCAGGGCCGCCGCGTCCAGCCGCGGGCCGACGTCGTTGATCACCAGCCGCGACACCGGCGACTCGGCGAGGCCCGCCAGCGAGATGCCGATCAGCCCGCCCATCGAGGTGCCGACCCAGTGCACCGACTGCGCGTTGAGCCTCGCCAGCAGCGTCACCATGTCGGCGACGTACTGCGGCACGACGTAGTGCATCGGCTCGCGCAGCCAGTCGCTGCGCCCGCGGCCGACCACGTCCGGGCAGACGACGCGATAGTCACCGGCGAGGGCGCGCGCCAGGCGGTCGAAGTCACGGCCGAGCCGGGTCAGGCCGTGCACGCACAGCAGCACTCGCGGATTGTGCGGATCGCCCCACTCGGCGTAGGCCATGCGGTGCAGCCCGGCGGGGCTCAGGCACTGGACCGAATCGAACCGGGGCGCACTCGACATCGGGGCAAGGCCGCGTTGCGGGCCGGGGCAGGAGAAATCGACGGCATACTAGCAGCGCGACCAATCGACAGTGGAAGGAATCGACACCATGCTGAAGGGCAAGACCGCGCTGGTCACCGGATCGACCAGCGGCATCGGCCTGGGCATCGCCCGCGCGCTAGCCGCCCAGGGCGCCAACATCGTGGTCAACGGCTTCGGCGACGCCGAGGCGATCGCCGGCATCGAGAAGCAGTTGCAGGCGCACGGCGTGGCCACCATGTATCACGGCGCCGACATGAGCAAGCCGTCGCAGATCGAGGACCTGGTGCGCGCCGCGGAGTCGCGCTTCGGCCGCATCGATGTGCTGGTCAACAACGCCGGCATCCAGCACGTGGCGCCGATCGAGGACTTCCCGCCGGAGCGCTGGGACGCGGTGCTCGCGATCAACCTGTCGTCGGCCTTCCACGCGATCAGAATGGCGCTGCCGAAGATGAAACGGGCCGACTGGGGCCGCATCATCAACATCGCCTCGGTGCACGGACTGGTGGCCTCGGTGCACAAGTCGGCCTACGTCGCGGCCAAGCACGGCCTCGTCGGCCTGACCAGGGCGGTGGCGCTGGAAACTGCGACCACCGGCGTGACCTGCAACGCCATCTGTCCCGGCTGGGTGCTGACGCCGCTGGTGCAGAAGCAGATCGACGCCCGCGCCGCTCGCGACGGCCTCGACAACGAGGCGGCGCGCCGCTCGCTGGTCGGCGAGAAGCAGCCGTCGATGGACTTCGTCACCACCGAGCAGATCGGCGCGATGGCGGTGTTCCTGTGCTCGCCGGCGGGCGAGCAGATCCGCGGTGCCGCCTACAACGTCGACGGCGGCTGGGCAGCGCAGTAGCGCCGGTCGCGCCGAAGGAGAACGGATGCAAACCTGGGTGCTGCGGCTGTCGCCGGGCGTCGATCCCGTCGAGTCGCTGCTCGACGCGTGCAAGGAGAACGGCTGGACCGCCGCCTTCGTGATCTCCGGCGTCGGCAGCCTGGCCGGCGCCAGCCTGCGCTTCGCCGCGCAGCCCGAGCCTTCCGAAATCGCCGGCCCGCTCGAGCTGGTTTCGCTGTCGGGCACCCTGTCGCTCGACGGGCCGCACCTGCACGCCAGCGTCAGCGACTCGGAAGGCAACGTCTTCGGCGGTCACCTGCGGCCCGGCTCGAAGGTGCGCACGACGGCCGAGATCCTGGTCGCGGTGCTGCCCGACGTGGTGTTCCGCCGCCGGCCCGACCCGCGCACCGGACACCGCGAGCTGATCGTCGAGCCGCGCAGTGCGCCGGGCTGACGCGGCGACGATGAGCGGCAGGTCGATCAAGCGCCGCCACGCGGCGTATCGCGACGACATCGGCGACCTCGTCACGCGCCGGCCGCTGCCCGGCCCCGGCCTGGCGCAGATCGACCCCTTTCTGTTTCTCAACCACCACGGGCCGCAGGTCTACGCGCCCGGCAACGGCGGCCTGCCCTTCGGTCCGCACCCGCACCGCGGCTTCGAGACGGTGACCTTCATCCTCGAAGGCGAACTGGCGCACCGCGACACGGCCGGCCACGAGAGCGTGATCCGGGCGGGCGGCGTGCAGTGGATGACGGCAGGCCGCGGGCTGGTCCACTCCGAGCTGTCGCCCGAGGGCTTCAGGCGCGACGGCGGGCCGATGGAGATCCTGCAGCTCTGGGTCAACCTGCCGGCCCGGCTGAAGATGGTGCCGCCGGCCTACGTCGGCCTGCAGCGCGAGTCGATCCCGGCGCTGCCGACGGCCGACGCCCGTGGCCGGGTCAACCTGGTCGCCGGCCGCTGGGGCGGCGCCGAGGGCCCGATCCGCTCGCTGACCGGCGTGTTCATGTCGACGGTCGAGCTGGCCGGCCGCGGCCGGGCCGGCTTCGACGGCCTGGCCGGCCGCAACGTCTTCCTGTACGTCGTGCGCGGGGCGATCGACATCGGCGGCGAGCAGGCGGCCGCCTGCACGCTGGTCGAACTCGATGACGAAGGCGACCGCGTCGAGATCGTCGCCGCCGACGACGCGGTGCTCGTGTTCGGCCACGCCGAACCGATCGGCGAACCCGTGGTCGCGCACGGTCCGTTCGTGATGAACACGCGCGAGCAGATCGCGCAGGCGATCGGCGACTACCAGGCCGGCAGGTTCGACGCCGCGCCTGCCGCCGCGGGCCGCTGAGGCCTCGCCGGCCGCCTCAGCGCATCAGCACGTAAGCACCCGGCGCCGTGCCGATCGGCATGTAGTCCCCGTTGCCGATGGTCGGCGGCGCGACGCGCTTGCCCGACCGCTCCGCCAGCCACGCCTGCCATGCCGGCCACCATGATCCGGGGTGCGGCTCGTTGCGCGCCAACCACTGGTCCGGCTCGATGTAGCGGTCGGCCGCCGGCTTGGTGGCGATCCGGTAGTGGCGGGCCGGCCCTCCTTCCAGTTGTGGAGGATTGACGATGCCGACGTTGTGCCCGCCGCTGGTCAGGCAGAAGGTGATGTCGGCGTCGGCATACAGGTGCAGCATGTACACGGACTTCCACGGCGCCACATGGTCGCGCTCGGTGCCGACCAGGAATATCGGCGCGCGGATGTCGGCCAGCGCCAGGGCGCGGCCGTCGTAGCGCAGCCGCCCCGAGGCGAGATCGTTGTTCAGGTACAGGTTGCGCAGGTACTCGGTGTGCATCCGGTGCGGCAGCCGCGTCGTGTCGACGTTCCACGCCGCCAGGTCGGTGAGCTTCGGCGACTCGGCCATCAGGTACTGGCGGACGATGCGCGACCAGATCAGGTCGTTGGAATTGAGCAGCGTGAAGGCGCCGGACATCTGGCGGCCGTCCAGGTAGCCCTGCTCCCACGTCAGGTCTTCCAGGTACGCGAGCTGGCTGTCGTCGATGAAGATCGACAGTTCGCCTGCCTCGGTGAAGTCCACCTCGGCGGCCAGCAGCGTCAGCGAGCCGAGCCGGTCGTCGCCGTGACCGGCCATCGAGGCGGCCAGCATGGCGAGGAAGGTGCCGCCGAGGCAGTAGCCGACCGTGTGCAGCTTCTGCCCGCCGCAGATGCCGCTCGCCGCATCGATCGCCGCCCGGATACCCAGCCGAAGGTAGTGGTCGACGCCGAGTTCCCGGTCGCGCACGTCGGGGTTGCGCCAGGAAAGCATGAACACCGTGTGGCCCTGCTCGACCAGGTGGCGCACCAGCGAGTTCGCCGGCGAGAGATCGAGGATGTAGTACTTCAGGATCGGCGACGGGATGATGACGACCGGCTGCGCGTAGACGGTCGGCGTGGCCGGCGCGTACTGCAGCAGCTCGATCAGGTCGTTGCGCAGCACCACCTTGCCCGGAGTCATGGCCACCTCGTGGCCGGGCCGGAACATCACGCCGTCGGTCTGCGGCTTGCCGGCAGCGCCCGCCAGCAGGTCGCGCCACCAGTCCATTGCTCCGCGCACCAGGTTCGCGCCGCCGGTCTCGACGCTGAGCTTCAGCACCTCGGGGTTGGTCCAGACGAAGTTTGTCGGGCTCGCCACGTCAAGTGCCTGTCGCGCGGTGAAGGTCACCATCCGCTCGTGGTGCCGGCTGACGCCGGTCACGTGGTTGGTGGCGTTCCACAGCCACTGCTGGGTCAGCAGGAACGACTGGTAGATCAGGTTGAACGGCGGCTGCTGCCACGCCGGGTCGGCGAAGCGGCGGTCCTGCGGCAGCGGCTCGATGCAGGGCGCTGTCTCGCCCTGCAGGGACTCCGTCGCGTACAGCGCGAAGCGGGCCGCCTTGCGCTGGGCCTTGCTGGCCAGCTCCATCTGCTTGCCGGGCGCCGCCGCCAGGTGCCAGTACCAGTCGGCCCAGGCCGACACCAGCGACGGCCAGGCGATGCCGCGGCTGGCGCGGGCGACCGCGGCGCGGATCGCCCGGTCGTAGTTGGCCAGCGGCACCGGCTCGGTGAGGTACTCCTCGGACGGCGGCTCTACCGCCTTGAGCACCCGGCGCGGCGGCGGCGGGTTCCTGCCGCTGCCGTCGGCACCGGGCGGGACCAGTTTCAGGGGGGTCTTTGCCATGGCGACACTCCTCGTTCGGGGGTCGCCGCAGGACGCGGGCCGCGATCCGGCGGGCCGCCCGGACACATGCGCCAAGCATGCGACTTCCGGACGGCGCCGCGTTGATGGCTCTCAAGGGAAGGGAACGCCGCCCCGCGAACGAGGCGGCGCTGCCCGCCGGCCGCCGGCGGCAGACTACGCCGCCCGCCGCAGCTCGACCGTCTCGGCCAGCGGCGGCTCGACGAACAGCCCGATCGCCTCCTCGGTGGAGGCAGCCTTCAGCAGCCGTTCCTGCACCTGCGCCGGCGACCAGCGGTCGGCCGCCACCGCGTCGGCGAACCGCACTGCCGCCGCCTCGTCGTCGAAGAACTTGCGGAACATCCGGGCGAGCTGGTCGCGGTCGCACAGGCCCAGCTCCAGGCGGAAGTCGACCCGCCCGGAGCGGATCGCCGCATCGTCGATCAGCTGCGGGTGGTTGGTGGTCAGGAACACCACCGAGCCCTCGTGCGCAGCCACCCCGTCGAGCGCGTTGATGAAGCCCGAGTACGAGACCTTGACGCCGCTGTCGGCCTTGGCGCGCTGCTGGAAGAAGGCGTCGACGTCCTCGATAAGGATCACGGAGCGGCGCGGCACGCTGGCCAGCAGGTTGCTGATCTTCTCGTCGGTGACGTTGGGCGACGCCAGAGACAGCACGCACACGTTCAGCGACAGCTCGGAGGCCAGCGCGGTGACCAGCGAGGTCTTGCCGGTTCCCGGCGGGCCGTACAGCAGGTAGCCGCGCCGCCAGGGAATGCCCAGCGTCTCGTAGCGGCTGCGCGCCGCGAAGAAGCGCTCCAGGTCGCCGAGGACGGCCTCCTTCTGGCCGGCCTTGAGCACCACCGAGTCCAGCTTGCGGTTGTTGCCCAGGCGGGCGCGCGTCCACTCGTTGTTGTACGGGCTCGGCACGTAGATGGCGATGCGGTTCAGCTCCCTCTCGATGCGGTGGGTCATCGCCGCGTGGACGATCTCCTCCAGCGGCCGCTTGTCGCGGCCGAAGGTCGACAGCGTGATCTTCTCGATCACCGAGGCGCCGCCGACCTGCAGCTCGCGCTTCATCCACATCAGCCGCCCGTCGAGGAAGAAGACGTGGAAGCCCTCGCCCGGCGAGAACACCGGCGCCGGCCGGCCGCCCTGCTGCAGTTCGTCCTGCAGGCTCTGGTAGGTCGAGCTCTGCTGGCGCACCGTGCGCACCGTGAAGTTGTTGATCCGCCGCAGCGCGTCGCGGCTGTCCATGTACTCGACCAGCGCCGGGAACATCAGTTCCTCGCGGCTGTCGACCGCCAGCGTGGTGATCAGGAAGTGCTTGGCCCAGCTCACCACCTTGCCCGGCACTTCGCGCAGCCACAGGGCGAGGATGCCGATGACCGCCAGCGTCGTGCCGCCGGACAGCAGCGGGCTGGAGGCGAAGACTGACTGCAGCGATTCGAACACCTGGGCACTCCCGGTCAGGCGCGGCCCAAGCTGGACCGCCGCGCCATAACGCGCGCCGGCCCGGGACGGATGACAGGCGCCGCCGCGGTGCCGCCCTTCAGACGGGCAGCACGCTGACGGCCACCCGCATCGTGTGCTCGGCGCCGCCGCGGATCACGCCGCGCAGCGGCGTGACGTCGCCGAAGTCGCGGCCGACTGCCAGCGTGACGTGCGTGCCGCCCGCCGGCATGTCGTTGGTCGGGTCGAGGTCGACCCAGCCCGCCTGCGGGCACCAGACCGACACCCAGGCGTGCGAGGCGTCCGCTCCGAGCAGGCGCGGCTGCCCGGGCGGCGGCCGGGTCAGCAGGTAACCGCTGACGTAGGCCGCCGGCAGGCCCAGCGCCCGCAGGCAGCCGAGCATCACGTGCGCGTAGTCCTGGCAGACGCCCTTGCGCTGCTCGAACACCTCGGCCAGCGGTGAGCTGATCGAAGTGCTCTGCGGCTCGTAGGCGAAATCGGCGTGCAGACGATGCATCAGGTCGATGGCGCCGGCGATCAGCCGCCGCCCGGGCGGGAAGGACGGCTGCGCGTAGGCGCGCAGCGGCTCGAGCACCGGCACGAACGGCGAGGCGTAGAGGAAGTCGGTGGCCGGCCAGAACGGCGCCTTGACGCGGTAGCGCAGCGCCTGGGCCACCGCGTCCCAGCGCGCGCCGGCGCCAGGGTCCAGGCCGTCGAAGCGCGGCGTGACGACCACGTGGCTCTCGGCGCGCACCCGCAGCACGTCGTGCGGCGTGAACAGCGCGAAGTAAGTGCGCAGGTTGCCGAAGGCGTCGGTCGAGGTCGCCTGCTGCGCCGGCTTCGGCTCGATGGTCAGCTCGGCATCGGCCACCTGCTGCAGGTGGCCGGACTGCGGCATCAGGCAGGCCAGGTGATAGGCGACGTCCACCCGCTCCGAGTAGCGGTAGACGGTCTCGTGCACCACCCGCAGCGGCTGCGGTCCGCTCATCGATCTGCCCTCCGCGCTTCGCGCTGCGGAGTTCGCGCTTGGGAGCGGCCCGGCGCGCTCATCCGCGCACCATGCGGAAGCCCGTCTCGGCGTGGCTGAAGAAGCGGCTGCCGATTGCCTCCGACAGGCCGACGCCCGCCGCCGCCAGCGTCTCGACCAGCTCGAGCAGCGCGTGCATGTGACCGTCGGCGCCGGCCGTGGTCAGCGTCTCGATCGACGGCCACTGCGAGGTCGGCGCCAGCCGCGCCAGCAACTCCTCGGCGTGCGGCGCCGGCAGCTGCGCCAGTTCCTGGCGCAGCGCGCACACGACGCAGGCCAGCGCGCGCGGGTTGCCGTGGTCGCGCACAAGCAGGTCGACCAGCGCCACCGGGTGCTGCCAGCGCTGGTGGCGGGCGCGGTAGGTGATCACGCTGTCGGCCAGCTGCAGCAGCAGCTCGAAGCCAGCCTCGGACAACGCCTGCTGCGTCTCGAACATCACCTGCAGGCTGTCGGCCTGCGTGACCAGCCGCTCGAGCTGGCGGCCGATCGCCAGCAGCCGCCAGCCCTCGTCGCGCGTCATGCGGTCGGCCTGCGCTCCGGTGACCGCCGCAAGCCGCAGTTCCACGTGCTGCAGCATCTCGACCGCCTCGTCGTCGGTGACCACGCCGTCGGCGCCCGCAGCGCGGCCGGCCGCGCGCAGCTCCTCGAGGGTGCTGGCGATCAACCGTGCGTGCTCGGCCGACAGCCGCTCGCGGACCTGCTCGCCGGCACGAGCCAGCGAGGCGACGCTGAAGGCGACGCTGCGTGATTCGCTCTCGTCGAACAGGCCGGCGACCAGGGTGCGCTCGAACACCGACAGGCGCTGCGACGGCATCGGCACACCGGCCGGCACCAGCCCGTGCGCGGCCGCCAGTCGCGCCACCGTGTCCAGCAGCGGCAGCGGCGCGCCGGCGTGCTCGCCGAGCAGCGCCAGCAGCGCGCGCGCCAGGCGAACGCCGAACTCGGCACGCTCGGCGTAGCGCCCCATCCAGAACAGGTTCTCCGCCGCGCGGCTGGTCACCGGCCGGCGCGCCGAGTCGAGCGCCGCGGCCGTCAACGGCCCCGGCAGCATCGAGAAGGTCTCCACCGGCCCGCGCGTGAGCACCCAGGTGTCGGCGCTGGAGCCGCCGCGCGCCATCGTCACCACCTGCTCGTCGCCGGCGATGCGCGTCAGCCCGCCGGGCAGCGCATGCCAATGGCCCTCGCCGTCGGCCACCGCGTACACGCGCAGCATCGCCTGCCGGGGCTGCAGGCTGCGTTCGCGCCAGATGGCGGCCTCCGACATCGGCAGGTATTCCTGCAGCGTGTAGTCGTCCGGCCGCCGCCGGATGCGCTCGGCCAGCCGCGGCAGCTGGCCGGCCGGCAGGCGCGCCGCCACCTCGGTGTCCCACCCCTGCGAGCGCGCCTGCGCCGCGCAGGTCGGCTTGACCACCGTCTTGTCCAGCTGCGGCAGGCCGCGGTCGAGCGCCGCCGCCTCGCCGCACCACCAGGTTGCCAGCGACGGCAGCACCAGCTTCTCGCCGTACAGCCGCTCCGAGATCGCCGGCAGGAAGCCGGCAACGGCCGGCGACTCCAGGAAGCCCGAGCCCAGGCTGTTGGCCACCATCACCTGCCCGGCGCGGATCGCCTGCAGCAGCCCCGGCACGCCGAGCGCGGAGTCGCTGCGCAACTCGAGCGGATCGCAGTAGTCGTCGTCGAGGCGGCGCAGGATGCCGTGCACCCGCTCCAGGCCGTGCAGCGTCTTGAGGAACACGCGGCCGTCGCGCACCGTCAGGTCGCCGCCCTCGACCAGCGGAATGCCGAGGTAGCGGGCGAGGTAGACGTGCTCGAAGTAGGTTTCGCTGTACGTCCCCGGGGTCAGCAGCACCACGCGCGGCGCGGCGCCGTCGCCGGCCGCGCCGCCGCGGTAGAGCATGTCGAGCAGGCGGCGGAAGCTGGCGCCGAGCCGCTGCACGCGAAGTTCGCGGAACTGCTCCGGGAACAGGCGCGAGACGACCATGCGGTTGTGCAGCGCGTAGCCGAGCCCCGAGGGCGCCTGCGTGCGGTGGCCGACCAGCCACCAGGCGCCGTCGGGCCCGCGCGCCAGATCGAAGGCGACGATGTGCAGGTACACGCCGTCGCCCGGCAGCATGCCCGCCAGCGGCCGCAGGTAGCCGGGGTGGCCGTACACCAGCGCCGGGGGAAGGAAGCTGTCGCGCAGCAGTCGCTGCGGCCCGTAGACGTCGCGCATCACGGCGTTGAGCAGCCGCGCCCGCTGCGTGACGCCGCGCTCGATGTGCGCCCACTCGTCGGCCGGGACGATCAGCGGCAGCAGGTCGAGCGACCACGGACGCTGGATGCTGCCGTCGCTGCGCCAGGCGTTGTAGGTGACGCCGTCGTCGCTGATCTGCCGCGCGAGCATGGCGGCGCGGCGGTCGAGGTCGGCGAATCCCTTCGCCCCCAGGATGCCGAAGAACTGCTGCCACGCCGGGCGCAGGCCGCCCTCCGGCGAGCGCAGTTCGTCGTAGTGGCCGTCGCCCGGGGCCAGCGCGAGATCGAGCGCGATCTCGCGCGGATCGGCACTGCCGTCGAACTGGAATCCCCCCTTGGCCACGCGGCGATCTTACGGGCTGGCCGCCATCGACGGCGCGCGGCGGGCCTGCCCCCGCCCGGCCCGCGCGGCGCAGACCTCGCCAGCCGAGGTCGCGCCGCTCACCGGCGCAGATCGAGCGTGAAGGGGAATTCCCGGCTCGGCACCGCCGGCTGCACCTGGATCGTCCCCGGCGTGTGGCCGATGCGGAAGAAGCGCGCCAGGCGCCGGCTCTCGGCCTCGTAGGCGTTGACCGGAAAGGTCTCGTAGCTGCGTCCGCCCGGGTGGGCGACGTGGTAGCGGCAGCCGCCCAGCGAGCGGCCGTTCCAGGTGTCGACGATGTCGAAGGTCAGCGGCACGTGCACGCCGATGGTCGGGTGCAGCGACGACGCGGGCTGCCAGGCGCGGTAGCGCACGCCGGCCACGTACTCGCCGACCCGCCCGGTCGGCTGCAGCGCCGCGGCGCGGCCGTTGACCGTGATCACGTAGCGGCTGTCGTTCAGCCCGCTGACGCGCACTTCGATGCGTTCCAGCGACGAGTCGACGTAGCGCACCGTGCTGCCGGCCGCGCCCTCCTCGCCCATCACGTGCCAGGGCTCGAGCGCGCCGCGCAGCGCGAGATGGACGCCGCGGGCGGCAACCTCGCCGAACAGCGGGAAGCGGAACTCGAAGTGGGGCGCGAACCAGCCGGCGTCGAAGGCGTAGCCCGCCTCGCCCAGCTCGCCGAGCACGTCCTCGAAGTCCATCCAGACGAAGGTCGGCAGCAGGAAGCGGTCGTGCAGCTCGGTGCCCCAGCGCGTCAGCCGCGCCGTGTACGGCTCGCGCCAGAAGCGCGCGATCAGCGCCCGCAGCAGCAGCTGCTGGGCCAGGCTCATGCGCGCGTGCGGCGGCATCTCGAACGCGCGCAGCTCCAGCAGTCCGAGGCGGCCGTTC
>Ga0209450_10001643_pt1 | contig 11181 bp, 7 predicted proteins | sample FrelakmetLWP11LW_FD_187149 | JGI IMG/M metagenome (GOLD analysis project Ga0209450, IMG submission 187149) | Freshwater lake sediment microbial communities from the University of Notre Dame, USA, for methane emissions studies - LWP11 LW (SPAdes)... | ecosystem: Environmental > Aquatic >... | reverse complement strand
CCATCCAGTCGTGCGGCTCGATCTGCGTCGTGTACGGGTTCCACTCGAGACCGAGCGATTCGACCAGCCGCCGCCCCAGCCCCACCCAGTCCACCTCGGGCGCCGCCGCGAAGTGCGCATTGAAGTTACCGACGGCGCCGTTGATCTTGCCGCGAATCGGCACCCGCGCGAACGCCTCGCGTGCCTGCCGCAGGCGGTGCACGAACACGGCGACTTCCTTGCCGAGCGTGGTGGGCGTGGCCGGCTGGCCGTGGGTGCGCGACATCATCGCGTCGTCGGCGTGCGCGTGCGCCATTGCGCGCAGCGCGTTGGCCAGCGAGTCGAGGCGCGGCAGCAGCACCGCATCGCGCGCTTCGAGGCACATCAGGCCGTACGAAAGGTTGTTGATGTCCTCGGAGGTGCAGGCGAAGTGCACGAACTCGAGTTGCGGCAGCCAGGCGGGGTGCTGCCCGAGCTGCTGCTTGATGAAGTACTCGACCGCCTTCACGTCGTGATTGGTCTCGCGCTCGATCGCCTTGACCGCCGCGGCGTCCGCCTCGCCGAACTGGCTGGCGACGGCGGCGGCGACCGCCACGTCGGCCGGCGACAGCCCCTTCAGCTCGACGAGCCCGCCGGGGCCGGCCAGCGCCTGCAGCCAGGCGATCTCGACGCGCACCCGGGCGCGGATCAGGCCCGACTCGCTGAAGATGGCCCGCAACTCGGCGCAGCGCGAGGCATAGCGACCGTCGACGGGGGAGATCGCCGCAAGGGAGGTGAGGCTCATGCCGGCATCCGGAGGTGTTACGATTCGCGATGATACCGCAGGCCCGCGGCGAGGCGCCTGCCACCCCCTTCGGAGCGCAGTTTCCATGACCTCAAACGAGTTCCGCGTGGAGCGCGACAGCATGGGCGAGCTGCGCGTGCCGGCAGGCGCGCTGTGGGGGGCGCAGACCCAGCGCGCCGTGCAGAATTTCCCGTTGAGCGGCCTGGCCATGCCGCGCGGCTTCATCCGGTCGCTCGGCCTGGTGAAATGGGCCGCCGCGGGCGCGAACATCGAGCTCGGCGAACTCGACCGGGTGCGCGGCTTCGCCATCCAGAAGGCCGCGCTGGAGGTGGCCGAAGGACGGCACGACGCCCACTTCCCGGTGGACGTCTTCCAGACCGGGTCCGGCACCAGCAGCAACATGAACGCCAACGAGGTGATCGCGCGGCTCGCCACGCAGTACGCGGGCGGCACCCCGGTTCACCCGAACGACCACGTGAACCGCTGCCAGAGCAGCAACGACGTCGTGCCGACCTGCATCCACCTCGGCGCCGCGCTGGCGATTGCCGAGCAACTGCTGCCGGCGCTGAAGGAGCTGTCCGAGACCATCGGCCGCAAGGCGAGCGACGTGGGCGACGTGGTGAAGACGGGTCGCACGCACCTGATGGACGCCATGCCGCTCACGCTGGGCCAGGAGCTGGGCGCCTGGCGCGCGCAGGTCGAGGATGGTGTCGCGCGCCTGCAGGCATGCCGGCCGCGGCTGCACGCGCTGGCGCTCGGCGGAACCGCGGTCGGCTCGGGCATCAATGCCCCGGCGGGGTTCGCCTCGCAGGCGGCGGGACTGCTGTCTCGCCAGACCGGGCTGGACCTGCAGCCGAGTCGGAATTTCTTCGCTGCCGTCGCCACGCAGGACACCGCCGTCGAGCTGTCGGGGCAGCTGCGCACGATCGCGGTGTCGCTGATGAAGATCGCCAACGACCTGCGCTGGATGAACAGCGGGCCGCTCGCGGGCCTGGGCGAGATCGCCCTGCCGGCGCTGCAGCCCGGCAGCAGCATCATGCCGGGCAAAGTCAATCCGGTGGTTCCAGAGGCGGTGGCAATGATCGCGGCGCAGGTGATGGGCAACGACGCGACGATCGCGATCGCCGGGCAATCCGGGTCGTTCCAGCTCAACGTCATGCTGCCCGTCATCGCTTACAACCTGCTGCAGAGCCTGCAACTGCTCACGAACGCGTGCCACGCACTGGCGCGCAGCGTCATCGCCGGTTTCGCGGTCAATGCCCGGCAGATCGCCGCGGCGCTCGACCGCAATCCGATGCTGGTGACGGCGTTGGCGCCGGTCATCGGCTACGACCTGTCGGCGACGATCGCCAAGCGAGCCCTCGCGGAGGGTCGCCCGATCCGCGAAGTGGCCGCCGAGATGACCGACCTCGATCCGCAGCGCCTCGCCACGCTGCTCGACCCGGCGACCCTCACCCGCGGTGGCAGCCGCAAGCAAGGGTCGGGGGACTGATTGGCTGGACGGGACCGACAGGCGCTGCGGCGGCGCATCGAGCAGCGGTTGAGTGGCAGCGCCCCGGGCGGCGACCCGTTCGACGCGTGGATCGCAGGGCTGGGCCCGGAGCAGACGGCAGCGCTGCGCGCGCACCTGCCGGCAAACTTCGCACGCGCGGCCGTGATGGTGCCACTGGTCGAGCGGCCCGAGGGGCTCACCGTGCTCCTGACGCAACGTGCCTCGCACTTGAAGAATCACCCGGGCCAGATCAGCTTTCCCGGCGGCCGCATCGAGCCTCACGACGCGGGTCCGTGGGAAGCCGCGGTGCGTGAAACGCACGAGGAGATCGGCCTCGAGCCCGGATTCGCGTCGCTCGCGGGGTTCCTGCACGATCACATGGTGCTCACGGGCTACCTGATCACGCCTGCGGTCGCCTTCGTGAGCCCCGGGTTCACGCTCGAGCTCGACGTGACGGAGGTGGACGACGTGTTCGAGGTACCGCTCGAGTTCGTGCTCGATCCGGCGCACCACGTGCCGCGCAGCCGCGCATTCGCGGGGCAGCAGTTCCTGACGCACGACATCCCGTACGGCGGGCGTCACATCTGGGGGGCGACGGCCGGCATGTTGCTGTCCCTGTACCACCTGCTGAGGGAGGACTGAGCGGTGTCCATCGAGCGTCTGCGCGCCATCATGGCGGCGTTACGCGATCCGCAGAACGGCTGCCCCTGGGACCTCGAGCAGACCTGGGCCAGCATCGCGCCCCACACGATCGAGGAAGCCTACGAGCTGGCCGACGCCATCGAGCGTGGTGACGTGCGGCACGTCCGCGACGAGCTCGGCGACCTGCTGTTCCAGGTCGTATTCCAGGCACGCATCGCGCAGGAACGCGGGCTGTTCGACTTCGACGAGGTCGCCGCGGCGATCAGCGACAAGCTCGAGCGTCGCCACCCTCACGTCTTCGGCAGCGCCACCGTGGGCTCGGCCGCCGAGCAGACCGCTGCCTGGGAGCAGCACAAGGCCGCGGAGCGGCGCGCGGCCGGCGCCGCGACGGGAATCCTCGACGGAATCGCGCTCGGCCTGCCTGCGCTCACGCGTGCCGCGAAGCTCGGCCGGCGCGCGGCGGGTGTGCGCTTCGATTGGGCGCGGGCCGAGGACGTGATCGCGAAGATCGACGAGGAGTGCGCCGAGCTCCGGGCGGCGCTGGATGCCGGCGGGGCGGCGGCGGTTGCGGAGGAACTCGGCGACCTGCTGTTCAGCGTCGCGCAGTTCGCGCGGCACGTCGGCACGGACCCGGAGGCGGCCCTGCGTGCCGCAAACGCCAAGTTCGAGCGCCGCTTCCGGCGCATGGAGGCCTGGCTCGACGAGCAGGGTCGAACGCCGCAGGACGCCGGCCCCGACGAACTGGAGGGCCTGTGGGCCAGGGCCAAGCAGGAGCTCGGCTGAGCGAGCGTCTCGCGTCGTTGCGAACGGCGCTCGGCGATTGCCAGCTGCGCGACCGGCGGCGCCTCGGCGCGTGGCTCGCGCGCCTGGCGCGCCGCGGTGGGGCGGTGGACGCTCGCGAGCTCGAACGCCTCGAGGCGCAGCTGATGGCATCCGCCGCGAGGGTCGAAGCACGGCGCGCATCGCTGCCCGAGGTGCGCTACGACGAGAGCCTGCCGGTGCACGCCCGCCGCGCCGAGATCGCCGCGGCGATCGCGCGCTCGCCGGTCACGATCGTGAGCGGCGCGACCGGCAGCGGCAAGAGCACGCAGCTGCCGAAGATCTGCCTCGAACTCGGCCGGGGCGTCGCGGGCATGATCGGGCACACGCAACCGCGGCGCATTGCGGCGCAGACGCTTGCGTACCGCGTGAGTGCCGAGCTTGGTTCCACCCCGGGAGACCTCGTCGGCTACCAGGTTCGATTCGTCGACCGCACCGGGCCGCGCACACTCGTCAAGCTGATGACCGACGGGCTGCTGCTGCGCGAGCTCGAAGCCGACCCGTTGCTCGAACGGTACGACACGTTGATCCTCGACGAGGCTCACGAGCGCAATCTGAACGTGGATTTCCTGCTCGGCGTCTGCAGGCACCTGGTGGCGCGCCGGCCGGAGCTGCGCGTGATCGTCACGTCCGCCACCATCGAGACGAGGCGCTTTGCAGAGTACTTCGGCGGCGCCCCGGTGATCGACGTTGAGGGACGCAGTCATCCGATCGAGGTGCGCTACCGGCCGCTGAGCGAGGAGGAGACCGAGGCCCCTTCGTTGCCGGAGGCGGTCGCATCGGCACTCGACGAGCTGCGCGCCAACGGGCAGGGCATCGATGGCGACGCGCTGGTGTTCCTGCCGGGCGAGCGCCAGATCGCCGACACGCGCGAGTTCCTGGAGCGCTCGGGCAACCGTGACTGGGACGTCTTTCCACTGTTTGCCCGGCTGTCCGCGGCCGAGCAGGAGCGGGTCTTCGAACCGCACCCGCGGCGACGGGCCGTGCTGGCCACCAACGTGGCGGAGACCTCGCTCACCATCCCGGGGGTGCGCTTCGTGGTGGACGCGGGCCTGGCGCGCGTCAGCCGCTACAGTCCGCGCGCCAAGTTCCAGCGCCTGCCGATCGAGCCGGTGTCGCGCGCCAGCGCCGAGCAACGCAAGGGGCGTTGCGGCCGGATCGGCGCCGGCATCTGCATTCGCCTCTATGCCGAGGAAGATTTTGCGGCACGGCCCGAGTACACGGACCCGGAGATCCTGCGCACCAACCTGGCGAGCCTCATCCTGCAGATGGCGGCGCTCGGCCTCGGAGCGCCCGAAGAATTCCCCTTCGTGGACCCCCCGGACACGCGACTGCTGAACGACGGCTATCGCCTGCTGCAGGAACTGAGCGCGGTGGACGGTGACCGGCGCATCACGCGGCTCGGGCGCCAGATGGCGTCGCTGCCCGTGGACCCGCGACTGGCCCGCATCCTGCTCGAGGCGGGGCGACAGGCTTGCCTCGGTGAGGCCCTGGTCATTGCCGCATTCCTGAGCATCCAGGACCCGCGCGAGCGCCCTGCCGACAAGAGCGAGGCGGCGGATCAGGCGCACGCGTCGTTCGCCGACGAGCGCTCCGACTTCATCGGGGTGCTGAACCTCTGGCGCGCGGCAGGCGAGCAGGCCGCTGCTGGAACGCGCGCGCTGCGGCGCTGGTGCAAGGAGCACTTCCTGTCCTTCGTCCGCATGCGCGAGTGGCGCGACCTGCACGAGCAGCTGGCCGAGATCACCGCCGGACAGGGTCTGGAGCGCAACACGGAGCCGGCGCCGGCGAGCCGACTGCATCAGTCCATCCTGACGGGCTTCCTGGGCGGCATCGGCGTCCTCGACGAAGGCCGCAGCTACCTGGGGGCGCGGGACACGCGCTTCGTCATCGCCCCGGGCACGCCGCTCGCGAGGCGCACGCCGCACTGGATCGTCGCGGCGAGTCTCGTGGAGACCCAGCGCCTGTATGCGCGAATGGTGGCCCAGGTGCAGCCGTCGTGGATCGAGTCGGCCGGCGCGCACCTGGTGAGGCGCACGTATGGCGAGGCCGAGTGGGTCGCGACGCGCGGCATGGTCATGGCACGCGAGACGGTGTCGCTGTACGGGCGTGTGCTGAGCAGCGGCCGGCAGGTGAACTTCGCCGCCATCGACCCGGCACTGGCGCGGCGCATGTTCGTCGAGGAAGCGCTGGTGCGCGGCCAGTCATCGCTGCGCTGCGCTTTCCTCGAGCGCAATGCCCGGCGGCGCGCGGAACTGGAGCAGCTCGAGGCCAGGCTGCGGCGTCGCGACCTGCTTGCGCCCGACGAGGCGCTGGTGGACTTCTACCTCGAGCGCATTCCGGCCGATGTCGCCGGGACTCGCGCATTCGAGCGCTGGTGGCGCGACGAGGAGCGCCGGCACCCGTCACGACTCGACATGCCCGCGGACGTCCTGCTGGCCGGCGCGGTCCCCGCCTGCGATGCGACGGAATATCCCGGGCACCTCGAGGTGGACGGCAACCTGCTGCCGCTGAGCTACCGTTTCGATCCGACCGATCCCGACGACGGTGTCACGGTCGACGTGCCGCTGCCGTTGCTCGGTTCGCTGTCGGCGCGCCGGCTCGAGTGGCTGGTGCCCGGCTACCTCCCGGAGAAGTTGGTCGCGCTGCTGCGCGGCCTGCCGAAGGACCTGCGACGTGAGCTGGTGCCGATCCCGGACGCAGCCGCAAGGCTGCGCGGGGCGCTGGCACCTCCTGGCACAGGCGGCCTCTTCGATCGTCTCGCCGAGCTGGTGACCGCCGAGACCGGTACGCGCGTCGCGGCCGAGCTGCTGGCAGGCGTCCCCTTGCCAGCGTGGCTGCGCATGAACGTCCGGGTGCTGGACGAGCGCGGACAGGAACTGCGCCGTGGGCGAGACCTGGAGGTGCTGCGCCAGGAACTGCGGGTGCAGTCGGCGCGTGCGGCGCGACCGGATGCTGCACACGGCTGGGAACGCGAGGGCGTTCGGCGCTGGGACTTCGGTGACCTGCCGGCCGAACTCCGCGTGGCCAGCGGCCGGGTGACGCTGCGCATGTTCCCCGGCATCGAAGACGCCGGTACTGCGGTGCGGCTACGCCTGTACCCGACGCAGGAATCGGCGGATGCCGCGACGTATCACGGCGTCGTGCGCCTCGCGGCGCTCGGCTGTCCCCAGCAGCACGACCTCGCGGCCCGGCAATGCGCCGCGGACCGTGAGCTGGCGCTGCTCGCCGCCGCGGCCGGCTTCGGTCGCGCGCTGTTCGGCGAGGTCGCGGACCGGGCGCTGGCGAATGCGCTGCGGCTCGACGAGTCCGGCCTGCCGCGCTCCGAAGGAGAGTTCGCCGCCCGGCTCGACTCGGCGCGGGGCGACATTGCTGCGCACGGCGAGCACGTCGCACGCGCCGTCCGCGCAGTCCTGCTGGCGGTCAAGGAGCTGCGCGCCGCCCTGGAACTCCTGCAGGCCCCCGTCTTCGCAGCGGCGCGCATCGAGTTGCAGCGTCAGCTCGACGGGCTACTGGCCCCCGGCTGGGTACGCTCGACGCCCGCAGTGCCCTTCGCACAGCTGCCGAAGTACGTGAAGGCGGCGGCGCGCCGCGCGCAGCGGCTGCGCGATGACGTGCTGCGTGACCGCCGGCTGGACGCGGAGGTGACCCCGTTCGAGGCTGCGTGCCGGGCGCTGCAAGCGCAGGCCGCAGCGGGGCGTCCGGGCGCCGAGCTCGAACGGCTGCGCTGGATGATCGAGGAGTTCCGCCTGTCGCTGTTCGCGCAGGACCTGCGCACGCTCGGCCCGATCTCGGCCAGGCGACTCGAGGCCCAGCTCGCGCGCGCGCGGGCGGAGGGCAGGGGCGCCTGACGCGTCCTGTCGCCGCGGCGCGCTACTTGTTGCCGTCGAGGAACGGCCTGATCAGGTCCATGGGCAACGGGAAGACGATGGTGGTCGCCTTCTCGCTGGAGAGGTCCGACAGCGTCTGCAGGTAGCGCAACTGAAGCGCCTTGGGGTCCCCACCCAGCGTCTTGGCCGCTTCGACCAGCTGCGCGGCGGCCTGCTTCTCGCCCTCGGCGTGGATGATCTTGGCGCGACGCGTGCGCTCGGCTTCGGCCTGTTTGGCCATGGCGCGGATCATCGACTCGTCGAGGTCCACGTGCTTGATCTCGACGTTCGCCACCTTGATGCCCCAGGCATCGGTTGCGGCATCCAGGATGCGCTGGATGTCGACGTTGAGCTTGTCGCGCTGCGAGAGCATTTCGTCGAGCTCGTGCTGGCCGAGCACCGAGCGCAGCGTGGTCTGCGCGAGCTGGCTGGTGGCCTCGAAGGGATTCGCGACCTGGATGATCGCCTTGTCCGGGTCGACGATGCGGAAGTACACGACAGCATTGACCTTCACCGACACGTTGTCGCGCGAAATCACGTCCTGGGTGGGCACGTCGAGCACGACGGTGCGCAGGTCGACCTTGACCATGCGCTGCACCAGCGGGATCAGGATGATCAGGCCCGGGCCCTTCACGCCGGTGAATCGGCCGAAGGTGAACACCACGCCTCGCTCGTACTCGTTGAGGACCTTGAAGATCTGCGTGGCGAGGACCGCCAGCAGGACGACGACGAAGGCTACTACCGGCAGGCTGGCCATCTTGATGTGCTCCTCGTTCTTTCCACGTGACTCATTCGCGCGCTGGCTCGACCTGGATGACGAGTCCCTCCACCTTGCGGATCATCAGGCGCTGGCCGGCCCTGACCGGTTCCCTGCTGACGGCCGTCCAGAGTTCGCCGTGCACTCGCACGAGTCCCTGCCGGTCGAAGTCCTCGACGGCCTCGGCAATTTCCTGGGTCAACCCCTCGATGCCGCTCACGACCGGCCGGCGCCGGGCTCGCACCGCGAACGAGACGATGGCGAGCAGCACCAGTGCGCCGGCCAGCGCCATCGCGACGATCAGCTGCCAGGCGACCGAGAAACCGGGCACGTCCCGGTCGAGCAGCATGACCGAGCCGATGACGAACGCGACGATGCCGCCGAGCCCGAGCGCACCGAAGGACGGTACGAAGGACTCCGCGATGATCAGGATCACACCGAGTGCGATCAGTGCGAGCCCCGCGTAGTTCACCGACAGCACCTGGAACGCGAACAGCGCGAGCAGCAGGCAGATGGCACCCACCACGCCGGGCACGATGGCCCCCGGGTTGTAGCCCTCGAGCAGCAGCCCGTAGATGCCGATCAGCATCAGCAGGTAGGCCACGTTCGGGTTGGTGACGAGCGACAGCAGATTGGTGCGCCAGTCGGCCTCGACCTCGTGCAGCACCATGCCCATCGTGTGCAACTCGACCTCCTGCGTGCGCAGCTTGACCTTGCGCCCGTCGAGCTGGGCGAGCAGTTCAGGCAGGTCGGTCGCCACGAGGTCCACGACGCCCGCCGCCAGCGCCTCGTCGGCCGGCAGGCTGACGCCTTCACGCACGGCAGCCTCGGCCCACCCGACGTTGCGCCCGCGCAACTCGGCGAGGCCGCGGATGTAGGCGATCGAGTCGTTCACGGCCTTGCGTTCCAGGGCACCGCCGGCCGGCGCGGGCTTGCCGTCCTGGTCCTCGGACTGACCGTCGTCGGTATCCGCCGCCGATGGCCCGCCGATCTGCACCGGCGTCGCGGCACCGAGATTGGTGGCGGGCGACATGGCGGCCACGTGGCTGGCATACATGAGGAAGGTGCCCGCACTTGCTGCACGTGCACCGCTCGGGGAAACGTAGGCGACGACCGGCACTTCCGCGGCGAGGATGGCCTGCACCATGTCCCGCATCGCGGTGTCCAGTCCGCCCGGCGTGTCGATCGTGACGACGACCAGTGCAGCGCCGCGCTCGGCGGCGTCTTGCAGGCTGCGGACGAAGAAGTCGCTGGTTGCGGGGCCGATCGGACCGGAGACCGGTACGATCACGCCCGTGGGGCCGGCGGGAGTCGCCTCGCCCGCCAGCAGCCAGCCGGCTGCGAGCACGACAGCCACGGACAGGCCTCGTCGCACAGCGGAGAGATTGGCGCCCATGCGCGGATCATAGCAGTCGCCCGTCGCCGCAGAGTCGCGCCGTATACTCTGTGGTCATCGGTGACCATGATCGAAGGATGATCCAGGCAATGTCGAGAAGTGCTGCCGCAACCGTGCTGGCCGCCGTGCTGCTCCTCGCCTCGCCGGCGAGCGGGGCGCAAGTCTCCACTATGGCCGCGCTCGAGGCCCAGCCGCTGCGCGCGGGACTCAATGTTCTGCGCGGTGCTGGCTGCAACGTCGTCGTGTGGACGGGCAGCGATGGCGTGCTGGTCGTCGACTCGGGCAATGCTGCCGAGGTGCCACAACTGCTCGAGGCGATCGAGCGCGTTGCGGCCGGCGGCGTGCGCCTGGTCGTCAATACCCACTGGCACCCCGACCACGTCGGCGGCAACGTGGCGCTGCGACGCGAGGGCGCGACAGTGGTCGCCCACGAGGATACCCGCACGCGCATGAGCGCGCGGCAGACGATCACCATCCATGCGCTGGAGGTGACCTCGGCGCCGCGCGAGGCGCTGCCGGTGGTCACGTTCGACGACGCGCTGCTGCTGCACCTGAACGGCGACCGGCTGGCCCTGCTGCACGTGCCGGGCGCACACACTGACGGCGACTTGATCGCCTGGTGGCAGTCCGCCAACGTCGTGCACGTCGGCGACGTCTACCGCGCCGACGGCTACCCGTTCATCGACACGGCCAACGGCGGCTCCCTGGCTGGCCTGGTTGCGGCGATCGAGACGGTGCTGTCGCGGGCCGACGCTCGCACGGTGATCGTGCCGGGCCATGGGCCGGTGTCGAATCGCGCGGAACTGTCCGTCTATCGCGACATGCTGGTGGCAGTCGGGCGTCGGGTGCGCGAACTCGTGGACCAGGGTGCCAGCGTCGAAGAGGTCCTGGCCGCGCAGCCGACCGCGGCCTTCGACGAGCGCTACGGCGAGGCGGGCGAGAGCGCCGACAGCTTCCTGCGCGTGCTCTACGCCGACCTCGCCTCTCGCCGCTGAGCGCTCAGCCCGACACGTCGAAGTTGATGCCCTGGGCGAGCGGCAGCTCGCTGCCCCAGTTCACCGTGCACGTCTGGCGGCGCATGTAGGCCTTCCACGCGTCCGACCCGGACTCGCGACCGCCGCCCGTGTCCTTCTCGCCGCCGAAGGCGCCGCCGATCTCGGCGCCCGAGGTGCCGATGTTCACGTTGGCGATGCCGCAGTCCGAGCCCGCGGCGGACAGGAACCGCTCGGCGTGCTGCAGGCGGTCGGTGAAGATCGCCGACGACAGGCCGTGCGCCACGTCGTTCTGCATGCCGATCGCCTGGTCGAGCGTTCCGAACGGAATCAGGTACAGGATCGGCGCGAACGTCTCGGTGCGGACGATCTCCCACTCGGCGCGCGCGACCACGATGGCCGGCTCGACGAAGAACCCCGGGCGGGCGAGCGCCTGGCCGCCGGTGAGCAG
>Ga0209450_10001642_pt1 | contig 11186 bp, 6 predicted proteins | sample FrelakmetLWP11LW_FD_187149 | JGI IMG/M metagenome (GOLD analysis project Ga0209450, IMG submission 187149) | Freshwater lake sediment microbial communities from the University of Notre Dame, USA, for methane emissions studies - LWP11 LW (SPAdes)... | ecosystem: Environmental > Aquatic >... | reverse complement strand
CCCACGGCTGTGACCGCCGCAGCCCCGCCGGCGGCGATCGTGCCCGATGGTCCGGCGTCGACGGACTTCCGTGCCCTGGTGCGCCGCTATGGTCCCGCGGTGGTCAACGTGAGCGTGCGCCAGGACCGGCGTACCGCTGCGCGGCGCGCGCTGCCGCCCGGCATGGACGAGAACGATCCCCTGTTCCGTCACTTCGGCCTGCCCATGATTCCAGAAGGCGCGCCTGCGGTCCGCGGGGAGGGTTCGGGCTTCATCGTCAGTGCCGACGGCGTGATCCTCACCAATGCCCACGTCGTGGACGGTGCCGACCGCGTGACGGTGAAGCTCACCGATCGCCGCGAGTTCGAGGCGCGCGTGCTGGGCGCCGACGAGAAGAGTGACGTCGCGGTGCTCAAGATCGACGCCACCGGCCTGCCGGCCGTGAGGATCGGCGAGCCGTCCTCGCTGGAGGTCGGCGAGTGGGTGGTGGCGATCGGCGCGCCCTTCGGGTTCGAGAACTCCGTGACGGCAGGCATCGTGAGTGCCAAGGGCCGCACTTTGCCGGACGACGGCTACGTGCCCTTCATCCAGAGCGACGTCGCCGTGAACCCCGGCAATTCGGGCGGACCGCTGTTCAATCTCCGCGGCGAGGTGGTCGGCATCAATTCGCAGATCTACAGCCGCTCGGGTGGCTACCAGGGCGTCTCCTTCGCCATCCCGATCGACGTCGCCATGGACGTGAGTCGCCAGCTGCAGGCGAACGGCCACGTGACGCGCGGCCGCCTCGGCGTCGGCATCCAGGAACTGGACCAAGCGCTCGCGAAGTCCTTCGGCCTCGACCGGCCGCGCGGCGCGCTGGTCGCGAACGTGGAGGCGGGCGGTCCCGCGGCGGCGGCGGGCGTGCAGGAGGGTGACGTGATCCTGTCCTTCGACGGTCGCGCGATCGATACGGCGGACGCCCTGCCGGCAACGGTTGCATCCGCGAAGCCGGGCCGCGAGATCGAGCTCGAGGTGTGGCGCGACCGCGCATCGCGCAAGCTGCGCGTCCAGCTCGGCGAGACCGCGTCCGCAGCGGTCGCCCTGAACGCCGGTGGCGCCGCGGGTGGACGACTCGGGCTGAGCGTGCGGCCGGCAGGTCCGGGCGAGACCGGCGACTCGAAGGCCGAGCGTGGCCTCGTCGTCGAAGAGGTGACCGGTCCTGCCGCAGAGGCGGGGATCCAGCCGGGCGACGTCGTGCTGTCGGCGAACGGCCGGCGCGTGCGCGAAGTGCAGGACCTGCGCGCCGCGGTGGAGGATTCGAAGGACATCGTCGCACTGCTCGTGCAGCGCGGGTCCTCGCGGATCTTCGTGCCGGTCGAACTGGGTTGAGGACATCCGGGGCGCGGCCGGCGCGGCCGCGCCCCGCCGCCGCACTGCAGCAACCCTGGTGGCCGATGCGCGGGCCGGCCTTGCGGGTCGTGCGACTTGCCGTCGTGCTGCAAAGGGCGTAAGGGGTTCCTTACGACCACACGACGAGACGGCCTTGAGCCGTCCTGCAAATAGGGGGAGAGCTGCCGCTCGCCGCGCTGGCTGCAGCGGACGCGGCGGCCGCCGCGCGGATGAGCGACGAGACGGTCACCGACCTGCTCGAGCGACTCTCGTCCGGGAGAGTTGCCGCCGCGTGGAGCGAGTTTCTCGCGCGGTACTCGCCAGTGATCATGCAAGTGATTCGACGGCACGACGCTGACCACGAGCGTGCCCGGGAGTGCTTCACGCACGTCTGCGGCGCGCTGAGCGATGACGGCTTCCGCAGGCTGCTCAGCTTCCGACCCGATGGCCCGGCGCGGTTCAGGACCTGGCTCATGGCCGTCGTTGCAAATCTCTGCGTGGACTGGCGCCGCAAGCAACAGGGGCGGATCCGTCCTGGCCCGTCCATCCTCAATCTGCCGGAGCTCGATCAGCAGGTCTACCGCTGCATCTACGTGCAGCGCATGTCGCGCGGGCAATGCCTGCAGGCGCTCATGCCCCGCTATCCGCAGCTCACCGTTGCGACCGTGTCCGAGATCAATGCGCGTCTGTTCGGGCTGCTGACGCCGCAGCAGCGGTGGCAGCTGAGCGTACGAACGCCCGCGCTGCAGCCCGTCACCTGCGGCGTGTCGCCGGAGGACGAGGGCCCCGCCTGGCAAGTAGCGGGGCCGGGGCCCGGGCCCGACGAACTGGCCGAGGAGTCGCAGCAGCTGCGGCAGCTGAAGGACGCCCTGGCACGGTTGCCGCCTGAACAGCGCCTGCTGCTGAGGCTGCGCTACGAGCGGAACCTGACGTTGACCGAGGTCGCCCGACTGACCCGCCAACCAGACCCGTTCCGGGCGAATCGCCGGATTCAGTCTGCGCTCAGCGCGTTGGCGGAACTCATGAGCGAGCCACGAGTAGGGCCCGACCGCAAAAGCCGCTGAAGCGTCCGTATACCGACCTGAGGACCCGCGGAATTCCTCCAGCTCCCGTTCCCTTTCAGGTACCTATGCACCCGGAACACCTGACATCACTGCTCGCCGTGGCTGCCGAGGGCGACCCGATGCGGGCCTCCGCCTGTCCAGACGAGCACGCCATTGCCGGCTACGTGGATGGCGGGCTCGAGGAGGTCGCGCGCCAGCAGGTCGAGCTTCACCTCGCCGATTGCGGGCACTGCCTTGGTCTCGTCGGGCTGCTCAGCCGGGAGCGCGACGCGGACGTGGTCGAGTCCGTGCCCGCCGGGGTCGCGGCGCAAGCACCCGCCCGGGTGACGGACAGGCCGCAACGCCGGTGGCGACTCGCACCGCAGTGGGCGGCCGCGGCCGCGCTGATCCTGGCCGTGCCGGTACTGCTGCAAGTCGGCCGCAATCTGGACCGCGGCAACGAGGGACGTCCCGAGCCACCCGCCACGCGTACCTTGGCGTCGCCGGCCGCGGGGTTGCAGGTGCTTTCCCCGGGCGCGGGAACCGCGGTGGACGCGCGACGACTGTCCTTCCGCTGGACGGAAGTCTCCGGGACGCCGTACTACGACGTCCGCATCGTGACCGACGCCGGCGACGTGGTGATCCGGCAGCGCGTCACCGGCACGACCTGGCGGCCGCTGGCCGAGTTGAACCTCGAGCCCGGCGCCGAGTACTTCGTGCACGTGGACGCCTATCCCTCCGGTGACAAGGCCGTGAGCTCCGACCACGTGCCGTTCCGGGTTTCGGACTAGAACGCCATGGCGTCGACGACCACCCGGCTCGTCTGCGCCCTGGCACTGGGAATGCTGCTGGCGGTCCCGCTGCCGGGGCGCGCGGACGCATTGGACCCGCGACTCGAAGCGGCCGCGCGCCTGTACCGTGAGGAGGGCGCCGGACGGGCCTTGCCGGTGTTCGAGAAGCTGGCCGGCGAGTTCACGCAGGGCTCGCGAATCCGCGACCAGGCGGCGGCGCTGCATTACGTGGGGGAGTGTCACTGGCGGCTCGGCAACTTCGGCGAGGCGCACCGGTCTCTCGACCGCGCGCTGACGCTGGAGCGCTCGTCCGGCGACCGACTGAGCGAAGGCAAGACGCTCAACGTGCGTGGCCTGCTGTCCTGGGACGAGGGCAACTACGAGCGGGCGATCGCCGACTTCCGCCAGGCCGGGGCGCTTGCCCAGGAAATCGGCGACAAGCAGCTCGAGGGCGCCAGCCTCAACAACCTGAGCCTCGTGTACGACGAGCAGGGCGACTACGACACCTCGCTCAGGCAGTACCAGCGGGTGCTCGAGCTGTATCGGGGCACGAATTTCCCGCGCGGCGTCGGTGACACGCTCGGCAACATCGGTGGCGTCTACCTGCTGCTCGGCCACTTCCGCGAAGCGCTCGGCTACTACGAGCAGGCGCTCAAGATCAGCGAGCAGCTGAAATCCAAGGCCTCGATGAGCCAGGACCACGGCAACCTCGGGCTGTGCCTGCTTGGGCTGGGCGACGTCGATGCTGCGCTCGCTCACCTCGACCAGGCCATCGAGCTCGCGACCGAGGCCGGCATGCGGCAGGACCAGGCCTACTGGCTGCGCGTGAAGGGCGATGGCCTGGTGGAGCGGGGGCAGTACCCCCGCGGGCTGCTGAACCACCGCGCTGCCCTCGCCGTTTACGAGAGGATCGGCGCACAGGCGGAACTCCTCGAGGCGCTGCACGACTTCGGCGAGTTGCACCTGCTGCTTGGCGATTCCGCTTCCGCCGAGCGCGACTTCAAGCGCTCGCTCGGCGTGGCGCGGTCGATCGGACTCGAACGTGGCATCACGATGAATCTCATCTCGCTCGGCGACGTGGAGTTTCGCCGCAAACGGCCGGATGCCGCCATTGCGCTCTACGAGCAGGCGCGGCAGCGAGCCACCGGGTCCAAGGTGCGGCATGCGCTGGCACTGAGCCAGCTGCGGCTCGCCCGCGTGCATCGCTCGCAACAGCAGTTCGTCCTGGCCTCGGGGGAGACCGACCAGTCGCTCGGCATCGCCCGCGAGATCGGTGCGCCCGGTCTCGAGGCAGAGGCGCTCTATTCCCGGGCGGAACTGGCACGGTTGCAGGGACACTTCCGCGAGGCGCTCGAACACTACGACGCGGCGGAGCGCGCCGAGTCGCGCATTCGCGATCCGGATCTCCTCTGGCAAGTCCATTTTGGTCGCGCCCGCGCGCAGGAGGCGATCGGCAACGTGAGTGCCGCGCTCGCATCGCTCGAGGCCGCGGTGCAATTGATCGAGGGCGTGCGCGCCCGCCTCCAGGAGCCGCGATTCCGCTCCGGGTACGTCGAGGACAAATTCGAGGTCTACCTCGAGCTGATGCGCCTCCAGCTCCAACAGGGAAAGACCGCAGAAGCGTTCTCGACGGCCGAGCGACTTCGCGCGCGCAGCTTCGTCGAGCAACTCGGCGGACGCGCATCCGTGCCGCTCACCGCGAGCGAGAGGCGCACGGAGGCGGAACTGCGCGAACGCGTCCACCGGTTGCAGCGGTCCCTGGCGGAGACGGACGACGCCGGAGCCGCCGCGTATCCGGAGCGGGCGACGAATCGCTTCTCGCAGGAACTGCTGAACGTCGAGAAGGAGTACCAGGCTTTCCTCGACGACCACGCACGCGTTCATGCCGTGGCCGCCGCAGTGCCCGGCGTGTCGAGCATCCAGCGTCGCCTCGCGGCTGACCAGGCGCTGCTCGAGTACGTCGTCGGACCCGAGAGCCTGGTTGTGTTCGTGCTCACCTCGCGGGGACTGGCGGTGAAATCCTCACCGCTGCGCGAGCCCGACCTGGCTGCCCGGATCGCGCTGCTGCGCGACCTGATCCGCCGCTCCGGCGACGATCGCTGGCAGAAGCCTGCGGCGCGCCTGGCGGCGGAACTGTTCGAGCCGCTCGAGCGCTCTGGATGGCTCGACGGCGTGACCCGCCTCTACATCGTGCCGCATGGCGCGCTGACGTACCTGCCATTTGCACTGCTGCCGCGCCCGGCGAACGGGCGCGGCGAGCTGCTGGTCGATCGCTATACCGTGGCCTACCTGCCGGCGGCCGCGGCGTTGCTCCGCGAGCCATCCGGTGCCGGCCCTGCGAGATCGCTGCTCGCGGTCGCGCCCTCCAGGGGCGGACTGCGCCACGCACCGGAGGAAGCGCGCGCGATCGATGCGCTGTTCCAGCCGAATACGCGCACGCTCATCGGCAGCGAGGCGACCGAAGGCCGCTTCAAGCAGCTGGCCGGCGACTTCCGTGTGCTGCACTTGGCCACCCACGGTTACTTCAACGAGGCAAGCCCGTTGCTGTCCGGCCTCGAACTCGAGGCCGATCGCAACGACGATGGCATGCTCCGGGTGCACGAAATCCTCGACCTGCCGCTGCAGGCCGATCTCGTGACGCTGAGCGCCTGCGACACCGCTCTCGGCAGTGGCTATTTCGCGGAATTGCCGGTCGGGGACGAGTTCGTCGGCCTCAATCGCGCTTTCCTCGCCGCAGGCAGCGCGTCCGTCATGGCCACGCTGTGGCAGGTGGACGACCGTGCCTCGGTGGCGTTGATGAAGCAGTTCTACGGCCGCCTGATCGAATCGGGCGACGACCGCAACGCCGCGAGCGCCCTGGCACTCGCACAGCGTGCGCTGCGTCGCTCGCCGCAGCTGGGGCATCCGTACTACTGGGCCGCGTACGTCGTCGTCGGACAGATCCATTCGAATGTCGAAGCCAAGGGGCAATTCTCGGGGAGATCGTCATGAACGCCTGGAAGCGAATTGCCCTTGCCTGTGCTTCTTTGCTCGCCCTGGGGCTTGCTCCGATCGGTGCCGCGTTCGCCCAGATCAAGGTCACGGCGGCGACGCCGTCGTCCGCCTATCAGGGCACCGTCAGCCTCGACGTGGTCGTGAGCGGCAGCGGCTTCGATAGAACGGCCAAGGTGCAGTACTTCGTCTCGGGTACTACCAATCCCGGCGGTATCACCGTCAGGAACGTGTTGTTTAACAGCTCGAACGAGTTGGTCACTACGATCGAGGTCGCCGACACGGCCGACCTCGCCAGTTTCGACATCCAGGTGACGTTGAGCAGCGGCCGCAAGGGTAAGGGCACGACGCTGTTCTCGGTCAAGGCCAAGTCAACTGGCCCGACGTCGCCGCCACCGCCGACCTACCCGGCGGCACGTGCATGGCACTCGTTCACATCGAACGGCGGGAGTGTCGTTGCGATGCCCCGGCTCTACATGTACGGAGGCGCTGGCTCCGATTGGGCGACCGTGCCGGCCGATTTCTGGTTCTACACGGCATCCGCGCACACGTGGACGCTGGTGACACCCACTGGAACGGCCAATCCCGGTCCGCGACAGCACACGGGCCTGTCGTGCGGCGCGGGGTCCTGCGTCCTGGCGACCGGTTCGAATGGCTTCGGACTTACTGACGAGACCTGGGTGTACAGCGAGGCAACCAACGCCTGGGCGCAGGTCTCCTGCGGCCGCCGCGTCGTTTGTCCGGCGCCGCGCCAGATGGTGACGATGGCGTTCGATTCCGGTCGAGGTAACCACCTGCTGTTCGGCGGGCGCGGCTCCTCATCGGGTTTCAACGACACCCTGACGCTCGACCCGGCGACTCTCAAGTGGACGTTGCGGGCGCCCAGCTTCAAGCCGTCGGAACGCAACCGCGCGGCGGCCGTTCACGTGCCTGGGATTGGCGTGGTGATGCACGGCGGACAGCCCTGGCAGGCGGGGACGGTCTATTGCGACCTGTTCGCCTGGAGCGGCTCGGAGTGGGCACCCATCACGTACGCCGTGAATCAACCGCGCCCGTGCCTGCATTCGCACGACATGGCTTGGGACGGCCAGGGTCTCGTCGTGACCGGTGGTTACCTGGACACCAACGACACGCCGAGCACGATGAACTGGCGATTTACGTTCGCGGCCGACGGTCGGTCGGGAGTGTGGTCCCAGGTAGCGGGCGGCACCTGCCAGCCGATCGACGGAACGGATGCAGTGATTCATCCGGGTGCAAGGATGGCCTACGATGACCAGGCGGCGACGCGCGTGTATTTCGGCGGTGAGATGAATGGTCCAACCGGTGTGATCCGGTACGGGATCACGGTGGAGTGCTACTGAGGCCGAACGGCACCGGTGACGGCGCAGAGCGCCGTCACCGGCGACGACACGGTCGAATATCGGTGGCCGGGATTGCACAGAAGCAGTGGGGGAGAGCGTCATGAGTACCTGCATCTGGAAGCGAATCGTCCTTGCCTCTGTGTCAGTGCTCGCCCTGGGGCTTGTTCCAGTCGGGGCTGCGTTCGCGCAGATCAAGGTCACGGCGGCGACGCCGTCATCGGCGTATCAGGGCACCATCAGCCTCGACGTGGTGGTGAGCGGCGCCGGCTTCGACAATTCGGCCAAGGTGCAGTACTTCGTGTCGGGCACCACCAACCCGGGCGGCATCACCGTCAGGAACGTGGTGTTCCGCAATTCGAAGGAACTGGTCACCACGATCGCGGTCGCCGAGACGGCGGACCTCGCCAGTTTCGACATCCAGGTGACGCTGAGCAGCGGCCGCAAGGGCAAGGGCACGACGCTGTTCTTGGTCAAGGCCAAGCCGAACGATGAGCCGTTGCCGACATATCCGCCGGCCCGACACTCGCAATCGTTCACCAGCAATGGCGGAACCACCGCTGCGACGAACCGGCTGTACATGTTCGGTGGTGATAGTAGTGGTGGCACTGCCCTCGCCGACCTGTGGGCGTACTCGAATGCCGGGTCGACGAACGGGACGTGGACCTACATTCCCGGCGGCAACATCGACGCCGGGGAGGCGCCGTACAACCGGAAATCCGCTGGCTGGTCCTGTGGCGCAGGCTCGTGCGTTCTCGTCGGCGGACTGTCGACCAGGATCTACAACGACACCTGGATCTTCAATGAATCGACCCGGACCTGGTCACAGCTGAACTGTGGCCGGAGAGTGTTCTGCCCGTCGGCGCGCGCCGCCCAGGCGATGGCGTACGACCCAGTCCGCGGGGTGCACGTCATGTTCGGCGGCTACAGCAGTGCCGGGGTGGTGCTGGTCGACACGTACACGTTCAATGCCGCGACGAAGACCTGGAGGCAGATGACAAGTAGTACGGCACCGCCGGCCCGTGAGAACGCTGCAGCGACTTACGTGCCCGACGTTGGAATCGTCATGTTCGGTGGCGACACGGGCGACGGCATCACCACGTTCAACGACATGTACGTCTGGAACGGCACGGGCTGGCTGCCCGTGACATCGACAGTCGTCAGTGACCCGCCACGACCGGTACCGTCCCTATGGAACCACAGCATGGCCTGGGACCCGGACCGTAGCGCGATGATCGTCGCGAAAGGCTTGCTCACGTCCGGTTCGCAACCCAGCCATGACGTTTGGTACGTCACGTTGTCTAACTCGGGCGGCGCATGGCGCGCAACCTGGATGCTGGCCTCCGGCATCGGCTGCCAGTCTGCGGCCAGTTCGCCGCCGGATTCGATCGTGCACGCGGGCGCGCGGATGGCCTTCGACCCGGCCACCGGGGTGCAGGTGTACTTCGGCGGTACGAGTTCGAATCCGTTCACGACGTATGGCAACACAGTCGAGTGCCAATGACGAGCGGTCACCATGGTCGGAGGGGACAGTCCACATGCGGGGACAGTCCCCGACCGATCCCCGGCTGATCACCAGTCACTGATCATCGATCACTTCTGCGGGCCGCGCGCGCAACCTCGTAGAGATAGTCGGCGAACATCACGGCCTGCTGCTCATAGCCCGCGACCCGGGGATCGCTGCTCTCGATGAGCAGCCACTCATCGGGTGCATGCGCGCCGCCACCACGGCCCACGCCGAAATGACCTGCCGCCATCTTGAGCGGGGGACCCGTGAAGACGACGCCCGGCCAGCTCCCGGCGCGGCGAGGGAACAGGCTGTGTTCGATCCCGGCCCTCTCGAGCGTTGCCGCCGCGGCCCGTGCCACCACGTTGTCCTCGGGCGACTCCGTCGGGCTGTAGCCGCCGCTGACGATGACCTCGATGTCGCCGAAGCCGCGCCTGGCGAGGTGTGCCTTCAGTTTCTCGACCGCTTCGTCCTTGGTCATGTCGGGAACCAGGCGGAGGTCGAGCTTGGCCTCGGCGCGGCCGGGCAGCACCGTCTTGCCGCCCGGGCCCGTATAGCCGCTGACGAGGCCCTGGATATTGACCGTTGGCTGTGAGGCCAGGCGGTAGGCGCTGCTCAGGAAATCCTCATCCTTGATCCAGCGGCGGACTCCCAGTGACTGTTTGACGGTCTCTTCGTCCTTGGGAAGGCTCGCGGCGATCAGCTCCTGATCGCGCGGCGTCAGCGGGCGGACATTCTCGAACCAGCCGTCGATCGCGGGAGTGAAACCGTCATCGGCCACCAGCGTGTCGAGCGCCTTGACCAGGCGCCAGGCGGGGCTGTCCACCCGGGCCATCTGGCTCGAGTGGACGTCCCTGGCGGGACCTCGGCCCCACTTCTCGCCACTCGAGACGAGCTGCAGCTCGACGACTCCCTTGGCGCCCAGATCGATCGAGACTGAGCCGTCGCGTGACTGGCCGGTCGACGGCATCACGACGCCTACCGAGTTCCGGAGTGCCTTCTTCACTTCGGGGTCCGCGAGCATCGTCGAGAAGTTGGTCGAACCGATTTCCTCCTCGCCCTCCGCGACGAGCACGAGGTTGACCGGCAACCTGACCCCGGCGTCCTTGAATGCGTGCAGTGCGGTGAGGAAAGCCATCTGCGGTCCTTTCTGGTTGACCGCGCCCCGGCCCACCAGCGCCTGCCCTTCGCCCGGCCGGTCCACGATCTTCCCCTCGAGGGGCGGCGACGACCACTCGGCCGGATCGTAGTGCTTGACGTCGTACATGAAGTAGACGGCGAGCGTGTGCCTGGCCCCGGCGTCGAGCGTTGCGAACACGCCGGGCACGCCGCCGGTCTCGACGACCCGCGCGTTCTGGAATCCCGCGTCCAGCGCCAGCTGGCGCATGTACTCGGCGCCCTTGGGCGTGTTGATGCCCATGTTGGCAATGGTCGGCAGTGCGATCCATGCGCGCAGCCGCTCGATCGCTTGGTCCTGGTCGGCCTCGATTGCGGCGACGACGTTGTCCCGGCCCGGGCTGCCCGGTGCCGGCACCGCCGGTGCCGCCGCCAAGGCCAGCGCGAGTGCCGCCGCGCCGCTGAGGATGAAATGTCGGTCGAAGCGCATCATTCCCTCCCATTTCCAAGCTCGGTGGGCGTCCATTCGGGGGCGGACGCGCCCACGCTAGGGAATACCACGGATGTTCCGAGTGTAGTGGACGCAGCAGTCTCCAGCCTATGGGACAGGGACGAAGACAGGCCGCCATCGGTGTCGCGACTTTGACCGTGGCGCTGTTCTCCACGTCAGGCTGCATGACGCAACGGTCCGTGCAGGGAGCCACCTGTGAGGACGTCGGGCCGGCGCTGACAACGCCGACCACGGCGGCGGTCCAGGACGAGATCAACGTCCTTGCATTGTCGGCGGGCGGTCCGTGGGGCGGATTCGGCATCGGCTTCCTGAACGGCTGGTCACAGGCGGCGCGCAATGGCGGAATGCCTCGCCCGCGCTTCGACATCGCGGTCGGCGTTTCGACCGGCGCCATGTTCGTCACCCACGCATTCCTGGGTGCCCAGCACGACGAGGAGATGCGCGACCAGCTGTTTGCGCTGTCGACCAGGGAGGTCTACCGGCGCCGGCCCATCCTCGCGTCTCTGGCCGACAGCGCAAACA
>Ga0209450_10001641_pt1 | contig 11186 bp, 11 predicted proteins | sample FrelakmetLWP11LW_FD_187149 | JGI IMG/M metagenome (GOLD analysis project Ga0209450, IMG submission 187149) | Freshwater lake sediment microbial communities from the University of Notre Dame, USA, for methane emissions studies - LWP11 LW (SPAdes)... | ecosystem: Environmental > Aquatic >... | reverse complement strand
AGGTTGCCAGAGGAGAAATACGCTCACAGGGTTTTGACCTTAACGGGATATGGGTCCCCTATTACACACAGCACTAGGTCATGGCCGGGCTGCGAGACGCCTAAAGGATATGCGGTAACCAGACCGCCCTGGATGTCTCCATCCGCTTCGCCGGCGGCAGCTGATTTCTATGAAATAGCCCTGTTCAACCATATACTTGCCTCACAGCACCCGGAGAACGGCAGGGTTGTATACAACCTGTCTCTTGACATGGGTGGGTACAAGGATTTTCAGGACCCCGAATGGTTCACATGCTGTATCTGGACCGGTATGGAAAATCATTCAAAGTACGGGGCCTCTATCTATTTCCATAATGACGATGAACTGTTTGTATACCAATATATTGCCTCGCAGCTGACCTGGAAAGAGAAGGGTCTGGTCATTGAACAAAAGACAAAATATCCTGAGGAGCAGGGCTCCGCCTTTGAAATTACGGCAGATGCTCCCGTAAACGTGACAATATTTATCCGTTATCCCGGCTGGGCAACAAAAGGGATTGAAATTCTAGTCAACGGAAAAGAGCAGAAGATCGCGCAGCCTCCCGGAAGCTTTATTCCCCTGACACGGAAGTGGAAGACAGGTGACCGGATAGAGGTTTATATCCCGTTCGGGCTGCGCCTCGAGCCGATGCCCGACGACTCACTCAGGGTAGATGTATTTAACGGCCCGACATTGCTTGCAGGCGAGCTCGGAACCATTGACGACACCGCGGCCACAAGCCCCCTGTACGTACCGGTACTGATGACCGCTGAGAGGGACCCGGCAAAATGAACAGAGCCTGTTCCCGGTGAGATGCAGCCTGAGAGGGATCACCGGCTGAAGAGCGAAAGAAGCGACCCCGGCAGGTTCAAGGAGAGACCTTTCCGCGAGACCCGTGACGGATGGTTCTCTGTAGAAATGAAGAGCGATCCCGTGAAGGCAAATAAGATCGTTGCCGAATACTGGGGCGATTTCCCGGGAAGGAAGACATTCGTTGTCATGGTTGACGGAAAGATTATTGCCACTGAGAATATCTCGAACAAAAATGACGGCCGTTTTATCTTCGTTGAATATCCTGTGCCACTGGAGCTCACCAGTGGAAAAAACCGGATCAAAGTGCGTGTCCAGGGACACCCGCGCAATATGGCCGGACCAGTCTTCGGATTGCGGACAGTACGTGATGAATGAAGGGGCAGCTATGACTGCTTAAAGAAGGTGTTCGGCAAGGATCTTTATGCCAATTGAAGCAAGGATGATGCCGCCCAGTATCTCTACCCTCTGCCCGAGATGGCTGCCGGCTGACTTGCCAATGCGTATCGCTGTCATCGATGCGATGAACGTTACCGTCCCTATGATCAGGCCTGCAATCCAAATTCTCACATTAAGAAAGGCGAAGCTGATTCCGACGGCAAAGGCGTCTATACTGGTGCCTATTGCCATCGTAAGGAGTACCGGCAGGCGCCTGTAGTTGACAACTCTCTTACGGTCGCTTTCCTTCAGCCCCTCAATGATCATCCGTATACCCAGAAACATCAGCAGGGTAAAAGCCACCCAGTGATCAAAGCTCCCGATATGACGGCTCACCGTTGATCCCAGGAAATAGCCAAGGACCGGAAGAGAGCCCTGGAAGAGAGCCAGTATAAATGCGATGCGTATGGCCTCCCTGAAGCGTATCCTCGATTCCACAACCCCGCACGAGAGAGAGACGGCGAATGTGTCAAACGAAAGGCCCAGGGCAATACCGGTTATCGTGATGAGGTCCATATTCAATATCAGGGGGGGGTAAAAGTATTGAATAATTACTAATTTTACTATCCTGTTTTTGAGATGAGAATCCTTATCCAGAGAGTAAAGAACGCCTCCGTCACTATTGACAGGGAGAGATACTCGTCCATAGACGCAGGGCTGCTGGTCTTTCTCGGAATTGAAGAGGCAGATGAGATCAGTGACATTGACTTCCTCGCGGCAAAACTGATTAACCTGCGGCTTTTTGATGACAGCAGCGGCGTTATGAATCTTTCTGCCCTTGACACAGGAAAAGAGATTATGATCATCAGCCAGTTTACGCTTCATGCATCGACCAGAAAAGGGAACAGGCCTTCATATATCCGTGCTGCCAGACCCGAACAGGCAATCCCCCTTTATGAAAAGTTCATCCTCAGAACGGAGGAGCTTTTAGGCAGGAAGGTCGGCACCGGCATTTTTGGAGCAATGATGGAGGTGAATCTTATCAATGACGGACCGGTAACAATTTTCATTGACAGTAAAAAGAGGGAATGACTGACAGGGAACTAAAAAGGTCAGTACTTACAATTACGGTGTTCGCATCGTTTCTGACTCCGTTTATGGGTTCCGCTGTCAACCTTGCGCTTCCCTCGATAGGGGAGGAATTTGGTGCCAATGCCGTCACTCTCAACTGGATAATAAGCAGTTACATGCTTTCAACCTCCATACTGCTTCTGCCGGCAGGGCGTGCAGGAGACATTCTTGGCCGGAAAAAAGTATTCACCGCGGGGATATTCATATTCACCCTCACCATGATCCTGCTCTCCTTTACGCCAAACATAAAATGGCTGATCTTCACAAGGATCCTTCAGGGGCTTGGAGGTGCCATGATGTTTGCCACGAACCTGGCTATCCTGACTTCGGTGTTTCCGCCGGGAGAGAGGGGCAGAGCGATGGGAATAAATGTCACTGCCGTATATATCGGCCTGTCCTCAGGGCCTTTCCTTGGCGGGATGCTGACGCGGTACCTGGGATGGAGGAGCATATTCGCCTTCCTGGTACCTATGGGGATAGCGAGCATAATACTTATAAGGACAAAGATGAAGAAGGAGTGGGCCGACTCAAAGGGAGAAAGCTTTGACTGGCAGGGAGCCCTGATATACGGTGCCTCACTGGCCTCCCTGATGTACGGCTTCTCCAGGCTTCCGTCAGTGGCGGGATGGATAATAACAGCATCAGGCCTTTTTATGGTTCCCCTTTTCATTTTGCGGGAGAACCGGGCCGTTCATCCCCTCTTTGATACCACCCTGATCTCGCGAAACAGGGTCTTCGCCTTCTCCAGTCTTGCGGCCCTGATACATTATGCTGCCACCAGCGCCATCGGGTTCTTCATGAGCCTCTTTCTCCAGTATATAAAGGATCTGGGGCCTCGTGACGCCGGATTTGTCCTGATGTCGTGGCCCGTGACGATGGCCCTGATTTCCCCGGTTGCAGGGAAGCTGTCAGACAAATATAATCCGGGCGTTCTGGCGTCAATCGGAATGGCCATCACAACAGCCGGACTGATCATGTTTTGCTTTATCTCACTCGAAACACCTGTTTATTTTATAGTAATAGTATTAATAATCATGGGAATAGGCTTTTCCCTCTTCTCGTCACCCAATTCAAATGCCATAATGTCTTCTGTTGAAAAGAAGCAGCTTGGCAACGCCTCGGGAATGATAGGGACCATGAGGAATGTGGGACAGACATTCAGCATGGCCATTGCGATGATGCTTCTTGCCCTCTTCATGGGACAGGCAAAGATCAGTCCGTCAAACTATCACCTGCTGCTTACTTCAATGAAAAGCGGATTTGTGATCTTCTCCCTGCTTTGTTTCGCAGGTATCTTCGCCTCTCTGGCACGCAATGACGGCTTAAGAAAATAGGTCGCTTACTTTTCCCTTGTGTTTCACAAAAAACATTAAATTGACACCAGTTTGCCAGCTGGCAAATAAACCTTGTCTCTTTATATAATACGCTGATCATGACCAAATTATATCAGAAACTGCTCAGGCCCGAATTCTCAAATGATGAGATGAAAAAGGGGATCGGGCAAGCAAAAAGGGTACCCCTGGGCAACGAGAGAGAAACAATACTCCGTTCAATTTTTTCCATGATTGACCTGACCAGCCTGAATGCAACCGACAGCTCCGAAAAAATAAAGGGTTTTGCTGAAAAGGTGGCCTCGTTCAACCTCAGTTACCCGGATATAAGTAACGTTGCCGCCATATGCGTTTTTCCCAATTTTGTTCTTCCCGCCCTGGCAGGACTTGGCAAAGCAGGTGTTAAGCTTGCTGTTGTGTCTGCATCATTTCCTACCTCACAGACATTTCTTGAAGTAAAGACGCTTGAGACTGAGATAGCTGTCAGAAACGGGGCAGACGAGGTTGACATCGTCATTCCGCTGGGGATGTTTCTTGACAGGGAGTACGAGGCTGTCATTGAAGAAATAAAGACCCTGAGGCAGGTTGCAGGGGAAGCAACCCTGAAGGTCATACTAGAAACCGGGTTGCTCGGTGATAAGGAACATATTTACAGGGCATCAGTGTTAGCCATGGAGTCAGGGGCCGATTTCATCAAGACGTCAACAGGCAAGAGCCCGGTGTCGGCAACTCCGGAGGCAGCATGGATAATGTGCAGGGCCATACATGAATACCATGAAGAAACGGGTATCATGATCGGCTTTAAGCCGGCAGGAGGTATAGTAACACCCGGGGATGCCATTGTTTATTACAACATTGTAAGCGATGTTCTGGGCGAGAAATGGCTGAACCCGGAGTACTTCAGGATAGGCGCCAGCCGCCTGGCAAACAATATTCTTAACGAGCTTTACCCTGAACGGCCGGCATATTTTTAAAAGATCAGATGAACGGTTTTACCGCTGATACCATAACAGTTAACAGAGCCGATACCCTTCCGTCCGAAGCCCGGGTAAAAGAGTACATGATAGGCAGGTTCATCCCGGTGCAGGAACAGGAATCCGCCGGCAATGAGATCATTATGCCCTATTCAGGTGCACGACCTGATTACTACTCCGGTACGGCAAGGGTTCCCGGACAACCGATACCCCCGGAAGCCGTTGACATCGACTTCAGCTTTGCGCTTCTCTCCTTTGCCTTTGTACTTCTGGCCCTTATCATTGCATACGCAAGGAAGACCCTCACCTCCGGGCTGGCCTTCCTGAGCTTCCGCAGACAGAATGAAATACCGGCACCCAGCACCTTCGGCGTCTTTTCATGGCCCCCGGCATTCAGGAACATATTCACAGTCATTAATGTAAGCATATTCACCGCCTCTTCACTTATTATTTCCGGTACATTTTCGATGATCGGCAATGCGGCATCGGTAAAGCTGATTTCGATTATTGCCGGAGGATTTCTGGGTGCCATTCTTCTGAGGCACCTGACCTGTATCATTGTGGCAGAGACGACAGGACTGAAAACGGTCTTCAGAGAGTATATGAATGTGATCTATAATGCATGGTTTCTGAATGCCCTCATACTGTTCCTTCTTAATTTTCTGATCCTCTTTCCCGCTGCAGAATCCCCGTATCTGTTCATTATTTCAGGCCTTATTGTATCATTTTTATTGCTTATTGTGCGCATTTTAAGGCTGTTAACCATTTTTATAAAAAGGCATATTTCAATATTGTATTTCCTTTTGTACCTTTGTGCCCTTGAAGTCTTACCCGTTTTGATGATTATGAAAGTCTTAGGCATTTTCTGATCGCAGGGTAACTGTGGAGGTTGAACTAAAAAACTGAAGGCTTTGAAGATAAGGAAGGTATTAGTGTCGCAGCCTGAGCCAAACAATCCGAAATCACCATATTTCGAGCTCGCTAAAAAATACAACCTGAAGATAGATTTCAGGCAGTTTATTCAGGTTGAGGGTGTCTCTGCCAAGGATTTCAGGCAACAAAAAATCAATATCACAGACTTCACGGCAGTGGTCTTTACATCAAAGACGGCCATTGATCATTTCTTCAGGATATGTGATGAGATGCGCATAACCGTTGCCGATACCATGAAGTATTTCTGCATCACGGAGAGCGTGGCATTTTACCTTCAGAAATATATTGTCTACCGTAAGCGCAAGATCTTTCACGGCAAGGCAAAATTCGAGGATCTGATCGACATCATCGTCAAGCACAGGGACGAGAACTTTTTTGTGCCTCTCTCCGAACCTCATAATACTGAGATACCTGATATGCTGACCAAAAACAGCATCAATTACACTATTGGCACGATGTACAAAACCATAAGCAGGGGCTTTGACTCCAAAGACCTTGACTATGATATTCTTGTGTTTTACAGTCCGTCAGGAATAAAATCACTGAAGGAAAATTTCCCGGCATTCTCCCAGGGAGAGGTTAAGATCGCAGCCTTTGGCCCGACAACGGCCGAGGCAGTTACGCATGAGGGTTTCAGGCTTGATATTCAGGCTCCCAACCCGCAGGCTCCTTCGATGACGATGGCTCTCGACTGTTTTATCAGAGACTTCAATAAAAACAATAAATAACATTTCTTCAGATAATTACCCAGGGGAAGGCATCACTCCGGCAGGATGGGTGCCTTTTCTTCTGATATGAAAAAGAGCGGTAAATCATTCTTCAAGAAGGAGAGACTCTGCAACATCGGTTCAATTGCAGAACTCTTCAGTTCAGGCAGAACCATATATCTTCCGCCGCTGAAGGTTGTATACAGGTTAGTGCCGGGAGAGCAGGAACTGGCAGGCGTAAGAGTGCTTATCTCCGTCCCTAAAAGAAATTTCAAGAAGGCTGTGGTAAGAAACCTCATCCGAAGACGGATCAGGGAGGCCTACAGGCTGAACAAATCATCTCTTGCCGAATACTTACTGACGAAGGGAAAAAGGATGGATCTGGCAATAATTTACAATGATGCCGTCATACATCCCTATATTACGACTGAACGAAGCGTCAAAGAGATGATTGAGAAATTAACACATCTGAAGTGAAGTGCTAACTTTGCGAAAACATTTATCTATGACCATCAGCAGATCAAAGAAGGTTTTATTGTCAGTTGCAATTGTGGTTACAGTTGCAACAACGGCCGGTTTTATTCTGGTCAACCAGGAAAGCAGGGATTTCAGGTTCACCAAGAGCATTGACATTTATATCTCGCTCATGAGAGAACTTAATGCCTTCTATGTTGATGAAATAGATGCTGAAAAGATTGTTAACAAGGGTATTGACGCGATGCTCTCATCGCTTGATCCGTATACGGTATTTTATCCTGAAGAGGATTCCGGCGATCTTGATTTCATTACAACGGGGAAATACGGTGGATTTGGTTCACTGATACGGAAATCAGGTGACTACATCGTAGTAACAAATGTATATAAGGGTTTCCCGGCAGATCAGAATGGCATAAAGCCCGGCGATGAAATGATAAGCATTGACGGCACCTCACTTAAGGGCGTTACATCTGAAAAAGCCTCCGACATGCTGAAGGGAGAGCCCGGCACGGAGGCCGAGCTCGTGTTCAGACGCAACGGGACGGAGTTTACAAAGAAGCTCAAGAGAGAAAGAATCTCCATTCCGGCCGTTCCGTATTACGGGATGATTGACAGCAGAACCGGTTACATACGGTTCACAAATTTCACCCAGAACTGCATTGCCGAGGTCAGAAGCGCACTGATCGACTTAAAGGAAAAGCAGGGGGCAGAGAGCCTTGTGCTAGACCTCAGGAATAACCCCGGAGGCCTCGTTAATGAGGCTGTTGAGATAGTCAATCTGTTTGTCAAACCGGGTCTTGAGGTGGTAAGCACCCGCGGGAGGGCGAAGCAGTACGATGCAGTCTTCCGCACCAACAGGAATCCTGTGGCACCTGACATGCCTGTTGTCGTTCTTATCAACAGGGGATCAGCCTCTGCCTCTGAGATAGTCGCCGGAGCACTGCAGGATTTCGACCGCGCCATAATAGTCGGAGAACGTTCATTCGGCAAAGGGCTGGTGCAGGTCGCCCGGCCACTGAGTTATAAGGCACAGGTGAAAATAACTACGGCAAAATACTATATTCCAAGCGGCAGATGCATTCAGGCAGTCGATTTCTCAAATCCCAACGAAGACGGCAGCGTGGGTGTGATACCGGATTCCCTCATTAAAACGTTCAGTACTCGCAACGGCAGACCTGTGAAAGACGGAGGAGGGATAATCCCCGACATTGTCATCCCGACCGACATGCTCACCCGCTTTACCAGCGAGCTTTATGTGCAGAATATGATCTTTGACTATGCCACAGAATATTTCTGGACCCATCCCCAGCCTGCCGTCCTAGACAGCCTGAGACTCAGTGACAGTGACCTTGCGCGATTCAAGGCATTCCTGACAGAGAAGAACTTCAGCTATCAGACAAGCTCTGAGTCAGCGCTCGAGGACCTGATCGCAACAGCCAGGGAGGAGAAGCTGTATGATGATAACAGCCAGACGCTGGAGCAGCTTCGTGATCTCCTCGGTCATTCACTCGACAGGGATGTTGCAGGCCAGAAGGCCGAGGTGACCGAACTTATTGAATCAGAGCTTGCGGGAAGATATTTCTATGACGCAGGGATGATCAAATATTCGCTCTCCCGCGACTCCCAGGTCAGGGAGGCAATAAAGATTTCTGCCGACAGGGACAGGTACGATTCTCTCCTTGAGGGACCGGCAATCTGACCTTAGGCTTTCTCAGTCAGATCAGAAGAGCTCCTTCTTCCAGACAGGAAGTTTCTCCTTCACCATCTCCAGAGTATGTCTGCATGCACGTGTAGCATGGTCACGGTGACCGGCGGTGACCATGATGAAAAGTGAGGCTTCACCTGCCATTACAATTCCCGTGGAATGAACTATAACGACTGACCTGACATCACTGAAGGCCGATCTGACAGTATCGATAATAACATCAGTCTCTTTTACCGCCATCTCTTCATAAGCAGAATATTCTATGGCAGAGACTCTTCTTTCATCCTGTTCATCGTCCCTGACTCTGCCAATGAAGACTGCAACGGCGCCGGCACCCGTATCTTCGTTCCCGGATGTCATCAGTTCGGAGATAAGAGCCGGAGTAACAGGGCCGGCAATCAGATATTTCTCTTTCATATATTACTTTTTAGCCTCCGGCAAACGGGGGAAGAACAGCAATTTTATCACCTCTTCCAAGGGTAGTCTCTTCCCTGAGCAGAGAACCGTTAAGTGCAAGCCTGAATGGTACCGGCCGTAATTCAGGATAGCTCACGTTAATCAGATGTCTGAGCCCGGCTGTGTCATGAGCCTCCAGTTCCTCTTCCGCCTTCCCGGTTATCTCACGTGCTATCCCGAAATATAAAACTTTAACCATAAATACGTTCCTTTTTAATGTGCCTCCAGCCAGTTGTACCCGGTACCGGTGTCAGTCTCAAGCGGAACGCTCAGTGCAACCGCACCGCGCATCTCCTCCGAGACAATTGTTCTGAGAGTCTCCACATGAGCTTCATCAACCTCAAAAATCAGTTCGTCATGCACCTGAAGGATCATCCTGGCCTCAGGCATCTCTTTCTTAAGCCTTTCGGATATTCTCACCATCGCAATCTTGATTATATCAGCTGCGCTACCCTGTATCGGTGCATTGATTGCGTTTCTCTCAGCATTGCCCCTTACGACCTGGTTTCTTGAGTGAATGTCAGGAAGATAGCGACGGCGGCCGAACATTGTGGTGACGTATCCCAGCTCTCTGGCCCGCCTGATGCTGTCATCCATAAATGCCTTCACGCCAGGATAGGAGTTAAAATAACCGTCAATGAGCTCCTTTGCCTCTTTCCGGCCTATAGTCAGCCTCTCTGAAAGGCCGAAGGCCGAGATGCCGTAGATAATGCCAAAATTGGCGGTCTTTGCCCTTGATCTCATCTCGCGGGTGACATCGCCCACCGGAACACCGAATATCTTCGAGGCAGTGGCGGCATGTATATCCTGACCTGACAGGAAATCTGAGATCATTCCCCTGTCACCGCTGAGGTGTGCCATCAGCCTGAGTTCTATCTGGGAGTAGTCTGCACTGAGGAATATCTTCCCTGCTTCGGGGATAAAGGCCTTCCGTATCTCACGACCCTCCTCGTCGCGGACAGGTATATTCTGCAGATTCGGATTGGTAGAACTCAGTCTTCCGGTTGAGGCAACGGCCTGGTTGTAGGTTGTATGTATCCTTCCAGTTCGCCTGTCAACCAGCTCCGGAAGCGACTCAACATATGTTGACAGCAACTTTCTCAACCCACGGTATTCAAGCACTTTGGCTATTACAGGATGTTTTGATGTCAGCCGTTGAAGCACCTCTTCATCAGTGCGGTACTGCCTGGTTTTTGTAAGGCGTGCATTATCGTCAAGACGAAGCCTGACAAACAGTATCTCTCCCAGCTGCTTTGGTGATGAGATATTGAACTCCTGGCCGGCGAGGCTGTAAATTTCTCCTTCAAGCCTGATAATTATCTCGCGGAGAGATACAGCATACTTCTTAAGCACCGATTCATCAATGAGAATGCCGTCTCTTTCCATCCCGGCCAGGACGCTTATCAGTGGCATCTCTATCTCCTTCGCAAGACTGTCAAGGCCCTCCTTCCTCAGCAGCGGTTCAAAGACGTTTTTTAACTGCCATGTTACATCCGCATCTTCAACTGCATATTCCCTGATCCTGTCGCGGTCAACCTCCCTCATGCTCTTCTGACGCGGGCCACGTTCCCCGATAAGATCCTCAATAGGGACGGGGGTGTAACGGAGGTACTTCGTCGCCAGGAGGTCCATGTTGTGACGCATATCAGGCTCCAGGAGGTAATGGGCCAGCATGGTATCGAACAACGGACCCCTAACTTCCATATCATAAGATGACAGTACCTGAATATCAAACTTCAGGTTCTGTCCTGTTTTTCTTATTGCCGGATTTTTAAATACCTCTCTGAACGGTTCCAGCAGTCGCAGTGTCTCCTTCCTGTCAGGGGGAAGCCACAGCAGGGTGCCGGATCCCTTCTCCCAGCTGAAGGCAATAGCTACCAGTTCAGTGTTAAGCGGATCAAGGGAGGTTGTCTCAGTGTCAAAACAGAACTCGTCAAGCTTTCCGAGGATCCCTGCCAGCTCTCTTGCCTGTTCAATACTTTCAGCAATATCATAGCTGTGTGGAGTTGTTTCGATGGCTGATGTTTTCTGTTCTTCAGCGGCAGGAGTCTCTGCGAAGAGAGAACCCTGTGAGTGTTGCAATGGTGGCGGCGGAGCAGGGACGGTCTCCTCTTCTTCAGGTACGGGGCCGGGGGCCGGCTCGCTTTCACGTCCCAGCCGTGCAGCCAGAGTGCGGAACTCGAGCTCTTCATACAGCTTCCTGAGAGCCATGGTGTCAGCCTCACGCCTGTGATAATCGCCGTGCCTGAACTCTACCGGCACATTC
>Ga0209450_10001640_pt1 | contig 11187 bp, 10 predicted proteins | sample FrelakmetLWP11LW_FD_187149 | JGI IMG/M metagenome (GOLD analysis project Ga0209450, IMG submission 187149) | Freshwater lake sediment microbial communities from the University of Notre Dame, USA, for methane emissions studies - LWP11 LW (SPAdes)... | ecosystem: Environmental > Aquatic >... | reverse complement strand
GCCACCACCCCCTCCACCGCCACCGCCACCGCCACCGCCACCGCCACCGCCACCGCCACCGCCACCGCCACCGCCACCGCCACCCCCCCCGATGCCGCCGGTCACACCGCCATAGTCCAGCAATGCAGGCTCGCTCGGCCGGTAAAGGTAATCAATACCGCCGGTTGCGGTGCGGTAGTCGGAATAGGATCCGTAGACATTCAACGTGTCACTGCTGTACTTCGCCAGGCCACGGTGGTTGTGCTCGCCGAAGCCGCGGCGTTCGAGAACCAGGAAGTCGCGATCGCCGTTGTTGCCGGTGAGGTCGACGTCGAGGTCGAGGAAGGCGTCGCTGCGAGTGTCGCCGGACCAGCCTTCGCGGTAGTCGTAGCGCTCCAGGAACTGGGTCTTGTCGTCGTCGACGCCGTCAAAATAATCGAACGCGAACAGGCGCGGCGTGATGATGGTGACGTAGGGGCTGGGAGTCTCCGGCGGCGCCTCGACCGCAGCCGAATCAGCGGCTGGAGCCGCGATGGCTGCGCCCTCGGCGGGTGCGCCCTCGGCGGGTGCGGCGGCCGGCGCCGTGGCGGGTTTGACCTCGGCCGGCGCTGCAGGGGGAGCCGGCTCGGCAGCCTGCAGGGAGGCCGCCAGCAGGGTCAGAACGGGAAGCGTCAGGACGAGGGACGATTTGAGTTTCATGTTTGTCCTCTCCGATCAGTATTTCAGCAACGGGTCACTGTGGCTGCCGTGAACCGCGCTGTGGCAGTTGGTGCAACCCCTCAGCTGCGTACCGCGCGGCGGGTTGCCGTGGTTGTTCTGGGTTATCGAGTGGCACTGCAGGCACTGCATCGGCTGCGCCAGCTGCAGCAGGCGGCGATTGGGCGAACCGTGGGGGTTGTGGCAGATGGTGCAGTCCTCGACCACCGGCGCGTGCTCGAATACCTTGGGGCCACGGACGTTCTGGTGGCATTTTGTGCACTGCTCGTTCTTGCCGGCGAGACGGGTCTCCTTGCCGCTGTGCGGATCGTGGCAGTTGACGCAGGACAGTCCGCCTTCCTTCACCGGATGGTGCGAGGGCATGGTCAGCCGGGCGGCCACATCCTTGTGGCAGCTTACGCACAGCTGCGAATTGCGGTCCGACTTCCACATGCCGACGTTGATCTCCTTGATTTTGGGCGAGTGCAGGCCATGGCAATTGCGGCAGTCCAGCTTGGCCTTCCTGTGCGGGGAGAATTCCCAGTTCATGCGCTTGTGGTCGTTGTTCTGGTGGCACGTCAGGCAGTTTTCGGCTGCCGGCAGCGAGACCGTGCCACGTCCGCCTTCGGCGAGGTGTTTTTGCTGGGGGGTATGGCAGACCAGGCAGTCGCTGTGATAGACGTTGACCTTGTGGGCCTCGTAGGGAACATGGCAGGTCTTGCAGGTGTCGTTGCCGATGGGAACGGGGGAGGTCTGCGCCCAGGCGGCCGGCAAGCCCAGATGGAGGCCGGCACACGTGGTGAGGATGGCGAGGAGTGCGCGCATAAATGATCTTTTTTCCGAAAGAATGCTTTTTATCAATGGTCAGCGAGAGGGTTCCCGCTATATTGTTTTGTCGCAGACACCGAGGCTGCGTCGGTTCGCGCTGTCGCGATGCGGTTTCTTTATGGGTGGTACGAATCTACTCCCACTGATAAACAGTGGCAATCCGTTAAGCGGGTAAGGCGGGTAGCCGGGCAGCGCGATGATGTCGAATAGCAACAAGACGCTCGGGGTTATCCTGGAAGAATCTGTGCCAGACTCGAGCCAATAAAATTACTGGCGGCCTTGCCTCTTGATGACCACCATGCGAAAAATCAAGCCTTACTGCACGGACCCGAACTGGGATGGCCGGGTGGATTGCAAGCACTGCGCGATCCGCAACACGGTATTGTTTTCTGTTCTGAGTGAAGCCGAGCTCGAGCAGGCCCTGCTGGAAATCGACAACCAGGGGTATGAACCCGGGCAGGCGATTTTTTCGCAGGAAACCAGGGGAAAGCATGTCTACACGGTGCGATCCGGAAGCGTGAAGATAGTGCATGAACTCAAGAATGGCGGCACCAATCGCATCGTGCGCATGCACTATCGTGGCGACGCCATCGGGCTCGAAGCCCTGCTCGACGAGCCCTATCGCCATAGCGCCGTCGTCCTGCAAAAGGCCGATATCTGCCGTATCCCCGTCAGCGTGATCCATGCCCTGAGGTCACACAACGAAGATCTCTACCAGCAGTTGTTGATGCGCTGGCAGTCCAGCCTGGACGAGGCCGAAAGCTTCATCACCGACCTCAACACCGGCCATGCGGAAACCCGGTTGGCGCGCCTGCTGCTCAAGCTCGACGCACACAGCGATCACCGCTTCATCCCCGACCTGCTGCGCGAGGATATCGCCGCCATCATCGGCGTCACCACCGAAACAGCCAGCCGACTCATGGCCGACTTCCACCGCCGCAATCTCGTTTCGGATGTTGAAAACCGGGTCATGCGCTGTGACGTGAACGCGTTGAAAAGTATGGTTTGAGCCTGTCTGGATCACCCGAGTTCAAACGTGCCCCAAGCCCTGGCGGGTGTTGTCTAGGCATGGAACCGATTCAGAACGGATTGCAGATGCCCGAGACCAGCCGGTCGAGAGGGTGACCTCGGGGTTTACGTCAACCCCCCGCGCCGATGATTGGCCTGCCTTGTTGCGTGCTGACGCGTCGCCATGCCCCGGCCCTTCAGGGTGTTGTTTTTACCAAATTTGATGCAAGAATATGGTGAGCTGCACGTCGCAACTTGCGATCAATTAATGCTTATTTCACTTTTATGTTCTATAAACTTAGAAAAAGACGCGAAAGTCTTTTTCATGAATAATTTTTATGAGGAGAGAAAAAATGACTCGATCAGGATTCAAACTTAATCGCAAAGCTCTTTTCGGCATGATGGTGTTGATTGCGGCGGGTGCGATGCCGGTTCATGCGGCCACGCTCGTTGCCAATCCATTGGCAGCTGATGGTCTGGCCGGCGATACCTTATGCTCGTTGCGCGAGGCAGTTCAATCCGTCAATGCAGGCGCAAACGTAGGTGACTGTCTTGCTGACGTAACCAATGCCTATGGCGTCAGCGACACGATCACGCTTGGCGCAGGAACGTACAACCTTACCGCTACTGGATTAGACGAGGGCTGGGAGGCTACGGCGGGCGACGAACCCTACGAGGAAACCAACACGCCCAACACGGCGATCGGCGACATCGACATCATGAAGAGCGTTCGCATCGTCGGGGCAGGCGCGGATACGACTGTTATTCAGTGGGCTCCGGCGGTTCTGGATGCCGACCGCGACCGCATCTTCCACGTCTACCTTGATACAACCGAGGCGGTCACGGTCAATGCCGTGATGGAAGGCGTCACGATCCAGGGCGGCCGCACCTTTGAGGAATTCATTGCTGATGGAGCTCCTGCATCAGATCCCTTGGTGCCAACCAAATATTACCTGCGCCGCGCGGGCGGTGGGCTGGCTGTGGGACCGGGCGCGAATGTCGTGCGGATCGACCCCGCGCTCACCGGACAGGAGAACTCCACGGGCCGCGGCGGCAGCAAGCGGCCGACCGAGCCGGACGAGGGTGGCGCAACTTTCTCGCTGACGCTTACCGGCGTGAAGGTGCTGGCCAACCAGGCCCAGGGTGACGGCGCGGGCATCTACACCGCCTCGCCGATGACCGCGACCAACGTTCTGGTCTCCGGTAACACCTCCACTGTCAACGGCGGTGGCCTCTACAACGAAGGCAACACGTCGATTACCGCCTCGACGATCAGCGGCAACAGGGCCGAAGGCGGCGGCGGGTTGTTCCTGACTGGGAGCAACACGGTCACCGTCACCGGGACGACCCTGAGCGGCAACCGCGCCATCGGTGGTGGGGCGATCAGCGGCCGTGCCACGGTGACAATCAACATGGTCAACTCGACGATCAGTGGAAACCTGGGAGATGACGTAGGTGCGGGTTTCTATCACAACGGTACAGCCTCGCTGCGCTTTGTCACCATCGCAAACAACATTGCAGGTGCAGACGCGCCGACGGCAGGGGCGGGCATCAATGTCTTCCCGGCCGGAAATGTTGCAGTTGCCGTGAAGAACGTGCTGCTGGCGGCCAACAAGAAGGGCTGGGACCCGGTCGCCGAACCTAACGGCCCTGCTGATCCGGCATCGCTTCCCTCGGCAAACTGCGGCTATACCGGAAGCACCATGGCGATCACGTCGAATGGCTACAACCTCAGCAGTGATGCGAGTTGCACGACGCTGACGCAGGCCACCGATTTGAATAACGTCGATCCCCTGATCGGCGTCTTGGCCAGCAACGGCGGCCCGACGCAAACCCATGCGCTGCTTGCCGGAAGTCCGGCGTTGAGCGCAGGGGGAGCGGAGGTCGACGTTACCGTCGACCAACGTGGCGAGCCTCGCGAGAGCCCGCCCGACATCGGCGCCTACGAACGCGACAACATCGGTAACGGTGGTGGTGGCGGGGGTGGTGGCTGCGCCATCGGCGGCAAAGGGGTGCTTGATCCGACCTTCCCGGCCATGCTCGCCGCTGCGCTGGCCTTCTTCGGGCTGCGCCGCCGGGCAGGGAAGTAATGGTCCGTCCGCCTGAGACCCGTCGCCGCACGAGGTGAGGTGGACAAAGTACCAGGTGACGCCGGCGCAATCCTTCAGGTTGCGCCGGCGTCTTCTTTTAGGATGCTTGGTTGCGATGTTGTCCGCTCACTTTGTTGGCTCTCACCGTGGCTGGGCGTTAGCTCGCTCACTATGCTGCTGATCGCGGTGGTAGCCCCGCTGCCTGTCTTCGAGAGGAACCAGCCGGTGCGCTGTTCGCCTGTCGCCCAATGAACCCGCCTAACATTCACTCCGACCATGACGCCCAGCGTCCGCACTGGATGCAAGATCTCGGTTTGCGGCCGGGATGGGGCTGGCTCGCCGACCCGCGCTTCGGACTGGCACTGCTGGCCGGTCTTCTGTTCTGGTTGGCGTTGTTCTGGCTGGCGCGGGTGGGGCTGGTCGAGACTGGGCCGGCGCACGGTCTGCCAGTGCTGCTGATGCTGGTGCTGCTGCGGCCGCTGGTCGAGGAATTGCTGTTTCGCGGACTGCTGCAGGGCAGGCTGGCCGTGCGGCCGTGGGGGCGGCGCCAGATCGCCGGCTTCAGCCTGGCGAACCTGACGGCGTCGCTACTGTTCACCGCGCTGCATTTCGCCAGCCATCCCCCGCTGTGGGCGGCCGGCGTGCTGCTGCCCTCGCTGCTGTATGGCTATTTCCGCGACCGTCACGACAGCGTGCTGCCGGCGATCGCGCTGCATGTCTTTTATAACGCCGGCTATTTCCTGTTGCCGCTCATTTGATCCGGGAGGATTCTGTATGAAAGCCAGGCCGGGCAAAACCGGCCTTCAGGCCCGCGGCTTCACGCTGATCGAGATCAGATTTTGTCGCGATTCTCGGCAGCCTCGCGCCGGCATTGCGGAAGACCATGGTTGCCCCGGCGAGGCGCACGTTGTTACCGCCAAGCCGGACATCGCCACGATAAGGCAGGCGCCGAAGCTCTATCGACTCGGCCCCTGCGCTATCTTCCGGCGCCCCGCAGGGCTTGCGTGCGCGGGTGGGCAGGCCCACCCGGAGCAGATTGTCCACCCCAAAAAAATGCCGCACACCCGAACGAACGGATACACGGCCATCGCTTCAACCAGTCTTATTTCTGGAGGTTCTGCTGCAGGCGGATCTGCTCCTGCGTCTGCTGCTTCTGCATGACGCTGTCCTGTGTGCCCGAACCATCCTGCTTTTTCAACTGCTCTTTCTGTTTCAGCTGCTCACGCTCGCGCAACTGCTCCTGTTCCTTGAGTTTGGCCGCATCGTCAGAAGACTTCTGCTCGCCCTGGCTCATTCCAGGACCCTTTTGCATGCTCTGGCTACCGGAACTCATGCTTTGACTAGCCCCACCCATGCTGCCCCCGCTCGCTCCGCTTCCGCCCTTGGCCATCGCGACACCGCTACCGAGCGCTGCGACCAAAACCGAAACCATCAAAATACTTTTGCGCATGATCAACTCCTTTTAAAGTGAACGAAGAATCTAACTACACTCTCAGTATATGCATACCCGTAGGTCCTGATATTTCGCGTTTGCCACGAAAGGTAACGAAATGTAACCGTCGAATGAAATGACCCTGTATGCACCGTAATACGGACAAAATGTGGTCCGGGGAATTAATATTCGGCTTCATCTTTCGACCACGAGTACATGATGAACTTCAGCTGGGCGCTTGAGATCAGCCGGCTAAAAAACTATGCCACCATGCTGCTGGCACTGTCGTCCGGGCTGCTTTCGCAGCTTGCGTTGGCAGATGAGTCACCGAGGGATGGACTATTTGACTCGGCGGCGCTCTACGCCGGGCAGGGGGTCGACCATAACCTCCCCGAACTTCCGGGCCGTATCCTCGGCGGGGACATCGATTGGGAGAAGTCCTACTTTGCCGGCGTCGGCCTGAGCAAGACCATCGGAACACTCGGCGAGAGCATCGAATACCTGCAGGACAAGTCTTTCGGGGCGATCAGACATGGCTACGAGCTGGTCGTGGTGAAGCACCACGGCCTGCAGGACAACCTGGAAGCGGGAGCCGCCTATGTGCTGCGAACGCCGGATGCGCATCTGGGCCTGCTCGGGGTCAATTTTTCAGCGGGGGTGGGCCTGTCCTACGCGTTTGACACGCCGACGTATGAGGATGGTCCCGAGGATGACCCCGACGAGCGCTACCGACTGCAGCTGCTGGCGCTGTTCGAGCTGGAGTGGCGCCTGCGCGGCGTCGAGCAGCTCTCGTTCGTGACCCGCATCCATCATCGGTCCGGCGTGTACGGGATCATTGCGCCGCCCCATGTCGGGTCGAATTTTCTGGTGGCGGGGGTGCGCTGGGAGTTTTGATCAGTTTCGATTTTCCGCAGGGGCGTGGATCCGGGAGTCGACTCCATATAAAGAACAGGGCCCGCACCCTGGTCTGGAGGGGGGCTCCATAGCGTGACGAGCACCCCATCCATGGGGATGCTCTACAATCTCCCCCGGCGCCCTTTCGTTGTCCGACCGGACAGGATGGTGGACCTGAAAATGGTGCAAGATTTCCTTGTTGGGCAAAATCTGCCGCGATCAAACAGTCCGAGCAATCTTTGATGTCCCCGAGGTACGCTTTGCGTGCGAATCAATACTTACCGAGTTGCAGCGTGAAATCTGAATTGTCTCTATTGCGTCGTTGCATGTCCTGGTTCCTGGCGAGCCTGACACTCGTTGTACTGGGGGGGTGCGCAGGTTTTCCTTCCTGGCTGCAATCAACAGGACCAAGCCGGGGTGAGGTCGAAGGAGTCAGGGAGGCGCAGCCCCCCACGGGAATCGAGGTCGTCGAGATCACCGATGCGGTGGCGCGGAAACTGTTGGTGGAGGTGAAATCGGATTCGTTCTCCGAGGTGTTTACAAACGAGAGACAGTTCACGGATGCGGTGAATCCCGGTGACGTTCTTGAAGTATCAGTCTGGGAGGCGCCGCCGGCGCTGTTGTTCGGGGCCGCCCTCGTCGATACGCGTTCCACGCCCTCGACAGCGAGAGTGACGGTCATGCCGGAACAGATGGTCAGTCGCGAAGGTGCGGTCAATGTTCCCTTCGCCGGGCTGATCAAGGTGTCTGGCCACAGGCTCGATGAAATCGAGAACGAGATCGTCAAGCGGCTTGACGGCAAGGCCAACCAGCCTCAGGTCATGGTCCGCATGCTTCGGAACAATACCGCCAACGTAACCGTGGTCGGAGAGGTGGTCAACAGCACACGCATGCCGCTGACCCCCAAGGGTGAGCGCCTGCTGGATGCGCTAGCGGCGGCAGGGGGCGTACGGCAGCCGGTCAACAAGATGACCCTGCAATTGACGCGCGGCGAGCAGGTGCGGTCGATGCCTCTGGAATCCGTGATCCGCGATCCGAAGCAGAATGTCTACCTGCAGCCGGGTGACGTGATGACAGCAATGTTCCAGCCCTTGAGTTTCACTGCGCTCGGGGCGACGGGCAAGAACGAGGAAGTGCCGTTCGAAGCACAGGGAATCACGCTCGCCCAGGCATTGGCGCGGGTGGGCGGTTTGCAGGACACCAAGGCCGATGCCATGGGCGTGTTCATTTTTCGCTTCGAGCGTGAAGCTGCGCTGGAATGGGGTGAAAAGAAGCCTGTTCTGACACCGGAGGGGAAGGTGCCGGTGGTGTATCGGCTCGACCTGAAAAATCCGGCCTCGTTCTTCGTGGCGCAGAGCTTCCCGGTGCGCGACAAGGACGTGTTGTACGTGTCGAATGCCCCTGCAGCGGAATTGCAGAAGTTTCTTAACCTGATTTCCACCATCATTTATCCGTCGCTCGGTGTGATCAATACCACCTGGTAGGTTTCAGGCACAGTGCAAGACATCCTGATTGACGTCACCCGCCTGGTGGGCCGTGTCCTGATGAAAGGCCGGCTGCCCACCGGGGTGGATCGGGTGGGCCTGGCCTATGTGGCGCACTATGGTCAACGGGCACGGGCGGTGGTGCGTCTGGGGCGGAGGCTTCTGGTGTTGGCCCCTTCCGCTTCACGGACAGTGTTTGACCAATTGTTGAACCCCGGGCCGAAATTCAATCAGATCATTGCTGCGAAGATCGCCAAGGCCGGGTGGAATTGGCCGCGACGGATTGATCATGCCGTGCTCTTCAATACCGGTCACAGCGGCCTGGAAATCCCTTCCTATTCAAGCAGCCTGCTGCGCCTGGGTGTGTCCCCGGTTTTTCTGGTGCATGACCTGATTCCGATCAGCCATCCGGAATACTGCCGGACCGGCGAACTCGAGCGCCACCAGCGTCGCATGGAGGCCGCGCTGAAGATCAGCAAGGGGCTGATCGCAAATTCCCGCGAGACGCTTGGAGCATTGCGGTCCTACGCCGACAAGAAAGGTTGGCCCCTGCCGCCGGCCATAGCCGCCCATCTGGCGCCGCCCAAGCTGCCTTCACCTGGCGGCAATCCGGTGGGCAAACCCTATTTCGTCACGCTGGGCACCATCGAGCCGCGCAAGAATCACTGGATGCTGCTGCAGGTCTGGCGTCGTCTTATCGAAAAGCACGGAAGCGAGGCGCCGCAACTGGTCATCGTCGGCCAGCGCGGCTGGGAATGCGAAAACGTGGTGGACCTGCTCGAACGCGGGGAGCATCTGCGGGAGCACGTCATCGAGTTGTCGCGCTGTTCGGATGCGCAACTGGCCACCTATCTGCACCATTCCCAGGCGCTGTTGTTTCCTTCCTTTGCCGAGGGCTACGGTTTGCCGCTGGTCGAAGCCCTGTCCGTGGGTACGCCGGTCATTGCCAGCGATCTGCCGGTGTTCAAGGAAATTGCCGGGGATATTCCCGATTACCTCGATCCGCTGGATGGGCTCGGCTGGTTGTCGTTGGTCGAGGCCTACAGCGCCACGGGCTCGGCCATGCGCGACGCCCAGAAAGCGCGTATGCGGCACTTCGTTCCGCCCTCCTGGCAGCAGCATTTCGAACAGGTGGATGCCCTGCTGGAAAAACTGTCGTGACCGGGAGACAGGTTTTTGCCTGCGGATTTTCGTGGCGCAAGCGAGCCATCCTGCGAAGGTTCATGGGGGAGGTGCCGGTTCGCTTTGTTCGTGATGTCCGTAAGCTGACCCCGGGCGACACGCTTCTGCTCTGGGGCGATGCGCCGCTTTCCGCGCAGCTTCCCGACGGCGTCCGGATCGTGCGGGTGGAGGATGGGTTCCTGCGCTCCGTCGGGTTGGGGGTGGATCTGGTGCAGCCACTTTCCTGGGTCATGGATAACCGTGGCCTCTATTTCGATGCCAGCCGGCCATCCGACCTGGAATGCCTGCTGCAGGAGAGTCACTTCGACGATGCCATGCTGGCGCGCGCAGCCCGTCTGCGGCAGCGTATCGTGGAAGCGGGGTTGAGCAAATACAACGTCGGTAACGACCGGTGGGTGCGGCCCGAGGGATCGAAACGGGTGATCCTGGTGCCGGGCCAGGTCGAGAGTGACGCGTCCATCCGGTCCGGCGCAGCCGGCATTCGCACCAATATCGGTCTGCTGCGGGCGGTGCGAGAGGCGAATCCGGACGCCTATGTGCTCTACAAGCCCCATCCGGACGTCGTGGCCGGACTGCGCGCGATGGGGACGGGAGAAAACCAGGCAAGGACCTTGTGCGACGAGGTGGCTGGGGAGGTTGCGATGAGCGTCTTGTTGCCTGAAGTCGACGAGGTGCACGTCATGACCTCGCTTACCGGGTTTGAAGCGTTGCTGCGCGGCAAACCAGTAACGTGCTATGGACAGCCTTTTTATGCGGGCTGGGGGCTGACGCAGGACAAGGCTCCGATTCCGCGCCGCACCCGCAAGCTTGAACTCGATGCCCTCGTGGCGGCGACGCTGATTCGCTATCCGCGATATGTCAGCCGAACCACGGGCAAGCTCATTGCGCCTGAAGAGGCCGTGGCGGAACTGCTTGCCTGGCGAGCGCAGTCAACAGCAGAATTGACATTGTGGCGCCGATTCATGCGCTGCGTGTTGAGAAAAATAGTCGGTGTCCAGTGAGCGGCGAAGCAGGTTCAGGGCATATTTTTCCCAAGCGGGCCAGTGCTCGACTGGGTCTATTGCGGAATGAACTGCGGGCATAGCCAATGAACGTTTTTACATTCTTTCTGATCAAGCCCACGCATTACGATGACCTGGGATATCCGATGCCGCTGGCATCGTTCCATCATTCCGTCCAACATCCTGGCAACGGTGAATGGACTAGCCGAAGACGCCAGCTGCAGGCGCGTTCTGGGCGACTCGGTAGACAACCGGGCGGTTGCGCTGAATGACCGCAACCAGTGGATTGATACGGACCATGCGCTGCTGCGCCGCAACCGGCGGCAGGCCCTGGACGAATTGGTGGCAGGGATGCTGCTGCACTACCCGCACGATGTCAGCGACACCAGCGGTGAGTTCAGCAGCGCCGAGTGGACGGTGGAAAGATTGGCCATGATGGCCCCAGCAACACGCCTGCTTCAAAAAAACATGCTTGGTCGCTTTGTGCGCACCCTCCGCGCCTTTATCGGCGGTGTGCTGCGGGAACTGCGAACCCGCCGGCAAGGCTGAAGCATCGAGCCCGACGGAACATCCAGAGCACCTTCATGCCGCGC
>Ga0209450_10001639_pt1 | contig 11188 bp, 10 predicted proteins | sample FrelakmetLWP11LW_FD_187149 | JGI IMG/M metagenome (GOLD analysis project Ga0209450, IMG submission 187149) | Freshwater lake sediment microbial communities from the University of Notre Dame, USA, for methane emissions studies - LWP11 LW (SPAdes)... | ecosystem: Environmental > Aquatic >... | reverse complement strand
AATTTAATCAGAAATGAGACCATTATTATTCGATTTAAGACATATGTGTGATCAGACTCATTCCATATGTCTTTTTGAAATAATATAAAATTGTTAAATTTTATGATTATAAATTGTTAAATTATGTAATTTTTATATTAATTTAACAATTTCATATGTTAAACTACAATAAATAAATTTGTATTCTGGTTACTTTTGCAGAAAATGGGGTGTATAAATATAATTATTTTAAAATATTTATATTACGTGATAAATATGCATTAAAATTTTGTAATGTCATTAATTTATGAATCGCATATTTTGGGGAAAATGGGTAGTAATTTTCTGCTAATAATATAGAGATATCACTTATATTATCAATATAAGTCTGATATGGACAAGAAGTATGTCTGTTCCATATGTCATCATAATTTTACACGCTCATATACATTAAAAATTCATATGGAAACAATTCATGGAGGTGATAGACAGGTAAAAGAAAAGAAAATATTGTGTCCAATTTGTCAAAAATCCTTCACAAGGAACGATCACATGAAACGTCATATAGATACAATTCATAGTACTGATACAAAAATAACAAATAATGACACTACATATCATGCACTAATCTCTGAAATTAGTGAACTTAAAGCTGAACTTAAAGAAATCAAATCAGGTCAAAAAGAACAGAATGAGAAGACTGAAAAATTCCATTTGGAACTCAAACAAAATGTCAGTGAATTGGCAAATAAATCACCAATCAACCAAACACTGAATATCATTTGTGTAACTGGTCATGATAATTATTTAGATATGTTAACAAATCAGATGGGTAATTTTAATCAAGCAATTGAATATATTAAAAATTGTGCACTCTCCGACTTAGCAGGCGACTGTAAATTAATTGAGAAAATTTACACCAACCAAAATCATGAGTTATCTTTTACGATCAATCCAAAACATTCACAGATTACCTTTCACAATGAACAATGTGCGAAGATAACAGAATCTAAATTAGTATTTGGTCGAAAATTAGCCAATAACTTACAAAACAGTTATCTCAAAGGCATTAATTATTTGATTAACGATTCATTAAACCAAAAGCGTGATCCTCATCAATTGTTAGCTGATTATGACTTATTGACGTGGAATCAACATATTTATCAATTATCAGACCAACAACATCAACGTAAACTACTCAATCAACTCCACCTACCAGTCACCGTTTGAATTCATCAAAAATTGTTAAATTAAGTGAGGATTTCTAACTGTTATTTTGGGTTCAATCCTGAAAAATTCATCAAGATTATAATTTTCAAAAATATAACACTCATGTTTAATATGATACATGAAGTCGTCAGTTTTGTGTAAATATTTACCACAATGTTCACAACTACGCCCAGGATGTTGTTGTGTTTTTTCGTAATGAATTGCACATTTATCATGATTTGGCATTTTGCCCACAAACACCAAAACATACTACATTGGTGATTAATTTTATGAAATAATCCACAATAATACAAGTGTTTCTTTTCTTAAAAAAATTTGAATTTAATATTCATACCAGGATTTTCGATGTGTAATATACAATGGAAAAGTCCGCAGATAAAGATTATTATGGTAAAATTATCACATTTACCAATCACATGTGTCCAGATCAATTAATCAAATATATAAATTCCATGCTTGATGCATTCAACACTATTCCTGGTTATTATATTATTCATGTGCAAGTGGTTGACCACCATCAATATGGGGTGGCGGACCAACGGTTGTGTCTTTCATAACAAATTATGGAGATTGCAGGGAGTTCACACCAGGACCAGTACTTGCCCTTAGTCCTGGTTTTATTCAAGAACAATGCGAATTTACAAGGACACACATGAGTATACCGAAAGATGCCTATGCCCTTTCAAATCGTGATATTGATATAGTCAAAATATTTCCAACGTATCGAATCAATAAATATAGTGACGATACTTTCTTATATATTTCAACATTCATGAAGTCAATGCGTGAAATTCAAAAATACTTGAATCTAGGTGACACATCATTACTCAACACTGTTAATTCTACAGTTAAAATGTATGAATCTGCTCTTATTGAAGTTAAAACAAATGCACTCAAACAATGTGAACAACTGAGAAATATGATTCATGATCGAGAACGGGAATTAATTAAAACCTACACAGAAAAAGGTTATCCCAAAATAGATAAGCTGAGGACAGAAGTGGACCAATGTAAATTAAAGTATGATGAACTCCCCGCCTCAATAAGAAAATAATCTCGCAACGTGATCACAATCGTGAAATTAATTCCCAACTTGAACAGGATCTCCTTGAATGTCAGGATGCTTTCCTTGAATGTCGGGAGGCAAATCATAGATTGAGATTGATGTTAGGACGTTCAAAATCAAAAATAAATGATTTAATACACTTCTATATATTTGAATCATTGAGGTATTCTAACTGTTATTTTGGATTTAATCCTGAAAAATTCATCAAGATTCTATTTTTCAAAAATACGACACTCATGTTTAATATGATACATGAGTGTCGTCAGTTTTGTGTAAATGCACGATTAACTTTCCCCCAAAGATGAATGGGTTATCCTGTCAAATTCATATCATTCAACAGTAGTAAATCAAAATGGGGATTATTTTGATTTACTATGTAGTGATGAATCAATAGACAAAATGTTAGGCCGCGATACTATTGGTGTATATACATCTTGTATTGAATGTGATTGGTTAAAATTTCCAGATATAGAATGTCAAATGGTCGATTCAAATCCAGATCGTTTATTATTGACAATCGATGATCAAAATCATGACATTATCTTCTGTGATATATGTGAAATTAATTATCACCTCGGGGAACTCTTATCATAAGATGCACAATGTTTGAAATTGATTTGTTTATATCAAATTAACCCTAATAATCTCCTTTTATCAGTATTGTTAATATTATCATGTTCTTGGTACATTTCATATTGTTTGACAGTATTTGATTCCATTGTAAGTTTAGATGACTCAATCATATCACACGTATTTATTTTGAATATGTGTTTGATATTGTCGTCGTCAGTGACTTCGTTTGTCTCATCATCATATATAATTCTGGGCTCATCTATCTTACACAATTCAGCAGTGTACCATCTTTGTCCAATTTGTTCATGTTTACTTTTACTACCCGATAATAAATTATCAACAATAATTGGCATTTTCGGAACTATATTCTCCAAATCGCGCCTTTTATTAAACTCATCTATTAATTCACTTAACCCACTCTGTATAAATTCAAAATGACCTGCATCGAAAAATATGTTGGTAATTGACTTATTTTCCTTTTGACTGATTGTGACAACATATTCTGTTGCAATTTTAATGTGTGCATCTTTTCTTTCAATAAAAGCGAGTGGAGGCTTGATATTAATTACATATGCCTCTATGTACATATTTTTCCGAGTACATGGTCTTAGATACTCATTATTGACATCTTTGATACAATCGCCAAATTTTGCAATTAATCGTGGGTCATTCGTATCCATATATGATCCATCACATGCCATCTTGTCCAGGGATATCATATTTTTAATTCCATCAATTAAGTAATCACGATGCTCTCTTAGTTTCCTCTCACTCAATGAGTAACTATGGGGAAATTTTCCATCATATATCTCGTTCAGATAATGTGTTTTATTGGATGATATAATTTCACCACATTTAATCAATAAAAAATTCTCATGATAACCACTCTTTTGATATGAGATATCATTTCGTGAAATAACACAATGTTTAATTTCATGTTCCCTATCATCATTAATCGGATTGTTCAAAAGTTCCAAAACATGACACAATTTTATTCGATTATTTGTATTTAATTGTCTTCTCAATCGATTTACGGTACTGGTGTTCATGTATTATATAATTATCATATTAATACATCATAATTATCAATCAATTTTATTTGAGACTGTCACATGAATGTGACAGTCTCAAATAAAATTGATTGTGTGAATTGAATGTAAACTTTGCTATACTAAAGCAGTGTTCACATTCAATTTACACAATGAGCTTATTGAAGAAAAACTTCACATGTTCTGTCGAAGGTTGTACAATTACACCACATCATCCATACAAGGATTGTTTTGAAGGAATTGACGATTGGTTGAATGATATGGGCCAAACATACATTGATATGTACAATGGTAAATGTGATGGATTAACAAAAGATATTTTGTCTCCTGATGGGGGTAATATTGATCCAAAAGTTTACTCAGTATTTTACCCGTTAAGATACATTAAATTGCCTGATTGTAATGCAACTGAACTGGAGAAACACAGGACAGAAATCATTGAACAAATGCGGAGTCAAATCAACACAATTGAATTTGAAAAACTCATACATGAAATTGAGGAGCAAATAAAGGATAAATATCGAACAAAAGTTGCCATTGACAATATGTTAGTTTCATATTACAAGTTAAGGAACTATGTAATGAAACCCAAGTATTTTTCATCACAACTTGAACTTGATCAAAGATTATTGGAATTTTTAGAATTCTGTAAAACTACTCACATGTTCTTAGATCGATTGTCAGAAACTGTCCCACAATTAATCAACGAAAAAAAGAGTTTAGGAAATAAGAAATTTTATTTTTCAATCAATCATTGTGTTGATTTATTGAACCCAGAGCAAATTAATACATATAAACTTACTCATCAATTTTCGAATAGTTTTCATAATCGAGTGAAATACATGACCTGTACTGAGTCAATCTATTTTTTATCTGATGATATATCGCAAGGCCTTGCTCAAATGGGGCAATTAGTAGAATTCTATGAAAATGGGATTAAGATGATGTTAGTATCATATAAAATTAAACCTTTAATGGAGAAAACTATTGAGTTTATTGATATAATATTGTTGAAACTTTTTGGTTCGGAACCACCCAAGATCAATCACATGATAAAAAGTAAATGTCGCAAATACTTCGAGTATCATGCGGTGAATGGTGATGCACCATTTGTATTTACTCATGATAATGTCATGTGTTAGTCATTCATCGACTTATTATTTCTTCTCGACCAAATTTTTTTTAGTTTATCAAACTGTTGTCACATGATAAGAAACACCCAATCAAATATTTAAATTATAAAGTCAATAAAACTATATTTGATAAGAGCCATTCAAACCCCTGAAATAACTATCTATTTCTTTTTACTTAATTTGTCTTTGGACTGTTGAATTTTATCAATATAACCAACAATTGGTGTCTTATAATGCCAATTTCCCTAGTGGATAATTGGTAATAATGATAAACATCATCATCGGTCCAAATTCTATCCAATGGTGGTAAAGGTATCCATTGAATTATATTTTTACTGATATTTTGAGATCTTTTTCGCAAAGACAACAAAAAATTTGGAAGTTTTGTTTGTAAATAACTCAATAATGACGAGGCTTCAATTTTATTAGTAACATTAAAAGACAGATAACTCTCAGAATGTACCTCATTTGGATATTCTATAAACATGTTTCCAAAGCCGCTCGATGCTTTGTGTGAAGCATCTGTAGTTATTACTTTATACGAATCAGTATTCACATTAACCTCAGATTTATCAATATATTTTATAAAACCTTTCATTTTTGACACATAACATTTTATTGTGTGTTTTTGGGGATTTTCTAATAGTCAACATCTTCATATTGTTTGGGTGTCCCAGTGAATAGTCGTATAAATTCTTCATATTCATCATCTATAAAACAATCATCCATAACTATCAAATTGGAATATCTTCCCTAAATGAAATTTCAGGATCGATCGTGATTCATAACTTATTTTTGACTACTCTCTTACTGTAAAAATTGAACCACATTGAGATGACAATTAACCACATAAATTAACGATAAATGTCACAATACAACTCATTTCTTGAAACTCTCAAGTCAATTCAAAATTCGTTCAGAGCATTAAATGAACGTGATAGATACATTCAAAGTGTCTATACGGAACAACTGGAGAACTCTCTATATATTGAGAAAACATCATGTGAATTGGGAAATGTAAATGACATGTTGGGGTATATAGAAAAATTGTTCCATATATTTTCTGATATGTATGGATATTTATACAGAGAATTACGTAAAAATCCTCCAATGAACCCAAAAAAGTTTCAAATTTACCCATTTGAAAATAGTCTTTTCAATGAGTCATGGTGTTCTGATATTCGTAATCCCACAAGAAATAAATATTGGGTGACATATTTTATTGGAATTTTATCCGAATTCTCGGATAAAATAGATGGTAAAATATTGGCTGAATACCGAGGGGATTTTACGCATTGGCATGATGTTCGCGCGACATTTAAGAAGGATGATGGTGTGGCTAAACTAATGATTTCGCACCCAAAAACTGGACATGGAATTGACATAATTAATACATTAAAAATATGTCGTAAATCTCTTCCTACTTATATTAGGATATTCAAACACTTATGTGAAAAAATTTTATCATCATCTACTGACAATACATGCTTATTGGCGATAATGGATAATGGTAGATTCTATCCAGTTGAATGTCATTATGTTTTCGATACAGGTATCGATGATAATGAACATACATGGTCGCTTATTGATCGTCAGTTATCTAAATTAGACGAATATTTACTTTTATTAGAAAAATTTAGTGATCTTGCTCATGTCGACAAAGTTAACCCAATAAAATTGAGCATTACTGATTTAGAAAGATTTAAACTTCCAATAGAACAATTACAACAACCATTTATTAATGAGAAGAAACATTTGTTTATTCCACGACAATGTCACCGATTTTTGCCTTTTGATGAGAATCATCCATGTTTTATTAAAATTAATCAGATGTACCCAGTTGACATTTTCACACAATTCCCGAAAAAAAATTGTTGTTCAGAAATTGAACATATTCATAATTATGATATTAACCTGTGTCAATTGATCAGTAACAACGACAACTTTCGCAATGATGTTATCGTAATAAAAGAATTAATTGAAACATCTCCTGACAATTTCTCAATGCTGAATAATTATTTGTCTCATTGCAAGCATGATAGCAATATTATACCAATCATTGATTGGTATTTAAATACACTTAAAAAGCCACCGGCGAATGTCATACAATCACTGCTGTCAAATTATATGTACAGGGTATATGATAAATTTATTGATTTTGATGATCAAGAGATAGAGAAACTCCTCACGATTCAGAGTAAAGATATCACAAATGGTAATTTCACGTATATTTTAGATAATTTTGCTCAAAATTTTAAAATTCATTTTATTGGCCAAATAAAACCCGATCAACAAATCGCCATGTGGCAAAATATTTTTGAACACAGACTTCATAATCAGTTATCCACATTTGATATACCGAATTTTTGTTGTTTATTCGAATTAGGTAAAATGAAATTAATTCAAAAACACAAGGATCAAATTATGGAATTACTCAATAAACTACAAAGTTATGGGCACATTTATGACGTAATTGTGTCATCAAATCAACTAAAGAAACATGAAAAGAAGACATTGGTTACAATGTTTCCAAAACTAGATAAATTTTCTGATTATAGAATAACTCAGTAATGGAGGGTATTAATTGACATTTAATGAGAAAGCAGTCCAAAATAATTTACGAATCATAAATTAGATCGAAATCCTTGGATTTTGAATCACATGTAATCAAGTTGTCATCAATGAAAATAAATTGTCAAGTAAAATTTTCAGGGTAACTTTTACTTTGCAATAATTTCATTATTGCTTGAAATTTTAAGATTTTATTAATGGTTAAAAATAAAATTTTAGAATCAATTGCATCGCAATTGATATATTCCTTTAAAAACGAGTTGATGAGACTACTTCATCCATGATATGTAATTAAATAATAAAATTCCCTCAATTTCTTCTCGTTTTCAGATACTTCCACTCTTTTAAGACACTTCACATAATGTTCCAAAAAGCTCAAGATTACATCACATAAGCACTTCATGCTTGTGATGGTTATCCTTTGACCAACTATCGAAGATACTACTCTGAACACCTGTATAGAATGCTAACATCAGATAAATCCCCACACACTTGGTTGCTGTTTGGTAATCATTGTGTGCTCATATCGTCGAATGATTTGGTTATCATCTGGAGACATAGAGTGAATATTACTGATAAATTTATCTTTGGTATCTGTGACAACTAAATGTAAAATTTTGGTATGGTTCTCGCTCATAACAATCAATCTAATGACATATACTTTCGACTGGATTATCTATACCTGTTTCGTACTTAATGACGATTAATTCCCAACGTAGTGATCTGGTCATTCCTTCATTTATTTCAATCAGACCATAAATTACACCATGCTGTGTTTGTACAACTTTACTAAACCGTAACACAATACAGTATCGCTCGAATTAAACACATATATCTCACCATTAAACCATTCACACTCACATCTGGGTGGTATCTCATGAGGAGCAATATATCCATATCGACTATATATCATACAATTCCATGACCATTTCACAATACACATCAATTTAATAAAATTATGATGATTCGTTATGTCAGTATTACGTCGCAAATTATTGACTAAATCAATGATAGACATAACAAAATCCTGTCAAACCACCATCACCATTGGTATATTGTGGGATATGTATGAGTTATGATTTATTTTCAAAAAATTGATTTACGGTTCGTTGTATTTTATTATGAAAAAAACAGAAATGCAAACCGACACAACTTCTACAAATCCAGCAGGTGACGAATTTTTACAAAATTGGTGCGAATTCTTGAATTCGTATGAACCTGATAAAATTTATTCCGTTTTGAATCAAATCGCCCTATTAAAAGGCAAAGAAGGCTCGGAAGAGTATATCAAGATTCAGCTTATAGTTGAAGTACTTTATTCGTGGAAAAATACTGATGATTTATCAGATTTAAAATGTTCTTGGATTGTACAATCCGGTACAAATTTCATTGATCATCTGAGTCCTATAAATAAAAAAATGTTTGAAATGTTGGGTAAATTATTGGCGCATTGTCAGATTAATCCGACAGATACAAATGGATTATCTGACGAAATTAAATTGATATTTACAAAAATTCAGTCCCTCATGGCATTGTCCCAATGAATTACTGAAAAAGAATAAGTTATAATATCTATTTCTTCTTACTTTGTTGTTGAATTTTATCAACATAACCAACAATTGTTGTCTGTCTAATAATTTCAATTTCCTGTGGGGATAATTGGTAATACTGATAAACAGCAGTATCTGTCCAAATTCTGTCCAATGGTGGTAACGGTATCCATTCTATTGTCGCTTTACTAATATGTTGAGACTTCTTTCGTAATGATAGTAATAAATTTGAAAATTTTGTTTGTAAATAACTGTATAGTGACTCTGCTTCCATTTGTGATTTAACATTGAAAGATATATAGCTCTGTGTGTGAACTTCATTCGGACGTCCTATAAACATATTTCCAAATCCGCTCGATGCTTTATGAGATGCTTCAGTTGTAATGACTTTGTAATTGTCATAACTTGTTTTAATATGTTTTTTGTCAATATATTTAATAAAGCCTTTTTGCTTGGACACATAACATTTTAAAGACGACGATGTTTTTTCATCCACCAAGCGTTCGTCATTTGAATTAATCGAATAACACCCCTGACTACAATATAATCTTGTCAATTTCGGTATACCTTCAAATTTTTCAATAATACTCACATATTTATCGTTAATTAGCACATCATGTCTACTCAATTCGATAAGATTACCATTGAAATCACATGGTCCATCATATTGGCTATCTTTTAGAAAATAATTGACACCGCCCTTAATTTCCACACTTCTACCAAATAATTGACTTGCGTCTTCATAATGTCTGATAAATCTAATATCAGATCTTTTCAACATATTTTTACGGAATTCATCCAATCCTTTTCCACCGGAAAACCACCTTGATGGTACAACAAATAACATATATACGCATTGGTCTATGTATTTTTCAATAAACAAGTGATAAAGAGGAGATGCACTTGTGTTACCTTGCTCCAAATTATATGGTGGATTGCCTATCACCGCATCAAACCCCCTCAATCCCCAGTGTTTCTTAATATTTAATTCCAATGTATCACCAACATAACTATTAAAAGGATAATCTATCTCATCCACTCCACTATGATATCTCACATGGCACTTCATAATTTCGGTCGTGATAAATCCATTCAATGGATTAATATCCGCATAATATAAACAATAATTCATGATGATATGGCATCGCTCAATTTGATCAGGAATCTCTTTCTCTAACCCCCTGTAAAATCGATCAAAAATACCAATTACAAAATTGCCCTTACCGCAACATGGTTCGAACACCTTTCGTGGGTGAGTCCAAAATTCAACCGGCATATGGTCTAACATCTCGTTCACCAATTTGATAGGAGTGGGAATTTCAGCATGACTCTTCTTTTCTTTTTCAGTTGGAATAAAATGACCTGCAATTAGATCACGCAACTGACTGGGAGATGCGGTCGCATAGATTTCACGGATTGCATTAACTATTTCTATATTGTTAGAATCATTTAGAATTTTATCCATCACTTCAACGAAAAATATATAATTATTACCATCTAAATTAATATGATTTTCAACGAGTGATTTGATCAATCGTCCAGTTTCTCTATTACGTAAAATTTGAATAAAATCTGTTATCTTATAACTTCGTGAAACAATGGCTAAAATAGGTAATAATTTGGTTCTTAATAATTCATAGGTTCGGTTAATGAGTCGCATGGCCTCCTTCTCTTGTTTGGGAGTCCAATCCTTTTTAGGTAATAATTTGGAACTTCCTTCAGCATCACTATCAGGATCCAATTCCAAATGATCCATTCCTGGTTTGGGAACATCTTGTTGTTCTCCTTCTAAATCCAGATCATGAACATGTTGACGACCGGTCTTGATCAAGAGTAATTCCTCCTTAATTAATTCGCGTAAATAGTCATCACATTCTAATTTATCTAAAACCGCTTGGTCAATCGTATTAACCATAGTTTTAATTTCTTTGGTGTAAAATTCTATCATTTTGAATTTACCAGCCTCAAATTCCAATGGATCAAACAGGAAGATATTGTGCACAGTTAAATATTCCAAGATCTCTAAATTGGTCATAG
>Ga0209450_10001638_pt1 | contig 11190 bp, 4 predicted proteins | sample FrelakmetLWP11LW_FD_187149 | JGI IMG/M metagenome (GOLD analysis project Ga0209450, IMG submission 187149) | Freshwater lake sediment microbial communities from the University of Notre Dame, USA, for methane emissions studies - LWP11 LW (SPAdes)... | ecosystem: Environmental > Aquatic >... | reverse complement strand
CTGTTGCCGGTAAAGGCAAATGGCGAAGTGCGGTTGCGGTCGGTGTTGTCAAGGAAGATACCCGGTATCTTGCCGAGACCAAGCTTGATCTCTGTTTTTTCCTGGGGGGTCATCTTCTTGTCCTTCACCTTGCTTGCTATGTTGTCAAGGATTTCGGAGAGATAACTTCCCAGGAAGACGGAGATGATTGAGGGAGGCGCTTCATGTCCGCCAAGCCTGTATGAGTTGTTCTCATTGGTGACACTGGCTCTCAGCAGCTCCTGGTTGTCATTCACTGCCTTTACCACATTTACCAGGAAGGTGAGGAACTGCATGTTGGTCTTTGGGTTCTTGCCCGGTGAAAGCAGGTTAACTCCTGTGTCGGTTGCCATTGACCAGTTGCTGTGCTTGCCTGATCCGTTGACCTCAGCGAACGGCTTCTCATGGAAGAGCACCCTGAACTTATGCCTCCTTGCCACCCTGCGCATCACATCCATGATGAGCTGGTTATGATCAACGGCAAGGTTGGCCTCCTCATATACCGGGGCACACTCGAACTGGTTGGGAGCAACCTCATTGTGGCGTGTTTTTACCGGTATGCCAAGCTTGTATGCTTCATATTCGAACTCCTTCATGAACGCCTTCACCCTTTCAGGAATAGACCCGAAGTAGTGGTCGGAGAGCTGCTGGTCTTTCGACGAGGGATGCCCCATAAGCGTCCGGTCAGCCAGCATGAGATCAGGACGAGCATAGTATAGAGCTTCATCGATAAGGAAATATTCCTGCTCCCATCCAAGTGTTGCTATGACCTTTTTGACCTCCTTGTCAAAGAGATGACAGACCTCAGTGGCAGCATGGTCAAGTGCAGCCAGGGACCGGAGTAGCGGCGTCTTGTAGTCGAGAGCCTCACCGGTGTAGGAGACAAATACTGTAGGTATACAGAGGGTATTGCCAACGATGAATGCCGGTGACGATACGTCCCACGCGGTATATCCTCTTGCTTCGAATGTATTCCTGATCCCTCCGCTGGGGAAGCTTGAGGCATCGGGCTCCTGCTGCACCAGCACCTCGCCTGAGAATGTCTCTATGATTGCTCCGCGTTCTCCCCTGCCGACAAATGAATCATGCTTCTCGGCGGTAGCGTCAGTAAGGGGATGGAACCAGTGAGTGAAATGAGTTACACCACGCTCCATGGCCCAGGCCTGCATGCCGGTTGCCACCTGGTCGGCTATCTGCCTGTTGATGGGAGTGCCTTCATCAATCGCCGTTACCACCGCCCTGAAAGCCTCCCGGCTCAGGTAGCGCTCCATCTTTACCTTGTCAAAAACATTCTCTGAAAAATAGGAGGATACTGGCTCTCCGGGAACAGATACCTCAACCGTGTCTCTTGAGAAGAGTTCCTTCAATGCACTGAAACGTAATTCTGCCATGATCTGATTTTTTTGTAAAAATAGATCATTTTAGAATATACCCCCAATTTTTTGAGGTATTTTTTGATAATAATATGTTTTTTATATGTCACCCCCCATTTTTTGAGGGGGTACATTCAAAATTTATTCATTTTTAAGGTCAGTACGACATTCGGCACGATTGAAGATGCCGTACAACGATTTCTCAAAATCGACTGCGACAACCTTGTATTCAGGAGTAAGGGTGAACTCATCACCCACGCCGCTGGTGAGGTAGTTAATTGCCGCCTCGGGGAAGTGGAATGTGGTATAGATCACCCCCGGTTTGACGACATCAGTCACCTTCACTTTCATGGTGGTGACACCGCGCGCCGAGAATATCCTTGCAAAATCGCCGCTCACCAGCCCCTTTAGCTCTGCATCATGCGGATGCACGAACAATATGTCTTCCGTGACAAGCTCTCTGTTCGGGGTACGCCGGGTCATCGTACCGCTGTTGTAATGCTCCAGGATCCTGCCCGTCGTAAGTATATACGGGTAACGTCCGGCATTCTCATTCAGCTCAGGCGACAGGTCAAAGTCCCATGAATGGAACTTCCCCCTTCCCCGCTTGAATGTTTCCGTGTGAAGAATCTTCGTGTCAGTGCCGTCTTCCCTGACAGGCCATTGTTTGCCGTTATCGCCCAGCTCATCCCATTTCACACCCCTGAAGAAGGGCACAATGCCTGCTATTTCCTTAAGTATTACGTCTGCCGAATATCCCTCCTGGCGATAGCCCATACGGTTCATCATGTCAACCACTATCTGCCCGTCGGGCTTGGTTCCCCCGAGTGGCTCCACCACCCTCTGAACTTTCTGTATCCTGCGCTCACCGTTGGTGAAGGTACCCTCCTTCTCCAGGAACGACGATGCAGGGAAGATCACGTCTGCTATCCGGGCCGTCTCGGTCATGAAAAGTTCCTGAACCACAAGGAAATCAAGCTCCATGAGCGAGCTCTTCACATGGCAGGTGTTGGGGTCTGTCTGCACTATATCCTCACCCATGATCCACAGAGCCTTCAGGTCTCCCCTGCCGGCTGCAGCGAACATCTCCGGGATCCTGTACCCCGGCACGGATGGATGCTCTGCACCGTAATATGCATTATAGGTTGCTATGTTTGCCGGATCAGTGACATCAAGGTAACCTGCTCCCTGGTGCGGCTGGACGCCCATGTCTGCTGCTCCCTGCACATTGTTCTGTCCGCGCAGCGGGTTAACACCGGCTCCCTCCCTGCCAATATTGCCGGTCATCATGGCAATATTCGAAATGAGTGTTATCGCCTTGGTGGCCTGCCAGTGTTCCGTCACACCCAGACCGTGGAACTCCATTGCCGCATGTGCCGTGCCGTACTCTATGGCAGCAGCTCTCACCAGCTCGCGGTCAACCCCGCATACCCTTTCCAGATCATCCAGATCCAGTGCCTGCAGGTATCGCCTGAACTCCTCCCACCCCTCGGTACGCGACCTGATGAACTCCTCGTCAAGGAGACCTTCGGTGAAGAGATAGTAAGCAAACATGTTAAGTACGGCAACGTTGGTGCCCGGGTTGATCTGCAGATGGTACCTGGCCAGCCTGGCGAGTTCGATCTTCAGGGGGTCAATAACAATCAGGGGTATCCCTGACTCAACCAGCGCCCTGATGCGCGCACCTGTAACAGGGTGTGCAGCCGACGGGTTGGCACCGATGATCAGGATGCATCCGGTCTTATATAACTCGTCGATTGAATTGGTTGCCGCGCCGGTGCCGTAGGCCCACTGCATGCCCATCGCCGTGGGCGCATGGCATACCCGCGCACAGCCGTCGATGTTGTTTGTCCCTATCACGATCCTGAAAAACTTCTGCATCAGGTAGTTCTCTTCATTGGTGCATCGTGCAGAGGAGATCCCCGCCAGGGAATCCGGTCCGTGCTTCTCCATTATCTCTCTGAACCTCTGTGCCGTATAGTCATATGCCTCATCCCACGTCACCTCAGTCAGCAGGCCGTTTTTCCTGACCAGCGGTGAACGCAGTCTTTCAGGATGGTTATAGAACTCAAAGGCGAACCTCCCCTTGATGCAGGTATGACCCCTGTTTGTTGCGCCGTCAAGCGGAGCCTGGATACCCCTCACCCGGCCGTCGATCACCTTGACTTCCAGGTTGCATCCAACGCCGCAGTAGGTACATGTGGTCCGGACAATACTGTCTGCCGCGAGTGTCTTGGTTGAGTACCTGTCTGACAGAGCATTGGTGGGGCAGGTCTGAACGCATGCGCCGCAGGATACGCACGGCGATTCCCGAAAAGAGCGGTCAAAGCCTTTAATTATACGGCTCTCATGGCCCCTGCCATTGATTCCCAGCACGTGCTCCGCCTGCAACTCATCGCAAGCCCTGACGCACCGGTAGCATTTAATGCACTCCGTGAGGTCAGACCATATATATGGATGGCTCCTGTCCTTCTCATATTGCGTAACCGAGCGGGGGTATCTTACCTCCGGAGTGCCGGCGGCGGCCACCGCGTCCTGAAACTCCGTCGGTAGCATGCCGGGTTCCGGCCTGAGTTTGTCAGGCGGATATTCCGAGAGGACGAGCTCGAGGATATTTCGTCTCAGCCTCCTGATTTTTTCCGTGGAAGGGTATATATAGTATCCCGGTGCCACCGGCGTATGGCATGATGCCATAACCCTGCCGGGGCCATCCTCCTTCAGTGCCACCTCTACCGAGCAGATCCTGCATGACCCGTAGTTTTCAAGGTTATCAGCCTGGCAAAGCGTGGGTATGACCTCCCGGCCCCTGATCCTACGTACAAACTCAAGGATTGTCTCACCCGCAACGACCGGGTATGGCTTGTTGTCAATATATGCTGTGTTTTCCATCACTTTGCCTCCTTTGATGTGAAGTAACCTTCAAGTTCATCGCTGAACCAGTGCAGCGCATTCTTTACCGGCAGAGGCAATCCTCCACCCAGGGCGCACAGTGATCCAAGCTGCATCGTCTCCAGGAGATCATCAAAGAGCTGCCTGTCGATCTTTTCACCCTTCTCCGCCGCTCCGCTCAGAAGTTCATGGCCTCGTACCGACCCGATACGGCATGGGAAGCATTTTCCGCATGATTCCCTTTTGGTAAACTCAAAGAGATGCTCAAGGAGTTTTACCACAGGAAAGTCGTCCGGCACTGATACAATTCCGGCATGGCCCAGCAGGAACCCCTCACTGCTGAACGACTCAAAATCGAGTGTCAGGTCACCGACCTTTGTTGCCGGCACCAGTCCTCCCAGCGGCCCCCCTATCTGGAACGCCTTGACGGGGTAGCGTGTTCCTCCTCCCATCTCGTCTATCACCGTCCTGAGCGGGGTGCCCATCCTCACCTCGAGCAGTCCCGGCCTGTTAAAGGCGCCGTCGAGTGACACCAGCTTGGTGCCGGGCGATTTCTCCGTACCGAGGGCGGCATAGACTGTGCCGCCTTCCTTTAGTATATAATGTATGTTTGCGAATGTCTCCACGTTGCTCAGCACCGTGGGCATTCCGAAGAGGCCATATACGGCAGGAAAGGGCGGACGGGTACGCACCTCGGGCCTCAGTCCCTCAAGGGAGTTGAGCAGTGAGGTCTCCTCTCCGCAGATATATGCTCCCGATCCTTCGACCACATGAAAGCGAAAGCTGAAGGATGCTGAGCCGGATGAGCCCTCAGTGATGCCGGCTTCCTCAATCTGCCTTACTGCCTCCCTCGTTTTTCTCACGGCAAGGGGATATTCACCCCTGATATATACTACACCGGTGTCGGCCCCGGTGATTAAGCCAGTCATAAGCATCCCGAAGAGGACGGAGTGAGGGCGCTCTTCAAGGAGCCACTTGTCAGAGAAGGCTCCGGGATCACCCTCGTCGGCATTGCATACGATGTACTTACGGTCAGCCCTGGCGTCACGTGACGTCCTGACCTTCAGATGGTACGGGAACCCGGCACCGCCGCGCCCCCTCAGGCCCGACAGCTCGAGCTCCTTCAGGGCGGATCCGGCATCAGAACGCAATCTTTCGGCCAGAGAATAGTATTCCTTCAGATCGCCAGTGGGCACCAGCAACGCCGGCTTGTCAGCATTGGAGCAGATCCGCAGGGCCGGGGAAGTGCCGTCACCGCCGGAGACGCGTATCTCACCGTTGACCATGAAGGCATCGTTGGAATGGCAGTGGCCAAGGCAGGTCACAACCCCTATCTCATGATCGGCGTAATGATCCTTCAGGCTGTGTCTGAGAACCTCCTGCCTTCCGGATGTGAGACAGGCCGTTCCGTCACATACGAAGACCTTTCTACCAAGGTGATCCTTCCTCAGAAAATCATAAAAAGAACTGGTTCCCAAAACTGCTGCATGACCTGTCATAAAGTCTCCTGCCACAGAAATAAGCCTCTCGTCCGTTGAAGCTTCTCGGGTGCCCGCAGCCCTGACAACCTCGTCATACAGACCGTCCGCCACACCCTTCCTGGCAGACAGTCCTCTCAGGTTTCTTGACATACTTTTATATTTTTACAGTCACAATATATTATCTGACTGCAAGATATATAGTAAACATGAGAAATATCATATTCCCCGGACAGTTTATTAAATGAGAACAGACCCCATCCTTTTGTTTAACTGAATTTTGTTATATTTGTCGCCTGTATTTTTCAAGAGGTAAATTCAATTATTTAACTAGTTTTCAGATGGCAATACTTCAGACTTTAAGAGAGAAGGCGGGACCACTTGTAGCGGGTGTGATCGGAGTTTCACTGCTTCTCTTTGTTGTAAGCGACTTTTTCGGTAACAATAATTCACAGCGCCGTAAGGCAGATAAATATTATGAGCTTGCCCTGATTGACGGCGAGAGCGTTTCATACCAGGATTTTGAATCCAGGGTGCAGGATCTGGTGGAGATTTATAAAATGTCCGGCACCAATGAGGTTAATGAAGAGATGATGCTGAGCCTCAGGGAGCAGGTATGGCAGCAGATGCTTTCCGAAAAGCTGATGGACAAGACCTACAAAAAAACCGGGTTGGGAGTCAGTCCTGATGAGGTGGAGATGCTCGTTTTCGGTGATAACCCTCATCCGATTGTGAGACAGCTGTTCACGGACCCCTCTACCGGTGGGTTCAATAAATCGTTCCTTGTCAATTTCCTGAAGGCCACTGAGACTGATGAAGCCACAAAAAATTACTGGCTCTTCTTTGAGGACCAGATCATCAACGACAGGCTTAACACCAAGCTTGTGAATCTCATGTCAAAGGGGTTATACGTGACCGGCAAGCAGTCGGAATATGAAGCCAGCCTTGCAACCAACACTGTCAGTTTCAGCTTCATCGCACGCAACTACGCCGCAGTGCCCGACAGCACAATTACGGTGACCCAGACTGAGATAAAGGACTATTATGACAACCATAAGGAAAACTTCAAGCGTTCAGCCCAGAGAGACATGGAATACATGGTATTTGACATCGCTCCCTCGGAATCGGACATGAAAGAGGCTGAGACCTGGGCAACAAATGAGAAGGAGAACTTTGCTGCCGCAACAGACATTGTACAGTACATCAACCTGACGGCCGACACGAGGCATACAGGCTTTTACAGTACACTCTCAGCCCTTCCCGAGAACCTTCGCGGACTGGCTGAGTCAGGTGACAGGTCAGTTGTGACAGGACCATATTTTGAAAACGGTCATTATAAGCTGGCACGTATAGTTGACATAGCCGAGCGTCCTGACTCAGTAAGGGCTGCTCACATACTCCTCTCTCCCAACGCTGGCAGAAGCATGGCCCAGGCCAGGAAGGAGGCAGACAGTCTTATCAGCCTCGTCAGATCAGGTATTGACTTCGAGGTATTGGCGATGGCCAACTCCGACGACCAGGGATCAGCTCAGGTTGGGGGCGACCTCGGATGGTTCAGCGAGGGGATGATGATCATTCCTTTCAATAACGCATGCTTCAGTGGTAAAAAGGGTGACCTGGTGACGGTTGAGACGACATTCGGGCTTCATGTAATAAATATACTTGATCAGAGCCCCAGGGTAAAGAAATATGATATCGGCATTGTTGACCGGCTGGTGATTCCGAGCAATGCAACCACCCAGCGCATCTATGCCGAGGCATCACAGTTTGCCGGCACCAATGACACCTATGAGAAGTTCAACAAGACAGTGGCGGAAGGCAGCCTGAACAAGAAACTGGCAATGAATGTCACTCCTGATCAGAAAGAGCTTCCGGGGCTTGAGCAGGGAAGAGGCCTGGTGATGGCACTCTTCCAGAACAGCAAGCAGGGAGCCATTATTCTTGACAACAGCAGCCAGGCAGTATTTGAGCTTCCGAACATGTATGTGGTGGCCTACTGCACCAGGGTGCAGGAAGAGGGACCGGCTCCTGTGGAGGATGTCAGTTCCGACATAAAGTTCATCCTGGCCAAAAAGAAGAAGGCGGAGATCATCTCTGCCGAGATGAAGAAGCTGGCCGCCGAAGGAAAAACCCTGTATGATATCGCTTCTAATTACAATACAACAGTACAGGATGCAAGCGGCATCAACTTCAGGTCGTATTCAATACCGGGAGCAGGAATAGAGCCCGGCCTCATCTCTGCTGCATCGACATCAGGAACAGGCGTTCTATCAAAACCCGTGGAAGGTAACAATGGCGTCTATCTGTTCGTGGTAAATACTGCCAGCCCGTCAGTGGCTGAAGATCTGGCCATGGTGCGTGAGAGGCTGAATTCCAACTATCAGATACGGGCCTCCTATGAGGCATACCAGGCCATCCGCGACAAAAAAGAGGTTGAGGATATGAGGTATAAGTTCTACTAGGAATCGAAACAGACAAAATAAAAAGGCCTTCCCTCAGGAGGGTCTTTTTTTTTGCAGAAGATCAATACCTCAACTCTCCTTACCCCTGAATCTCCTGTTTACCTCCTCCTCGCTCTGATCCCTGGACAGGGCTTTGACAAATTCAGCCGGGAAATTGTAAATGTCAAGCATTATCAGCCCGTCAAGACAATTATTGAAATCCGGATCCACATTGAATCCTATTATCCTGCCATTCATCTCAAGATACTTTTTGAGCAGCACCGGGATCCTGTAACCGCTGTCGATATCACTGACCACCTTCTCAACCCTGCTGATGTCCTTCTCGGCGGTGTCGATGATGATCTCACTGTCAACCCGTCTGTCAACCTGGAGGTTGAACTTCTTCCTTGGCCTTATATAACGGGCCATCACGGGATCATAGTGGTTATTCCGCACGAATTCAACGATCAGCGACCTGGAGAACGACGAGAAATCGTTGCTGATGCTCACAGGGCCGATCAGATACCTGTATTCCGCATGCCTGAGCAACACTGTAAGCAGCCCCTTCCAGAGAAGGAACAGTGACATCGTTTTTCGCTGGTATTCCTGGGCAATGAAAGATCTTCCCAGTTCGAGTGACTCCTCCAGGATAGGCTCAAACGACTTCCTTATACGGAACAGGGAATTGATATAGAACCCTTTTATCCCGTATTGTCTCAGTATCTCCTTCCCCTTCCCTATCCTGTAGGCCCCGACGAGTGAACCGGCCTCGTCATCCCAGACGATAAGATGATCATAATAGAAGTCGTACTCGTCGATGTCAGTAGCCCTGTTTGTTCCCTCGCCCACCGCCCTGAAGGTCACCTCGCGGAGCCTCCCTATCTCACCGATGATATTGGGAATAACCCGCGTCGGGGCAAATATTACCACATAGTTTTTGCTTGTAAAGAGCTCATACGACTGTCTAATGGAGTTTACCTCTTCCCTGAGCACCGCCGGGTCACCGGGGAGTGCCACCGGCTCCTGCCTGCTGCTTCTCCTCCGTCTGAGGTTTATGAAGAAGGGTTTTGCCTCAATGGCTGATCCCAGAGAGTAGGTTCTTGCCCTCAGATAGCGTCCGAAGCGTGCCGGATCACTGAACTCTGCCTGCTCCTTCACGCTGATGGGTTTGCCAATGCGTATCTTAAGCAGCTTATGACGCTTGTTTATGAGTTCCGATCCAAGCCTGGCCGTGCGCAATAACGGATGGATGCGGCCCAGGATATGAAACCACCGCGAGTTGGTTCCGTGAAAATATATCGGGATCACCGGTACCTCAGCCATCCTGATGGCCCTCAGTATATGCTCCTGCCACTCCCTGTCGATGATCAGGTTGGTGTCGGACTGGTAGGTTGACACCTCTCCTGCAGGGAAGAGAGCAACGACGTGCCCTTCACTAACGTATCTCTGTGCCTCCCTGATACTGGTGTGCAACACCCTCTTCTCCCTCCTGCGCTCCGGCATGTCTGCCGGCAGGATGAGCTCCTTCAGCGGATCAACCTGCTGAAGCAGAAAATTTGCCATCACCCTGACGTCGGAGCGAACAGCCATCAGTATTTTCAGCAGGATCAGTCCGTCAATCCCCCCGAAGGGATGGTTTGACACCGTGATAAAAGGAGCTGTGGGGGGTAAATTTGCAAGGTCATTGTCAGGCACCTCATACTTAATGTCAAGATGCTCGAGGATGGAGTTGATGAAGGCCATGGGGTCCTCATCATAGGTGCTGGAGTATATCCTGTTCAGCTTGTTGTACCTGAAAATCTGCATCAGGGCTTCGGCAATGACCACACCGCCCGGAATGTCCAGGTTCGTTGCCCTGGCCAATACTCTCGATGTAAGAAGCTTCATAGTCCCTTCTCTATGATCTGAGGCACTGCCGCCTCCCAGCCCAGGGGCATGATATGAACGCCGCTCACCCCTGGTTTGTCTCTGAGACGGCGAATATTCTCAGCCGTTATGGCGATGCTCTCCTCCGCGAACCTGTCTCCGGCACCGGCGAGTCTCTTCATTACGGCATCCGGGATGGTCACTCCCGGTATGTTGTTGTTGAGATACAGTGCCAGGTTCATTGTCCTGAGCGGGCTTATGCCCACAAGTATGAATACCTTGTCAAGCAGCCCCTCCTTATACAGAAGTTCCAGCCACGGGTCAAGACTGTCAGGGTCAAAGACCAGGTTTGTCTGCAGGAACTGTGCCCCTGCGTTGATCTTCTTCCTGTTGCGGATGACCTGCATCGCAGGATCCTGGGCAAAAGGGGATGCGGCCGCACCCAGGAAGAGCCTGGGTCTGTTCTTTATCTCCCGTCCGTCGAGATAGATGCCCTCATCCCTCATCCGTCTCAGGATCCAGAGCATCTGCACCGAATCGATGTCAATGATGTTCAGGTTCCCTCTTGGTTGCGGACCCACGCGAGGGCTGTCGCCCGAGAGGCAGAGGATGTTATGCACCCCGAGGGCATTGGCCCCGATGGCCTGTGACTGCAGGCTGTTGCGGTTATTGTCGCGCGCAGAGATCTGCATCACCGGCTCTGCACCCAGTGATGCGGCCACGGCTGAGCAGGCTGCGCTTGACATCCTTGGTATCGCTGACGAGCCGTCGGTGAAGTTTATTGCGGTAACGTAAGGTTTAACCAAACTGATCTTCTCTTCAAGCCTGGCCGTGGCCGCGGTCAGCGGCGGCTGTACCTCGGCGGTGATAACAAACCTGCCGCTGCGGAGCTCACTCTCAAGCCGCGACTGCGGCTCCGTGACAGCAGGAGGATGATACTCCGAATCACCCTTCCACCAGTCGGGCTGCCGTATCGGTCTGAAAACCTTCTCTTCGAGAATAGCGCCCGCACTCCTGCCTTCTCTTTTTGAGGGGAGGATGATATTGCGCAGCCCGGTCTCCCTCACCTTCCTCACCACCTCACCCCAGGTCTCCGTCCCCGCCCTGTCCCAGTCGACCGGAGGA
>Ga0209450_10001637_pt1 | contig 11192 bp, 8 predicted proteins | sample FrelakmetLWP11LW_FD_187149 | JGI IMG/M metagenome (GOLD analysis project Ga0209450, IMG submission 187149) | Freshwater lake sediment microbial communities from the University of Notre Dame, USA, for methane emissions studies - LWP11 LW (SPAdes)... | ecosystem: Environmental > Aquatic >... | reverse complement strand
ATCATCATCAGCCAGACCACGGTGGCGGCGGCGGCACGACGGCGCTCGTCGACGCGGGTGGCGAGCAGGACCAGCAGGTTGGTGCCCGCGGCGCCGACGCCGAAGCCGACCAGCAGGAACGCCAGCACGCTGGTCGCAAGCCCGAGTCCCGTGGCGACCTCGAAGGCGACGATGCCGGCCGCGGCCAGCACCGCGCCGGCACCGAGGGTGGCCATGCCGCCCATGATCCAGGGCGTGCGTCGGCCGCCGACATCGGAGCCGTGGCCGAAGCGCGGGCGCGACAGCTGGACCGCGTAGTGCAGGGCGACCAGCGCGCCCGGCAGCATCGCCGGCAGCGCGAGTTCCACCACCATCACCCGGTTCATCGTCGAGGTGGTCAGCACCACGATCGCGCCCAGCGCGGCCTGCACCAGGCCGAGGCGCACGATGCCGGACCAGCCGAGCGACGGCGTGCTCAAGCGGTGCACCCTGCGTTGCTGCGGCGCGTCCACGATCCGCCGGCGTGGCGGCCGGCGATGCGCCGGCGCTCGATCACCGGATCGGTCGATGCGGTCCGCCCGCGCCCCAGGCCGGATTGGCGCAGGGGGGTGTGGATCCGGGGGTCCGCGACTGCGGAAAGGGCTGGACGGGCCATGGGACCGCCTCGCGAGGGCCGGTCGCCAGAGTTCCACAGGCCGACGCGCTTGTCCAGTCCGGTTGACACCTGATTGTCAACCGCGCCGGTCGCCGTAATGTGAAGGCGTCAGCCCGGCGGGTGGCCGGCGTCCGGCGGTCCGGCGCGCTCGTCGATCGGCGCGGGACGGCGTTTGGCGGGGCGGCAGGTGATCCACGCCTCGACGGCCAGTACCAGCAGGGCCCCGAGGATCACCCAGTCGAGCACCGGCACCCCGAGGAAGGTCATCACGGCGCGGGGCCGCTGTCCTCGGTTTCGGCGCCCGCGTCGATCAGGCCGTAGCGGCGCAGCTTGACGTACAGGCTCTGGCGGCTGAGACCCAGCACCTCCGCGGCCGAGGCGCGGTTGTTCTGCGTCAGTTGCAGCGCGGCCTCGATGCACAGCTTCTCGACCAGGTCGGTGGCGTCGCGGACCAGGTCCTTGAGCGGCACGCGGCCGACCAGTTCGGTGAGCTGCCCGACCGAGATCGGCAGTTCGGCGCCCTGCGCGGGCTCGGTCACCACCCGGCGGCCGACGTTGCGGATGTTGAAGCCCATGCACGGCGGATCGGCGACCGGGATCGACACGCCGGAGATCTCGACCTCGGCGGTGGCGCCGTGCTCGCTGGTCAGGGTGGTGCCGAACAGGCGGATGCTGCCGTGCTGGCGCAGGTTCGCCATCAGCACGCTGAAGTCGACCCGCGAGCGGCCGATCCAGTGGTCCAGCGACTCGCCGCGCACCTGGGTCTCGGTGGGGGCCTGCACGAGGTCGAGGAAGGCGCGGTTGGCGCCGATCACGCGGCCATCGAGGTCGGTGACCACGAAGGCGTCGATCGCGTGCTCGAGCGCGCGCAGCACCGCCTTCGAGCCCGGCGCCACGGCCACGTCGCTGCGCGGGGCGGAGATCCGCAGCAGGTACAGCGCGTCGTTGCCCTGCCGGAAATAGAACGAGGAGACCATCAGTTCGCGGCGCTCGGGGCCGAGCCGCATCGCGACCTCGTCGGCGCGGCCGGAGGCGCGCACGCCGGCGACCAGGCTCTGCACCGACTGCGCGCCGGCCGCGCCCAGCGCTTCGGCGAGCGTGCGCCCGACCAGGCGCTTGCTGTTCTCGCCGAGCAGCTCGCCGGCGGCCGGGTTGGCCTCGACCACCCGCTCGCTGGCGGCATCGACGATCAGGATCGCCTCCGACGACATCTGGAACAGCATCCGGTAGCGCGTCTCGACGTTGCGCAGGCGCCAGTAGTCGCGCTCGAGCGACTGCTGGGCGTCGACCAGGCGCTGCTGCAGCGCCGCCATGTCGCGCAGGTCGCGGCCGAAGGCGACCACGCGGCCGTCGGGTCCCACGCGCGCGGCCGAGAACAGCACGGGCACGTCGCCACCGCGGGCCGAGGCCTGGTTGACGTGGCGCCACTTGTGCGGCGCCGGATCGCCCGCGTCGTGCAGCAGGGCCTCGACCTTGGCGCGGCTGTCGGGCGTGACGGTTTCCACCCAGGGCTGGCCGACCAGCCGACGGTAGCCCTCCTTGGCCATCTCGTCCGAGCCGGTGTACACCTCGAGCACCACGCCGTCGCGGTCCAGCACGAGGGTCAGGTCGGCCGCCGACGACAGCAGCGCGGCGGTCGACGCCGCATCGAGCCCGCCAAGCAGACCGCCGGGGGTCTCGACGAGTTTCACGCGCTGGGTTCTCGGTTGGGCATCGGTCTGGGCGACCTCGGACAGCGGTTTCTGCACGGCGACTCCGACGGACGGCGCTCGATCAGCGGGGAGGCCTCGCCCGGCGGCGCACCGTCGGCGCCAGCAGGGATTCGGCCTCGCCAAGCATATCGCGCGGATCGCCGGCGACCGCGTCGGCCCCCAGCCATGCCCCGTCGTCACGCAACGTCTCCACCGCCGGCCCACCGATCACCACCCGCACCCGCGCATTGCGCGAGGCGCGGCGGATCGCGGCGACATCGGCGCCGAGCGCCTGCAGGCGTTCGCCACAGGTCGCGGCGACCTCGACCACGTCGAACCATTGCTCGCGCAGCAGCGCGCCCAGGCGTTCGCGCGACGTCGGCGGCGCGCGCCATACGTCCCAGCCGGCCTGGTGGAAGAACTCCGCCGCCACGCAGCGGTAGAACTCGGTGACCATGTACAGCCCGAGCATGCTCTGCTCGGCGGGCGCGGACACCAGCAGCACGCGCCGCCCGCACGATACGGCGCGGCCGCCGCCGGCGAGGTCCGCGCCGAGTTCGTGCAGCGACTGCTGAAGGTGGAGCATGCCCACCGCCAGTTCCTCGTAGCGGCACAGGTCGGCCGCCCAGCAGCGCGCGAGATGGCGGGCCGCCGGCACCAGCAGGTCGAGCATCAGCGTCCCGGCATCGACGCCGGCCGCGCGCAGCCGCGCGATCTCGGCCGAGGGGGCCTCGGGTCCGCCGCTGCAGGCCAGTCGCGCGAAGTTCGCCACCACGTCGGGCGCGGCACCCGCGCCCGCGGCGGCGTCGGCCCGTGGGGCCTCGGGCAGCCGCGGAATCGTCGACTGCGGCGGTCGGGCAGGGGCGTCCAGCGGCGCGCCGGACGGCTCGCGCATCCGCGCGCCCGCGCCCGCCTTGCGACCCGCACCCCGCCAGCCGCGGCGTGTACTGACACGGTCCGGTGTCAAGCCATCCATCGGGTTACCTCCGTACCGTTCGACCTGTCGCGCTGACGGCGCTTGGCGATGGCAGCGGCGCTGCCGGCCTGGCGTCTCCGGTGGAACCGGGGCGGTCGCAGGATCGAGCGAACCGTACCGTGCTGCGGCAAACCCTTGCGTGGCCGGCCCGGTGGGCGGGAAGGCTCGGGCCGATCCTCCCACCGCGTGGAGCCCGCGTCAAATTCACCTACAAACTCTTCACAAACCCGATCAACTGTCAAGCCAAATGTACGTCCGTTTTGGTTGACAGTCCATGGGGGCAGGTCTAGATTCAGGTCGAACCCCCTCCGGGGGACTGGAGCAACGCGCCATGCGCGAGCAGGCAAGCCCGGATCGTCCGCGGACGCCCCTCTACACGCCCGAACAGCGACGGCGGCGGGATGCGAGTGCGTGGACGCTGGTGCAGGGCGTGCTGGCGCCGCTGCAGTTCCTGGTCTTCATCGTCAGCCTGGGGCTGGTGCTGCGCTTCCTCGCCACCGGCGAGGGCGCGGCGGCGGCGACCGCGTCGATCGTGGTCAAGACGCTGGTCCTCTACACGATCATGGTCACCGGTGCGATCTGGGAAAAGGTCGTGTTCGACCGCTGGCTGTTCGCGCCGGCGTTCTGGTGGGAAGACCTGTTCAGCATGCTGGTGCTGGCGCTGCACACGGCCTACCTCGTGGCGCTCGCCACCGGCTGGCTCGACGTGCGCGCGCAGATGCTGCTGGCGCTCGCCGCCTACGCGGCCTACGTGGTCAACGCCGCGCAATTCCTGCTGAAACTGCGCGCCGCAAGGCTCGACGAGCGCGCCGCCGGCGGCGCGTCGCTGCCCGGCGGCATGGCGGTGGCGGAATGAACGCCCGTCCCGCCATCGAATCGCGCACCGACGCCGGCGGCTGCACCGAGGTGCCGGTGCTGCGCGAGCGCGGCCAGCGCGAGGTGTTCTGCGGGCTGACCAGCATCATCTGGATGCACCGCAAGATCCAGGACGCGTTCTTCCTGATCGTGGGCTCGCGCACCTGCGCGCACCTGATGCAGTCGGCCGCCGGCGTGATGATCTTCGCCGAGCCGCGCTTCGGCACCGCGGTGATCGAGGAGCGCGACCTCGCGGGCCTCGCCGATGCCAACGACGAGCTCGACCGCGTGGTCGACGAACTGCTCGCGCGCCGGCCCGACATCAAGCTGCTGTTCCTGGTCGGCTCCTGCCCGTCCGAGGTGATCAAGCTCGACCTGTCGCGCGCCGCGCAGCGCCTGTCGCGCAAGCATTACCCCGGCGTGCGCGTGCTGTCGTATTCGGGCAGCGGCATCGAGACCACCTTCACCCAGGGCGAGGACGCCTGCCTCGCGGCGATGGTGCCCACGCTGCCGCAGGCCGCCGCCGATGCGCCGCCGTCGCTGCTGGTCGTCGGCTCGCTGGCCGACGTGGTCGAAGACCAGTTCCGCCGCGTGTTCGACGCGCTCGGCGTGGGCCCGGTGCACTTCTTCCCGCCGCGTCGCGCGCAGGCCCTGCCGCCGGTCGGCCCGAACACGCGGATGCTGCTCGCCCAGCCCTGGCTCGCCGACACCGCGCGCCTGCTGGAGGACCGCGGGGCACGGCGCCTGGTCGCGCCGATGCCGATCGGCGTCGAGGGCACCACGGCCTGGCTGCACGCGGCCGCCGATGCCTTCGGCGTGCCGGCCGCGCGCCTCGATGCCGTGACCGCCGCCGCGCGCGACCGCGCGATGCAGGCGCTGGCGCGGCATCGCGAACGGCTGGCCGGCAAGTCGATCTTCTTCTTCCCCGACTCGCAGCTCGAGATCCCGTTGGCGCGCTTCCTCGCGCGCGAGCTCGGCATGCGGCTCGGCGAAGTCGGCACCCCGTTCCTGCACCGCGCCCACCTCGCCGCCGAACTGGACCTGCTGCCGCGCGACGTGCGCCTGAGCGAGGGCCAGCACGTCGACCGCCAGCTCGACCGCTGCCGCGCCGAGCGCCCGGACCTGGTGGTCTGCGGACTCGGGCTGGCCAATCCGCTGGAGGCCGAGGGCCTGGCCACCAAGTGGTCGATCGAACTCGTGTTCACGCCGATCCAGGGCTACGAGCAGGCGGCGGACCTCGCCGAACTGTTCGTCCGCCCGCTGGCGCGGCGCCAGAAGCTGGTGGCCTGACATGCAGCTCACGCTCTGGACCTACGAAGGCCCGCCGCACGTCGGTGCGATGCGCGTGGCGACCGGCATGCGCGGCGTGCACTACGTGCTGCACGCGCCGCAGGGCGATACTTACGCCGACCTGCTGTTCACCATGATCGAGCGTCGCGACCAGCGGCCGCCGGTCACCTACACGACCTTCCAGGCGCGCGACCTCGGTGGCGACACCGCCGACCTGTTCAAGGCCGCGGCCGCCGAGGCCTATGAACGGCATCGCCCCGAGGCGCTGCTGGTCGGCGCCTCCTGCACCGCCGAACTGATCCAGGACGATCCGGGCGGGCTCGCGCGGTCGCTCGGGCTGCCGGTGCCGGTGGTCGCCCTCGAGCTGCCCTCCTACCAGCGCAAGGAAAACTGGGGCGCGGCCGAAACCTTCTTCCAACTGGTGCGCGCCTGCGCCGGCCCGCATGCGCCGCCGCCGGGCACGCCGCGCCGCGAGCGCGCCGCGGGACAGCGCCCGCGCTGCAACCTGCTCGGGCCCACCGCGCTGGGCTTCCGCCATCGCGACGACATCCGCGAGGTGACCGGGCTGCTCGCGCGGCTCGGCATCGACGTGCACGTGGTCGCGCCGATGGGCGCCCGGCCGTCCGACCTCGCCACCCTCGGCGAGGCGGACTTCAACGTCGTGCTGTACCCGGAGATCGCGCACTCGGCCGCCTCGTGGCTGACCCGCACCTTCGGCCAGCCATCGACGAAGACCGTTCCGATCGGGGTTTCCGCGACCCGCGAGTTCATCCACGAAGTCGCCGCGCTGGCCGGCGTCGATCCGGCCGCCGTGCTGGCCGACGAGGGCGCGCGGTCGGTCTGGTACTCGCGCTCGGTCGACTCGACCTACCTCACCGACAAGCGCGTGTTCGTGTTCGGCGACGCCACGCATGCGATCGCCGCGGCGCGTTTCGCGGCCGAGGAACTGGGCTTCAAGGTGGTCGGCATCGGCACCTACAGTCGGGAATTCGCGCGCGACGTGCGCGAGGCCGCGGCCCGCCACGGCGTCGAGGCCCTGATCACCGACGACTACCTCGCGGTCGAGGCAAAGGTCGCCGAACTGCAGCCGGAACTGGTGCTCGGCACGCAGATGGAACGCCACGTCGCCAAGCGTCTCGGCATCCCTTGCGCGGTGATCTCCGCCCCGGTGCACGTGCAGGACTACCCGGCGCGCTACGCGCCGCAGATGGGTTTCGAAGGCGCGAACGTGCTGTTCGACACCTTCGTGCACCCGCTAATGATGGGGCTGGAGGAGCACCTCATCGGTATGTTCCGCGAGGACTTCGAGTTCCACGGCGACGCCGCGCCCTCGCATCTCGGGCACGCGGCCGCCGCGCGCCCGGCCCCGGAACCGGCCGCGGTCGCGCCGACGCCCGTCGCGGCGGCGGCGGCCAACACCGCGGCCAGCGGTCCCACCCTGGTGTGGTCCGCGGACGCCGAGCAGGAACTGAAGAAGATCCCGTTTTTCGTGCGCGGCAAGGCAAGGCGCAACACCGAACGCTACGCGCTCGAGCGTGGCGTGACCACGATCACCCTGGAGGCGCTCTACGATGCGAAAGCCCACTTCGGTCGCTGACGCGGTGCCCGTCCGGGTCGTCATCGTCACGATGGACAACCATCTGGCGAGCGCCACCGCGCGCGCGGCCGTGCGCCTGAAGCGCGAGATCCCCGGCCTGCACCTGGTGATGCACACCGCCGCCGAGTGGGGCTGCGACGAGGCGGCGCTGGCGCGCTGCATCGACGACATCGGGCGCGCCGACATCGTGGTCAACACCATGCTGTTCATGCACGACCACATCCAGGCCGTGCTGCCGGCGCTGCAGGCGCGCCGCGCGCACTGCGACGCGATGGTCGGCTGCATGTCGGCCGGCGAAGTGGCGAAGCTGACCCGTCTCGGGCGCTTCGACATGTCGGCCAAGGAAAGCGCGGCGATGGCCTTCCTCAAGAAACTGCGCCCCAAGCCCAAGGAAGGCGAGTCGCAGTCGTCGTCCAGCGGCGCGCGCCAGATGCGCATGCTGCGCCGGCTGCCGAAGATCCTGCGCTTCATCCCCGGCACCGCGCAGGACGTGCGCGCCTACTTCCTGGTGCTGCAGTACTGGCTGTGCGGTTCCGAGGACAACGTCGCCAACATGGTGCGCATGCTGGTCGACCGCTACGCGGACGGCCCGCGCCGCGCGCTGCGCGGCACGCTCGCGCACGAAGCGCCGGCGGAATACCCCGAAGTCGGCGTCTACCATCCGCGGCTGCCCGGCCGCATCGGCGAGGATGCCTCGCGGCTGCCGCGCGGCGGCGCGCGCGGCACGGTCGGCGTGCTGCTGATGCGCAGCTATCCGCTGGCCAACAACACCGCCCACTACGACGGCGTGCTGCGGGCGCTGGAGGCGCGCGGGCTCGACGTGGTGCCGGCGTTCTCCAGCGGCCTCGACGCCCGTCCCGCGGTGGAGAAGTTCTTCCTCCGCGACGGTCGGCCGATGGTCGATGCGGTGGTCTCGCTGACCGGCTTCTCGCTGGTCGGCGGGCCGGCCTACAACGACGCGAAGTCGGCCGAGAACATGCTGGCCGAACTGGACGTGCCCTACATCGCCGCCCATCCGGTCGAGTTCCAGACCCTCGAGCAGTGGGCGACGTCCGAGCGCGGCCTGATGCCGGTCGAATCCACGATCATGGTCGCGATCCCCGAACTCGACGGCTCGACCGGGCCGATGGTGTTCGGTGGACGTTCCGAGGGCAACGGCAAGGCCTGTTCCGGCTGCAGCCGCGCCTGCACCTTCCCGCCGGCGACCGCGGGCCGCGACATGCAGTCCTGCGCCGAGCGCGCCGAGATGCTGGCCGCGCGGGTCGACCGCCTGGTCGCGCTGCGCCGCGCCGCGCGCGCGCAGCGCAAGGTGGCCGTGGTCCTGTTCAACTTCCCGCCCAACGCGGGCAACACCGGCACCGCCGCCCACCTCGGCGTGTTCGAATCCCTGCACCGGACGTTGGCCGCGATGCAGCGCGAGGGCTACACGGTCGACCTACCGCCCGACGTGGACGCGCTGCGCGAGGCGATCATCGCCGGCAACGCGCAGCAACTGGGTGCGCAGGCCAACGTGCATGCGCGCATCGCGGTCGACGACCACGTGCGCCGCGAGCCGTGGCTCGCGGAGATCGAGGCCTCCTGGGGGCCCGCACCGGGCCGCCAGCACGCCGACGGGCGCAGCATCCACGTGCTCGGCGAGCGTTTCGGCAACGTGTTCGTCGGCGTGCAGCCCGGCTTCGGCTACGAAGGCGACCCGATGCGCCTGCTGTTCGAGAAGGGCTTCGCGCCGACCCATGCGTTCAGCGCCTTCTACCGCTGGATTCGCGAGGATTTCGGCGCCCACGCCGTGCTGCACTTCGGCACCCACGGCTCGCTGGAGTTCATGCCCGGCAAGCAGGTCGGCCTGAGCGGCTCGTGCTGGCCGGAACGCCTGATCGGCGACCTGCCGAACATCTACCTGTACGCGGCCAACAATCCCTCCGAGGGCGCGATCGCCAAGCGCCGCTCGCAGGCGACCCTGGTCAGCTACCTCACGCCCCCGGTGGCCGAGGCCGGCCTGTATCGCGGGCTCAACGAGCTGAAGTCGTCGATCGATCGCTGGATGACGCGCGACCCGTCCGAGGCGCTCGACACCGATGCGCTGGCGCAGCTGATCCAGGCGCAGGCGGCGACGGTGGACCTCGCGCCGCTCGAACCGGCCTGGGGCGCGGCCGCCGAGCGCGAGATCGCGCGCCTGAAGTCGGCCGTGCTCGAGGTCGAGCACACCCTGATCCCGCACGGCCTGCACGTGGTCGGCGCGCCGCCCGCGCCGGCCGAGCGCATCGACCTGCTGGCCGCGCATGCCGACGCCGCGCACGGCCGCAGCCTGCCGCGCGAGGCGCTGGCGGCGCTGGTCGACGGCCAGCCGGCGGAAGCGGCCGCCTTCGCCGGCGGCATGGCCGCCGAATCCGGCGCGGTGCCGCTGCTGGAGGAACTGGGCCGCATCGACGCGCTGCTGCGCGAAGACCACGAACTGCCGGCGATCCTGCGCGCCCTCGACGGCCGCTACATCCGGCCCGCGCCGGGCGGCGACCTGGTGCGCACCCCGACCGTGCTGCCGACCGGCCGCAACATCCATGGTTTCGATCCCTTCCGCGTGCCCAGTGCGTGGGCGCTTGCCGATGGCGCGGCGCAGGCGCAGCGCCTGCTCGACCGCTACCACGCCGATTCCGGCGCGCTGCCGGAGTCGGTGGCGCTGGTGCTGTGGGGCACCGACAACCTCAAGAGCGAAGGCGCCCCGATCGGCCAGGCCCTGGCGCTGATGGGCGCGCGCCCGCGCTTCGACTCCTACGGCCGCTTGTGCGGCGCCGAGCTGCAGCCGCTGGAGGCGCTGGGCCGCCCGCGGATCGACGTGATGGTGAGCCTGTCCGGCATCTTCCGCGACCTGCTGCCGCTGCAGATCCGCCTGCTCGCGGAGGCGTCGTGGCTGGCCGCCAGCGCCGACGAACCGGACGAGCTGAACTACGTGCGCAAGCACGCGCTGCGCTACGCGGCCGAGCACGGAGTGCCGCTGGAGACCGCGGCGCTGCGCGTGTACGGCAACGCCGACGGTGCCTATGGCGCCAACGTCAACCACATGGTGGAAAACGGCCGCTGGGACGACGAGGACGAACTCGCCGAGACCTACACCCGCCGCAAGTGCTTCGCCTTCGACCGCAGCGGGCGGCCGAGCCGGCAGGCGGCGCTGCTGTCGAGCACGCTGGCCGATGTCGACCTCGCCTACCAGAACCTGGAGTCGGTCGAACTCGGCATCACCACCATCAGCAACTACTTCGACACCCTCGGCGGCATCAGCCGCGCCGCGCGCCGCGCGCGCGGTGGCGAGGCCCCGCCGGTCTACATCAGCGACCAGACGCGCGGCTCCGGCGCGGTGCGCTCGCTGGCCGAGCAGGTCGCGCTGGAATCGCGCACCCGCGTGCTCAACCCCAAGTGGTACGAAGGCATGCTCAAGCATGGCTTCGAGGGCGTGCGCCTGATCGAGGAACACGTCACCAACACCATGGGCTGGTCGGCCACCACCGGCCAGGTCCAGCCCTGGGTCTACCAGCAACTCGCGCAGACCTTCCTGCTCGATCCGCAGATGCGCGAACGGCTCGTCGCGCTCAATCCCGCGGCCTCCGCCAAGGTCGCCAACCGCCTGCTCGAGGCGCAAGAGCGTCGCTACTGGCAACCCGACGAAGCCACCCTGGAGGCGCTGCGCAGCGCCACCCAGGACGTCGAGGACCGGCTCGAGGGCATCCACGACATGGTGGCCGCATGAACGCAATCCCCAACAGTCCGCCCGTTCCCATCGTCCGCCGCTCGACGCGCCCGGACGGCGACGGCAGCGTCCAGGTGCCGCTCGATCCGAGCACCGTCATCGACACCGCCAAGGTGTTCGCCGTCTACGGCAAGGGCGGGATCGGCAAGAGCACGACCTCGTCCAACCTCTCGGTGGCGTTCTCCAAGCTCGGCAAGCGCGTGCTGCAGATCGGCTGCGATCCCAAGCACGACTCGACCTTCACCCTGACCAAGCGCCTGGTGCCGACCGTGATCGACATCCTCGAGTCGGTCGACTTCCACGGCGAGGAACTGCGCCCCGAGGACTTCGTCTACGAGGGCTACAACGGCGTGATGTGCGTCGAGGCCGGCGGCCCGCCGGCCGGCACCGGCTGCGGCGGCTACGTGGTC
>Ga0209450_10001636_pt1 | contig 11196 bp, 9 predicted proteins | sample FrelakmetLWP11LW_FD_187149 | JGI IMG/M metagenome (GOLD analysis project Ga0209450, IMG submission 187149) | Freshwater lake sediment microbial communities from the University of Notre Dame, USA, for methane emissions studies - LWP11 LW (SPAdes)... | ecosystem: Environmental > Aquatic >... | reverse complement strand
GACTGGATCGTCTGCCGATGCCGATTCATCAGCGGCCTGAATGAGGGTCGCCAGCGGGATGGCGTGATCCACGAGGACGTAGTAGCCAAGCTGGAGTAGTCCTGCCACCGTCAGGCGCGGCTGCATGCCTGCGAACCTGTCTCCGTAGCTGGTTGCCAGTTCACGCTCATAACGAGTGATATTGACGGCCATCAGGTCGACAGCCTGCTGGGCGGTCAGAGCCTGTTCGTCGGTCGAACCGGCTTTCCCCTCTTCCTGGAGATCGGCATCAGAAGCAGTGCACTCCAGTACGGAGCCGGTGCGGTCGCCGTACAGGTCAACCAGAGTGCGCAGGACGGTGTGTGCGAAGAACCCGTTCTCGTCGACGAGTTGGCTGGCTGCGGACCCGGACGCCGCTGATCTTCTCGTCACCTCGGCGTCGACGGCCTTGCGCTCGGGGCCTGCCTGTGAAGAAAACCAGAGGGCTACGTCCGGGTAGGCAGCGAGAAACCAAGTCGGGAAGCCTACTGGATGCTGTACCGACAAGGCCATGCGTGCGGCAGATGGCGTCGGCTGGACTCCGCTTTCCTCGGCCGACTGCTCCATCAGCGCAGCCACGTTGGCCAGGTAGACAGAAGGGGCAATGCTGTCTGGCATGAAGAATTCGCGGGCGTAGTGCTCAAACTGCTCCGCCTGCTGGTCTCCCTTTGGCAGATCAGCGATGCTGTTTTCCCAGATGCGTGTGTTGATGTTCATGACAGGCCTCCCAGCGGGCGAGCACGGTGGTCATGCGCTCCGTGGCTACCAATTCATGCTATCGCCCCTGTGCCGGTTTGTCAATCGTGCGAAGCATGTTGCGACGACGTGTCGCATGTGACGTCATAATGGCGCATCATTGTGGTGTTCTGCTATACTGCATGAAGTCGCGGGACAAGCGGTCACTGTCCGGCTGATGTGGAGGCACCGATGGAAGAACTCAACAGGGGACCTGTCGAAATCAGGGGTTTGGATGACATCCTGAAGATTGTTGTGGATCGGGGAGCATCGGACTTGCACCTTCAAGCAGGAACACCGCCCATGCTGCGTCTCCACAAGCATCTGTTGCCGATTGGGACCGAGGTGATGTCAGGAAGCGGCATCGAAGCACTCGTCTTTCCCATCATGAACGACGACCAGAAGGCCGTGTTCAAACAGCATCTGGACTTTGACTTTTCCTACGCAGTCAAGGGGCTGGCGCGTTTCCGCGTCAACGTGTTCCGGCAGAGGGGCACCATGGCCGTGACCATGCGGCGTATCCCCTTCGCTATCCCCGACCTCGATTCACTCGGATTGCCAGAAGCCGTGAAGGACCTCATCAAGCTCGAGAAGGGCTTTGTACTCGTGACGGGGCCGACCGGCCACGGCAAGTCGACGACGCTTGCGGCGATGATCGACAAGATCAACCAGGAACGCGATGTGCACACGGTCACGGTCGAAGACCCCGTTGAGTTCCTGTTCCAGCACCGGAAGGGCATCGTGGTCCAACGGGAACTGGGCGAGGACACGGAATCGTTCGCTCATGCTCTGCGCGCCGTGTTGCGCGAGGATCCGGACATTATCCTCGTGGGCGAACTGCGAGACTTGGAGACGATTGCGGCAGCGCTGACAGCAGCCGAGACCGGACACCTTGTGTTCGGGACCCTGCACACCAACTCGGCTCCGCAATCCATCGACCGTATCATCGACGTCTTTCCCGCCGGTCAGCAGGGGCAGATCCGGGTCCAGCTGGCGAACGTCTTGTCGGCGATCGTGACGCAGCAGCTTCTGACGCGCAGAGACGGCAACGGGCTGGTCGTGGCCACGGAAGTGCTGATAGCGACACCGGCCGTCCGAAACCTCATTCGTGAGAACAAGTCTTACCAGATTGTCTCCACGATGCAGACCAGCGGGGCCATGGGGATGATGACCATGGAGAAGTGTATCAAGGAGCTTGTGGCTAAAGGGGTCGTTGCGGCTGACGTGGCCCTGCGGGCGGGAGTCAACGTCAAGGACTGAGTCTGACGCTGGAGATGCAGAAGGGGCGCGGCCATGGCCGCGCCCCTTGTCATACCTCGATGGATGAGCTGTTGCTACGAGATGACTTCAGTCACCTGACGAGTGATGATGCCAGCGCTTTCGATGCTCGTGAGCATACCGTTGATCCCACTCACCAGCTGGCCGTCGATGAATTGCTGCATCACTGGACGGATCAGAGCGTCCGTGAGGTCCGGCTTGGGACTGTTGAACTCCATTGCATAGGTCTTGCCGGGTATGTCAGTGCCGAACACGAGGCGAAGGACGGTGGTCTGAGAATCAGCCATGGGTTACCTCCTTACTCTACGAACGCGGACCGCCTGTTGCGTACGATGGCGGCCGTCTGCTCAGTGAGCAGAGTCATGAGCTGTCCGGCGCATGCATATGCGACGGCGTCTGTGGCAAGTGGGTTGACGTAGGCGATGGTCTCGCCCTTCTTGCTGACGAACGTGATACGGATCGTTCCTGCCTGTTCCTGGACGGTCATCTGTGCCTCCTGTGTTCTGGATTTCGGGTACCCGTTGGAGTTATGGGGCACCCATCCACAGAAAGGCCCAGGACGAGCCTGTGGTACCGTTTACGTTCGATGTCACCCGGCGGGACTGGCGACGAGGAGACCTCGTTCCATAAGCTGCAGGATGATGCGCATCGAAGTGACGGTGGGAGCATCGTTGCCTGCGATGAGGTCGTTCATGGTCATGCCGTCGCGCGTGACGGCCAGCAGACGGAACTCCTCGACACTAATGTGGACTGTGTCATCGGAAGGGAGGCCGTGACTGAAAATCACCTTGGCCGCGGGAAGGGCCGCGTTCAGTGAATTCATCGCCTTGTGCGCCTCGTCGATGGCCGCAAGCGCCAGGTCCGCGGAAACCGGAATGCTGTCGTCCCCAGGGGGCAGAGTGCTGTCGACACTGAACTCGAATGAGCCATCCACGCATATGGCCGCTTCACGCAAGGCATCGAGCCCATGGAAAGAACCACACCGGATTGATGATATCTCACCCTGGAGGAAGGAAAGGTCGACGGGACGCACCAGTCCCAGAGGCGTGGTCACGAAGAGACGCAGCAAGCCTGTCTTGTGACCGTTCCGAATCAGGCCGAGGATGGCCTCGAGAGAGAAGTCCCTGAGTGTTCCACGTAGCTCCATGTCGTGCTCCCCTTGCGGTCGCCTGTAAGCGTCGCCGTTGGCATTCCACCGAGGTGCTGAGTGCACCTGCGACTTCATGGTATGCCGCTGTTTCTCTTTTGCAACAGCAATGCCACAAGGAGAACGACGAGCATGCACTCGGCAAGGCAATCTCCCACACGAACTGTGAACGATTGTCCGCGGAATCTGCCCTTGTGTACCGCGATGAACTTGCTAAGATTACGAACGTGTTAGATGAGAAGGTTCCGACTTTCTTTCTCCAACCAACTTCCTACAAAGGCGAGAGGCGTAAGCCTTTCGCCTTTCTCATTTCTCCTCTGCAGTGGTGTCGCTTCCTGCTGTCTCAGATGGCATCGTTTTACTTGACACCATAACGCGCTAAACTCTGTCGAAGGGGCGTGGTACGTGACGCTTAGGAGGCGCATATGGCTCAGGATGATGGTGAACTGATACGATTGGCTCTCGAACAGCTCCCTGACGGTGTCGTCGTGGCCGATGCTCATGACCGTGTTGTGACGCTGAACGCCCAGGCACGGCTCATCAGAGGTCCGCGGCCGGATGCCAGCATCGCTTTCCCCCTGCTCTTTGCGGGCTCAGTGACAGAGGACGTCGAACACGGGCTTGGAGCACTGCGGACAGGAGCAGCAACGGAGTTCTCGGTTGTCGAGGGCAATCCGTCGACCGGACGGGTCTACGAACACCGATGTGTTCCCGTGAAGGCGCCGGGAGGCACCTACGCTGGTACAACCGTGACCTCTCACGATGTGACAGACCGGCAGCTTCAGGATGCTCGTCACGAGGCGCGAGTCAGCGGGCTTCAACAAGAGGTCGCGGCTCTGCAAGACGCGTTGCAGGAGCGCTTCGTGGACGGTATGATCACGCTTGTCGATGCACTGGAGGCTCGAGATCGATATACGTGCGGGCATTCCACCCGAGTGGCCTTCATGGCCGGCAAGGTTGCGCGAAGAATCCTGGGCCACGCCGCTGATGCGGCCGAGATCCAGTTGGCAGCCCGTCTCCATGATATTGGCAAGGTGGCGGTCCCCGACCGCCTGCTCGACAAGCCGTCCCGTCTGACTCCAGAAGAGGTGATGCTCATGGACACGCATCCTCTGGTCGGCGAGAGCATCCTGCGCCCCATCGCACAGTTGCACAATGTCGCTTCCATCATCCGGAATCACCACGAGCGATGGGACGGAGCGGGCTATCCAGATGGCCTGTCGGGAGAACACATTCCGGTGGGATCTCGAATCCTCGCTCTTGCCGACACATTCGACGCCATGACGTCCCAGCGGCCATATCGCTGCTCTCTTTCGGTGGCGCAGGCCCGGGAGGAAATCGTGGGACACCTCGGGACGCAATTCGATCCCACAATCGGGCTGGCGTTTCTGGACATGATCGGTTCTGGCGAGATTCTGTCCGAGGACCAGCTCGACAGCGAGGTTGGATGATTCGTCGCATAGCATCGCAGAAGCGGCACCTTGCCGTGTCGCCAAGTTCCGAGAACTTTCTGCTGTTCTCGTACGGTGACTACTTCGAGCCCGGGAATATCCGATGGGGTGGTCTCCGGTTCTTCAACGATGACCTTCTCAACCCCGCGGGTCGTTTTCCGCTCCACTTCCACGATGAGATCGAGGTTGTCACGATCGTCGTCGCAGGGGAGATACGACAGCGGCAAGGCGTCCAGTCTCCGGTACGCCTTCGTCCTGGAGATGTCCAGGTCCTTTCTTCCGGCACCGGCGTCCGTCACGAGGAGATGAACGAGTGCCCGGGGAAGGCCCATTTCTACCAGGCGGGGATCTTTCCGCGGGTGGGGGGACTGATGCCCTCCCATGTCGAGGCTGCATTTGGGGCGCTCCCTCTCCCCAATGAGCTGATCGCAGTCGCCTCCGGGCAGAACAAGGCGGGGGCGCTTCCGATGAACGCGGACGCAACCGTCTATGTCGGCTTCCTCGAGCCCTACCGGATGATCGAGTATCGGATGGCCCCGGACCGCTGCGCATTCCTCTACGTGACTCGGGGCTCCCTGACCGTGAATGGGGTCGACTATGAGTCGGGGGACCAGGCGCGGATCGTAGATGAGCCGGAATTCATGGTGGGAGCGATCGATCACTCGGATTTCGTCCTCGTGGATGTGCCGACGCTGGGACAAACGATTCGCGAATAGCGTAGTGGGGAAAAAGCGAGGGGCCCCAGACGGGGCCCCTGCGAAGGAGGGCATGTGATAGCGTTTGGCGCCATCACACCCGTATTATATCACTTCTCTGCAAACGCGGTCAAGAGGTACGGATACTGGCAGGTCTTCTCGTCGCCGAGCGATGATTCGTGCTGTTTGGCGAGTTCACGCTGTTTTCATGATGTCTCGGTGGCGAAGAGGGTTGAGCGTCACGGGCCGCCGGACGCTGGGAGCGGCTGGAACCCGTACCGGGTCTGGGGTCCCAGGCAAACTCAGTTTCGCGCCTGGGAGCGGGGGCCTTGTAGTCGAAGCCGGAGAGGGTACGCCGTTCGATGGGCGTTCCCAGAACCTTCTCGATATCGCGGACCAGTATCGTGTCTTCCTCAGTGACCAGAGTGAACGCGTCTCCCGAACGGAGAGCCCGGCCGGTACGTCCGATGCGATGAGTGTACGCATCCGTCGTATCCGGGATGTCGTAGTTGATGACGTGCGAGATTTGCGTCACATCGATACCGCGGGCCGCGATATCGGTGGCGACCAGCACCTTGTAGGTGCCGTCACGAAAGCCGCCCAAGGCTTCCTGACGTGCGCGCTGTGAAAGATTTCCCTGCAGCGACGTCGCGCGGTGGCCTTCCTTGGCCAGCTTCTCGCCAAGCTTTTTGGCACGGTGCTTGGTACGGGTGAAGATCAAGACCGACTCTGTATCGGTGTGCTTCAGCAGCTCGATGAGCAGGGGTGTCTTGAGGTGCTGCGGCACCGGGTAGAGGGCATGTGAAACCGTTTCGACCGGAGCGGAGTGGCCAATCTGGACGGTCACCGGGTCATGGAGGATGGCGTCGGCCAGATGACGAATATCCTCTGGCATGGTGGCGCTGAACAACAGGTTCTGACGCTGGGCGGGGAGGTTCTTGATGATGCGGCGGACGTCGGGAAGGAAGCCCATGTCTAGCATCATGTCCGCTTCGTCGAGGACCAGGACCTGGATCCTGGTGAGGTCGACTGTCCCTTGAGTGATATGGTCCAGCAAGCGTCCGGGGCAGGCGACGACAATGTCGACGCCGCGCCGAAGCGCATCGATCTGTGGATTGATGCCGACGCCTCCGTAGATGGTGAGGACGGTGAGGTGAGCCTTGTGGCCCAAATCGCGGAAGTCTTCAGCGATCTGCTCGGCAAGCTCCCGGGTGGGGGCGACGATGAGGGCGCGCAGCGAGCCATGCGGGCCTGTCAGCAGGCGCTGCATGATAGGAAGTGCGTATGCTGCCGTCTTGCCCGTGCCGGTCTGGGCAAGGCCCATGACGTCACGTCCTTCCATGACGGGGGGAATACCCTCTTCCTGGATGGGTGTGGGTGTGGTGTAACCGCATGAAACAATACCCGCGGTGAGGCGGGGGTCGAGATGGAATGAATCAAACGTCACGTGAGCTCCTTGTGCCGGCGCTCGACAGGATGACGCTCTCAGACAGTCAGCAGGCGGCTCTTTCATATGTCGGATGTCGCCGCACGGGTGTGGCGAGTGCTATTGGACCCATGCTTTGAGACATCGACAGTGAGCGTTCGATCGGATTCCTCCGGTCGTCTGTTTCCCTGTGCACGGACCTGTAAGACGCCACAGTATGAGGCTGAACGAAGCACTGTCAACGAAGATTATGTGTTGGTAAGGATCCGACGTCCGCGAACACGTTCTCCCGGGACCATCCACCCTGCCCATCCAGCGTCAAAAACTGCTCGCCCACGACCTGTGCCAGTGCAATGTCGTGGGTCACCATGATCAGGGCGCCACTGAATTCCGACAACGCCCGTTCCAGCTGAACAATGGCATCAATGGCAAGGTTCCCCTCCAGCTCATCGATGACGAGCAGGTCAGGTGCGCCAGCGACGATCTGGGCGATGAACGCGCGCTTCTGTTGGCCGGCGGAGAGTTGGGAGATAGGCTGAAAGACCTGTTCATCTTCGATGCCCAGCGTTCCCAGCAGCAACCTGGCGTCCTCACGGGTCAGGCCGCTTGCAGAGCGGACGAGATCGATTGGGAGTTCGTCTCCATGTGTGAGAGAGACCTGTTGTGGAACATAGCCGACCTTGATCGACCGTGCCATCGAAGCAGCGCCGGAATCCGGCTGACGCTTCCCGAGAAGAATACTGAGCAAGGTGGACTTGCCAGCGCCATTGGGCCCCAGGATGCACCAGTGTTCACCGCCACGTACTGTCAGGGACAGGTTACTGAACAATATCCTGTCCCGTGCCATAGCGGAAACGGACTCGAACGAAGCCAGGATGCCGCCACGGGTGGTGCCGTCGATGGCGAACGTGCGTTTCTTCTCGATGAACGGCTTGGCCGCCTGCGCTTCGGCGAGAGACCGCTCCAATTGCCTGCGCATGGCTTTCGCCCTCTTTTCCAGTCGGGCTGCAATAGCGCTGTAGTGTGTCTTGCCGATGAACGAGGACTTGTGTGCCAAGAGCTCGATGTTGGCAGCATGCTGTCTGGAAGCGCCGATGGCCTGCTTCAGCTGCCGGACCTTGCGTGTCTGCGTGTCGTAGACATCCTGGTCGTGCTCTTCCTCGGACCTAACTGTCGCGACGTAGCTGGTGTACCCTCCCGCGTACAAGCGGGAGTGTCCGTGTGTCAGCTCGAGAACCTGCGTACAGACCAGGTCCAGGAAATGCCTGTCATGTGAGACGATCACGTATGGCCGGTCGAGGTCCTGCAGAGTTACCGCCAATTCGGCACGCTTCCGAATATCCAGATGAGACGTGGGCTCATCCAGGAGAAGGAGGTCGGCGCCGGCCAGCGTTGCCTCAGCCACCCGGAGCCACAGCCGTTCCCCCACCGACAGGGATGCGACGGTGTGACCCCACAGTCTGTTGGAGACTCCTGTCTGTGCCAGGGTACGCTGAGTTTCTGCAAGGACCACATACCCATCGGCTGCAGCGAATGCAGCTGAAGCCTCAAGTGCGCTGTCACTGCCGGCATCGGCTTGCATGACCTCCCAGCTGTGTGCAAGGCGTGGATCCCGCACAGCCAGGGCACTCGCGACGACCGGCCTGTTGTCGCCCTCATCCATCTCGATGAGCGCGATCCGGGGAGTCGGCCTGGACCTGCCGACGGCACCTGCGGTCGGCTGCAGTCTGCCAGTCAGCAGGCCCAGCAGGGTCGACTTGCCACTGCCGTTGGGGCCAATGATACCAAGACGGGACTCGTCCGATATGGAGAACGTGACCCCGTCAAACAGGGGCGTGGCTTGTTCGGGATACGAGAAAGAGAGATCTGTACAGGTAATCTGCATATGTTCCTCCGTGTTCGTCGTCACGATGCCGGGGGCACGTGAAGGAGTTGTCGCTACGGTATGACGGAACTATGCAATGCGCACTCGAAGTACCTCCATGAGCGCCAGGAAGCGCCCGGTCGCACAACCATGGTACAACTACCTATCGTATTGACAAGAGGCGGTCCGATCCTACCGGGTCTTGTCCTCGTGTCTGCGGAAGGGGTTCCAGGACCTTCTGGCTGGGACCGGCGGTTCCGGTTCTGCAGGGTGGGGAACAACAACATCTGGAGTCCTGCGGAGGGGTGCCGCGGGAGCAGGGGGCGTAACCACCGGCTCCACAGGAGGCACGACGACAGGTGCTGTCACTGGGGGCTCCTCGATCATCTTGGAGGGGGTCTCTTCCGGAAGGAGAACCGATATTACCGGCTCGGCAGGCTGGGATTCCAGAACCTGGGACCTGGCAGCCGGTGTTTCGGCAACGGGTGGAGGGGGAGTGGGGGCCGGAGATACAACGACAGGAGGCGGCGCAGGCGGAATAGCAGCAGCTGGTGCAGGCGAAACGACAGGAGTGGGCTTGGCCACTGCCGGAGTGTTTGTGCTCTCGGCTCCACCCATGTGGGACCAGTGGTGGACCAGGGCCGCCGGTACCTCGGCAATGTCATGGACGCGAACGTCTGCGAGCTCCAATTCCTGTGGAGCCCAACCGTAGATGGCTCCTATCGCAAAGTAGCCTCCCGCATAGGCGGCCCGCATATCGTCCGCCCGGTCCCCCACCATCGCGCACCGCTCTGGACGACACTCATTCCACACCTCGCAGAGCATCATTGACTTCGTCTGGTCGGGGCGGCTGGGTACGCGGACCACCATGAACAGGTCGCGGACACCTGCACGGGCCAGGATCATCTCGGGATACCACTCGGGGGCATTGCTGCACACGCCGAGCTTCCAGCCATCTAGAGACAGGGACCTGAGGACGTCTGCGGCACCCTCGTACAACTCACCTTGTGTCCTCACGTATTCCCGTTCCAGGAGGTCAAACTCAGAGGCCAGCTCTTCCGTCGATTGGCCAAGCTGAAGCTGTTCCAGCCAAGCACGCCATTCACTGCCACTCTGACCAATGAAGCTTCGAAGAAACGCCTCCTCCGGCACCGGGAAGGCATGGCGGCTGGCAAACTCGCGTACAGAGGGGAAGAAGGACGTCTCTGTGCGAAAGAGGGTACCATCCAGGTCGAACATGATCAACTTCATCAGTGGCCTCCTGTCCTGCGTTGCGTGCCCGATGTTGCAGATACTGCGGCACATGCATTGTAGGGCCGTGCACCGTGTCGTGCAAGGCCGCACGGCAGGTTCTGTGAAGACCTGTGCGGAATGGATGCCTGAACGCTGCTACAATATGAAAACAGGTGGCGATAACAGGCCGGTAGACTGCATCCGGGAACTCCACCATATGGGAGGCACGACCGTCGACATGACGCATCCAGAAGGCAGGCACGTGGGTGACAAGAGGGTGACTCTCAGGGGGCACGCTGCCATGACGCTCTGCCTGGTGCTGCTGGCTTCGCTGATGTTCGCGCCGTTTTCTGCGCTTGCCGAGACACTGACGGTCGGTTCCATCGTCGAAGTCACGGGAACGGCGGGAGACGGCCTCAATGTGCGATCGTCCGCTGATAGCGCGGGAACCGTCATCGGCGTAGAGATGGACGGATCTCGCGGGGTCATTCAGGAGGGCCCTGTCGTCAGCGGTGCCTTCACCTGGTGGCGGGTCCAGTGGGACAGTGGTGTGATGGGCTGGTCGGTCGACAACTATCTCAAGGTGGCTGTCCCCAGTCCGATTCCCAGTGCACCGACAGCCCTCGTGGCGACAGCCGGGATTGAGTCCGTTGTGCTTTCATGGAGTCTTCCGGAGGAACCCGGAACAGGGCCAATCACTGCCTGGCGTATCTACCGCGACCGTCAAGCTGATCCGAGGTCTCTCGTAGCCATACTGAATGTCGGCGATCCGGGCTTCGACACGCGGACTTGGACGGACGGCCCCATGCTCATCGGTGGCAGACCCTACTGGTACGCCGTCAGTGCCGTCAACGCGAACGGCGCAGGCGATCTCTGTCAGGGTATTCAGGCAGTTCCACAGGTGGCACCAATGCCGACAGGCATCTTCTTCCTTCCTCCAGAGCTTGACTTCGGCGGCGAGCAGACGTCGCTCGTCCTGACCCTCCAGAATACCGGCAGCACGCCGGTAACATTTGGCGTTGTCCCTGGAGCTTCGTGGCTGGTCGGTGTGTCGCCGACGACAGGGAGCGTTCCTGTCAGCGGAAGCCAGCGCATCAGCATCGGGGTACAGCGGACCGGCATGACCGCAGGGACCCACGAGAGCCTCGTACGGTTCGTTTGCTCCACGGGCAGCATGAATATCCCCGTGCAGATGCGCGTCGGTATGATCCAGGGCATCGACGTATCCCGGTGGCAGTGCGGGGGAGACCACGCCGGCGACCCGATCAACTGGGCCGCAGTGCGTTCCGCGGGTTACCAGTTTGCCTTTGTCAAGGCGACCGAAGGACTGAACATCACCGACGCCTTCA
>Ga0209450_10001635_pt1 | contig 11200 bp, 5 predicted proteins | sample FrelakmetLWP11LW_FD_187149 | JGI IMG/M metagenome (GOLD analysis project Ga0209450, IMG submission 187149) | Freshwater lake sediment microbial communities from the University of Notre Dame, USA, for methane emissions studies - LWP11 LW (SPAdes)... | ecosystem: Environmental > Aquatic >... | reverse complement strand
AGCGGAGGCACTCCCGAAGAACTCGCAGCTGTTACGATGAAATTTATAGCCGCAACGAGAACAAGGCCTGAAATAGGAAGCATTTTCACTACATACCGGGCAAGTGTTCCGCAATTATATGCGGAAATAAACCGCGATAAAGCAATGAAGCAGGGAGTATCACTTTCCGACCTTACGACTACGTTGGGTTCGCTTCTCGGAGCGAATTATGTTAACGACTTTAACCGGTTCGGCAGAACATATAAAGTCTATCTGTCGGCTGATAAAGAATACAGGGATGATATATCGGATATCGGACAGTTTTTCGTTAAAAACAAGAACGGAGACATGGTTCCGCTCAGCGCTTTGGTAGATTTTAAACGTTCGTCAGGACCTGAATTCACGAACAGGTTTAATCTGTTCCGCAGCGCTGAAATAACAGGTAGTCCTGCACCGGGATACAGCTCGGCACAGACACAGGAGGCATTGAAAGAGGTCGCCGCCGAAGTCCTGCCTCCCGGATACGGATATGACTGGGCAAACATGTCGTATCAGGAAGAAAAGGCAGCAGGTTCCGGAGCGTCGGTATTTATATTTGCTTTGTTCTTTGTGTTCCTGATTCTTGCAGCTCAGTATGAAAGCTGGTCATTGCCGATGAGCGTTCTGCTCGGAGTGCCTTTTGCAGTATTCGGAGCAATGCTCGGACTCTGGCTTGCAAGATTTTCCAGCGAGACGTACCTGAATAATATATATGCACAAATAGGTTTTATTACTCTGATAGGTCTTTCCGCCAAGAATGCAATTCTGATTGTTGAATTTGCGAAAATGAAAAAAGAAGAAGGTGAGCCGGTTGAAAAAGCTGCGCTTGACGCGGCAGGCCTGCGTTTAAGGCCGATACTTATGACGTCATTTGCATTCATACTAGGCGTTGTTCCCCTTGTGAGGGCGGCAGGAGCAGGAGCTGAGGCAAGAAAAATAATGGGTATGGCGGTATTCTCAGGGCTTTTAGTAGCAACCATTCTTGCAATTTTTATTGTTCCTTCGCTTTTTGTGTTTGTAGAAAAATATTTAGCAAAAGGCAAAAAAGAAAGCGGGGATGCCTTCAAACTTCCTGACAACGGAAAAAAGGAAGGAGGGCATTGATGATGAGAACAATTAAGTATTTAATTATCATTGTTGTTTTGTTCATTTCCGGATGCGCAGTCGGTCCTGATTATCAGCGTCCGGACACGGAAAAGCCCGGAAAGTTCGGATACCTTGATTCACTTAAAATATCCGACAGTACTGCTTTCTCAACTACAGACACGACCTGGTGGGCGCTATTCAATGATACTACGCTCAACGGATTAATTAAATCGGCGCTAAAAGAAAATACCGATATAAATATTGCAGCTGCACGCGTTGAAGAATTCATGGGAAGATACGGAGTAGCAAAATCGGACTTCTATCCGAAAGTCGGATATGATTTATCAGCCAATCACGGACAATTCTCTGCTATAAACACAGGCAGAGAAAATAATCCCGTTACTGACCAGTTTGTTCTTACCCTGAATGCCGCCTGGGAAATGGATATATGGGGCAAGATCAGGAGAACCACGGAATCAGCGCAGGCAGACCTGTTTGCTTCTGAAGAGTCAAGAAAAGGCGTTGTACTTCTGATAACTACACAGCTTGCAAATTCTTATGTTGATTTGCTGACTCTGAAAAAACAACTTGATATTGCAGTCAGCACTACCCAGCTGCGTGAGAGCGCGCTTATACTGTTCAGGTTAAGATATGACAAAGGTGATGTTTCGGAACTTGAAATAGCACAGCTGGAATCAGATTACTGGTATACCAAATCACAAATACCTTATCTTGAAAAAAATATTGCACAGCTTGAAAACACGATAAGTGTTCTGGTAGGCAGGAATCCCGGTTTGGTAAAATCGCCTAATACGCTTGATAATCTTGTTCTGCCAAATGTACCCGAAGGAATACCTTCGCAGGTTCTTGACAGAAGGCCGGACATAAAGCAGGCAGAGAACAATCTTATTTCTGCTAATGCGAAAATCGGCGCTATAAAATCTTTGTATTATCCTTCAATAAATCTCAGCGGGGCTCTCGGTCTTGCAAGCAATGATCTTTCAGTACTGTTCGAACCTTATTCTGTGCTTTGGAATTTAGGAGCAGGTATCGTCGGTCCTCTTTTCCGCGGCGGAGAAATATCAGGACAGGTCAGGGTTGCTGAATCTGTGAAAAAACAGCTGCTGTATTCATATATTCAGACAGTAAGAAACGCATTCAAGGAAGTCGAAAATGCACTGATTGAAAGAACAAAAGTTCAGGAACAACTTGTTTACCAGCAGAAGAGAGTTAAATCTCTTGAAGATTATTACAGGCTTTCCGAAATGAGATATAATGAAGGCGTAACAAGTTACCTGGAAGTGCTCGATGCACAGAGAAGTCTTTTTTCAGCGCAGCTTGACCTTGCCGTAGTCCAGGCGAATCTTTACAAGAGCGTAGTGAATATTTACAGCGCGCTTGCGGGAAGCTGGGTAGATAAGGCGTCTATGGAATCGGTTCAGCCGAATGAAGAATAAAATGAAATTATAAATTAGACTTTTAAAATTAAATTAACTATATGGGTAAATTTTACAGGGTGATTTTATTGCTTTTTGTGTTTTCCCTGTTGTATACTGCAGGGTATACTCAGGGGAAACATGTTCCTGTGAATTTGTCTCTCGTTTATCCGGTAAGCATTAACAAATCCGTTGATGATAATGTCGATTTTAATTTCGGATTAATAGGCTCGAGGTTCGGAAACCTGGACGGATTCGGCATTAACGGGATTTTTTCGATTGCTGAGAAGGATATTAACGGGATACAAATAAACGGTATTTATGCCGAAACTGGGAACAAACTCAACGGGATTCAGTTGACGGGACTTGCAAATCATGTTACCAACGGCGGTTCCGGCGCGGTAATCGGCGGTCTTGCCAACATGGTTTTCGATGATTATGAAGGATTACAGCTTGCAGGGATAACAAATATATCCCTTGAAAGCGTAAAGGGCGTACAGCTTGCCGGAGCTTACAATCTGGCCGGAACGGATGTCAATATTATGCAGCTCTCATTAGCAGGAAACGTTGCAGGAAGAAAAATGAAAGGCGTTCAGTTATCTGCTTTCTTTAATTTAGCAGCAGTAGAAAACAGCGGCGTGCAGACATCATTAATTAATTATACCGGAAAACAGAAAGGCCTGCAGCTTGGTCTTATGAACGTGTCTGAAGAGAACAGCGGGTTCCAGGTTGGAATTTTCAACATGATTATGAAAAAGCAAAAAGGAACAACACTCGGGCTTTTCTACGTTTATCCTGAAACGAAGGTTCAGATGCTGCTGACTACGGGCAACGTTTCATATTTCATGATAGGCGGACGGTTCAAAACGAACAACATTTATACGATGCTTGATATCGGAGGCCCTGTAGTTCATTCAAATACAACAAGGTCGATCTCCGCTGATTTCAGGGTCGGTTATTCATTTAAATTTAAGCTTTTCGATTTTAATACGGACTTAGGATATACGCATTTCAACCATTACAAGGACCAGGTTGAAGGTAAAAACAGCCAGCAGCAGTTTGCAGTTATACTGCGTGCGGGATTTGAAAGAGAAATTATGAAAAAACTCGGAGTATTCCTGAATACGGGATACGGATTCTTCGCTGACAGTTATCACAGCCCGAATTTCGGAAATAAGTTTCTTATCGAAGGGGGGGTAGTAGTATTATGATTAAGAAAATTCTGGTAGTATTATCCTTCATAATTTTTTCCATAGGTTATATTCAGGCGCAGGACGAGTGTTTGCCTGCGGAAGAAAGACTTAATTCCGCGGATACAGATAAAATTACGGAAACGGAAGACCCGGCTGCTTCTACGGAAAAAGGAACATCCCTTTTTAAACTCACATCAGACGCGAACAGGATGAGTCTGAACAATGTTGATAAAAGAATCGCCGAATTGCTGTCAACCGATTCTCCTGTTGATACAATAAAATCATATTTCGGGTCCAACAAAAAGAGAGCTCCCGGCGACATTGAGTTCGATTCAACATACAAAGTAAAGAAAAAATGGAGCAATTATGTGATTCCGTTTTTTGAAATTATCGCTGAAAACGGATTCGTCTGGGCGCTTGACAGGTACATCGGTAAAGCCCCGTGGGCATATATAAGCATGGAATCCGTAAAATCGAATTTCAATCATGCATTTGTGTGGGATGCGGATAATTTCAAAACGAATGTATTCATGCATCCATACCACGGTAACACGTATTTCAACTTTGCACGTTCCAGCGGCCTGACTTTCTGGGAATCGGCTCCATATGTCCTTGAGGGAAGTTTTATGTGGGAATTCTTTATGGAGATAAATCATCCGTCGATGAATGACCTCATTAATACTACGATAGGCGGTATTGCACTCGGTGAAATGACATACAGAATTTCATCCCTGATTATTGACGAAAGAACTTCCGGAGGCGAACGCGTCTGGAGAGAAGTGGTTGCATTTATAATTAATCCAACCAGAGGAGTCAACAGATTCCTTTACGGAGATTTAACTAAAGTCAGGTCTAAAAGCAGGTACGAAATTGAACCGATATCAGGAATGATAACTCTGGGCCCGAACTATTTCTTTGAAGCGGGCAAGGCATATAACGGAAACGGTAATCTTAGCCTTAAACTTGACCTGTTTTACGGAAATCCATATATAAATAAATCCCGCAAGCCGTTTGATTATTTCAGCCTGAAAGGTATTGCAAATATCGGCACACAGTCATTAATGAGCCAGCTTAATGTTAACGGAATATTGTTCGGTAAGAATTATAATTATAAGGCAAACCAGAAAATGCTTGCAGGTATTTTCCAGCAATTTGATTACTATAATTATACATATTACAAAATATTCGGACAGAGTTTCGGGCCCGGAATAGTGTATAAATTTCCTACGGTTAAAGATGTCGACTTTGAGACAAGCATGTATTTTACAGGATTCATACTCGGCGGAAGCAATAATACAGAAAAGGCATTTAAATACGAAGCAGACGGAACCGCATTCAGGGATTATAATTTTGCTCTTGGATTCACGAACAAATTTGAATCTATTCTCACTGCAAAAAATGTAGGTTACCTTTTCCTTGGATTATATAATTTCATGTTCTACAATATCGAAGGCGCTGAAGGAAATGACAACCTTATTATATTTAATCCCAGGTTAGGCGTGAAACTTACCGATAAACTGGATGCGGGTGTTGAGGCAAATTACTACAGGAGACAGTCACATTATGATTATTACGGAAACTATTTTTCAAAAGTATGGGAACTGAAATTATTTGTTTCCCAGTATCTGTAAATAGATTCTGAAATTAAAAAGGCTGCATGCAAAAAGTCATGCAGTCTTTTTTTATATGTATAAATTTTTAAATACCGAAATCTTCTTTGAGTATTTTCATTGCTCCTTCTTCATAACTTCTCGGTTTGAATTCAGGCATTATACTTTTAAGGCGTTTTGTATCCGTAAGTTTCTGATACATTCCATCGGGTTTTGAAGTGTCCCACTTTACTTCCCCGTCATATCCGACGAGTTTCCTTGTTGTTTCTATGTACTCGGCAACGGACAAATCAGTTCCTGTTCCGATATTGACTATATCCGGTTCATCATAGTTTTCCATCATGTAAACAAGCGCATCAGCACAATCATCCACGAAAAGCGCTTCCCTGCGCGGTTTTCCCGTTCCCCAGAATACGGGAACAATACCTTCTTTCTTAGCCATGACGAGTTTCTTAATCATTGCGGCAATAAAATGGCTGTTATTCATGTCGTAATTGTCATTCGGACCGTACATATTTGTCGGCATTACTGAAATTGAATTTATACCGTACTGTGTCCTGTATAACTGGCATGCAACTACACCCATTCCTTTTGCAACAGCGTATCCTTTGTTTGTATCATCAAGCGGACCCATCATGAACCTTGATTCACTTATAGGCTGCGGATTTTCTTTCGGATAAATGCAGGTCGACCCCGTGTAAAGGACTTTTGTATTCGGGGAATATTGCTTTACAGATTCCAGGGTATACAGAATCATAAGGGCATTTTTATATAGAAAATCCGCCTGACGGGTGCTATTTGCTATAATTCCGCCGACGAGCCCTGCAACCATGAATAAATATTCGGGTTTAAGGTTTACTATGTAATCGTCCACCATTTTCTTGTTTAGCAGGTCGAAGCCTGTATCAAGCGATGCGGGATAAAGGTTAGAATAACCTTTAGCTGCAAGATTTCTTACAACTGCACTTCCGAGCATTCCGCTGCCTCCAAAGACGGATATTTTTGAATTTTTCTCCATTATATTACCAGTATTTTCCTTTCTGTCATTTCTTCAATTGCGTATTTAATTCCTTCTTTACCCATTCCTGAGTGTTTTACTCCTCCGTAAGGCATTGAATCAACCCGGAAAGCAGAGGATTCATTAACAATTACGCCTCCCGTTTCAATATTCTCGAATGCATACATTGCATTTTTAAGATCATTTGTGAAAACACCCGCCTGCAATCCGAAATCAGAGTTGTTAACTTCTTCAACTGCTTTTTCAAAATTTTCGAACTTCGTTATAGTCATTACAGGTGCAAATATTTCTTTTGAATTTACGCTGCAAGCCGCAGGTGCATTTTTAATAATTGCAGGTTCGAGAACTGCTCCGACTCTTTTACCTCCGTATAATAATTCAGCGCCTGATTCTAGAGCATCGTTAATCCACTTTTCGGCTCTTTGAGCTTCTTTTTCGTTTATCATCGGTCCTGATATACAGTTTTCATCTTCTGGATTACCAAAAAAAACTTTTGAAGCTGCATCAACAATAAGTTTTTCGAAATCATTATATATATCTTTATGTACGTATACTCTTTGTACGGATATACATGACTGTCCGGCGGAGTAAAATGCTCCCATTACTATTTTTGGTATTGCAGACCTATAATCTGCTGTTTTATCAACAATTACACCCGCATTGCCTCCAAGTTCAAGTGAAAGGCGTTGTTTTGACATTTTTGTCTTTAAGCCCCATCCGACCAAAGGGCTTCCTGTAAAACTTATCATTTTAATCCTGTCGTCCGAAATGAACTCCTCTATTTCTGAACCTGATGCCGGAATTACATTAACGGGGCAATAATCTAGTCCGGATTCTGCTGATGCTTCCATAATAATTTTTCCTATTTCTAATGCAGTGCAAACAGATGCACTTGCAGGTTTTAACATAACAGTATTCCCGGATGCAAGTGCAGGCGCCAATTTATGTGCCACTAAATTTGCCGGAAAATTCCATGGTGTAATTCCGAGTATCACACCAATAGGAAATCTTTTTACAAAACCTCTCTTGTTTTCAAATCCTTTTATCTGGTCAAGAGGCAAAATCTCACCTTCAATCCTTCTTGCCTCCCCGCTTCCTGTCCTGAAGGTGAAAATTGTTCTGTCAATTTCAACTCTTGAGAACTTAATGGGCTTACCAGTCTCGAGCGTAATTAAATCAGACAGTTCAAACTTCCTTTCGGAAATTTTCCCGGCTACTTTTTCGAGCAATTCCGCTCTTAAGTATGACGGAGTTGTCCTGAATTTGTAAAATACTGCATTAAGATAGTTTAAAGACTCGCTAATCTGGTCTTTTGAGGCCTTGAAAACTTCTTTCACCGTATTTCCGGTGAATGGATTTGTAATGTCAATCTTTTCCCCAGATGAAGCCAGTGAATTTTTAAATACGAATTTTTCCGTTTCCATAATGACAATTAAGGAACAAGATAAATATTTCAGGGAAGAAAGTTTAGGCATAATTTGATTAATGCACGATTAACTTTATGTGCAAGCGCCAACCCGTAATCCGTGTACTGCAATACAAAAAAATCCGTATTAAATAAGTAAAAATCAAGAAACACAAAAAAATTGCAATAGCCGGAAACACCTGTCTGTGTTGCATTTCAGAGAACACCCCTGTTTTTACCGGGAAAACTATTCAAAAAAATATATTAAAAGAATGTTTATAAATTAATTATCCTTAAAATTCAAAATAAAATCCTTTAAAATCTGTTTAAAAATACGACTTTGAAAACAATAATGAAAAGCAAGCAAAAAATTTGTCGTATATTGAAAATAGATATTTGATTTTTAAAATAATTGTTTTAAATTTCAAACAGCACAAACCAAGTTATATTTTAATTTTAACATAAGTAAACCGATAGCATAAAAGATAAAACGAGGGAGACTTTATTGGAAATAAAAAGAGTTTTTACAAGTTCAATATCCACCGACGACATCGAGTATGAAAAACGTTCTTCTGTTATCCGTAATCCCGACGGTTCAGTAGTGTTTGAAATGAATAATGTCATTGTACCAAGGCACTGGTCTCAGGTTGCAACTGATATTATTGCGCAAAAATATTTCCGCAAGGCAGGCATTCCGAGAGCGCTGAAAAAAATTCACGAGGAAGGAATTCCTGAATGGCTTCAGAGATGTGAAATTGATTCCGGCAGACTTGAAGGAATAGATAAAGACCAGTGGTATGTTGGTGAAAACGATTCGAAGCAGGTATTCAACCGGCTAGCAGGATGCTGGACATACTGGGGATGGAAATATAAATACTTCACAACGGAAGATGATGCTTTGAATTTTTATAATGAACTCTTTTACATGCTCGCCATGCAGTTTTCTGCTCCCAATTCACCTCAGTGGTTTAACACAGGACTTCACTGGGCTTACGGAATATCAGGTCCGTCACAGGGACATTTTTATGTTGACCCGGAAACAGGTGAACTGACACGCTCAACTGATGCATATTCCCACTGTCAACCGCACGCTTGTTTTATCCAGTCAGTCAGTGACGATCTTGTCAATGAAGGCGGAATAATGGATTTATGGGTCAGAGAAGCCAGATTATTTAAATATGGCTCAGGAACAGGCTCAAATTTCTCGCAAATCAGGGGAGAAGGGGAGTCACTCAGCGGAGGCGGTAAATCGTCAGGCTTAATGTCATTCCTTAGAATCGGTGACCGGAGTGCAGGTGCAATCAAATCAGGCGGTACAACAAGGCGCGCCGCGAAAATGGTGGTTCTTGACCTTGACCATCCGGATATCGAAGATTTTATCAACTGGAAAGTTGTAGAAGAAGAAAAAGTTGCTTCGCTTGTAGCGGGTTCAAAGATTCTGAACCAGCACCTTAATAATATATTAACGGCATGCATAAGCAATATTCATCCGGAAAATGACGGTACTGACAGGAAAAAGAATAAACAGCTTGCGCTGGCTATAAAAGAAGCACGCAGAGCTTACGTACCCGAAAATTATATAGAACGAGTTATACACTTGTCAAAACTTGGTTTCACGGAAATTTTCATTCCGACCTACGATACGGACTGGAATTCTGATTCATACACAACAGTATCCGGGCAGAACTCAAATAATAGTGTACGGGCGACGAATGATTTTATGAAAGCGGTAGAGATGGACAGTGAGTGGAATCTTTACTGGAGAGTGGAGCTTGAGAAAGCGAAGAAAGAAGACAGGATTCCAAAGCCAAACAAAACATTAAAAGCCAGAAAACTCTGGGAGGATATTTCTTATTCCGCCTGGGCATGCGCAGATCCGGGTATTCAGTTCCATACAACAATAAACGAATGGCACACATGCCCGACCGGCGGGGAAATAAAAGCTTCAAATCCCTGCAGTGAATATATGTTCCTCGATGATACAGCGTGCAATCTCGCTTCACTGAATCTTTTAAAGTTCTACGATTATGAAAAGGAAAAATTCGAAATAGAAAAATTCAGGCATGCTACAAGGCTCTGGACTATTGTGCTTGAAATCAGCGTACTTATGGCGCAGTTCCCGAGCAAGAATATTGCTCAGCTATCCTATGAATACAGGACACTTGGTCTTGGATATGCAAATCTCGGAGCGCTTCTTATGTTAATGGGAATACCTTATGATTCTTCCGAAGCACTGTCAATAACAGGTTCCATAACGGCAATCCTTCACATGAAATCTTATGCAACCTCGGCAGAACTTGCTAAGGAGCTTGGATCTTTCATGAGATATGAGGAGAACAGGGATAATATGCTCAGGGTTGTAAGGAATCACCGCAGGGCATCATATAATGTCCATAAGAAAGAATATGAAGGACTATCAATATATCCGATGGGAATCAGCCGCAGATTCTGCCCCGATGACGACCTCATAGAAGCAGCAAGAAAAGACGCTGATGATGCGCTTGAACTTGGTACAAAATACGGATTCAGGAACGCACAGGTCACGGTTATTGCACCCACAGGCACGATAGGTCTGCTTATGGACTGTGATACTACAGGGGTTGAACCCGATTTTGCGCTTGTGAAATTTAAAAAACTTGCTGGCGGCGGTTATTTCAAGATTATTAATGAATCTGTTCCGCCGGCTCTGAAAAAACTCGGGTATAACGACAATGAAATAGATGACATAATCAAATATACAAAAGGGTATGGTTCTTTAATTGGATGTCCTCATATCAATCCGCAGAGCCTGGCAGACAAAGGATTCACAATGGAAGTCATCAAGCAGGTTGAAAAATCCCTGCCCGGTGTTTTTGACATAAACTTCGCTTTTAACAAATATACACTCGGAACCGGATTCTGCAAGAATGTTCTTGGTTTTACAGAAGAACAACTTGATGATTTCAGTTTCAATATTCTCAGATCCCTTGGTTATACAAAAGAACAAATAGATGAAGCGAATGATTACATCTGCGGTACGATGACAATCGAAGGCTCTCCGCACCTGAAACAGGAACACTATCCGATTTTTGACTGTGCAAATAAGTGCGGGAAAAAAGGTACAAGATATATTTCTCCCGAAGCGCACATAAAGATAATGGCAGCCGCACAGCCTTTCATATCGGGTGCAATTTCGAAGACTATAAATCTGCCTAACAATGCATCGATAGAAGACATGAAAAATGCATATTTAATGTCATGGTCGCTCGGACTAAAATCGAATGCACTGTACAGGGACGGTTCAAAACTCTCGCAGCCCCTTAACAGGATTGTGGATGAAGCAATTGAATATGAAATTGAAGAAAAATCAGACATTACGGTATCTTCAACCAGTGATATCGTAAAGGTTGCGGAAAGAATAATCCACAGGTACATTGCCAAAAGAAGAAAACTGC
>Ga0209450_10001634_pt1 | contig 11206 bp, 13 predicted proteins | sample FrelakmetLWP11LW_FD_187149 | JGI IMG/M metagenome (GOLD analysis project Ga0209450, IMG submission 187149) | Freshwater lake sediment microbial communities from the University of Notre Dame, USA, for methane emissions studies - LWP11 LW (SPAdes)... | ecosystem: Environmental > Aquatic >... | reverse complement strand
TAAAGGTTTTAGTTTCATGGCACATAATCTCCTTGAATGCTCAATGCGATTCGGGGTACTTGCCAAATGGTGTTCCACTTGAGAACGCCGTTTTCGCGGAACTTATTTTTCGGAGTAACCTTTCTGACGCCACCTCCCTTCGTGTCGTGTGGTTCCTGAATATCACCATGGGTGAGCGCGAATCCGCTCGACCATTTAGTTTGATGCGTGCACGAATCGACCGCCAAAAAACAGGAGTCCGATCAGGAATCGGAACCGGTGGACGTGCTTTCGCTCTTCTCGGGTTTGGCTGAATCAGCCTGGGCGGACTCTGATTTTTGAGGCTTGGACGATGAGTTGTTGGATTTATTGGCGTAGTCGGTAACGTACCAGCCTGAGCCCTTGAGATGGAACGTACTATGGGAAATGAGCCTATGAAGTCTTCCTGAGCAGTGGCGACACTTCGACAGGGGCTTGTCCGAGAATTTCTGAATCGCTTCTTCGATGTCTCCGCACTTGCTGCACTGGTATTCATAGATCGGCATAAAACAAAACCTCCCACACCATAGTTCTCTCAAATTCTCGCGGAGGTTAATATAGGCACGAGGGGGTATTTGTCAAGGATTGTAATCAATTTGTTCGTAGACGGTGCGCCAGTCATCATAAAACTCAAGGACCGCCGGCAGGCCGCTCAGGCTCACGCCCTGCAGGATCGCGTGCGTTTTTTCATGCACCCGTTTTTCCTCCGCCAGGCGTTCCTCGGGCGAGGCGTCGAATCCTTGGAGAAACCGGCTGAAACGCACGATGTGAATCAGTTCGTGGGTGATGATGTAAAGGGCAAACGGCAGCAGGCGGAGTGCGGGGTTCTTTTGCAGCGCGGCGAGAATGGCATGGTCTTGGAGGCAGATTTTGTAGAAATCATACGTGGCCGAACTCAGCGATGCCTGCTTCGGGCGGCCCCGGTAACGGATGATCTGGGCGAAGGGCCCGTCAACGACCTCACCCGGTTCCAATTCAGCCAGCGTTCGGACATCGTATTTGGGGCGCAGCCACTCGCTGGTTGTCATTTTGTAGTGGTTGCTCACCAAATCTTCAGCCGTGCCCACGGCATGAGTGACCGCGGACAGTTGATCCGGTTTGAATACGGGTTTGATGTCCATGAATCGAGGCACGTTCGGGATGGTTGGTTTTATTACGGCAGACGTGTCAGGTGACCGCCGGCGACCGCAGGGCTGCGGCAACAGCTTCCGACCATATCTTCCGATTTTCCTCTGTGTTGTCGATGAAACGGATTCCCATGCCGCGGTGGATCACCCGGTCCGCCGGGACATGGATGTTGGACCAGAGCACCTCGGCTTTGAGTTCCAACGGCCCCCGGCCGGGGAGATCCATCGTAATGAGAAAACGTTCGCTGAGCGGCAGCGGGTTGGCGCAGGCCACGAAGGCGCCCCCCAGGCTGATGTCTTTGAGCTGCGCCGGAGAGCTCCCGCGGTGGCCGGTGAAGGCGGCGTGCCACGAGACCGCCAGGCGAGGCTGGGAGCGTTTTTCTTCCCATGACGCCGCTCGCAGGGGCGTGGGGGGCTTAACGCTGGATGCAGGCCCGGCGGCCGTGCGTTTTTTTAAATAGACCCGCACGAACCAGAAGAGAGCAAAACCGACAAAAATGGCCCCACCCGTGCCGACGCTTACCGCCAGCATGGAAGATGCAGTTTCCATGATACCCCTCCCGGTGTCCACCAGAGAATTGAAACCAGCGGTCCCCATTCGTTCTGAACGGAGCCGGCTGGGTGGGGGCTATCCGACCTGACGCCGGTCCGTCGCATGCGCGACTATACCACACTCGCCGCGCCGATTCCAAGCGCCAAAAAACTGTGGACAACGGCGGCACGGCTGTGTTAAACAAAGCTCTTACTAATTTGAATCGTTCGAAAGGCGAGGGGGGGTGAGGGGTTGGGCAGTGTCATCAAGAAACGCAGAAAAAAGATGCGAAAGCACAAACACAAGAAATTACTGGCCAAGACGCGCCATCAGAGAAGGAGCAGGTAACCCTGCCGCTTTTTAGTCAATGCGAAACGGCACCGGCAGCGCTTGGCTGCCGGTGCCGTTTTATGGCTACTTTGAAGGAAACCCCTTGAAGTACTTCATGAGCTCGGAATCCGTCGACAGCACGACGGAGCTGCTCTTGTCGAGGGAGTCGTTGTAGACTTCGAGGGTCTGCAGGAACGAGTAGAATTCCGGATCGAGCCCATAGGCGGCGGCGTAGATCTGGGTCGCTTCGGCATCAGCTTTGCCCTTGAGCTCCTGGGCGATGCGATAGGCCTCTGAGGTGATCTGCTGCAGTTCCTTGTCCTTCTGGCCGAGAACCTTCTGTGCCTCGCCCTTTCCTTCCGAACGGAATTTTTCGGCGATCTGCTTCCGCTCGGCGATCATCCGGTCGTAGACCGATTTCCGCACCTCTTCCACGTAGTTGATGCCTTTGATCTTGACGTCGACCAGCTCGATCCCGAACTGGTCTAATTTCGGCTGCGCCTGCTCAAGGATCCCCTGGGTGATCTTCTCCCGGCCGATGGTGATGCTGTAGTGGCTCTGGGGCTTCTTCTCCAGATCCTCCAATCCGACCTCCGCGACGTCGAGCTCCCGGTTGGATTTTCGCACGGCATCGATCAGCTTGTGCGAGGTGATGAAGTTCCGCACGGCCGGGTCGATGATGTCGTTCAGCCGGCTGAGGGCATTCGACCGGTTGTTGACGGTTTGGAAGAACTTGATCGGGTCGACGATCCGCCAGCGGGCAAACGCGTCCACCCAGATGAACGTCTTGTCGAGGGTCGGGATCTGCCCCGGCTCTCCGTCCCATTCCATGATGTTCTTGTTGAAGACGTGCACCTTCTGGATGAACGGCAGCTTGAATTTCAGGCCCGGGTCTTTGATCGCGTCGCCGACGATCCGTCCGAACTGGGTGATCACCACCTGTTCGGTTTCACTGACGATGAAGGCCGAGTCGTACAAAATGATACCTGCCGCGAGGAGCAGGACGATCCACACGCCTTTGAGTTTCATCTTTATTTTCCTGCCGGGTTGATGAGGTTGAGCAGCGGCAGCGCCGCCTTCTGATCGGGGTCCACGATGTACTTGGGGCCCATTTTCTGAAGCACGCCGCGCATGTATTCCAGGTAAAGCCGCCGTTTGGTGACATCCTTGGCCTTGCGGTATTCCTCGTAAGTCTCGCGGAACCGGGCCGCATCGCCCTTGGCGCGGTTGACCCGGTTCAGGGCATAGCCTTCCGCTTCCCGGATCGTGCGGTCGGCTTCGCCGCGCGCGGAGGGCACGAATTTGTTGTACTCTTCGTTGGCCTGGTAGATCAGCTGTTCTTTTTCCTGCGTGGCCTGGTTGACCTCGTTGAAGGAGGGCTGGACCGACGGCGGCACGTTGGTCTTCTTCATCTCGATCGTGACGATGTGAATTCCGGTTTCGGCCTGGTCGAGTTCTTTTTGGAGGCTTTCCCTTGCTTCGATGGCGATCTCGTCGCGTTTGCTGATGACCTCGTTGATGCTGCGGTCTCCGACCACCAGGCGCATCGTGGCCTCGGACATGTCCTTCAGCAACTGGCGCACGTTGGCAACTTTAAAGAGGTAGTTGTAGGGGTCCTTGACGCGAAACTGCACGACCCACGGGACGACCGCCACGTTGAGATCGCCGGTCAGCATGAGCGCCACGCTGCCCGGGTCCGTACCGGGCTTCGGGCGAGGCCGGAAATCAACCTCCACGGCGGCGGAGCCGAACTCCTCGGTCTGGACCCGCTTGACGTTGACCTTGGAGACCGTGTCGATGCCCAGCGGCAGCTTGAAATTCAAGCCGGGCTGGGTCGTTTCGACATAGCGCCCGAAGCGTTGAACAATCCCTACTTCGTCCTGGTTCACCGTGTAAAAGGAGGTCAGGGCAAGCAAGGCGACCACGATGACCCCTAATGCGAGCGGACCGCCGGGCAGCTTGAAGTTCTTGAACTGCTTGAACATCTCGTCTACTTGCGGGGGGATGCCGCCGCGGCCGCCTTGTTGTTGCTTTAGTTTTTCCCAGTCCCAACTCATGCCTGTTTCCTTAGTTCTAATGATTCATTGGTCGCAGAGCTTCCGGAGATGGCCCATGGCCCGATATCGCCGCCGGCGCAGGCTGCGGCGAATGAGAAAAATGAGGATGACCCCAATACTGTTAAGGCACCCTCCCCATCAAGTCAAGAGAAATCCCTTTTCTTCGATCCGAGCGATTGACGGATGGAATCGCCAGCGTCATAATGGGAACCCATGAACGCAGGAGACAAGAAGACCGGCAGTGCGGTTCACATCGGCGGGGTTCTCACCGAGGTGCTCAAACACTTCCGCCCCGAGGCGGAGCAGGGGATGCTGCGTATCTGGCGGGTGTGGGACCGCGTGGTCGGCGCGGACATCGCACGCAACGCACGGCCGGCGGCCTTCAAGGGGTCCATTCTGCTGGTGCACGTCACGAGTTCCACCTGGCTTCACCACCTGCAGTATCTGAAAGGCGACCTTCTCGCGCGGCTGAACGACGATCTGGGTCAGTCCGTTGTGAGCGAGATCAAATTTAAAATCGGGTCTTTCTGAATGGACGGCGTCACCCAGGATTCATTTTTCGGTGGTCGTCTCCGGCTCAAGCAGCACCGCCACGGGTACCGTTATTCGATCGACGCCGTCATCCTGGCGGGCGCCGTGCACCCGAAGCCCGGCGAGACGGTGGTGGATCTGGGGACCGGCTGCGGCATCATTCCGCTGATCCTGGCGTTCCGCCGGCCCGGCGTTCGAATCTGGGGCGTCGAACTCCAGGCGGCGCTTTCCGCCCTGGCGGAGGAAAACGTCTGCGAGAACGATATGGCGTCGCGGGTGAAGGTCGTGTGCGCCGACATGCGGGACATCCGCCCGGAGCGGGTCGGAGGGCCGGTGGACATGGTGGTCTCCAACCCGCCGTATCGGCGCGGGCGTTCCGGTCGTGTGAACCCGGACCGGCAGCGGGCACTGGCCCGCCACGAGATCGCCATCACGCTGCCGGAGGTCGTGCGGGCGGCCAGAAAGCTATTGAAAACCGGCGGCCGCTTCACCGTGATTTACGCGGCCGGTCGCATCGCGGAACTTCTTTCCCACATGCGGGCCGAGCGCATCGAACCGAAGCGCTTGCGCAACATTCACTCCTCGGACGGGCAAGATGCCCGTTTGGTGCTGGTGGAAGGGGTCCGTGACGGCGGACCCGGGATGGTGGTTTCCCCGGCATTGATCGTCTTCGATGGGGACGGCCAATACACAGAAGAGATGCAGGCGATGTTCCGCGTTTGATGCATATGCCTTTGATGTGTGGTTGACATCACCCGGCAAAAAAGATAAAAGAAAATGTTATTGTTTGTTGCGATTTACCCTGGAGAGGTGGCCGAGTGGTTGAAGGCGCCGCTCTCGAAAAGCGGTGTGCTGCTTATAACGGCACCGTGGGTTCAAATCCCACCCTCTCCGCCATCCATCCAGCCGTTGATCCGGCGAGCCGGCCGGGATGGCGGGCGGTGGTTTTACCGGGCTTAGGTCGCTCAGAGCATTTTCTTAAACATTGCTGATTTGCGGAGAGATGTCCGAGCTGGCCGAAGGAACACGACTGGAAATCGTGTGTGCTGCTAATAACGGCACCGTGGGTTCGAACCCCACTCTCTCCGCCACTTCCTTTGTTCTGTTTCGACGGCAAACGTCGGCCCGGCATGACGCCGGCGCACCGAATGCCCTCGTTCTCCTCATCCCGCCGACAGGAACCCGACGTTCAGGGATATGTCCTATCTTGTACTAGCGCGTAAATATCGCCCGCAGACCTTCGCAGAGGTGCTCGAGCAGGGGCACATCACCCGCACCCTCGGCAACGCCCTGTCTGCGGGCCGGGTGGCGCACGCGATTCTTTTCGCCGGGCCGCGGGGAACCGGCAAGACCACCATTGCGCGGATACTGGCCAAAGCGCTGAACTGTCAGGCAGGGCCGGCGGCGGCGCCGTGCAATCAATGCCGTTCCTGCTCAGACATCACGGCAGGTCGCGCGGTGGATGTGTATGAGATCGACGGTGCTTCCAACAACAGCGTGGATCAGGTGCGGGAGTTGCGGGAGACCATCAAGTACATGCCCGCCCACAGCCCCTACAAAATCTACATCATCGATGAAGTGCACATGCTCAGCACCCCGGCATTCAATGCCCTGTTGAAAACCCTGGAGGAGCCGCCCGCCCATGTGCTGTTCATGTTTGCAACCACCGAACCGCATAAGATTCCGATTACCATTCTGTCCCGCTGTCAGCGTTTTGACCTGCGGCGCATTCGGTTCTCCTCGATCGCCGTTCATCTAACGGCGGTCTGCCGTAATGAAGGCGTGGAGGTCGCCGCCGAGAGCCTGGAGCTGATCGCCCGGGAATCCGGCGGCAGCGTGCGCGACAGTCTGAGCCTGCTGGACCAGGTGATCTCGGGCGGGCAGCGGACCATCTCCCACGAGCAGATCATTGAAACCCTCGGAGTCATCGACCGCAGCCAACTCCATGAGCTGGCCGGGGCCCTGCTCGCGGGCGACGTGTTGCCGTTTCTGGCGACCCTCGACGACATCTTCGACCGCGGCCACGACCTTAAGAGACTGTTTTCGGATCTGCTCGAGTACCTGAGGGACCTCTGGGTCATTCAAACCAGCCGATCGCCGGGAAAACTGGTCGACCTGCCCGACCACGAAATCGAACGGATGCAGGATCAGGCCGGGCGGATTCCAAAGTTCATGCTGGAACACGTCCTGGACATTCTCTTTCGCGAGGAGGCCGCCATCCGTTTTTCGCTCCAGCCCAAACTGGCGCTGGAGATGGTTTTTTTCAAGGTTCTGCAGACGCGCGCGGTACTGTCCATCGACACGCTCATCACCAAACTGGATGATTTGCGGCGGGAGGTTCAGGGGGCTGGGGCCGTTCCGCCGCCGTTGACCCGGGAGCAACCGAGGGAGGCTTCCGGCGGTCAGGGAACGCCCAAGGCCCGCTCCGGCCGTGACCGATCGGATCCGCCCGCGCCGCCGCAGGCGGCCCGCCGGCCCGCCGGCCCGGTCGCGACCCCGGCGGCCGATATGGAGGCGGCCTGGCAGCAGGTCGTGGAACTCGTCGCCGGCACCCAGCCCAGCCTGGCGGCCACGTTGAAGCGGTGCTGCCTCAAACGCGGGGGGGCGGAACGGGTGGAGATCGTCGCCTCGGCCAATTCTTTCGTCGGCGCGACGCTGAAGCGCGACAAACACATGGCGATTCTCAGGAAGGCCTGCGCCGAGATCTTCGGCGGCACTCCGGAAGTGGTGGTCGCGGTCGGGGAGGAGTGCAGCGTATCGACCCACGAGCGCCGCGATCGCAACCAGGCGCGGGTCCAGGAGACGCTGAATCATCCGGTGGTCGCCGACGCCATCGAAATCTTCAACGGCAAGCTGGTGGATGTCACGATATCCAAGGAGGTGGACCAATGAAAGGGATGGGCGACATGATGAAGCAGGCGCAGAAGCTGCAGGCGCGCATGCTCAAGATGCAGGAGGAGCTGGCTGAAAAAACGGTGGAGTCCGCCGTCGGCGGCGGCATGATCAAGGTGGTCGCCAACGGGCGCCAGCAGATCGTCTCCATCCGGATCGAGAAGGAGGTGGTCGACCCGGAGGACGTGGACATGCTGCAGGACCTGATGCTGGCGGCCGTCAACGACGCCCTTGCCAAGTCTCAGGAAATGGTTTCCTCCGAAATGGGCAAGCTCACCGGCGGCCTCAAACTTCCGGGCCTCATGTGACCCATGAACCACTATCCGGCATCCATCCGCCAGCTGATCAAACTCATGGCGCGCCTTCCCGGGATCGGTGAGAAGACCGCCGAACGGCTGGCCCTGCACCTGCTGTACGCCTCGGACCCCCTCGTGGAGGAGCTGGCGCGGAGCATCCTCGAGGTCAAGCAAAAAGTCCGCTTGTGCTCACGCTGCTTTTCCCTGAGCGATGCGGAGCTCTGCACCATCTGCAGTAACCCGGCGCGCGACGCCGCGGTCGTGTGCGTCGTGGAACAGCCCGGCGACCTGGCGGCGGTGGAGAAGTCCGGTGCGTTCAGCGGTGGCTACCATGTGTTGTCCGGCGTGCTTTCTCCCATGAACGGCGTGGGGCCGGACGACATCCGCATTCGCGAACTGATCGCCCGAGTGACGGCGGGCGGGGTCCGGGAAGTGATCCTGGCCACCGGCACCAGCGTGGAAGGGGAAGCCACCGCCGCTTTCATCGCGGGTCGGCTGGCCGCTTTCCCGGTGACCGTGACACGCATTGCCTCGGGAGTCCCGATGGGCGGCGATTTGAAATATGTGGACCAGGTGACGCTCAAGAAAGCCATGGAGTCGCGACGTGCCCTCGGATGATGTGAAACCGGAAACGCTTTTCACCTGCACGCGCTGCGGGGACTGCTGCAGGGGGTACGGCGGCACCTATGTCGACGCGGTGGACATCGCCGCCATTGCGGCGTTCATCCGCACCGAGCCGTCCGTAGTGGTCGAACGATACTGTCGGCGATCCGGCGGGAAGCATCTGCTGGCGCAGCGGGAAGACGGCTATTGCGTTTTCTGGGACGAGAGCTGCACCATCCACCCCGTCAAGCCCCGCATGTGCCGCCGCTGGCCGTTCATCGAAAGCGTCGTGGCCGAGCCGCAAAACTGGTTGATCATGGCCGGACTCTGCCCCGGCATGCGCACCGACATCCCTCTTTCCCGAGTTCGGGCCTGCATCAAAGCGGTCCTGGCGTCCGAGGGGCATAGGGGGATGCCATGACGGATGACGCCCGCCGCCGGGAAGGCCTGCTGCAGGAACTGGCAGCCACCCGCACCGAATGCAAGCGCCTGGAGGCGCTCGTGCACACGCGCGAGCAGGCCCTGAAGGAGGCCGGGCAGCAGCTTCAGCAGGCCCAGAAAATGGAAGCCCTCGGCACGCTGGTGGCCGGCGTGGCCCATGAGATCAACAACCCCATCAACCTCATTCTCTACAACCTGCCGCTGCTTCAGAAAACGTGGGCGGATTTCATGCCGCTTCTCATGGAACACCGTCAACGCCAACCCGACCGCACCTTCGGCGGGTTCACCTACGATTTTCTGAACGACCATCTGCCGCAGCTGGTCGCCGACATGGAAATGGCGGCCAACCGGGTGGTCAAGATCGTGGCGGATCTTAAGAATTTCTCCCGGCAGTCCAACATCGCCGAGAAAACGCCCCTCAACATCAACACCGCCGCCCGCAACGCCTTGCGTCTGTGCCAGAGCACGCTGCGCAAGGCCGGGGTCAAGGTCACCTTCGAGCTGCAGGAGGGCCTTCCCGACATCGAGGGCAACCTGCAGAACATCGAGCAGATCGCGCTGAACATCCTGATCAATGCGGTGCAGGCCATTGATCACCCGCACGGCGAAATATCGATCCAAACGGGCTTCACCGCCAAAGACGGCCGGGTGCATCTGCGCATTTCAGACAATGGCCGCGGGGTCGCTCCTGCGATCGCCGACCGGATTTTTCTGCCGTTCGTCACCGACAAGCAGTCCCAGGGCGGGACCGGCCTCGGGCTTTCCGTCAGCTACAGCCTGGTCAAAGCCCACGGCGGGGAGATCGGCTTCGAGAGCCGCCCGCCCGGAGGCACGACGTTTACGGTGCTCTTGCCCACCGTGCTGAACCGCAAAGCCGCCAAGGTCCTGGTGGTGGATGACGATCGGATGGTCCGGCAGATCCTCATGGAGGCGCTGGCGATCCCGCGCACCTATCTCCTGGAGGAAGCCACCAACGGGATCGAGGCGTCGATCCGGCTCGGGACCTACCGGCCGGACCTGCTGCTTCTGGATGTGTTCATGCCGGAGATGGACGGGCTGGAGGTGTGCCGGAACATCAAGGCGGAGCCGGCGCTGGCCGGCATGAAGGTCATCATCACCACGGGGTTCCCCGGCCATCCCAAGCTGGACGAGCTGGCCGCCCTGGGGTTCACGCACGTCCTCGCCAAACCCTTCAACATCCCCGTGCTGCTCAAGATGGTTCAAACCCTTCTCGGGAATTGAGCTCCGCCGGCGGGGTTCAATTCTCCAAAGAGATGAAGCCGGCCTTGACGTACTCGCGGTTCAGGCGCGCGATGTTGACGATGGAGATCTCCTTGGGGCAGGCGTTCTCGCATTCCCGGTGGTTGGAGCAATTCCCGAACCCGCATGCGTCCATGGCCCGGACCATGGCCAGGGCGCGCCGGGCGGCCTCGGGCCTTCCCTGGGGCAGGAGCGCGAACTGGGAGACCTTGGCGCTCACGAACAGCATGGCCGAGGCGTTGGGGCAGGCGGCGACACACCCCCCGCAGCCGATGCAGGCGGCGGCGTCCATGGCCTTTTCGGCGTCGGGGAGCGGGACCAAGAGCGTGTTGGCCTGCGGTGCGCTGCCGGTGTTGACGGAAATGAACCCGCCGGCCTGGATGATGCGGTCGAAGGCGCTGCGGTCGACGACCAGGTCCTTGATGACCGGGAAGGCCCGGGCACGGAACGGCTCGATCACAAGGGTGTCGCCGTCCTTGAAGTGGCGCATGTGCAGCTGGCAGAGGGAGGTGCCCTTGAGCTGGCCGTGGGCGCGGCCGTTCACCATGGTGCCGCACGAGCCGCAGATGCCTTCGCGGCAGTCGTGGTCGAACGCGACCGGCTCCTGGCCGGCGAGGGTCAGCTGTTCGTTGACGACGTCGAGCATCTCGAGAAAGGACATGTCCGTGGAAATGTCCGTGGCCGTATAGTTTTCAAAACGCCCTTTGTCCGCGGGGTTTCTCTGGCGCCAGATTTTCAGTGTCAGGTTGATGGACGTGCTCACTTGTAGCTCCTTTGGCTTAGGTGGACGTTTTCGAACACCAGGGGCTCCTTGTGGAAATTCGGCTCCTTGCCGTCGCCGGCAAACTCCCAGGCGGCGGCGTGGCAGAAGTTGGCGTCATCCCGTAGCGCCTCGTTCTCCTCGGTCTGGTAGGCCTCGTTGAAATGCCCGCCGCAGGATTCCTGGCGCGCCAGGGCATCGAGGACCATCAGTTCGCCGAACTCGAGGAAGTCCGCCACCCGGCCGGCCTTCTCCAGACTCTGGTTGAGGTCGGCCTCCGTCCCGGGCACGAGCACGTCTTTCCAGAACTCCTCGCGCAGCTCCTGGATCAGGGTGCGCGCTTTCGCGAGCCCCGCGTT
>Ga0209450_10001633_pt1 | contig 11208 bp, 10 predicted proteins | sample FrelakmetLWP11LW_FD_187149 | JGI IMG/M metagenome (GOLD analysis project Ga0209450, IMG submission 187149) | Freshwater lake sediment microbial communities from the University of Notre Dame, USA, for methane emissions studies - LWP11 LW (SPAdes)... | ecosystem: Environmental > Aquatic >... | reverse complement strand
CCACTGGACTCGGGGTGGAGACGGACATCTCTCAGATGCTCCCCCGGGACAATCCCGTCGCCCGGGGCTTCTCGGAGGTCTCAGAGGGTTTTTCAACCACCTCCTCCCTGGTGATCGTCGTGGAAGGCCCCGACCGCAGTTCCCTGACCGCCGCTGCGGAGGTCTTCGCTGCCCGGCTCCGGGAAGATCCCCGGACCTCGGGACTGGTCCGCTCGATCCAGCTCAAGGCCGACAGGGCCTTCCTAGAGCGGTGGGGCTTACTTCTCCAGGACGCCGAAGAGTTGGCCGATACAGAACGCCTCCTGGAATCCACCCGGCTGGTGCCCCTCCTCCGGGCTATGAATGACCTGATGGAAGAAAAGCTTTCCGACGGCTCCGACGAGGAGGTGGAAGGCCCGGAGGGTGAGGACCAGGCCTTCGGCCTCATGTCCCGGTTGGGGCTCTTTGCGGAGGAGCTTGGAAGCAGCCTGAATGAGGCGGCGGGGGGGGAACCCGGCGACGGATCGCCCTCGGGCGAGGGGCTCGCGGACTCCTGGCTCTTCGGCCAGGAGTACTTCCTGGATCCCGAGGAGAAGACCCTGCTGCTGACCGCACGGCCGACCTTCGATCTGGGCGATCGGGCCCGGCTGACCGCACTGACCTCGGGGGCCAAGGTCCTGGCCCGGGAACTTGAAGCCGGGCTTCCGGGAATCGAATTTTTCTTTACCGGAGACGTGGCCAACGAAGCGGACGAAGAAGAGGCCATAAGCTCGGATCTGTTCTACCCGAGCCTCCTTGCCCTATCCCTGATCCTGATCCTCTTCTTCGTTTCCTACCGCCGGCCAAGGTCCATCCTCTTCGCGATCGCGGCCCTGGGGGTCGGAATCATCGTGGATCTGGGCTTCGCCGCCCTGACGGTCGGCAAGCTCAACATGATCACCACCTCATTCGGTGCCCTGCTCGTGGGACTGGGGATCGACTTCGGTATCCACCTGGTCACCCGGTACGATTCGCTCTCGGATTCAGGGGCAGCTCCCGCGGAATGCATGGGCAGGGTCTTCGCTTCCGTAGGGAATCCGGTCCTGGTCGGGGGTCTGACTACCGCCCTGGCCTTCTACTCCCTCCTCCTCTCCCGCACCTTGGCGTTCCGTCAATTCGGTCTGATCGCGGGTACGGGTATCCTTACGACCCTGGCCTCTTCGTTCCTGGTGCTCCCGGCCCTGATCGCGGTCTTTCCCGGCCGGCCTGGACACGGGAAGGTCCGTCCCGTCCTGTCCTTCTCTCTTCCAGCCCGGATAGCCCGGGCCTGCGGGCGGCGACCCGGCCTTGTCCTGGTCGTCGGCGCAGTCCTGGCTATCCTGGCGGGGACCAACATCCCGAACAACTCCTTCGATTTCGATATGCGCCGCATCGGTCCCCAGGGCACGGAAGCCCAGGAAGCGGAACGGATCGTGGCGGATCGCTTCGGCCTTTCCACATGGCAGCACATGGTCCTGGCCGGGAGCCTCGAGGAAGCCCGGGACCTGCAGGATCGTCTCGATGAAGCGCCCCTGGTGCGCAGAACCGATTCGGCTGCCGACTGGGTCCCCGAGGCTGCGGACCAGGAGGAACGGCTGGCCCGGATCGCCCGGATCGCGGCACGGCCGGCCCGGGATTCCGGACCGGATTGGAACGCGGAAGCTGTCGAGGACTTTCTCAACGAAGTCCTGCGGCTCGAGTGGAACGTGATCGAACTGGGGGACCTTGCCGCGATGTCCCTGGGGGAAGCCGCCCTTCCGGTTCGGAAGCGAAACGCCCTGGTCCGGGAGATCCTGGGAGGCGAGGCGGGCGCGCCCGGCCGGGAGGTCTTCGGCGCCCTCCGCCAGCGGGTGGAAGCCCTGCCCCGGGATCGAGCGGCGGAATTGCTGTCCACCCTTGACGGGGGATTTTCCAAAACCCTGGACCGGAAGGTCCGTACCCTTGCCGCGGTGACCCGTGCCATGACGCCCGAGGATCTTCCGGAAGATCTTCGGTCCGATTACATCAGCCCCGACGGCTCCCGATACCTGGTGCACATCCAGGGCGCGTCGGGCTTGACCGAATCCTCGGCGATCGAGCGTTTCGCCGATGGGCTCGCCTCGGTTGAACCCGAAGCTACCGGAACCCTTTCGCTGGGCGTGGAGTTGTCCCGGGAGATCCTTGCCGAGGCCCGGTCTTCCTCTCTGCTCGTAGGGATCTTGGTCTTCGTGGTCGTGGCGGCGGGCTTCCGATCCCTCTCCCTTTCGGTTCTCACGGGCGCCGCCTTCGCGGCCGCTCTGGCCTGGACCTTCGGATCCCAGCCCTTTTTCGGGCGCTTCAACATCGTCAACGCCCTCTCCCTTCCCCTGATACTGGGGGTGGGCATCGACTATTGCGTCCACGTCATGTCAGCCCTCAGGTCCGGAGACCCTGAGGAGTTCAACCATTCTATCAAGGCCGTAACCCTCTCCATGCTCACCACCGCCCTGGGCTTCGGGTCCCTGGCCCTGGTCGGCCGGTTCGCCGGCATCGCAGCCCTGGGGGAAACCCTGACCCTCGGTATCCTGTTCTGCTATGCCGCCGCCCTGACCCTGATCCCGGCTCTTGCCAGCCTAGGGATTTCCAGGTCGCAGGCCCGGCGGAATTTGGCGCATACCCCGGGCACTGTCCCGACAAAGGAGGAATCGAAATGAACGGAACCCTGGAACGATTCAGGAAGGCCGCCGCCTTCGCCATCTTGGCCGCAGCCGCGGGACTGCCCCTGGCCGCCCTGGAGGACGCCCTGGCCGTCATCCGCGAGGTGGACAAGCGCCAGCGGGTCGATACGAGCCTGACGCGTACGGACATGCGGATCTACCCCGACGGAAGCAACGAAAAGGATTTCCGGGAGTTCCTGATCGAGGGGTACGAGCGTGGCGATTCCGAGAGCTGCCGGGAAGTCCTGGAACCCAGGTCTGTAAAAGGACTCCGAATACTTTCCATCGGGGATGACACGTGGCTTTACTTCCCCTCCACGGGCCGGGTTCGAAAGATCGCAGGGACCTCCCGGGGAGAATCGGTCCAGGGGATCGGCGGGGACTTTTCCTACGAGGACCTCGGGGGCGGCCGGTTCGAGGAGAAATACGAGTTCCGCTTGACCTCCAGCGACTCACGCTCCTGGTCCCTGGAGGGGACGCCCCGGAAACCGGATGGTGTGTACTCCCGACTTATGATCCGGGTTTCCCGGGAGAGATACCGCATGGAAAGCATCGACTACCATACGGACAAGGACGGCCACCTCAAGACACTCGCCTTTCTGGAATACAAGCTCCTCGGCGGCCGGGACACCGCGACCCGGCTGGTCATGACCAACCACCGCAAGGGTTCCCGGACCGTCGTCACCATCCTCTCGGCCGACTACGGGATGCCGATACCCGACAAGCTCCTGAATCCGACCCAGTTCTACAAATAAGGAGGCTGCCGTGATTCTGACACATGAGAGATACCGTCTGCGCCTGGCCCTGACCGCGGTTCTCCTGGGAGGAGCCGGCTTGGCGCTCGCCCAGGATCCGGCGGCCGAACCCTTCCCCGGCGCCGAGCCCGGCGCCCCGGAATCTTTCGCCGTCTACGGATATGCTCAAGTCCTTGCAAGCGGCTATTCCTTCCCGGAGCCCGAGGGACCGGTATCCGGGGCTGTTCTCCGGGTGCGACTCAAGGCGGACTGGGAACCCTCGGACAGCCTGGCCTTCCACCTTGAGGCGGAGTACGACACCTCCTTCGGCGGATCGAACGAATACGCCCAGCTGGAACACCTCGGGATTCCGACCTACCTGGGATCCCTCCTGGCCGCCCTCGGGGAGCCGGTATCCGCTCCGGGGGACCTGTATCCCTACCAGGACTTCCATGGGTCACTCTTCGTGGACCACGCCTACGGCCGGGCGAATTTCGGACCTCTCGACCTGGCCTTCGGGAAAATGCCTGTTGCCTGGGGGACCGCCTACGTCTTCAATCCCACAGCTCGGACTGTCCCCGCGGGTGGGCTCGACCCGGCTTCGGAGGAAACCCCGGGGATCCTGGTCCTGGCCCCCAGCCTGGCCCTGGGCCGGCGGGGCTCCGTGCAGGCTTACCTGGCCTTCCAGGAGCGGAGCCTCCGCGGGGCTACCACCTTGGAGGAAGGGCGGCCTGAGAACCTGCCCTTCGGCGTCCGGATCCAGGCAACGGCCGGGTCCTTCGACCTTTCCTTCTCATTCCTGCGGGAGGTTGTCTGGACGGAAACCCTGTCGGGATCCGCGGCCTTTGAGCGCCGGTCCTGGTTGGGCCTGGACCTCGCGGGAGCCCTGGGGCCTTTCGGCGTCTACGGCGAGGCGGCCCTGGGCCTGCCTTCCTCGGTGCTTTCCGGCACGGGGCCATCGGACCTCGATCCGGCCCGGGACCTGGAAGCCTCCGGGGGTTTCGATTGGACCGTCCCTGGTATCCAAGTCGAGGTCCGCGGCGAATACCATTACCGGGGCTCAGGTCCGACCCGGCCGGAGGACTACGACCCGGCCGTCATCCTGTCCGGAGCCTCCTCGGTGCTGGGCCGGCACTATGTCTTCCTGTACGCGGCCCGGACCCTCGCGGACTACGGGACCCTGAGCCTAGCCGCCTTGGTCAACGCAGCGGACGCTTCCTGGATGCTGATCCCAAGGCTTTCCTGGGAGGCAGCAGCAAACCTCGAATTCCAGGCGGGGGCCGCCCTGCCCTTCGGACCTGCGGGGAGCGAGTTCGACGGGAGGCGGGACCTTTCGGCTTACGGCCTGGGGACGGTTGACCTGACCGCGCCGTCCGCCTCCGTCTCCCTGAAGCTCAGCTTCTAGCCAGAACCCTTCCCGGGAGTAAAACGGAAACTCCGGCCTCCGGGACCTTCACATCGGAAGGACGAGCGGCGGATTTCCTGGGTCTCGGTCTCAGAGAGCCGGGGGGACGGAGATCATCAGTTCCGGGTCCAGGAGGGAAAGCACGGAAGAGGTGTCCCGGTTCCCTGGATCGGTGCCGAATGCTGCGATACAGTACCATCATGATGCAGGCCATGCCGGACTACGAACTTCGCCGATCCGGCGGATCGTTCCGCGACCGAGCCCGAGAAGCCGAGTTCAGATCCTCGGAACTCGACGCGGCCTCGCCGTGCCTTAGAAAGCTCCTGCCTCTCCTGGGATTGCTCTTCGCCGCGTTCATCATTCCGGACTACTGGGTCCTGGGACCCGGCCCATCCTTCCTCCTGACCGCGGCAGCCCGGGGCTTTTCCTTCCTCCTGATGATCTACGCCTCATCCCGGATGAAACCGGGGACTTCCCTGGCCCGGAGGGAACGTCTGCTGGCGGGGGTCACCTTGATCGGAATAGCTTCCTTCGGATTGGCGCTCTTCGCATACAGAAACGCGAATTTCCACCTTCAAGCCGCCAGCGTCCTCCTTATGATCACGGCTATATACCTGATCCCGAACAGGTTCATGGTTTCCTTTTCCGTTTCCCTGCTGTTGGCGGGTATGGGCGTGGCGTACCTGCTCTTCCTTGCACCCCCGGAACTCCGCCGCGCGGAACGGGCAGGATATATCGCGGACTTCTTCCTGATTGCCCTGCTCTCCGCGCTTCTGGGGAGGACGTTCTCCGACACGAGGCGAAGGGAGTATGCCCGCACTCGGGAGCTGGAATGGCTATCCCGGACGGACCTCCTGACCAAGATCGGGAACCGGAGGGATTTCGAGGACCATCTGGCCTCCGCCTTGGCGCGAAGGCGGAGGCACGGAGAGAAAACCGCCCTCATCCTGCTGGATATCGACAAATTCAAGACCGTCAACGATCAGTTCGGGCATCGGGTAGGGGACGAGGTGCTCAAGGAAATCGCCCGGCGGCTGGAGTCGTCCCTGCGGACTGAGGATTCCTTGGCACGCTGGGGCGGTGAGGAATTCGTCCTGCTACTGCCCCGGGCGACCCTGGAGGCGGCCCGGGATTTCGCGGTCCGGATCCGGGCGGGCATCTCCGGCGAGCCCTTCGACTGCGCCGGGATCATTACGGCCAGTATCGGCATCGCGATGCTTTCGGAGGCTGATACCGTGGAGAGCGTAGTCTCCCGGGCGGACCGAGCCCTGTACCGTGCCAAGGACAACGGCCGGGACAGGATCGAATGTGAGGATTAGGCCTGTACATATTGACCAGTCTGACTAGTCTTATTATACTATTATCAGGAGGCGGCGCGGTGGAGGAAAAGACGCGTGACTACTGGCCCCTGCAGGACGCGAAGGCGCGGTTCAGCGAACTGGTGAACCGGTGCGCCCAGGAAGGACCCCAGACGGTGACCAAACATGGAAAACCCGCGGTCGTTGTCATCCCCTGGAACGACTACCGGGCTATGACGCATAAAAAGCGGAGCCTCCGGGAATTCCTGGCCGCCGCGCCTCGGACGGAATTGGATGTGAAACGCTCCCTTGAAACCGAACGGGAGATCTTCCTGTGATCCTGCTGGACACCTGCGTCGTTTCCGAAGCCATCAAGCCGAATCCGGAGCCCAAGGTCCTCGCGTGGCTGGACGCCGTGGATGAGGACGCCCTCTCTTTGAGCGTCGTCGCGGTCGGCGAGCTCAAGCGGGGCATCGAATTGCTGACGGAGGGAGAGAAGAAGAGCGATCTCGGACTCTGGTTCGCCGAACTCATGGAACGCTTCCGGGGACGGATCCTGGACCTGGACGCGGGAACGATGCTGGTCTGGGGCGAACTCAGCGCCCGACTCAAGAAGTCAGGCCGAACCATGCCCGTCATGAACAGCCTCGTGGCAGCCTGCGCCCTGCGCCACAACGCCCTGCTTGTCACCCGAAATACGGGAGATTATGAAGCATCCGGCGTTTCCCTGTCGGATCCCTGGGCCTGAGAACCGGCCCAAAGCCCTCGGGAGGGCCGCGCCCCGGGCACGAAAGCCCCCACCCGTGCCCGGTACTCCTCGTACTCTCGCCCGAACCGTTTTGCAAGGGCGCGGTCCTCGTAGGGTTTCCGGAGAACCATCAGGGACAGGATGACTAGGATCCCGGCGCCGCCGAAGAGGAGATCCCGGGAGATCCCCTCCGTCAGACAGCGACCCCCGTACTAGTACCGAAAGAAGCCTGCGATCATCCCCGTTCCCAGGACATACCAGGTCAGGATGATTCAAACCGGTTCGTGCCGGAAGGCCTTGATTCCGAAGAGGGCGTGGAAGCGGATCTTGAAATAGAGCCTCATGCCGGACAGAGCCAGGAGGAAGAGGACGACCAGAAGCTTTTCCATCGTTCCTTCCGTCAGGGATTGATCGCGATGATGCGAATCTCCAAGACGATGCCGGAGACGGGTATTTTCACCTTCTGCTTGTCGAAGCCCCCGGGGGGGCCTTTTCCGTCGTAGTTGCTGATCCCGACCGGCTCCCGAGGTATTCCGATAAAGTTGGTATCCAGCTTGCCGTTTGAGTTGAGATCCTGGTACAGGGAAAATACATACTCCCCCGGGGGTAGTCCCAGGGTCGCTTCGACCGTCGGGGCGGACGGCTCCAGGGTCAAAGTTCGGAAAGGGACGTTCTTCCGGTAACCCTCCGGGTTGGCGAACACCGCGGCATACACGGTACCCCCGCCCGGTTTCACCCCGGACGCCGTGAGTCGCACCGCCGCTTCCTGGGCGGAAACAAGGGCGGTCGTCGTCAGGATCAGGGCGGCGATAATCGTAGGTCTCCTCATGTCGTTCCGTCCTTTCTGCGCGCAGTCTTCCGGAAGACGGTTCGATTTACGGCCCGTATCCCGGGCCGGAGACACGGACCCTTCCCGTCTCCCGGTATGGTTGAATATATATATAAAAACCGCGCGGACCCCTAGATCTCGATCCCGAACAGGGCGCGGACGACCAGTCCCACCAGGAAGGAAAAAGCCGAAACACCCAGGGAGATTCCGGCCATCTCCAGGAATCGCTTCCTGAAGTCCAGGTCCTTGGCGACGGACAGATAGAAGTTGAAGGCCCCTATGATCAGGACGGCTATGGTCAGGGTGACACCCAGACTGACGAAAATCCAGGAGCCTCCCCGGGGGAAGACCAGATAGGGCAGGACCAGGAGTGTGACCGTGCCCAGGTAGGCCGCCCCGGTATACAGGGCGGACTTGCCCGCCCGGGAGTCCCCCTCCGCCCGACTGGCCAGGTAGTCCGAGGCCGCCATGGAAAAGGCCGCGGCGATCCCCGTGATGATACCGCTCACCGCCACCAGGGGCCCGTTCCGCAGGGCAAAGGTCAGGCCGGCCAGGGTACCGGTCAGCTCCACCAGGGCGTCGTTAAGCCCCAGGACGATGGAGCCCATGTAAGCCAGACGTTCTTCCTCGATCATGGCCATCAGGGCGTCCTCGTGGGCTTCCTCTTCCCTGCCAATAGTCTCCGCTCCGGGTACCAGGGCAGCCACCCGGGCGTAGGATTCGGCCGTGGCCTCCTCACCCCGCTCCATGAGCTTCAGAGCGAAGGTCAGGCCCAGGGTCCGGGCCAGAAGGAAAAAGAAGCGGACCTTGCCCATCCGGGGCCGGGCATCCGCCCCGGAGACCTTTTTCCAGAACTGGTAGTGCTCGCCCTCGGCCCGGGACATGTCCCGCAGGGTCCGGGCGTTGTTTTCGTCCCGGAGCACCCCGGCCAGGCGCTCGTACAGGAGCTTACCGGTCAATTCCTCTCGCTGGAATTCGATGACATCCTTCCGGAGCGATGCGTCCATGATGAACCTCTCCGATGCCGCCGTACGGCGCTGACGCTATGGCATGCCCCATTATGGAGCGGGGGAGGACGGCCGTAAAGGTGGCGATTCCTCCCTAGTGTTACGAAGATTGTGAAACACAGCGGCTGCCCGGGAATTTCGACCGAAGCGGGGATCGCGTCGGAATCAAATTATTAATTCTTTGTATAGAGTAATTTTGCCCTCTTGACCTTCCGATAATTCCGGATTTAATCTTCCTGGAGTCTCGAGCAGGCTTCCAGGGTTCCTCGCCCGCGAGACGCGAGCGGCACGGCCCGAGCGGGGCCGGGAGATCGCCGTGTCCGTCATAAGCGTCGAAGGATTATCCAAGACATTCCACACCCGGGTCCGGGCAGAAGGCCTGGGCGCCTCCTTCCGAGCCCTAGCCCGGCCCGAATACCGGACCATCCAGGCGGTCCGGGACGTTTCCTTTTCCGTGGAGGAAGGTGAAATCGTGGCCTTCCTGGGCCCGAACGGGGCGGGCAAGTCCACGACCATCAAGATGCTGACCGGCATCCTGACCCCCAGCTCCGGGGAAGCCCGGGTCCTGGGCCTGGACCCGTGCCGGGACCGCACCCGGCTGGCCATGGGCATCGGGGCGGTGTTCGGCCAGAAAAGCCAGCTCTGGTTCCATCTGCCGCCCTCGGATTCGTTCCTCCTCCTGGGGGCGATCTACGAGATTCCCGCCCCGGAACTCGCACGCCGCAAAGCCGACCTGGTGGAGCGCTTCGAGATCGGCCCCTATATGGACGTGCCGGTGCGCAAACTTTCCCTGGGAGAGCGGATACGCTGCGAGATCGCCGCCAGCCTTCTCCATGCTCCCCGGGTGATCTTCCTGGACGAACCCACCATCGGCCTGGACGTGGTGGTCAAGCGGGAGATCCGCGCACTCCTTTCGGAACTGCGGGCCCGAGAGGGAGTCACCATCTTCCTCACCAGCCACGACATCGGGGACATCGAGAAGATCTGCAAGCGCGCGATCATCATCCACCACGGCGCCGTTGTGGTGGACGAGTCCATGAAGACCCTGAAACACCGTGCCCTGGCCAAGAAGTACATCGGGGTGAAGTACGCGGTCCCCGTTGACCTGGAGCTCCCGGGCCTGTCCCCGGTGAAGCACACCGAAGACGCGGCCAGCTTTGTCGTGGACACCCGGAAGCACAGGCTCCAGGAGGTCATCCGCGCCCTGGTGGACCGGGGCGAGGTCCTGGACCTGACGGTGGAGGACGAACCCCTGGAGGATATCATCGCCGAGGTGTTCCGGGGCCGCACGGAGGAGGAGTCCCGGGGTGCCGCCCGGGCAAGCGGGGAAGCGGAATCATGAGCGGCCCCGGAACCGCCGGACGGCGCAGTCCGCTAGCCGCCGCCCTCCGCAAGTATTCCACCGCGGGCTTGGTGAGCATGCGCAGCCGCCTGGCCTACCCCGCCGCCTTCGCGGGAAGCCTTCTCACCTACGGTCTGTTCGTGTTCGTCTTTTCCCGGATCTGGGCGACTATCTACGTAAGCCGGGCCGAGATAGCCGGCTACGACCGGGCCATGATGGTGTGGTACTTCATCGTCGCGGAAATCTCGGTCTTCGGCTTCGGCAGGTTCTATTATTCCCTTTCCGAGGATATGAAAAGCGGACAGGTGGCCTACCTCCTGGCCCGGCCCTACGGCTTCACGGCCTACCACTTTTCCCAGGCCCTGGGTCCGGCCCTGGCGGACTGCCTGGTGCTGGCCGCGGAGGGAGCCCTGCTTGGGAGGATCCTGGCGGGACCCTTCCCTATGACCTCGATTCCCCAGGCCGCCGCCCTGGTCCTGTCCCTGTTGCTGGCCGGGTCCCTGCAGTTCTTCCTCCAGTTCTCCATCGCGATGACCGCATTCTGGATCGAGGAGAACGCGGCTATCTTCTGGATCTTTCAGAAGCTCGCCCTGGTGGTAGGGACCTTCCTGCCCCTGGAATTCCTTCCCGGTGCCGTCGCGGCGGCGGCAAAATGGACTCCCTTTCCCTACCTCTCCTGGGCTTCCGCTCGCATCGCCGTGGCCTGGGATCCCGGGGAGGGACTGCGTCTGCTGGCGCTCCAGGCGGCCTGGACCGCGGCGGCCGCCCTGCTGTGCCGGGGGGTCTTCGCGGCCGGGCGCGGCAAGATCACGGTCAACGGAGGCTGAGCATGGGAAAAAACCGAATCGGCCGCCCGGCGGCCTACCTCCGCTTCCTGGGAGCCGCCTTTGCAGCGAATCTGCAGGCTGTCGCGGAGTACCGGGTATCCTTCCTGGTCCAGGTCTTCGGCATGATGCTGAACAACGCGGCCTTTGCCGTGTTCTGGGCCGCCCTGATCGCGCGGGCCGGGACGGTGGGCGGATACGGGTTCTCCGATGTCATGATCATCTGGGCCCTGACCTCGACTTCCTTCGGCATCGCCCACGTCCTCTGGGGCAACGTGCGGAGCCTGGGTCCCATCATCCTGCGGGGCGAGCTGGACGTGTACCTCCTCCAGCCCAAGAACGTGTTCCT
>Ga0209450_10001632_pt1 | contig 11214 bp, 6 predicted proteins | sample FrelakmetLWP11LW_FD_187149 | JGI IMG/M metagenome (GOLD analysis project Ga0209450, IMG submission 187149) | Freshwater lake sediment microbial communities from the University of Notre Dame, USA, for methane emissions studies - LWP11 LW (SPAdes)... | ecosystem: Environmental > Aquatic >... | reverse complement strand
TGAATGGAGCAGAATGATCGTAATTCTGGTACTCGCTTTTTTTAATATCGCCTTTTGGGCAGGCTTTGAACAGGCCGGTGGAACCATGAATTTATTCGCAAAAGAAAACACTGACAGACTTATGTTTGGCTGGGATATACCGGCAACATGGTTTCAAAACGTCAATCCTCTTGGAATTTTAATTTTTGCTCCAGTCTTTTCTGTTCTGTGGTTAAAGTTAGATGCAATGAAGATCAACCCAAGAACACCCATAAAATTCGCTATAGGTTTATTTTTAGGCGCTTTTGCCTTCTGGATCATGACACAGGCGAGTAACGCTGCAGAAGGAGGAAATTTAGTGTCTCCCTGGTGGTTGGTCATTGTATATGTCGTGCTGACCTTTGGAGAGTTGATGTTATCTCCTATCGGACTTTCCATGATCACAAAACTGGCGCCCACAAAATTGGTTTCAGTAGTCATGGGATTGTGGATGGCGAGTTTCGCAGCTGGTAATTATCTGGCAGGTATGCTTGAAAGTATATTGCATAAATACGATTTTCAACTGTATCCTTTTATAACCATGTTAATGTTAGGCTCGGGAATTTGCTTGTTGCTATTGTCTCCTTTCCTGAACAAGGCAATGAAAGGAATTCATTAAAAATTTCTAAATAATAATTGATATGAAAAGCTCAGATATTTTATTATTTGGGCTTTTCCTTTAAAAACACAATCATGGGAAAAGAGTCAAATGAGTTTTTTAAAACCCAGGTATTGGGGCATCCGGCCGGATTATTCGTGCTGTTCTTTACCGAAATGTGGGAGCGCTTTTCCTTTTATGGAATGCGGGCCTTATTGGTACTCTTTTTGGTTAGTGCCCTGGGAATTGGCGGTTGGGATTGGCCAAGAGAACACGCCCTTGCCCTTTACGGAACCTATCTGGCCTTACTCTACCTGACACCGATCATCGGAGGAACGCTGGCAGATAAATATCTGGGAAACAGAAAGGCCATCATCATCGGTGCGCTGGTCATGACTTTTGGCCATGCGAGTATGGCCATAGAAAATCATCCTTTTTTTCTATACCTTGGCTTGCTTTTGCTCGTTATTGGAACCGGTTTTTTTAAACCGAACATGACCTCCTTTATCTCTGTTCTATACAAGGATTTTCCTGAGAAAAAAGACGGTGCCTATACCATTTTTTATATGGGGGTAAACTCAGGTGCTTTTTTGGGGATCATGCTCTGTGGTTATCTGGGCGAAGTATTGGGTTGGAGCTGGGGTTTCGGTTTAGCCGGTATTTTTATGCTGCTGGGCCTGTTGCAATTTACATTAGCCCAAGGCATATTTGGGGATGTTGGAAAAAAACCGAATCGGGAAAACAAAACCATCCTTGCCGATAATGACAAAGAGATCGAGGATAAGCTGAATCCATTCACTGTTGTTGACAGGATTCTCATTACGATTATCTCGATATCAGGCCTGGTCTGGATCATCAATGATCCGTTTTCTAAAATTGCAAACAATAACTTACTCAGCTTTGGGGGCACAGATTATTCCGGACATACCATTCTGATGACCTTACTTTTATTTGTTTATCTCCTTTTTTCCAGAATTGTGCGTTATAGCCACATTACGAGAGATAAAATGATTGCGGTTGTGATCATTGCTTTTTTTATCATTTTCTTTTGGGCCTCATTTGAGCAGGCAGGTGGTTCTATGAGCATCTTCGCAAAAGATTATACAAACAGGATCTTGTCCGGTAATGACGCCTTTATCTTTAACCTTGTTGATATTGTTATCACCGTGGTACCCATTGCAATAATCACCTGGGTCTTATTCCTGCTGTTTAAACAAACCTTTAAAAAATACCTTTGGTCAAATTTGGTTCTGGGATTTAGTTTTGTGGTGATATGGGGAATTATTGGATGGAAAATATACAATAATTTCAATACCTATTCTTATGAAATCAGTTACCCAACGTATCAGCTGGCCGGAGAAACAGGTGCTGCACCTCAGATTATCACGCTGGAAACAGCCGTGCCGGAAAACGCCATTCCCGGAACCCAAAATACAGTTATCAGGGCTTCCGCAAACCTGGTTCCCGATGATCAAGTCACCATAGTTGATATCGATAAAAAGGGGGCAAATTTTAAATATCTCGCCACAGAAAAAGAAAAATCAATTGGCACAGCAATTACAGCAACAGTTATCAGTAAAAAAGAGAATGAAATTCAAATCCCCGCTACCTGGTTTCTAATCCTTAATTCGCTGTTTATAATTGCCTTTGCCCCTCTCTTTTCCAAATGGTGGGAGAGCAAATACAACCCGGCGCCAGCATCAAAATATGCCATCGGACTATTTCTATTGGGTATTGGCTTTGCCTTCCTCGCCTTCGGTGCAGGAAATATTCCTCAGGGAGCAAAAACAGCTTCGGTCAGTATGGTCTGGTTAATATTGGCTTATCTCTTTCATACGCTTGGCGAACTTTGTGTCTCTCCTGTCGGGCTTTCTTATGTGAGTAAATTGGTTCCGGCCAGGATGATCGCTTTTATGTTCGGGGTTTGGTACCTGGCACTGGCGATAGGAAATAAAACGTCAGGTAAGATGGGTTCCATGATAGACGAAATAACCGCAAACTATGATATTTCAACTTTCTTTTTAATTTTCACATTTGTTCCCATGGTTATCGGTATTATTGCTTTACTGCTTTCCCCGCTGTTAAAAAAATTAATGCATGGGGTTAAATGACATACTATTGTAACATCCTATACGTTAATTCTGGAATTAGGCATTATATTTGCAGTTCAAAAATTATAGGTTATTGACATGGTAATGAGAAAAGTATATTTTATTATAGCAATGATATTTGTCGGCATTTCGACCAACGCGCAGGCAACCAAAATTAAATGGATGTCTCTGACGGAGGCTGTTAAAGCACAGGAAAAAAATCCCAAAAAAATAATGATGGATGTGTATACCGTTTGGTGTGGGCCATGTAAAATGCTTGATCAGAACACCTTCCAGAATCCGGATGTGGTAAAATATGTGAATGAGAATTACTATGCCGTTAAGTTTAATGCAGAAGGTAACGAGGTGGTAAAATACCAGGGAAAAGAATTTAAGAACCCCGATTTTGATCCTGATAATACAGGAAGAAATGCCCAGCATGAACTTTCACAGGCTTTTGCCATAAATTCCTACCCTACCATTATTTTTCTTGATGAACAGAGCAATCCTATTATGCCTATCATTGGTTATCAATCACCAAACCAACTGGAATTGTATTTGAAATTATTCTATAAAAACGACCATCAGGAGATTAAAACTCAGGAAGCCTGGGAGGAATACCAGAACAAGTTTCAGTTTGAATTCACGGGTAGCTGATCATCAATTTTTAGCTGGTTTTTGAGCTAAAATAGTTTAAACCGATCGCTTAAAATTGATTTACTTTGCAGAAAATTTAAAGTTTGAACTATTTATCTGTTGAAAATATCTCCAAGTCTTTCGGCGAAAGACTGCTTTTTGAAAACCTTTCTTTTGGTATAAGCAAAGACCAGAAAATTGCGCTGGTGGCAAAGAACGGCACCGGAAAAACTACTTTACTCAATATCATTGCAGGTGTTGATACGCCTGATACCGGTTCTGTAGTTTCACGAAATGGCTTAAGAATTGCCTATCTATCTCAGAAAGAAGCGCTTAATGATTCCTTAACCATAGAAGAATCCATACTTGCCGCTGATAATGAAACATTATCGATCATCGCGAAATACGAACATGCCCTCGAAAATCCCGGGGACGAAATTGCGTATCAAAAAGCTTTTGAACTGATGGAACACCACCAGGCCTGGGACTTTGAAACGCAGTATAAACAGATCCTGTTCAAATTGAGTTTAACTGACATCAATACTTCTGTCAGTGCATTATCCGGGGGGCAAAGAAAGCGCTTGTCTCTGGCAATAGCGCTGCTCAACAAGCCCGACTTACTCATTTTGGATGAGCCAACCAACCATCTGGATCTCGATATGATAGAATGGCTGGAAAAATACCTTCACAAAGAAAATATGACCCTTTTTATGGTAACGCATGACCGCTATTTTCTGGAAAGGGTTTGCAATGATATTATTGAGCTTGACGAAGGTAAATTATTTCGGTACAAGGGAAACTATTCTTACTTTTTACAAAAAAAAGAGGAAAGAGAACTGATGGAACAAACCACCGTTGATAAGGCAAAAAATCTCTTTAATAAAGAGTTGGACTGGATGCGCAGACAGCCCAAAGCCCGAACTACCAAATCCAAATCGAGAATCGACGATTTTTATGTAATTAAAGAAAAAGCTTCGCAGAGAAGAAAAGACCATAGGGTACAGCTGGAGATTAATATGGAAAGGCTGGGCTCCAAGGTGGTTGAGCTGCATAAAATATCGAAATCCTTCGGAGAGAATGTTTTGTTGAACAAATTTGACTATACTTTTTTAAGGGGTGAAAGAATCGGTGTGGTTGGTAAAAATGGAACCGGAAAATCGACTTTCTTAAATATAATTACTGGAGAAGTTCCTGTTGATTCAGGTAAAGTTGTGATTGGAGAAACTTTGAAATTCGGTTATTACAAACAATCCGGAATCATCATAAACCCCGGCGAAAAAGTTCTTGAAGTGATTCAGCGCTTTGGCGAATATATTCCTTTGACCAAAGGGAGAAAAATAAGTGCCTCACAGCTACTGGAACGCTTTTTATTCGACCGTAAAAAACAGTATGACTATGTTGAAAAACTGTCAGGTGGAGAATTAAAAAGGCTGTTCCTGTGCACAGTTTTAATTCAGAACCCAAATTTTCTGATTCTTGACGAGCCTACGAATGACCTCGACATCATCACCTCACAGGTTTTAGAAGATTTTTTACTCGATTTTCCAGGAAATTTATTGGTAGTGTCACATGACCGCTATTTTATGGACAAGATTGTTGACCATTTGTTTGTTTTTGAAGGGAATGGTGTGATTACCGATTTTCCGGGGAATTACACAGACTATCGTGTTTATGAAGATTCTTCGCCTGCAGAAAGTACAATTTCAGAAAAGAAGAAGACAGAGGTTCCGGCGATGAAACAGGGCTTATCGTATTCCGAAAAGAAAGAATTTGGCCTTTTAGAAAAGGAGATTGCGCAACTGGAAAAGAAAAAATCCGACATTGAAGTGCAGTTTGCTGAAAATTCTGTGGCTCCGGGTGAGATCGCAGCCTTATCGCATACCTTGCAAGAACTCATGAAGGATATTGAAAAAAAAGAAAACCGGTGGATAGAACTTTCTATGAAATCTGAAATTTAACCCGGCCCTAGGAAACAGAAATGATTTGTTCCCCCGTTAAAGCCGGCTGTTGCATGAAACGCAGGTAGACCTGCGCCACTGCCAGGGTATCCCTTTCGCAATATTCAACGATTCTTTTGAGGTCTTTGTCCTTATAATACACTTTTGCAACCTGACTCCCGTCTATGTCTTGCTTCGGTGAATGAATTCCAAGGATGTTGGTGAGCAAATCCAGAGAGGTATAGTGTTTATTATCTCCAAACTTCCACATTTCCATGGTGTCAAGATGGGGCACTTCCCAGGGTTTTTTCCCGAAAAGGTTTAGTTTATCCGGTAGTTCCAGTCCGTTTATAACCATTCTTCGGGCTATATACGGATAATCAAATTCCTTCCCGTTATGAGCACAAAGCAAATGCTGAGGACCACTAAAATGGCTGTCGAGCAGTTTTTTAAATTCCATCAGGATCAGTTTTTCATCCTCTCCATAAAAGGATTTGGTTCTAAACAACAACCTGTTATTATTCATGATTAGATTTCCTACAGAAATACAGATGATCTTTCCAAATTCGGCCCAAATGCCAGCCCGCTCATAAAAATCCGCAACAGGTATTTCCTCTTTGCGCTGATAGGCAGTCTTTTTTTCAAACAAGAGCCTTTTATTCTCGTCAAGTTCAGTAAAATCAGCCACTTCAGGAACTGTTTCTATATCTAAAAAAAGAATGTCTTTCAGTTGTATTCTGTTCACCATTTTCTTTATTAATGAAAATTCAAGTTAAAGGTAAACATAAAAAGGCCATCCCAAAAGGAATTTAACCTTTACAGGATGGCACAGAAAAGAAAAAAAGCTCTTAATTAAAATTTATAGGCATAGCCCAAAGTGATACCTCTTCCGGGTGTTAGTTTAGTAAATATTTCATCTTCTGCCTTATAAGACTGATAATGACTTTCTATGTCATCATTCAGTATATTCTTAATTCCAAAATTGATACTAGAACTAAAATCTTTACCAAATGACTTTGACAAAGTGAAATTCAGACTGTTAAAAGGCATCGTATAAACATCCGGAACGTCTCCGGTACCAACCACTTCAAGGGTTTCGCCCTGCGCATTATAGAACAGTCCTGTCTGCCAGCCATTTTCTTCATTGCCATAATTAAGTCCTACATTGATCAAATATGGGGATTGGCCTTGCAGTTCCCTGGTATCTTCCAGTTTTTCACCTTCTCTTAAACTAAGCCTTCTCGCCTCGAGTTCATCTTCACCCATCTCTAAGGAAGAATTGATCAGTGAAAAATTCAAATTAAAACTTAGGTCTCTTAATGATTCCGAGATAAATTCAAAGTCATTTCTCATTTCAAATTCCACACCATAGACAATGGCATTTCCTAAATTTCTCGGTTGGAACTGGTCTGGTGCAGCTAAAAAGTAAGTCAGCTCAATGGGATCAACAAAGTTTTTGAAAAAGCCACTCACAGCAAACATTTGTGAATTACCTCCAAATTTTTCGTAACGCACATCAAAATTATCTATATAGGTAGGTTGCAAGTCAATATTTCCGTTAAAAGTTGTGCTGGAAAGCGGGTCGAAGATCTGGGTAATAGACGCTTCTTTAAAAGACGGCCTTGCTGTAGTTCTGGCATAGGAGAATCGGGCGTTTGAGGCATCATTTACACCGTAGATCAAATTCAGAGAGGGAAAGAAATCTGCCTTATCCAATACTTTTTGTTCATCATAAACAATATCTCCAAAGTTGTTCTGCCCTGTGTAATACAAATCAAATTTTTCAAAGCGCAATCCCAAAATTGATTTTAATTTTTCTGTGATCTGAAATTCTTCAGAAATAAAGGCCGCTGCAACTGTTTGAATAGAATTATAGGTATTTGCCGGTTCAAAATTCCCTTCTATATAAGATCCTCTTTTTGTATTGACATTCCATAAATTGGCTGGCAGCAACAAGCCATCTGCATCACCATAAAGTTCCTGAGCTTGTCCGCCCTGAATCCTGATTCTGTAATTATCAATACTAAAATCACGTTCTTTGTAGGTATATCCCCCACCAAAAATTAATTTGGCTTGTTTGTTAAACAACTGGTGTCTTTTTTGAACATTTAATGTGCCGACACCATTTATTTCTTCCAGATTTCTCCATATCCTTGAAGGATTCCCTGCAGAGCTTGGACTAATTGTGTAAATATCCTCGTCCTCCTCATACTTAAATGGGGCAACCCTTACATCCTTATCATCAATTTTTGAATAAGTCGGTGAAATTTTCCATTCTGTCACCCAGGAACCATCATCATTAGAGTGCTTACCAGTAAGGAGGGCATTCGAAATCTGACTTTGCTTGTATTCTAAATTGTCTTTAAAAACAGTTACTGCGTCAGCAAAAAGAATTTGCTGTTCCAGATAACCAGCCGTTGACAATCCGTTCTGGATGTGCATAGCAGTTAGTTTGTACTTGCTTCTTGGTGTTTTTAGAGTCAATCCAGCCAGGCCGCTCCATAAAATATTATTTCTGCCCACATCACCCACCTGTCCTTTTGCAAGAGACAATTCAGTTACAGATTTATCCGCAGATTTTCTGTAATTTCCGTTCTCAAAGTCTTCAAAAAATATGTATTCTTCCCTGTAGGAGCCTGCCGCTAAAAAACCAAGTTGTTTGTTACTGCCTACATTAAACTGATTTCCATAGGTAAATCCCAGATTAGTATCCATATAGCTATCTTTTTTCTTGGCCTTCATTTCCGGATTAAATTGCTCCGTAATTACTGTCAATAATTGATTGTTTTCTGAAGGGCTTGGAATATATTGCTGCCTGCTTATAGGCAAACTTCTCATTCCGTCATCAAAACCCAACTTGTCAGTGGAGCTGCCTTCATAAGTCAAAAAGTCTGAATTAAAGTGCATCTCAGGATTATACTGAATCCCCAATGATATACTGAATTCTTCTTGGGTGGGCATGTCTTTGGTAACAATATTGACCATACCTCCCGTAAAATCAGCAGGCAGATCAGCAGTAGATGATTTTATAACCTGAACATTGTCTAAAATATTTGTCGGAAAAATATCCATTTGCACAGTATTTCTATCCGGATCAAGACCCGGGATATCCACACCGTTTAATATGGATTTGGTATATCGGTCACCAAGCCCTCTTACATAGACATACTTTCCTCCCTGAACCGATACTCCGGGTACATTTCTAACCGCATTTACCAGATTACTTGCACCCACTTTTTTAAATGCCTGGGAAGACATTCCATCGATCAAATTAACCGATTTTTTTTGTACATCTAAAAGTGATGCCTCGGTATTTTCCGCAGTCCGGGCTGTTATTACTATTTCTTCCAATTGATTTGATAAGGGTCCGATAGACGCATTCACAATGGTCTCCTGACGGGCTTTGATAGTGACTTCTGTGATCTCTATCGTTTCATATCCGATAAAGGAAAATGTAATTGTATAAACCCCCGGATCCAAATTGAGGTTGTAAGACCCCTCAAAATCTGTTGTAGTCCCTATTGATGTGCCTTTTACCTGTACATTGGCAAAAGGTAAAACGTCATTGATTTCCTTGTCACTTACTTTTCCTGTTAAATCCCCTTTCTGAGCGATCACATTGTGTATGCTTAAACCCAAAATAATAAGGAACGTAATTTTAAAATTTTTCATTTCTTCTTTTCTTCTTTTCTAAAATTATAATGCTTTTTTCTTTTCTTTTTAATTAAAAACAATTGCTCATCTAAAAAAAGACGAGCAATTGTTCTTTGAAATCTATAATTGGTGAGTTGATTTAATATGCTGACTTGCTTTTTGCATAAGTCCAGTCAAAAGCTGATAAGGTTGCGCCAACAGTTTGAGATCCGGCAGTTACAGCTGCTGCATTATCGCCAAAACCCGTCACTGTTACACCTGTTGCCTTGTTTGCAAAAATAGTTTTTACATCAGTAACTCCTGTTGGCAATACGATTTGCCAGATGCCAAATTTCAGCTTGCCATTGTTATAATTTGTAGCTACACCGTCATTGTCCAGCTCCACATCTGATGAGTCTTTGAATCCGTAGGCATAAACATTATTTGTTTCGCCTATTGTCCTGTCTCTGTAGTCTGCATATTCGCCGTCACCGGTAACCGTATTTCCTTTTAGGGTTATGTTGTTTAAAACAAATCCGGCTTCAAATGCGCCTTCGGGACCATCAATTTCGAGGCCATGGTCAGAAGTGTCTCCTAAAATTACCATTGAATTGGATACTGTTCCGGAATAAGCCTGGTCCACATCCAAACCATCGTCTCCTGCTCCCCACACCATCAGGTTTGAAGCAGATACAGAGCCACCAAAAAATTCGATACCGTCATCAAAATTAGCTACTACTTCAATATTATCTATGACAGTTTTGTTACCTACAGAACCTAAGGTCAGTCCATTGATCTCATTGCCTTCACCTATCTCTGCTCCACCATGACGGATTGAAATATATTTCAGGATTCCTGAGTCGTCTGCATCATCATCACCTCCATACAAACCGAAAGTGTCGCTTGCAGGAATACCCTCAATCTGCACCTCAGAAACGTTTCCTTTAAAGGAACCTTTTGCTTTTCCAAGTACTAATAAACCACCCCATCTTCCATTATCAGCAATGGATAAGTTTGTTCCGAATTTCTGGCCTACCTGAATATTATCTTCAGAGGAAGTAAAAACAATCGGCTTGTCCGCTGTTCCCTGAGCATCAATCTTGGAACCTCTCTGGACTATAAGGGCTGAGGCCAAAGATCCTGTCCCCGGTTTACCTTTAATAATTGTACCTGCCTCAATTTTCAAAGTCACCCCAACACCTACAACAACTTTACCGTTCAAAAGATAAATATTATTACTGGTCCAGGTAGTATTCTGTGTGATTAGACCACTTACATCAACGCTTCCAATACAAGGCGCACAAGATGATCCACCGCAGTCAACTCCTGTTTCATTTCCGTTTTGAATCCCATCAGTACAGGTTGGCACGATCACAATTGGATCCGGATCATCATCACTACAACTTGTAAAGGCCAAAGTTAACATTCCTACTAAAATTAAAATCGTTTTTTTCATTGTTTGATTTTTAAAAAGTTATCATTTATTACGGTGCAAAGTTGCGGCTGTTATGTTAAGTGTCTGTTAACGAATTTTTATGATTATGTGAATGATATGTGATTTACAAACCATGCGTGTTATTAAACAGTAAATTACTGTAGTGTGTCTGGTTTTTTAATTAAATTTGGATTGTAATCCTTGGAAAAATGCAAAATGAATCTATAAAAATACTGTTGGTGGATGATGAACCGGATATTATTGAGTTGGTAAGTTATCATTTAAAAAAAGAAGGTTACCAGGTATTTACTGCTATTAATGGAGTCGATGCTGTGAAGGTGGCCAATAAAATTATCCCAAATCTCATACTGCTTGATATTATGATGCCGGAAATGGACGGCATTGAAGCCTGTGAAAAGATCAGAGCTACTAAAGGTCTTGAAGAAACCATCATTACATTTTTTACTGCCAGGGGGGAAGATTATTCCCAGTTAGCCGGCTTTGAAGCAGGAGCGGATGACTATATAACCAAACCCATAAAACCGAAAGTATTGGTCAGCAAAGTGAATGCTCTCTTGCGCAGGGTAAAATCTGAAAGTAAACCTGAGGCTGGTATATTGATTTTTGACGATTTCCTTATTAATAAGGAAGAATATTTTGTAAAAAAAGGTGATAAGAAAATTATTTTACCCCGCAAAGAATTTGAATTATTGGTTTTACTGGCAAGCACTCCCAATAAAGTTTTTAACAGGGATCATATTCTGAGACAGATATGGGGACATGATGTGGTTGTTGGCGGAAGGACCATTGATGTTCACATCAGAAAACTGCGAGAGAAGATTGGCGAGAACAGAATCGATACGGTTA
>Ga0209450_10001631_pt1 | contig 11229 bp, 10 predicted proteins | sample FrelakmetLWP11LW_FD_187149 | JGI IMG/M metagenome (GOLD analysis project Ga0209450, IMG submission 187149) | Freshwater lake sediment microbial communities from the University of Notre Dame, USA, for methane emissions studies - LWP11 LW (SPAdes)... | ecosystem: Environmental > Aquatic >... | reverse complement strand
CCGCGCCTTTCCATCATCCATCGAAACCCGCCCCGGGTCAAGCTTGGGTTGTTTCCGCGGGCGCTTGCATGGTATGTATCCTCTCATGATACGGGTTCTGCTCTTCGATCTCGACAACACTCTCTATCCCAGCTCCAGCCCGATGGAGTCCGAGATCGTGAGCCGCATGAACGAATACACGGCCCGATTCCTGAACCTTTCCGTCGAGGAAGCCCTGGATAGAAGGAGGGCCGAGATACCCCGGCACGGGACCACCCTGGAATGGCTCATGTCCGAGTACGGGTTCGATGATCCGGAAGGCTACCTGGCCGCTGTCCATCCCGAGGGCGAGGAGGCGTCCATCGACCCGGATCCCGCCCTGGGGGACTTCCTGCGATCCTTGCCGTATCCCAAGGCTGTTTTCACCAACTCCACCAAGGAGCATGCGGACCGGGTCCTGGGGAAACTCGGGTTCCCGGAGGTCTTCCAGGCGGTGTTCGATATCCGCTTCAATCACCTGAAGGGCAAGCCCCATCCGGCCGCGGGTCTTCGGGTCTGCTCCGCCCTGGGAGTGAAGCCGTCGGAGGCCGTGCTGGTGGACGATTTGCCCCGGTATGTCCGGGGCTTCGTGGAGTGCGGGGGCAACGGGGTACTCCTGGATGACCGCAATCGGCATCCAGACTGCGACGGCCTGCGGATCGCCAGCCTGTACGAACTCGCGCCCCTCCTTTCGGAAGGCCGTCTCGGAACCCCCACGGCTTTCGATCCGGAATGTTGACGAACCCCTCCCGGATGTCAAGAAACCTCTAGCCTAAGTGTCGATGTCGTGGAATAATGACATGCATCCCCGTCCCGGAGGTTCGGCATGACCCAGGATTCCGATGGACCGTCTGCGGGCACTTCTTCCGCGGAGCTCGCCGCCGCGCGTCTCAAGGACCTACGGATCCGGTACCGGGCCCTGGCCGACCATGTCTGGTCCCTGTCCATCGAATCGGATCTGACGACGGATTTCTTCCAGGAGAACCTGGCCGCGAATTCCGAGAACCTCAAGGCCTTCCGGGCCATCGAGTCGGACCTTGAATCCCTCGACGGGGGCATCTCCGGTATCTCCGGAGCCGCCGGGGAAGCCGATACCCGGCTCCAGTCCGCGGACGCCTCGGTGGCCAGCGCCCGGGAGGCCATGGAGGCGGGGGCCGGGGCGCTATCCGATATGGATACCCGTTTCGACCTGTTCGTATCCGTGTTCCGGCGGGTGGCCGAGAGTGCGGACCGGATCGAGGAAGCCCTCCGGTCCATCGAAGAGATTTCAGAGTTGACCAATCTTCTCGCCCTGAACGCCGCCATCGAGGCGGCCCGAGCCGGCGTCCACGGCAAGGGCTTCAAGGTCGTGGCTACGGAGGTGAAATCCCTGGCCGCCAAGAGCCGTACCCTGACGGACACGGCCGCGTCCCTGCTCAAAGAGCTTCGGGGAGGCATGGGGAACGCGGACGAGGGACTGGCCGCGATCTCCCGGGGCAAGTCCGAACTGACCCGCCGAATGGGGCATGCCCGGGAGGAATTGGGCACGGGCGCCGACGCCGTCTCGGGAGCCGCGGTCAATATGCGCGCCATCCGGGAAGCCCTGAGCGGGCAGACCGAGAGCTCCGGCCGCATCGCCCGATCCATGACCGCTCTGTCCGAGGCGGCCCGTCTGCTGAACGACAACTCCGCCATGGTCCGCGGAAATCTGGAAAGGGAAAGGACTTCCTCCGGCGCGGTGCAGGCCGCCGCGGGGATGCTCAAGGCCGAGATCAATCAGCTCGCCGCATCCTTCTCCGTGCTGTTCGGTTCCCAAGCCTGCGGGGAGACGGTTCCCATAGCCCACGATGTGAGTTATCCGCCCTGGGTGCATATCCAGGGAGGCCAGTCCGCAGGCAAGGCGATCGATACGGCCCGTAAGGCCCTGGAAGCCGCGGGCCTGGTGCCGGAATTCCATCCCGTGCAGTTTTTCCAAGCCCTGGCGGACCTCCTGGCCGGAAAAGTGCGCGTAGTCGCCAACGTGGGCTGGCCCAACCAGGGCTTGGCGGATAAACCCGTTATCCCGACCCTGCCCTTCGGGGCCTTCCGGCCCGCGGTCTTTGCCCAAGAATCCCGGGCGGCCTCCCTCCGCGGCCTCGGGGACCTGGCGGGGCTGAGGGTGGCGGCCCAGGAGGGATCCTACGTCCTGGATTGCCTGCGGGGGACGGGCTGCGAGGTGGTGGTCACGGCGAACGATCTGGAATCCTTCGCAGCGGTCATCTGGGAGCGCGTGGACTGTGCGATCACCGAGCGCCTGGTGGGCGCCTTCCTGTCGGAGCACTACTTTTCGGGGACCATGAAAGCCTGTTTCGAGACGGGCCACGAGCTGTCGGTGGTCTACCTGCTGGCCCGGGGCGACGAAGCCCTGCGGGACGCCTTCGACGCCGGCCTGCGTTCCGTCGCCGCTGCCGCGGGGCGGCCGGGAGCACAGTGAGCCCCTTTTCCCCTCCGATGACCCTGAAAGAAAGAGGCCCGGAGCGCTACGACCTGGCCGTACATCCCCTTGTGCGGGCCGCCCAGGCCGCGGCGGCCGGTGCCTTCCTCTTGGGGACCCTGGGCTCGGGGGATCCGTTCTGGCTGGCCGGAACCGCGGTCTGCCTGCTGGCCGCCCTCTCCGAGGACCGATGGATCCTGGATTCCAAACGGCGGCTGGTTCAGCGGCGCTTCGGGATCCTTCCCCTGCCGCGGACCTTCGAGCTCAGCTGGGACGAGATCAAGGCTGTGTCCCTGGAGATCGTGGACCGGCCCTCGGCGGAGGATCAGGCAGCCGACCCGGAAAGCCTGCGCTCCCTGTATCCCCGGCTGGTCGGGAAGGGCGGCCGGGGTTGGGCATCCTGGGGCTTCGTCCTGGCTTCCGGTCGGGATCTCGCCGTGCGGGCGGAGGCGCTTTCGCGCGGGGCGGCTGTTCGCGCCCAGGCGGGCAGGGTTGCGGAGATCCTGGGAACCCCGCTCCTGGAGCGCCGGGAAACGTTCCCGGCTTGACCTCCGGACGGTTCGCGTTTACTCTGGAACGACACGACAACAAACAACGCACGCCGCGGCCCCGGCCGATGCCGCGTTCCAGGAGGACTCCCCATGCCCGAGAACAAAGTGCTCATCAACCTCTCCAACCGCCACCTCCACATGTGCCGGGAGGACGTCGAGATTCTCTTCGGCAGGGGCCACCAGCTGACCAAGATGAAGGACCTGCTCCAGCCCGGGCAGTTTGCCTGCGAAGAAACGGTGACGATCAAGGGTCCGAAGGGTTCCTTCGAGGGCGTCCGGATCCTGGGGCCCGAGCGCAAAGAGACCCAGTGCGAGGTCATGGCCAGCGACGCCTTCCGCCTGGGCCTGCGGGTACTGCCCTGCCGCGAGTCCGGCCAGCTGGACGGGAGCGCCTCCTTCGAGATCGTCGGGCCTGCAGGCTCGGTGAAGAAGGTTCAGGGGCTCATCATCGCCAAGCGGCACATCCATTTCGACCCGGCCAGCGCGGAGCGCTTCGGGGTCAAGGACAAGCAGATCGTGAAGCTGTACGCCGGAGGCGAGCGGGGAGCCACCTTCGACAACGTGGTGTGCCGGGTGAACCCCGCCTACGCCCTTGAATGCCACCTGGACTTCGACGAAGGCAACGCCGTGGGCATCGGCAACGGCGCCCAGGGCGAAGTGGTCCTATGAACCGCATAATCCTCAAGGCCCAGGACCTGGACGGGTATCTGACCGAGGAGGACCAGAAATTCCTGGCGAAGCTGGACGCCCTCTACCGACAGGCCATGGTGAGCTTCAACATACTCTCCCATGCCAAGGGCACGGACGAGCGCCGGCGTGAGGAAAAAGTACTCATCGACCTGTATAACCAGATGGGCGGGGCGATGCAGGAGCTTTGCAAGGCCGAGCCCCGGGCCCAGGTCTACTCCTTCGTGACCCCTTCGGAAAACCACGGGGAGGCAAGCCGGCTGATCGCCAAGCTCCGGGACGCCCGGACCCAGCGCTTCGAGTTCGTATACTACATCCAGCGCGCCTACGAACTCCTTTTCAACCTGGCCTTCGGGGGAGCCCGGAGCGAGAACAAGAACCACCTGATCGTGTCCACCCCCGTGACCGTGCCGGTCCAGAACTACGCGGTCCACAAGATCCCGAACATCGACGACCGGATCGAGAACACCGTGATGTGCGTCATGCTCCGGGGAGCCCTCCTGCCCTCGATGATCCTGTCCAAGGAGATCCAGGAATACTCCTCCTCCGGATACGTGACCCCCTTCGCTTTGTTCAAGATCAGCCGGGACGACACCAAGGTCGAGAACAACATGGAGTACATTCTGGACCTGGACCGCTCCTACTTCCGCGCCGAGGATATGGACGGCAAGGACCTTCTGTTCGCGGACCCCATGAACGCCACGGGGGGGAGCCTGGTTACGGTGGTCAAGTACCTTCTGGACCTGGGGGTGAAGCCCCGGAGCATCAAGGTCTTCAATGTCATCTCCGCGCTCAAGGGTGCCTTGCGGGTGGTGCGGGCTATCCCGGAAGCCACGGTCTACACCCTGTGGATGGACCCGGTGCTGAACGAGATGGCCTACATCATGCCCGGCCTGGGGGACGCGGGGGACCGGGTGAACGGCATAGACGAACACGAGCGGCCCCGGGACATGCTCCAGCTGATCGCGGATTACGGTTCGAACATCGCGAACCTGTACCGCTCCCAGATCCGGACGATCGAGGAGATGGTGCTACGGCGATAGTGAAGGAGGGGGTTGCCCGGGAGGGACCTTCGGATCCCGGGGTACGAGCCCGACGCGGCCGGATCGTAGCTCCGGCCGCCCTGGCCCTTGCCGCGGCCATCCTGGTCTCCTGCGCCAGTTCCGAAGCCCCACGGCTTGCCCTGGAATACTACGAGCTCGGGAACGCCTGGCTGCAGATGGAGAAGTGGGACAAGGCCGGGGCCGCGTACGAGAAGGCGCTTTCCTATGACCGGAGCCTCGTCGCCGCCTCGTACAACCTGGCCCGGGCGCTCACGGAAGCGGGTTTGTATCCCCGGGCCCTGGAGGCGGTGGACAGGCTCCTGGCGGAGGACCCGGACAACGTACGGCTCCTGACCCTGAAAGCCTACACCCTCCACAAGGCCGGGGACGATGACGCCGCCCTGGCCGCCTACCGGCGGGCGTCGGTCTTGAATCCCCGGGACGCCCCGACCCTGCGGAACCTGGCCTTCCTCCTGGAGAAGACGGGGGAGTACAAAGAGGCCCGGGGAATCCTGCGGGAGCTTCACGCGGTGGATCCCTCGGACGATGCGGTCCTGCGCCGCCTTGCCCTCCTGGAGACCCGGCTTTTACGGGAATATTCCGCGGGAACCGGGCTCGGGGCGGACGGGTCGGGCGACGACGCGGAGACCCTGTTGTCCGCCTCCCTGGCCCGGGATCCCCGGGATCGGGAGCTCCTGCGCGCCCGGGCGGAACTCCGGGAAGAGCGGGAGCTCTTCGCCCTGGCCTTGGAGGACTGGGCCGCCCTGGTCAAGGAGGACGCCGCCGACGGAGAGGCGTGGTTCCGCCTGGCCCGGATCCGGCTGGTGGTGGCCGGGGACCGTGAAGCCGGCCTGGAAGCCCTGCGCAGGGCTCTGGACGCCAAGTTTTCCGACCCCAAGGCCGCCCGGGCCCTGCTCACGGCTTTGCCGGAGGCGGAGCGGGCCGTTCCTGCGGGGATGCTGAAAGCCGCGGGCCTCACGGAGTAGCGGTCCATGGTTGTGACGACTCATCCGATACCAAGCGGACCCGCCATCGGGTCGGGTTCCGGGCTCGCCTCCTTCCATACCCTCCTGCTCGCCGCCGCCCTTGCCTATGCCCTTCTGGGAGAGATCGCGGGAGCCTTGGCCGCGGCGGCCGCCTGGGCCTTGGCCGTCACCGTGGAGCGATCGAGGGGCGGGGGCGCGAAATCGGAATCCCCTCGGCAGGCCACGGTGCACCCGGGATCCGACAGACCCGGAAGTCCCGCCCGCGGTCCGGCCGGGCCTATCCTCCGGCTTCCCGCGGCTCTCGCGGCCGCGGCTTTTTTCCTCTTCCTGGCTGTCCTCCTGGCCGCGGAACTCCTCCGCGCCGGATCCCTCGGACGCGCCGCGGCGCGGGACTCCTTCCGGGCCGCCCTGACCTGCGCGGCCCTGCGGGTACCCCTGGGCCTGCCCGCGGCCGAGGCCCTCCTTCCGGATCGCGCGCGGAACCCGTCGGTCCGGGAAATTCGGGTCTTCCAGCTGTCTTGCTGTGCGGGCATGAGCCTGGCCGTATTCGGCGCCGTCCTGGCGGGCTGGATACCGCCCCTCGCCCTGAACCAGGCTCTCTGGGCCAACCTGGCGGGGTCGGTTCTCCCGACTCTGTCCCTGGGGCTCTCGCCGGGGACCGCCGGACCGCCCCCGGGCGACCCGGCTCCGAAGTTCCGACCCGCGGGGGAAATAATGGAAATTCTAGCCCGGGGTGTCCTCTTGGCCGTCCTCCTTTTGACGGTGTACCGCCTGGGGCTGGCGTCAGCCGGGGAGATCCCGCGGGCCGCGGCCCGGGCCCGGAGCCTGTCTTTCCTGGCCCTCTGCCTGATCCAGGCCGGGGAACCCCTGGCGAGTATGCGGAAGTCCAGCCGTTACGACAGCCTTCGGACCCGCATCCCGGGCTGGGGAATCCGCCTTGCCGCGAGCCTGGCGGCCCTGGCCCTGACGGCCGCGGCATTCTCGACGCCCGCCGTCCGCTCCCCCCTCGGCCTTCTGGTTCCGGATCCTCCCGCCGCGGCCGTCGTGCTGGCCGCGGCGGGAGTTTTTACGGCCCTCCGGGCCGGCCTGGCCGCCGCATTCCGGCGCGGGCGGAGGGCGTAGCGTCGGCAGCGGCCCATCGGGTATCATTCGCGCCTTAAGGAAGACCATGAAATCATCCCCCGCGTCACCAGCTTACTTCGCCTTCCGGGGTCCGGAACTCCTGTGCCGCCCGGACGGCCGCGCGGATCCCCTGGCCTGCCATCCGTTTCCGGGCCGGGAGGCGGGCCGCGATCCCTGGCTCCTGGACTCCTTTCCCCTGAGAACCGCTTGCGCGGCCGCGCAGGCCCGGACTGAGTTCGTACCGACGGTCCTGTCCCTGTCCCCGGAGACGGAAGCCCCGGAGGGCCTTTCCTGGCTCCCCTTCCGCACGGTCCTGGGCAGCCAGGGATGGGAGGACATCCTGCCGGCCTGCCGGGCCCTGGCCCTGGCCAACTGGCGGGCCCTTTCGAGGTTCTGCGGCCGCTGCGGCTCCGCCCAGGGAGACAAGCCCGACGAGACGGCCCGGCTCTGTCCCTCCTGCGGCCTGGTCACCTACCCTCGGCTGTCCCCGGCGGTGCTGGCCCTGGTTCGAAAAGATGGCCGCATACTCCTGGCCCGGAACGCGGCGTTCAAGACCGGTATCTTCAGCGTTCTGGCGGGTTTTGTGGAACCCGGGGAGAGCTTCGAGGATTGCGTCGTCCGGGAAGTCGAGGAAGAAGTAGGCATCCGGGTCCGCAACGTGCGGTACCTGGGATCCCAACCCTGGCCTTTCCCGGACTCCCTCATGGTGGGGTTCGAGGCGGATTGGGAATCCGGGGAACTGGCGCCGGACGGAGTGGAAATCGCGGAGGCCGGATGGTACGGCCCAGGCGGGCTTCCACCCCTGCCCCTGCCGGGCAGCCTCTCGCGCCGCATCATCGATGCCGCCCTGGGGCTCCGAACCCCCGCAAACCTCTAGGGCAAGCTTGTTTTTCCGGGAAGGATACATATATTATTTTCATGATACCTTGACCGGAAATTCGGACAGGATGACGGAAGGTTCGGAATCTTCAAGACGGGCATCCCGATCCTGCATTCCCAGATATATCATCAAGGAGCGAACATGGCCGACATGAAGACCAAGTATCTCGGGCTATCCATAAAGAATCCCCTCGTGGTGGCGGCGTCCAGTCTGACCTCGACCCCGGAGGGGGTGAAAAAGGCCGCCGACGCGGGTGCCGGGGCTGTAGTACTCAAGAGCCTTTTCGAGGAACAGCTTAGGGCGGACATCAAATCCATCGGGGACAGAGCTGCCGAAACTCATCCCGAGGCGGATGCTTACCTGGCGGAGATGGGCATGCACGCCGGCTCCGGGGAATACCTCCGGCTGATCCGGGAGGCAAAGGCAGCCGTGGATATCCCGGTGATCGCCAGCGTCAACTGCATCGGCGGGCCCTGGTGGACCGAGTTCGCCGAGCAGGTCGGCGCCTCTGGTGCGGACGCCCTGGAGCTCAACATCGCTTTCCTCTCCACCTCCCCGGACGAGACGGCCTCCAGCCTGGAGGACCGGGTGGTCCAGATCGTGCGGACCGCCCGGGCGGCCTCGGGCCTGCCGGTTTCCGTCAAGCTCGGCTCCCAGTACACCAACCTCCTCAACCTGGCCGCCCGGCTCAGTTCCGCGGGGGCGGGAGGGCTCGTCCTGTTCAACCGCTTTTTCCGCATGGACATAGACCTCTCCACCCTGGGGCTGGTGGCCGGTCCCGCGCACAGCGGACCTGCGGACTACCACGAGAGCCTGCGCTGGATTTCCCTGCTCTTCGGGCGGGTTCCCTGCGATCTGACCGCGGGAACGGGGGTGCATGACGCCCAGTCCGCCCTCAAGATGATCCTGGCCGGCGCCCGGGCCGTCCAGCTTTGCTCCGTGATGTACCAGAAGGGCTTTGGTGTCATCCGCGAGATCCTGAGCGGCATGGAAACCTGGCTGGACCAGCGGAAGGCTTCCGGCCTGGACGATATCCGCGGAAAGCTCTCCCGGTTTACAAGCCGGAGCCCCGCGGACTACGAACGGCTTCAGTACATCAAGGCCCTGACGGGGATCTATTGAAGTTCCCACGGCCGTTCCCGGGAATCTGGATCCTGCTCCTGGCGCTTGCGGCGTTCCGCGCCGCAGCCCAACCCGGTGAGGAGGAGCTCAGGAAGCGCATCCTGGAGGCGGCGGCCCGGTACCGTGGAGTTCCCTATATGTACGGCGCCGAGTCTCCGTCCGCCTTCGACTGCTCGGGTTTCGTCCGGTACGTCTACCGCCAGGCCGCGGGCATCGTGCTGCCCCGGTCCTCCCGGGGGATCTTCGCGGCCGGCACCCCCGTGGAGCCCCGCAGGGCCCGGCCGGGGGACGTCCTGATCTACGACACCGTAGGAGGCTATCCCAGCCACGTGTCCATCTACCTCGGGGAGGGCTCGGTCATCCACGCCGTGTCCCAGGGCCCCCGCACGGGGGTGATCGTATCCCCCCCTACGGATTCCTATTTTCCGCCCCGGCTGATCGCGGCCCGGTCTTTCCTGGGTGCGTCGACAGCGGGTGCCTTGCCTCTGCCCGCGTCCCCGGCCGCTCCCGGGACCGCGGCTGCGCCCGCAGCCCCGGGCGGCACCGGTTCCCTGCCCCCCGCGCCCGGCCCGGTTCGGCCCGCCGCCGAGGAGCCCCCGGTCGCGGATATCGGGTTCACCATTCCCCGGGAGCGCGCCGCCTACGCGGATCCCATCCCCGCCGCCGCGGGTACCCGGATATCCTTTACCCTGACCAACGGCACGGGATCGGGCGGGGACTTTGTCGTGATCTTCTACAAAGCGGATCCGCATTTCAAGGATTCCCGGGAGATCCATCGGGAAAAGGCCCGCATCCCTGCGGGAGGGTTCCTGGAGCTGCCCGCCTACCTCTTCGCCGAACCCGGGCAGTACAAGCTGATCGTCAAGGACAATTGGAATACCCAGCTCCTGGAGAGGACGTTTACAGTAAAGGGGAGATAACGGCCGAGCTGCTCAGTAACAAATCCAACAAGATGAACAAGATAAAGATGGATGGACAAGATGGGATGGTTGGATAGTCCGCCCAAAATTCGAACGCTTTGCATTATTTGCCAATAGATTCATCTTGTTCATCTTCATCAATCTTGTAGATCTTGTTGGATCTATCCTGTAGAGCCCCGTTTTTTGAATAATCTCGGAATTATCCGCAGTTTCTCGAAGCGGTTCTCTTCACCCCGGATAAGGCGGCGGATGTTCTTCCGGTGGGTCCAGAAGATGAGGGGCGCCAGCAGGAACGAGAATCCCAAAAGGGTATCCGAGACAGGATTCCCAGCCAGGCGGAGGGCCAGGGCTGCCAGGGGAAATACGACGGCCGCGGACAGAGAACCGACGGAAACGATGCCCGTGGAAAGGATGCCCAGGGCAAAGGCTGCCAGGGCCGCCAGGAAGGGCAGGGGGGCGACGGCGGCCAGGGTCCCCGCGGCGGTGGCCACGCCCTTCCCGCCCCGGAAGCCCGCGAATACCGTCCAGACGTGCCCGATCGTGGCTGCCGTACCCGCCGCCAGGCGGAGGGCATCTGTCGAAAGGGGTCCGCCGGCGGCCAGGCGGGATACCAGGAGGGCCGCCGCGACGCCCTTGCCCACGTCTACGAGCACCACCAGGATCCCGACCTTCCAACCGAACACCCGGAAGGCGTTTGTTCCGCCCGCGTTGCCGGAGCCTTCCTTCCGGATGTCCCGGCCGAAAAAGACCTTGCCCGCGACGATGCTGGTCGGGAAGGATCCCAGGAGATAGGAGAGAAAAAGGACTAGCGCCAGTCGGGTCACCCGGGACGGCCTTCGGGCAGGAGCACGGCAAGGGCCAGGACACCCGGGCCGGCGTGCAGGGCAAGGGCCGGGGATACGTCCACGATCTCGGGCTCCCGGGACAGGGCGAAGCCGGCGGTCAATTCCCGTACGAAGGCTTCCGCCTCAGACAGGCAGTCCGCGTGGCCCACCAGGGCTTCCAGGGGTGCAGGGTTTTTTCCAGAAGCACGGGAGACAGCCTTGCGCAGCATCTTGAGCAGGGCAGCCCGGCCGTTTTTCGCCCCGACGTACATGCCCGCGGAATCGGCCCGTCCTTCCTCGTTCACGGTGATCACGGGGCGCAGTCCGAAGGTCCGGGCCGCGAGTCCCTTCATGCCGTGGAGACGGCCCGAGCGGATCAGGCCGGAGAGGTCCGGTACGGCCACCAGCAGTTTCAACCGGGGTTTGAGGGCTTCCACGAGGACCTCGATCTCGTCCGCCGAGGCTCCGGCCGCGGCGGCCTGGCCGGCCTTGCGGGCCAGGAGGGCGTAGCCCACGGATATGGACCGGGAATCCACTACCCGGATCCGTTTTGCGTCCCGCCGGGCCGCCGCGGTACGCCGCCCGGCCTCCAGGGTGCCGGAAAGGGGCCCGGAGAGTCCCAGG
>Ga0209450_10001630_pt1 | contig 11232 bp, 9 predicted proteins | sample FrelakmetLWP11LW_FD_187149 | JGI IMG/M metagenome (GOLD analysis project Ga0209450, IMG submission 187149) | Freshwater lake sediment microbial communities from the University of Notre Dame, USA, for methane emissions studies - LWP11 LW (SPAdes)... | ecosystem: Environmental > Aquatic >... | reverse complement strand
CTCCGATCCTTTTTTCATGGCAGTCGCAACTGGAGATTGATTCCCGGGAGACTCTGGTGTATGAGCGATCCATGATCCAGGGGCTCCTCGAACCGGTCCGCGCGATCCTCGACACCCTGAGAGAAGTGTCGGGAAGGGATGTGCAGTTTGTGTCCAAGCCGGACCTCAAATCTCTTGCCCGGATGAGGATGGCCGGGGGCGCCTCGACCGCTCACGTGCTGTTCTATCGCGACGAACAAAATCCCCTCATCAACCACGTGATCGCCAATGAGTGCGGCCACCTGATCCGCCTGTTCGGCGCCCCGCCGAAAAAGCGTCTCGTGGCGGTTGCCAACGAGCGCACGCAGGCGCGCTACCGCGAGGAGATCCGGGAAGACATCCAGAGGCTCTCGCTGATCCATGGGCTGGACACGCTGAGGACCTTCATCCCGCTGTGGTATGAAAGTGTGGTCTTCCAGCTTACGCGAATGCCCCCCGACATCATGATCGAGCGCTGGCTCTACGAAGAGTACCCTGACATGCGCGACATTCAGCTCGCGGCCCTGCGAGAGCAGCATGAAAAAGCCGCATCGGTGCTGTCCGGGAATATCCGCCGCATGACACCCGGGAAGATCTACGAGGTTTCCCAAGTCATGAATTATGTATTTTTCAGGCTAGCGGGAGAGCTCCTGGGGATCCGTCTCACCGGGCCTTACGAGAAAAGCCGCTACATGCTGGGAGGGGAGGAACTGGCGTCCTGGACGGCCGGACATTTCAGCGAGGACCACGAGGGGGACGTGACCGTCATCGACACCTGGGCCCGTGCGCTTCAACTCTCGGAATGGTTCGAATGGCGGCACTTCGACGAGATCTCCCAGGACCCCCTGCACTGAACCGCCTTGCCGGATAATCCGAAAAAATCTACCCGAGCGGCCGATACTCGATTCCGAAAGCTTCGGCGACAGCCCGGTACGTCACGTTGCCGCGGTGGACATTCAAGCCCTTTGCGAGATCGGGATTCGATGCAAGGGCCCCCGGTATCCCGAGAGAAGCCAGCTTGACCACATAGGGAAGGGTTGCATTGGACAGGGCGGCAGTGCTTGTCCTGGGGACGGCACCGGGCATGTTGGTGACCCCGTAGTGCAGGATGCCGTCGACGAAATAGATCGGGTCCGAGTGCGTCGTCGGGCGGATGGTTTCGATGCATCCTCCCTGGTCGACGGAGACGTCGATGACGACGCTCCCCTTCGCCATGCGGGCCACCATCCGGCGCGTGACCACGCGCGGCGTTCGCGCCCCCTTGATGAGGACGGCTCCGACGAGAAGATCGGCCTCGGCAACGGCCTCCTCGACGGCGAGGGGGTCGGCGCTCCGGGTGATCAGACGTTCATGGAGGACCTCTTCGAGATGGCGGAGCTTGTCGATGCTCATGTCCAGGACGGTGACCTCCGCCCCCATGCCAAGAGCGACCCGCGCTGCGCTCGCCCCGACGATGCCGCCACCGATGATCGTAACCCGGGCGGGTTCCACCCCTGCGACCCCGCCGAGGAGCTTCCCCGATCCCCCATGCAGCTTCTCCAGGTAGAACGCACCTGTCTGGACGGCAAGGCGCCCCGCCACCTCGCTCATGGGCTTGAGCAGCGGGAGTTGGCCGTCTGCGAGCTCCACCGTTTCGTAGGCGATGCCCGTCACCCCCCGTTTCAACAGCTCGAGAGTCAATTCGCGTTCGGCGGCAAGGTGCAGGTAGGTGAAAAGGACAAGATCGGGCCGCAGGAATCCGTACTCCCGGGGCAGCGGTTCCTTGACCTTGACGACCAGTTCTGCGCCCCATGCATCGGATGCAGCCGGGACGATCACAGCCCCGGCGTTGCGGTAATCGGAGTCGCTGAAGCCGCTTCCCTCGCCAGCGCCCGCTTCCACGACGACCCGTTGACCCGCCTCGACGAGCCGGCTCACACCGCCCGGGGTCATGGACACCCGGTACTCCTGATCCTTGATTTCCCTGGGCACCCCGACCGTCATTTCTGAACCCTCCTTGTCCCGGGACAGTTTGCGCTTGTCGTTTACGGCTTCCGAGCTTACTATAACGGGCGAAGGGAAAAAAGAAAAGCAGGGAGTCTATACTGCTTCTTGCGAAAAAGGAATTCGTCATGGGACACCCCGAATGGTATCGCCAACCCGCTGAAGAGGCGCTCCGAGGACTTGGCACCACCCCGGAGGGTTTGTCCGAAAAGGCAGCGGCCGAGAGAATCGCGTCGTACGGGCCCAACCGCCTGCCCGAGGAAAAACGGGTCAGCCACGTCGTCATCCTCCTTCGTCAGTTCGCCAGCCCGCTGATATACATCCTCCTCATCGCCGCGGTGGTGACCTTCGCTTTGGCGGAATACAAAGACACGATTGTCATTGCGGCCGTTCTCGTTTTCAACGCGATCATCGGGTTCGTCCAGGAGAGCCGCGCCGAGGAAAGCGTTCGGGCCCTCAAGAAGATGATCGTGCCCCAGGCGCGGGTCGTGCGCGAAGGCAAGGAGAAGGAGATCGGCAGCGAGCAACTCGTGCCGGGCGACATCGTGCTCCTGGCATCGGGCGCCAAGGTGCCGGCCGACATCCGGCTCGTGAGCACCGTCGAGATGCGCGTCGACGAATCGCTGCTCACGGGGGAATCCGTCCCCGCGGAGAAGATGCACGACGCCATCCCGGAATCGAACCTCACGCCGGGCGATCAGCGAAACATCGCCTTCATGGGAACCGTCGTTGTGAACGGCCGAGGCGTCGGCGTCGTCGTCGAGACCGGGGAGAGGACGGTGCTGGGCGGCATCGCCTACGAGATTCGGGAAACCGAGGCAGCCCAGGCGCCGCTGAAGGAAAAATTCGCCCGTTTTTCAAACCGCATCGGCCTCTATGTGCTGGCGGCCGGTGTCGTCCTCTTCGCAGTCGGCATCCTGCTCGGGGAGACCGTCAAGGAAATGTTCATGACGGTGGTGGCAGCCGCCGTGGCCGCCATCCCCGAGGGCCTGCCCGTGGTGTTGACCATCGCGCTGGCCGTCGGGGTGCAGCGCATGGCGGCCCGGAATGCGATCCTGCGGAAACTGCCCGCCGTGGAGACGCTGGGGAGCACGACGGTGATCTGCACCGACAAGACGGGGACCCTGACGAAAAACGAGATGACGGTCAAGGTCATTTACGACGGGACTCGTGCCTATGAACTGACGGGGACCGGGTACGACCCCGCGGGCGAGATACTCCACGAATGGATGCCGAAGTCCGAAAACGAGCGGGAGCATCTCGCCATGTGCTTCCGCGTGGGACTTTTGTGCAATGAGTCGAGCCTTTACGCGGACGAGGGGGCCTGGCGGGTCAACGGCGACCCGACGGAAGGAGCCCTGATCGTCTCCGCAATGAAGGCGGGCCTGGATTCCGAGGAGGAAAAACGGAAATACCCGCAGATCGCCATCATCCCCTTTGAGTCGGAACGAGGATACATGGCGACCCTTCACCGCTACGGAGACGAAAAGTATATCTTCATCAAGGGAGCGCCCGAAAAGATCCTGGAGCTTTGCGTCAACTGCATGGAAACGGACAGCCTGCGGACGGAGGAGATTCTCAAGATATCGGACCGGTTCGCCTCCGACGGGATGCGCGTGCTGGCCATGGCCTACAAAAAAGCGCCCGAGGACCTGGCGCAACTGCGGCACCAGGACGTGGAGCACGACCTCACCCTGGCCGGCATACAGGCCATGATCGACCCGCCTCGCGAGGAGGCAGTGGATGCCGTAAAAGGGTGCAGGCGGGCGGGCATTCGCGTCATCATGATCACAGGCGACCACCCGACGACGGCCCTGGCCATCGCGAAGATGGTCGGGATCGACACGGAAGGCGGCCGGGTGATCACGGGCCGGGAGATCGAGAAAATGACGGACGAGGACCTCTTCACCCACGTAAAAAAAGTTTCCGTCTACGCACGCGTGGCCCCCCACCACAAGCTGCGGATCGTCAGGCAGCTCATGGACCACGGGGAGATCGTGGCCGTCACCGGCGACGGGGTCAACGATGCGCCGGCCCTGAGAGCCGCCCACCTCGGGGTTGCCATGGGCCGCAAGGGGACCGATGTCGCTAAGGAGGCCTCCGACATGGTCGTCACAGACGACAACTTCGCGGCCATCTTCCATGCCGTGAGGGAAGGACGCATCGTATTCGAAAACATCCGCAAGGTCGTCTTTTTCCTGATCCCGACAGGCGTGGCCGCCATAGGCTCCATCATCGGCTGCCTCCTGCTGGGGATTCCCATTCCCTACACTGCGTCGCAGCTGCTCTGGATCAATCTGGTCACGAACGGCTTCCAGGTTATCGCGCTGACCTTCGAGCCGGGGGACCGCGAGGTGGTCAACCGGCCGCCCCTGGACCCCTCCGAAGGGATCATGTCGAGAGTGCTCGTGCAGCGTACCGTCATCGTGGGGCTTCTCATATCGGCGGGTGTCGTGATCAAGTTTGCATACTCGCTCCAGGCCGGAATGTCGCTGGAAAAGGCACGCACCATCGCGATGACCACCATGGTCTTCTTCCAGTTCTTCCAGGCCTGGAACAGCCGCTCGGAGACGAAGTCCATCTTCCAGATCGGGCTTTTTACCAACCCCTACCTGGCCTACGGGCTTGCAGCCTCCGTGATGGCTCACCTGGCCGCGATCTACGCGCCGCCCTTCCAGTGGCTCCTGTCCACGGAGCCCGTCTCTGGATTGGAGTGGCTGCTGATCGTGGCGATGTCCCTGTCCGTCGTGGTCATCGTCGAGGTCGACAAATGGATGCGTTCAAGCAAGACACCGGTTCGACGAGCAGAGAGGTGAAGGTGCGACATGAAACGATGCCATGCCTGCGGAAAAGAGCTTCAGATCGAAAGAAAGGTGGGACGCTCCGAGATGTGTCCCCACTGCGGGGCGGACCTGCACGTCTGTCTGAACTGCCTGTTCTTCAGCCCCGCGGAATACAACCAGTGCCGGGAACCCCAGGCCGAACGTGTCGTGGAGAAAAGCAGGAGCAATTTCTGCGACTACTTCACACTGGCCGACGCTTCAACCCGGGGACGGGAGGCGTCGAAAAAGGATGACGCCCGCAGCCGGCTCGACAACCTGTTCAAGAAATAGCCGTCACGGCGCAAGAACGATAAGGCCGGCTCAGCAAGGTTCCCGAAGGGGATCTGCCCGGCCCGGATCTGCTCCTACAGGCGTAACGCCTGATGACTGTGGTAAGACTCCGGCCTGCTCATCGAAACGTTCCCCTCATCCAGATATTCGTCGTATCCCGTCATCCGGTCGATGATCCCGTCAGGGGTGATCTCGACGATCCTGTCGGCAACCGTGGATACCAGTTGATAGTCATGGGAGCAGAAGAGAATCACGCCCGGAAAGGCGATCAGCCCGTCATTCAGGGCGATGATGGATTCCAGGTCCAGGTGGTTGGTCGGCTCGTCGAGGATGAGGGCGTTGGCGCCGGAGAGCATCATCCTGGAGAGCATGCACCGCACGCGCTCCCCGCCCGAGAGGACTGAGGCCTTCTTCAACGCCTCTTCACCGGAGAAAAGCATCTTGCCGAGAAACCCCCTGGCGAAGGTCTCCCCCTCGGTTTCGGGGCAGAACTGGCCAAGCCACTCGACAAGGCTCAGGTCGTTATTGAAAAAGCCGCTGTTTTCTTTGGGGAAATAGGAATGGCTGATGGTTACCCCCCAGCGGAAGCTTCCGCTGTCCGGCTCCAGTTCACCGGCGAGGATCTTGAAGAGGGTGGTCTTCGCCAGGCTGTCTTCCCCCACAAAGGCGATTTTGCCTCCCCGGTTGACGTTGAGGGTGATGTTGTTCAGGACGGCAACCCCGTCGATCTTCTTGGAGAGATCGCGGATCTCCAGAATGACATCGCCGCAGGGCCGCTCGGGCTTGAAGGCGATGAACGGATATTTGCGCGACGAGACCGGCATGTCCTCGAGGGTCAGTTTCTCCAGGAGGTTTTTCCTGGCGGTGGCCTGCTTGGCCTTGGAGGCGTTGGCACTGAATCGCTGGATGAACTGCTTGAGCTCCTCGGCCTTGGCGGCGATCTTCTTGTTGTCGTTCTGGCGTTGCTTCAGATGGAGCTGGCTCGTCTGGTACCAGAAGTCGTAGTTTCCCGTATAGACCTGGATGCGCCCGAAGTCGATATCGGCCACGTGGGTGCAGACCTGGTTCAGGAAGTGGCGGTCGTGGGAGACGATGATGACCGTGTTCTGGAAACGGGAGAGAAAATCCTCGAGCCAGGCGATGGACTTGAGGTTCAGCTGGTTGGTCGGTTCGTCGAGCAGCAGGACATCCGGGTTGCCGAAGAGTGCCTTGGCGAGCAGAACCCTGACCTTGTCGGCCCCGTCGAGTTCTTTCATCCTCTTTTTGCGCAGCTCCTCCGATATGCCAAGACCGCTCAGGAGCACCGCCGCCTCGGATTCCGCTTCATAGCCGTTGATCTCGCCGAATTCGGCCTCCAGCGCCCCGCAGCGGATGCCGTCCTCCTCCGAGAACTCGGTCTTGGCGTAGATCGCTTCCCGCTCGGCCATCAACGCATAGAGCCGCTCATGACCCCGGATGACGGTGTTGAAGACCGTTTCCTCGTCATAGGCGAATTGATCCTGGCTCAGGACCGCTATCCTCTCCCCGGGACCGACGGAGACCGTTCCCTGGTCCGGCTCGAGCTCGCCTGCGAGAATCTTCAGGAAGGTCGATTTTCCTGAGCCGTTGGCGCCGATCAGTCCGTAGCAGTTTCCCGGTGTGAACTTGATGTTGACGTCCTTGAAGATTACCCTCTTGCCGTAGGAGAGGGCCACGTTCGATGCGATGATCATTTATTTATCCCTTACAAAAAAAGCTCCCCCTGCGACGGGGGAGCTTTTTCATGCACAATGAGGTTCAGGTCTTACAGCTTGCGAACGTTCGCTGCAGCCGGACCCTTGGGGCCTGCGACCACTTCGAAGCTTACGCGTTCACCCTCGGCCAGCGATTTGAAACCATCGGCCTGGATGGCGGAATGATGAACGAAAACGTCCTTGCCGCCGTCCTGCTCGATAAAGCCAAATCCCTTTGAATCATTGAACCACTTTACTTTTCCTTCAGGCATCGTAACTACTCCTTTTTTGTATGGGGTTCCTCCAGGGAACCGTATAATAATTTCGCCGAACGATTCGGCTGGCAGACCTTTTTGCAACAAAAAAAACGCACATTCCATGATTTCGGTCTGTGCGGTCGACTTCTCTGTAATTTGGCAACTACAAACAGGTACTGCACATCAGATTGGCAGAAACAATATATGAACTTTCAAGCAAATGCAAGCTTTTTTTACTGCAGGATCAACTTTTTCATCTCCTCCGCGAAGACGTCGTAAGCGGGTTTGCCGAAGAGGACGAAGCGGACCCTTTCGATATCGGCATGCTCCTTCAGGTAGTCGATGGCCGTCTTCAGGGCGATGCGGGCGGCTTCGGAAACCGGGTAGCCATAGGCGCCCGTGCTGATGGCCGGGAAGGAGAGGCTCTTGAGCCCTTTCTTCGATGCAAGCTTCAGGCTCTCCAGGTAGGCGCTCTTGAGAAGCTCCGGCTCGTTTCGGCCCCCGCCGCTGTATATGGGCCCCACGGTATGGATGACGTATTTCGCTTTCAGGTTTCCGCCCGTCGTGATGACGGCATGGCCTGCGGGGCAATGGCCGATCTTCCTGCATGCCTCCAGGATCGCCGGGCCGCCGGCCCTGTGGATCGCCCCGTCCACGCCCCCTCCGCCTTTCAGTCCCGAATTGGCCGCGTTCACGATGGCATCCGTCTCTTCCCGCGTAATATCCCCCTCGACGATCATCAATTTCGACTTGCCAATCTGCACTTCCATAAAAAATCCCCTTCCATTTTCCCTGTACCCTGTACCCTAGCTCCTTTCTTTGACGGGGAATCCTTCCCCGTGAACGAGCATCCGGTAGGTTTTCCCGATACGGTCCCAGTTCTCCTCGCGATCCATGGACCAGTAGCGGCCGATGACGGAGACGACCCGGCCCAGGTTCATCTCCCCGCACTTGTCCTCGATTTGCTTCACGTAGTTGGCCCCGCTCTCGGGCATCTCTCCACGGCGCCCGAGCATGGCGTGGATGTACATCTCGCCGACACCTTCTTTCTTCGCCATGTCCATGAGGGCGATCAGGTGGGCCATCATGCCGTGGGAGCTGAAGAAGGACACGATCCCCATAAGGTGCAGGGCCGCCCCCCGCTTGCGGGCTTCGGCCATCGCGTTGCGAAACGCCTTGTTCGAGAAGAATTCACCGCTTTCGATGGCCCGGTCGATTTTCAGCCGGTCGGACCAGACACGCCGTCCTGCGCCGATGTGGAGATGCCCCGCCTCGGAATTGCCGACGGTTCCTGAGGGGAGCCCCACCGATTCGCCGGCGGCGGCCAGCGATGCGAACGGGTACAAATTCCGCAGGAGGTCCATGGTCGGCGTGTTTGCCCGGGCGATGAGATTTCCCTGCGGCTCGGGGTTGTCGCCCCAGCCGTCGAGGATGAGGACGACGAGACGCCGGGTGGGCTTCGGCGGCTTGCTTTTCAGCAGCGAGCGGCCCTCCATGCATGCCGGCGCGTCGATCCCGAAGAGCTCGAGGATGGTGGGTGCCACGTCGGTCAGTTCGCCTTCCCTGCGGATCTCCAGGGGAGCACCATCGGTCACGATGACAAGCGGCACCGGGCTCGAGGTATGTCCCGTGTCGACGATGCCGTCGGGATAGAGCCACCGCTCTACCGTACCGTGGTCGGCCGTGACGAGGACCGGGACCCCAGACTTGTTCGCCTCGGCAAGGACACGGCCCATTGCGAAATCGACCGCTTCCACGGCGCGGATCACGGCGGTTTCGTTCTCGATGTGGCCGACGACGTCCACGTTGGCGAAGTTCGTCAGGATAAAATCGTGCCGGCCTTCCCGGATCTCGCGGATCGTGGTGTCGGCCACTTCGCCCACAGACATCTCCGGGGCCTCATCGAAGAGCTTTACGTCCTTTCGCGTCGGTACGACAATCCGGTCCTCGCCGGGGAAGGGGTCCTTTCGCTTGCCGCTCAGGAAATAGGTCACGTGAAAGGCCTTTTCCGCTTCGGTGATCTTCACCTGGCGGATGCCGCGGCGGGAGAGGACCTCGCTCAGGGTGTCTTCCAGGTCCTCCTCGGGCGGGAAGGCGACTTCGGCCCGCAGGTCCTTCGAGTACTCGATCATGGTGGTGTAGTGAAGACCGAGCGGCCCTGCGGTGGGGAACTCGTGAAAATCGTCTTCGACGAGGCTCCGCGAGAGCTCCACCTCGCGCTCTCCGCGGATGTTGTAGAAGATCACCACATCCCCCTGCTTGATCCGTCCGACGGGTTTCCCCGACGGGTCGGCGAGCACGAGGGGATTGAGCGTTTCGTCGTCCTCTCCGCGGCGGTAGGCATCGCGCACCGCCTGGGACAGGGTATTGGGAAAGAGTGTTTCCATGGCATCCTTTCGTTTCCGTACGATAGCGGCAACCGCCTGGCGAGGAGTCTCGAAAGGCCCATCTCTTCCGCGGTGCCGGCCCATCATACTGGAAAACAGGTTTGCGGTCAAAGGGACCTTTTCGGTTGCAAAGGGGGAGTCGAAGTGATAAAAATCACTCGAAAAAGCGGGATTTACGCGAGGTATGAGGAAATCAGCCTGGGAGAAAACCCAGGAAGAGTTATTGCAGGAACGGGCCGAGATTCTTGGCAGGGCGGGCGAGGCGCTTTCTGCCGCGCTTTCCGATCTCGAGAAAATTGGACGTTCCATCACCGAGAGGTTCCGTGAGGCCGGTGAGCACCCGGGACCGGAAACTCTGACGGAGATCAACGGGGAGATCCGGCACTACAACCGCGCCCGCGAATACGCGCAGCTTCGTTACTATTACCTCATCGTCACCAGGGAGGCCATGGGGATCCGTCGCCACAAGATGGTCGAAGAAGCCTACAAAATCCCTCCCAGGAAAAAGTATCTATAATCCCCCATGGATCGTTACGCCAAGCAAAGAAAAAAGATGGTCGACTCCCAGATCCGCTCGCGAGGCGTCCGGGACGAGCGAGTCCTGCGGGCCATGGAGAAAATCCCCCGTCATCTCTTCATCGACGAGGGGCTCATCGACCAGGCCTACAATGACAACCCGCTGCCCATCGGCGATAAGCAGACCATCTCGCAGCCCTACATCGTGGCCCTCATGACGGAAGCCCTGGAGCTCAAGGGACGCGAGAAGGTCCTGGAGCTCGGTACCGGATCGGGCTACGAGGCGGCCATCCTGGCGGAGCTGGCAGACCGGGTGTTCACCATTGAGCGAATCGCCTCCCTGGCCCAGAAGGCAAGAAAATTGCTCGAGTCCCTGAATTACTACAACGTGGTGATCCGGGTGGGAGACGGGACGTACGGGTGGCGCGAGGAATCCCCTTTCGATGCCATCGCGGTTTCAGCGGGCTCTCCGTCGATACCCCGGATGCTGGTGGAGCAGCTGGCCATAGGGGGGCGTCTCGTGATCCCCGTCGGGAGCCGCTATTCGCAGAGCCTGATCAAGCTGACCCGCCTTTCCGAGAATCCGGACGATGTGAAAAGAGAGGACCTCGGCGGATGCCGGTTTGTGAACCTGATCGGGGAGCACGGCTGGAAGGTCGAGCAGCAATGAAGAGGAAATTGTGAAGTTGAGAAATTGAGAAGCTTGGATGAGCCGGAAGGCAATCGCATGCACTCCGTTCTCCAAGCTTCCCAACTTCCCAGCTTCTTAACTTCATGCACTCAAGGGTGTCACGCATCGGAACCTGATAGCCGGCAATGCCTGTCGGAACAGGCATGGGGCTCGTAAACGATTTGATGAAATCTTTCTCGCACATATCGAAACTCCTCTTGCTTGCACTGGTCGGCGCCGCTCTTTTATCCTGTTCCATTCAGATCGTCGATCGGGGCAGCGTAAAGTCATCCGAACGAATGCGCGGCGTGTACCACCGGGTCAAGCCCGGGGAAACGCTCTGGCGGATCTCGAAGGCCTACAACGTCGATCTCCAGGAGCTGGCAGAGATCAACAACATCACCGATGCCTCCCGCATCACTGCGGGCAACGTCGTCTTCATTCCGGATGCACCCCAGGTCATCGATCTGCCCCCGGTGAAACCCCCTGTCGAGACCCGGCCTGCGGTCGTGAAGCCGCCGGAAAAACCGGTCACGGCAAAGGCGGAACCGGAGGCGGTACGGCCAGGACACGAAG
>Ga0209450_10001629_pt1 | contig 11232 bp, 6 predicted proteins | sample FrelakmetLWP11LW_FD_187149 | JGI IMG/M metagenome (GOLD analysis project Ga0209450, IMG submission 187149) | Freshwater lake sediment microbial communities from the University of Notre Dame, USA, for methane emissions studies - LWP11 LW (SPAdes)... | ecosystem: Environmental > Aquatic >... | reverse complement strand
AGGGTAAAGCTCCTTCTCGGCCTTCTCCTTCTCGGTCTTGCCGAGTTGGGCGCGGACGCTCGTCGAAGGGGCTTTGAAGCCGACGGTGCACAGGAGCCGCGCCTTGGCTTTCCGGAGCTCGGGGATGAGGAACTGGGCCTCGCTGCCGAGGTCGCAGATGACGTAGTCCAGCTTGAGTTCCGCGGCCAGCTCGAGCGTTCTCCGGATGTCGTGCTGGTTATTGCAGAGGAAAACGACCGGCTTCCTGCCAGCGGCGTAATCCGCGAGGGCGTCGTAGCGGCCGTTGAAATCGGTCCGGATGACTCCCTTCAGGTCCCTCTTCCAGCGCGCGGTCGTCATGCTGAAGTACGCGACGTCCGCGAACTCCTGGCGGAGCAGGGCCACGACGCCCATCAGGGAGTTGGGGTAAACCGAGAAGGTCGAGGGCGAAAAGCTCAGGCCCAGCCAGGTGTCCTTGATCACCAGGGCTTTGTTCTTATCCTCGGAGCTTAAGGAAAAGAACGACCCCTGGCCCGTGAAGATGCCCTTCTGAGGAATGGCCTGCGCGGCGAGGAGCCCGGCTTTGTGGTATTTCTCCAAGGTTGATTTTCCCAGGACGACATAGTCAAAAGCCTTGAGCTCCGGGGTGAGGCCGCGGTCTTTGTCCGTGAATTCGCCCGAGTAGAACTTGGCCGTATCGAACTTTTCTTCGGGGAGTTTGAGCAGCGACTGCCCTAAAGCGTCTATGAGCCCGGGGTGGGCTGTCAGCTTGCTGCCATCGATCACTTCCGCGTCCGCCGGGATGGCCACGCCCGGCCCCACGGCCTCGATGAGCCCGTCGCGGACGAGGATCGTCGCCTTGGCCACAAGCGCGCCGCCCGGAGAGACCAGACGGCAGTCCTTGATGGCCCAGACTCGGTGCAGGGTTTCCACGGGGCCGGCGGGGGCGACCGAGACGAAGAAGAGACCCAGGCACAGGGGCGCTAGTCCTGACTTCAGAGTCCTTTTGGTCATGAAGCCTCCTTGGGGAGTTTGATAAGTTGGGGATACAGCGGATGAACGAATACTGTGGATATTCATCGATGGCCTTGAATACGGATTCTGTCGGTGATTGGTTCCTTCCCGACGGAAGAAAACCGGGCATTCATCTTCCTTTTCTGCAGCGAACCGCAGGATGCACACACATCGGGCACGGAATAGCCAGGTTGGGTATCTCCCTCTAACTTGGGCCCAGATTAACAGAGGGATGGGGAAGCGGTCAACCGTTCTTGACACCGTTTCCGGGACGGAATACCATCATTCCGCCCTCGGGAGGGTGAGGCATCCGGTGATCCTTCCGAACTTCAAAACCCCCTTAATGGGAATTCGGCGCCGTCGGCTTCTCCCCTGTTGGACCGTAACTTGTTAATTTTTCTTGCGTTTGCCGATCTTGATGGTTTGATCACGTTTAGGCTAGACTGAGCTGTTTTGAGCAAGAGTATGCACGATCTCTGCACAATCTTCTTGGATCTTTATCCATCAGGGCCATCACGGCATGATGCCCCCCCAGCACGATCTCATGTTGACTTCTATATTATAGCCGGCTATTCTTGAACCAGCATAAATTAGGGGGCTAGGGTTCGCCAGCGAACGCCCGACATGTCCACGTTGATAACCTCAAGACAGCTAAATGCTATGGACGTGCGCTTTAATTTTCTTTGCTGGAGAGAAAAATGAAAAAAAGCCAATTTTCACTCGCCCTGATCCTTTTGCTATCGACGACGCTAAGCCCTGGCAAGGGCCTTCCTTCTTCCGCGAAAGACCCGCTCAAAGGCCTTGATGCCTATGTTTTGAAGGCCATGAAAGACTGGGATCTGCCCGGCCTGGCCGTCGCGGTCGTCAAAGACGACAAAGTCGTGCTGGCTAAAGGGTATGGGGTGAAAGAGATCGGGAAGAGCGACCCCGTCAACGAAAACACACTATTCGCTATCGGGTCAAATAGCAAGGCGTTTACCGCCACGGCCCTGGCCCTCCTGGTCCAGGACAAGAAGCTCTCTTGGGACGATCACGTGATTAACCATCTCCAAGGATTCCAATTGTTCGATCCTTACGTGACCCGGGAGCTTATGGTCCGGGACCTGCTCTCTCACCGCAGCGGGCTCGGCAGGCGGGGGGACGCTCTGTGGTACGGTCAGGATTACGGCCGCGACGAGATCCTCCGCCGGATCCGTTTCTTGAAGCCTGACTCCAGCTTCCGCTCACAATTTGGCTATCAAAACATCATGGTCTTGGCGGCGGGACAGATAATTCCCTCGGTCATGAACGTAACCTGGGACGAGTTCATAAAGGAACGCCTGTTTAAACCGCTGGGAATGATCCGGAGCAACACGAGCACAAAGGATCTCCAAGGCATCGACAACATCGCTACACCGCACACAAAAAAAGATGGCAAGGTCGTGGCGATCCCCTACCGGAATATCGATAATATTGCCCCAGCCGGGGCCATCAATTCCAGCGTTATTGAAATGGCCAATTGGCATCGCTTCCAACTGGGAAACGGCAAGTTCGGCGGAAAACAGATCCTGGACCCGGCCATCCTCCAGGTAACTCATGATCCCCACATAGTCATACCTGTGAGTCCCGACGAAAAGAAAGACTTCCCCTCTACTCATTTTGTCGCCTATGGCCTCGGCTGGGCCCTGCAGGACTACCGCGGCCGCTTGATCATCTGGCACAATGGAGGTATCGACGGCATGCTATCGCATCAAGGTTTCCTCCCCGAGGAAAACCTGGGCATCGTCGTACTCACGAACAGCGACTCCAGCGGATTGGACGCCGCCCTCTTCTACAGGATCGTCGATATGTTTCTCGGCGATCCCATTAAGGACTGGAGCGGAGCCTTTCTTAAACAGGCCAAAGAGAGTGAAGCAAAGGCGGAGGAAGCAAAAGAGGCGGCTAAATCAAGCCGGGTCTTGAATACTAAGCCAAGCCTGGAGACTGGTGCCTATTGTGGGAAGTATGAAAACGAAATGTATGGCAGGGCAGAGGTCAAGAGCGAGGCCGGGAAGCTCATTCTTTATTTCAACTCCAAACCTGCGGGAACTCTCGAACATTGGCATTATGATATTTTCAGAATAAGTGACAAGGCCGTTGAACCGCTCCACTTCAGTGGTCTTCTGAATGATGCGTTTGTGAGGTTCACCCTGAACGTCCAGGCAAAGGTCTCCGCTCTAGAAATCGTCGACTTGGCGATATTCGATCGGTCGCCAGAACCGCAAAAATAGAAATTGAATAAGGTGATTCGGATACGAATTTCATGCTCTTGACTCCAATACAAGGAGAGGAATACCATCACTCAGCCCATGGGAGGGTGAGGCATCCGGTGATGCCTCCGGACTTCAAATCCGGTATGGGGCTATAGACGTCCCGGGTGGGTTCGACTCCCACACCTTCCCGCCAATTCCCGTAATTGGCCCTTCCCTTTCGCTACACCGTAATGACGACTTTTCCGCGGGCATGTCCTTCTTCAAGATACCGCAGGGCCTCGGCCGTCTCGCTCAACGGATAGCGTTTATCGATGATCGGCCTGACTTTGCCGGCGCTGATCAGGTCGATGATGGACAGCAAGTCCTTCTGGCTGGCATTCGCGACAATGAGCTTCATATTCCTGGCTCCGATCATGGATACGCACATGAGCTGGAATATGCGGGCCATGGATCCGCCCGCCAAGACATATTTCCCGCCTGGGCCCAAGATGCGCTTGTACTTTAGGACCGAGCGGAATACGGCGACGTCGAAGACGAGATCATATCGCTTCTTATTCTCGGTGACATCCTCTCGAGTGTGATCGATGACATGGTCCGCGCCGATGGAGCGCACCAGGTCCATCTTTGCCGGGCTGCAAACGCCGGTGACCTCGGTCCCGAAGGATTTGGCGATCTGGACCGCGAACGTGCCCACGCCGCCGGAGGCTCCGTTGATCAAGACCTTCTGCCCCGCTTGGATCCGACCTTTGTCGCGAAGGCCCTGCAAAGCCGTTAGTGCGGCCATCGGTACGGCCGCCGCTTCCTCAAAAGCCAGAAAGTCGGGCTTCAGCACAAATCGCTTTTCGTCGACACAAACGTACTCGGCAAATCCGCCGTAGCCGCCTTCTCCGAAAACCTCGTCCCCTGGCTTGAACTGCTTGACATTGCGGCCAACCGCCTCAACCGTCCCTGCGATATCGGCTCCGAGTATCTTGTGCTTCGGTCTTAGGAGACCGGCGCCCATGAATCTGATCAAGAACGGGTCGGCTCTCAGATGACGCCAGTCATAGGCGTTTACGGATGCTGCACGGACCTTGATCAATATTTCATTTTCCTTGAGAACGGGTTTTTCCACCTCCCGGAGCTGAAGAACATCCGGTGGTCCGAACTTCGTGTAAATGATGGCTTTCATCCGACTGGTCCTTTCGGCTTAAACTGCTCTGACATCGTCAGACGGAGATTACGCGCTCCCGTCTTGGCCTGTCAAGTTACCTTCGAGAGGTCATTGACCGGCGTCCATACTCTCCTTGACAACCGGTCCCAGACGGATTTACCCTAGGCGCAAGTTAGGGGTGAGAAAGGGAACGGACATGAAGAGACTGGCCGTTTTCGCCGGATTCTTCGCTCTCATCGCCGCCGTCTCGCCGGCTACGGGCGCCGACAAACCGCCCCAATGGCTCGTCGCCGAGGCCGCCCGTCCCCTGCCCGCACTCCCCGCCGAGACCGAAGCCGTCGTGCTCCTCAACCAGCAGTTGACCGCCATCGACTCCAGGGGAGTGCTGACCACGACCTTCCGCCGGGCGACCCGGGTCCTCCGCCCGGGCGGGATCGACGCCGCCCGGAGCCTGGTCACGGCCGAGGCGTTCGACACCAAGGTCAAGTCCATGAACGGCTGGGTCATCAACTCCGCCGGTTCGACCCGTCAGGTGACCATCAAGCAGGTCATCTCCTCGTCTCTCGCCCCGGACACCTTGTACATGGACGTCCGGATGATGCTCCTCGCCGTCCCCGAGGTCGACGTCGGGAGCGTGGTCGGGTTCGAGTGGGCGGAGGAGCGGACCCCGCCCGCGGTCGAGGACAGCTTCGAATTCCAGGGAGAGCTGCCCGTGGTCCGGGCCGCCTACGCGCTGACCCTGCCGCCGGGCTGGGAGCCCGACCTCAACTGGATCAACTGGGTCCCCATCGAGCTGAAGCAGGAGCCCATCTCCCCGCAGCAGGCCCGGAGGGTGTCGATCGAGATCACCGACGTCCCGGCCATCGAGGACGAGCCCTACATGCCGGAGGACCGCGCCCTGGCCGGACGGCTCCTCGTCCGGCTCAAGTCCGCCGGCTCCGGCGTCCGCTCATTCACAAGCTGGGCCGACATGGGCGCCTGGTACGCCGGGCTGAGCGAATCGCGGCGCTCCTTCGACGAAACCGTTACGCGCAAGGCCAAGGAGCTCACGGCGGCCTCGCCCGACACGTTCTCCAAGATCCGGGCCCTGGCCGAGTTCGCCCAGAAGGACATCCGCTACGTTTCGATCCAGATCGGGATCGGCGGTTTCCAGCCGCATTCGGCCCCGGGCGTCCTGGCCAACCGCTACGGCGACTGCAAGGACAAGTCGACGCTTCTGGCGTCCATGCTCGGGGCGATCGGGATCGATTCCCACTTCATCGTCATCAACACCGACCGCGGCGCCGTGACCCTGGAGTCCCCCGTCTCGCTTTACAGCTTCAATCACGTCATCCTGGCCATCCGCCTGCCGGACGACGTCCCGGAGGCCGGCCTCGACAGCCTCGTCCGCCACCCCGGCGCCGGGAAATTGCTCGTCTTCGATCCGACCATGCCCACGACGCCGCTTGGCCGGCTGCCCTACTACCTGCAGGACAACACCGGCCTGCTGGTGGCCGGCGGGGGCGGCGAGCTCCTGCGCCTCCCCCACCCCGCGCCCGAGGGCAACCTCCTCGACCGCAAGGGGCGGCTCACTTTGACCGGGGACGGCGCCCTGGTCGGCGAGATCCGGGAGGTCCGCCGCGGCGCCGACGCCGATGTGCTCCGCTACCAGATGCTGTCGGCGACGAACGCCGAGCGGCGCAAGTACCTGGAGACCTTCCTGGCCCGGTCCTTCGCCTCTTTCTCCCTCCAGAGCTACGCGTTCGAGAACCTCGAGGACACCCGGGCCGACCTCGTCGTCACCTACAAGTTCATCGCCTCGGCTTACGCCAAGCGGGCCGGCGGCTATCTCGTCATCAGGCCCCGCGCCATCGGCGTCAAGGCCGTCGACCTCGCCTCGGCCGGGAGGAAGCCGCGGCGCTTCCCGATCGACCTCCAGACCACCGCCCTGTCCCGCGACGAGTTCACGATCGAGCTCCCCGAGGGCTACGAGGTCGAGAGCCTGCCCAAGCCGGTCGCCCTCGAGGCCGGATTCGCCGCCTATTCGAGCCGGACCCGGGCCGACGGCCGGACGGTCGTCTACGAACGGGAGTACCGTCTCCTCGATCCCCTGTTGCCGGCCTCGCGGTACGACGAGGCCCTCAAGTTCTATCTCGCCCTGGCGGCCGAGGAACAGCAAAGCCTGCTCCTCAAAGCCGCCGGCTCCAGGAGGCCCTGATGTTCATTCGACGGATGCGCAGACCGGTCCTCCCGTCGCTCCTTCTGGCGGCCGTCATCAACATCCTACTGGCCGGGACGGCGGGCGCCCAGACCGTCTGGCCGCCGGTCGATCCCGAGGACCTGGCGATGAAGGACTGCCCCCAGCAGCCCGGAGCGGCGGCGGTCATCCTCTACCGGGAGGAGATCACCGACGGCGATACCTTCGCGACGTCCGTTTTCAGGCGCCTGAAGGTCCTAACGGACGCCGGCCGGGAATACTCGAACATCGAGATCTATTTCATTTCCGGCATCACCAAGATCACGGGCATCCAGGCCCGGGTCGTGCCGCCTGACGGTCCGGCCAGGGAATTCAGTGGCCAGATCTTCGACAAGACGGCCGTGCGCTATCGCAAGACGCGGGTGGCGGCCAAGACGCTCGCCCTGCCCGACGTCGCCGTCGGCTCGATCATCGATTACCGCTACAAGATCGAGATCGACTACGGCGGGAGCGGATCGACCAAGGGTCTCGAGGACGCCGTGACCGGCCTGGGCGGCTCCGGCGGCCGGCCCGAGGAGGGCGGCTACGCCGAAATGACCGAGCTGCGGGCCCTGCCCTTCGAGAGCTGGGATGTCCAAGAGGAGCTATTCACCAAGAGGGCCAAGTTCGCCACTACGACCGAACTGGATTGGATCCCCGTTTTGTTCGGCCGGAGCGGGTGCAAGATGTCCTGGGTCTCCATCGGCAAGATGTCGAGCAAGCCCACGATCGAAAAGGGCCGGGTCGCGCTGGAGCTCGTCGACGTCCCGCCCTTCGAGGAGGAGGAGTACTCCGTCCCCGAGGAGACGCTCCGGATATCGGTCGACCTCTTCTACGTCAACGGCAAGGTCGTCGACAACAACGAGTTCTGGAAGCTGGAGAGCCAGGACTGGCAGACGGGCGTCGAGGCCTTTCTCGGCAAGCCCGGCAAGCACAGCGCGGCGGCCCGGGAGGTCGTCGGCGACGCAGCCGACCCCATGGAAAAGCTCCGAAGGATCTACGCCCGGGCCCAGGGCCTCCGCAACCTGAGCTACGAGAAAGGGCTGACCCGCCGGCAGAGGAAGGAGCAAAAGATCAAGGACAACCGGAAGGTGACCGATGTCCTGGAGCGGGGCTTCGGCCTCCGGAGCGACATCACCCGGACGTTCGTCGCCCTGGCCCGGGACGCCGGATTCGAGGCCGGGGTCGTCCGGGTCGCGGCCCGGGACAACAAGATCTTCCGCAACAATTACCTCTCCTTCTACGGTCAGTTCGACTCGGAGGCGGCCATGGTCAAGGTCGGCGACAAGCTCCTGGCCTTCGATCCGGCGACCCCCTTCTGCCCCTTCGGGCTCGTCCACTGGAGCCGGACGAACTCGGCCGCTCTCCGCTTCTCCGACACCCCGCCGGCCTTTTTCCTGATACCGCCCTTCCCCCCCGACATGGCCCTGACGCAGCGCGAGATCGCGCTGACGCTCGACCTCCAGGGCAACCTCGCCGGCACCGTCAAGACCACTTTCTCGGGCCAGGCGGCCCTGGTCCGGCGGCTCGAGCACATTCACGACGACGACGCGGCCCGCCGGGAGGCCTTGGAGAAGGAGCTCGGCGACCTCCTCCCGATGGGCGCGACGGCCAAGCTGACCAAGGTCGAGAACATCGACAACAACGACCCGACCCTCGTCGTCTATTGCGACGTGGCCATCCCGGGCATGGGGACGGCCGCAGGCGACAAGATGCTCCTGCCGCTCTCTCCCCTGGCCGGCTCGGGACAGTACCCCTTCCGCCACGTGGCCCGCAAGTACCCCGTCTACATCCCCTACCCGTACCGCCAGTTCGACGACATCGTCATCACCCTGCCCGAGGGGCTCGCCGCCGAGGTCCGGCCGGAGCCCCGCAAGAGCGACAGCGATTTCTCCACCTTCTCCATCGTCTGCGGCGAGGAGGCGCCGAACAAGCTCCACATCCAGCGCGATTTCGTCATCAAGAAGAGCTTCTTTCCCGTCGACCAGTACGCGGCCCTCAAGGCGTTCTACGACAAGGTCCGCGCGGTCGACGAGGAACAGGCCGTCCTCGCGGCGGTCAAGAAGTAGCCGTTTGACATCGCCGCGGCTTTCTGGGCATCATAGTCATAGATACGGAACCCGGACCGGAGGCCGCCCATGAAAAGACCGCTTTTGCTGAGAACGCTGGCCGTCCTGGCCGTCGGCGCGGTCCTGGTTGCCGCGGCCGCCAAGCCCGAGGCCGTGGCCGTCTTCCGGGCCCAGATGCTGACCGGCAAGGCCCCGGTCGAGCCCCCCCTGATCAAGGTCCAGATCGAAATCAAGGCATGGACGACCCCCGAGGAGGTCCGCGCCTTTCAGCAGACCCTGAATGAGGCCGGGGTCGACGCTTTCATGGCCGCCTTCAGCAAGACCGACAAGGGCGTCGTGCGCTTCATGTACGCCCACGGCTTCAACATCCCCATCCACGCCGCGTTCACCATCCCGACGGAGAAGGGCAAGAAGATCCTCCTCTTCACCAACCGCCAGCAATGGGACCCCGGCTATCAGAAGTCCATGAGCCGGAACCTGTTCGCAGCCGTCGAGCTCAAGCTCAACGAGAAGAACAAGGGCGAAGGACGCTTCTACGAGGACGCCCAGATCCGGCTGGAGCCCCAGGAGGGGACGATGGTCGTCGAGAGCTACGACGGATCGCCCAAGATCTTCCCCCAGGTCCAGGAAGTCGTCAAGAAGCCGGAAGAGCCGAAGAAGTAGCGTAGAGGTCGCCGCCCCGCCCGTCGTAGATGACGAAGGCGGGCAGGTCCCTGACCACGATCCGCCGGACCGCTTCCATCCCCAGGTCGGCGAAGTCGATCGTCTCGCTCGAGACGATGTGCTCTTTGGCGATGAGGGCCGCCGCCCCTCCGATCGTCCCTAAGAAGACCCCGCCGTAAGTCTTCAGCGCTCCGACCGCCGCCGCCGACCGGTTGCCCTTGCCGAGCGACACGAACGAGGCCCCCGCCTTGAGGAGATCGGCCAGGTAGCCGTCCATGCGCTGGGCCGTGGTCGGGCCGAAACTGCCGGAGGCCAGGCCGCGCGGCGTCTTGGCCGGGCCGGCGTAATAGACGGGATGGCGCTTGAAGTGATCGGGAACATCACCGGTTTCCCGGAGCATGCGGGCCAGCCGGGCGTGGGCGATGTCCCGGGCCACGACGAGCGGCCCGGACAGCCTGACCAGGGTGCCGACGGAGAGCCGGCGCAATTCGGCCAGGACCTCGGACAGGGGCCGGTCGAGATCGACGGCGACCGGCGCGGCCGGGCCGGCCGGGCGCGCGCCTTCGAGGAAGCGGGCCGGACGGCGCTCGACCTCTTCGAGGAAGACGCCGTCGGCCGTGATCTTGCCCCGGAGTCCGCGGTCGGCGTTGCACGACACGCCGAGACCTATGGGGCAGGAGCCGGCGTGGCGGGGCAGGCGGATGAAGCGCGTCTCGTGGGCCAGCCAGACGCCGCCGAACTGGGCCCCCAGGCCGCTCGCCCGGGCCAGCCTCATCGTTCGCTCCTCCCAGCCGGGGTCGCGGAAGGCCCCGCCTTTCTTCGAGCCGCGCTTGGGCAGGCCGTCGAGGAAGCCGGCCGAGGCCAGCTTGACCGTCTTGAGGTTCATCTCCGGGGACAGGCCGCCGACGACGACGGCGATCCGGTAGGGCGGGCAGGCCGCGACGCCGAGGGCCCGGATCTTGTCCGCGAGGAAGGCTTCGAGCGCCCCGTCCTCGAGCCGGGCCTTGGACTCCTGGAACAGGGCGATCTTGTTGGACGAGCCGCCGCCCTTGGCCATGAAGAAGAACCGGTAGTCCCTACCGGCCGAGGCCTGGAGGTCGATCTGGGCGGGCAGGTTCGAGCCGGTGTTGACCTCGTCCATGACCGTGAGCGGGGCCATGATCGAATAGCGCAGGTTGCGCGTCTTGTAGACCATGGAGGCGGCGGCGGACAGGGCCTCCTCGTCCCGGCCGTCCGTGACGACGCGGTGGCCGCGGTAGCCGACGATCTGGATGGAGCCGGTGTCCTGGCAGAGCGGCAGAACGCCCTCGGCCGAGATGACCGCGTTGCGCAGGACGGCCTCGGCCACGAACCGGTCGTTGGCCGACGCGCCCGGATCGTCGAGGATCCGGCGCATGGCCGCGAGGAAGTCGGGCCGCAGGTAGAAGGCCAGGTCGGTGAAGGCTTCCCGGGCCAGGACCGACAGAGCGCCGTCGCCGATGCGCAGGGCCGGGCGGCCGCCGCATCGCGCGGCCCGGACGGCGCCGGAGCGAACGGCCAGCTTGCGGTAGCGGGCCCGGTCCCGTCCCGGAGTGAGGAGCGTCATTCGTAGATCCCCTCGACGTCGATGAGGTCCTCGAAGGTCTCCTCTCCCCTTTTTCCGACCAGGCCGATGACGTAGAACTCCTTGCTCATGTGGTCGTAGCGGTATTCCTTGATCAGGCGGAAGTTCTCGATCTTGCCGCTCGAGGAGACGTGCGTCCGGGTCCCCGTGCAGGGCATCTGGCCTTCGCCGATGCCGATGGTATTGTCGCCGCAGGGCGAGAGGGGGATGTCCCTGGCGATGATGGCCAGGACCTTCTTCTCGAGCTCGTTGAGTTCGACGTCGGGCCGCTCCTTGAAGTTGAGGACGAAGCCCTGGCGGACGTC
>Ga0209450_10001628_pt1 | contig 11236 bp, 5 predicted proteins | sample FrelakmetLWP11LW_FD_187149 | JGI IMG/M metagenome (GOLD analysis project Ga0209450, IMG submission 187149) | Freshwater lake sediment microbial communities from the University of Notre Dame, USA, for methane emissions studies - LWP11 LW (SPAdes)... | ecosystem: Environmental > Aquatic >... | reverse complement strand
AAGGATCATATCCACTGCCAGGGAGTTTGTCCAGGTCGCCAAAGAGTAAGGAAAACTCGGTTATCCTTGGGTCTTCCGGATTGGCCGTCCAACCGTGCATTGAGAGGACGCCAGAGAAACTGCCAATAGCAAAATATCGTTCCGGATGAAGCAGTGCAGCTTTCATTGCTCCATACCCGCCCATAGAAAGCCCGGCAATAAATGTTTTGCCAGGGTCCGGCTTTATCCCAAACACATCCTCGAGATATTGAGGCAACTCCTCGATAATATAAGTGAAATATTTTTGCCCGTTTGGCATATCCAGGTAAAAACTACGCCCCACCGAAGGCATGACCACAACAATTCCATATTTCTTTGCATACGTTTCAATGGCTGTATAACGCTGCCAGGAGCTGGCATCATCGCTCAAACCGTGAAGAAGGTAAAGCACCTTACGGTCACGCACGGGCACGCCGTTCATTGTCCCCGGATCGGGGATGATCACATTTAGCGGGGAATGCACTTTTACAGTCTCGGGCAAGTGGTCTAAGTGAATAAGTGCCATTTCATAACTCCTGTATTGTTCTAATCATCAGAACCCGGAAAATCCGTGATCACACCATCATCGAGTAGAAAACCATTTACTCGATACACGATCGAGCCTGAGCATACGGTTTTCCCCTCATCCGTGCCTTCCATTGTGACAGCGCCAGCCCCCATTGTAAAGTTGACATCGGCAGTGGTCACACCGGACACAATAAAACGTGGGTGATACTCGGAAGCAATATCCGCATCCGAGCCGAATATTTTGACGGCATTTTCGGGTGTTGGAGGCAGCAACTGATCAATTAGTGTAGAAGTAGAGAAATCACCATACAGATAGAAAAACGCAGAACAACCACTAATGAGCAGTAGAGCCAGGAAAGCCATTGGGATGCGAAGGTATTTCTTCCTCTTCCAAAGGAGGAAAATTCCCAAAAAACCAGATGAAGCAATCGCCACTGGAAGCCCTTTTATGGGTGGAGTAAAACTGGTAGATTCCGGAACGGATACGGATGTTTGTACTGTAATCCCTTTCCCATCCACCAGGCTGGCCCCGTTGACAATAGCGGTGGTATCGCTATCAAATGACAGGTCAGCGCCTGGACTGATAGTCCAGGTGTAGGCGTTAGTGCCAGGATCACGCGTAAAAACGCCAGTGATCGTAGTTACATATGAATTGATATAAGAGGTTAATTGAGCAATTTCTTCCGGGGTCATAGGATCGTCAACACCGGTCTGATCACACACCATACTATTTGAGATGATGTTTTTGTAAGCAAACAGCCAATCACCGGAAATATCGATGGTTCTGATCTTGGCAGTAAAAGTCTTTTCACCATCAGTAGCTACTGCCACGATCCGGAGACCTGACATACCTGCTTTCGGATGAATTGGACCAAGGGTAATCTTTGACGTACCATCGCTGAACTTTATTTCTCCTTTATCCTCAATGTAATAGAAGGGTGTGCCTGCTTCAACCACAACTTCAACTGGATTCCCGGCTAATTCTACGTTGATTGGCGATTCGATCATTAATGGATAGACACCACCTTTTTCAATACGAGCCTGGATGTCTAATTCACTGCCACTATCTCCGCTCGATAATTTCATCTGTGGTTCATATCCGGTCTTTTTGAATGCAAGGGCGGATTTGTCGCTTACCGGGGTTACGGTTTCTCCATATCCTGACCCATTTTTAACCCCATTCATCAAAAAGATGGCTGAATTTGCGCTTTGTGGCGACTTACCAAGCAGGTACCTGGCGTATTCTTCCAAATGCTGGCTCATCTTGTCAACAGCACCAGAGTCGATGGGGAAAGAGCCATTGTTTATTGCTTCAACAAATTTGGAGGGGCTGATTGCACAAACTGATGGATTATCGCACGTGAACACTTTTAAAATCTGTGCGTGATTATATAGATCATCATTCCATTGGTTCGGTGCTAATTGGAAAGGAGTCCTTTTGTCGTTTCCGAGACTGGTAGTTCCATAATAAGTCAGATTTTTATCAATGTAAGCAGGGTCAAACAGCATCACCATGTCTTCCGCTGAATTTTCAAGCCACCATTTGGAGGCGCTGGAGATTCCTAATTTGTCACTCCAGTAGGAAGAGGTCATATTATACGCAGCATCTTGTATCCAATGCGCCAATTCATGGGCTAATTCTGAAGAAAGGGTATCCCCCCCGATACTATCCATAGGAATATAAACAGTTCCATTACTGGGAGTGTAAACCGGGTCTCCGCTTCCGGCTTCGATAATAACATTTACCCTGGTTCCATTTTTTGCAAGGTTAGCAGCAGAAAATCCTTCTGTCTGGTAACCAGCCATTATTTTCAGAATAATACCAACCACGTCGTCCGCGCTATCCGTGGTCATTTTGGGAGTATAGGTTGTGTTGTACATCACGCGGACAGTGTCGTTTCCTCCTTTGCGGCAGAAGTTGGTTGGATTCTTGATTTCCTGTGCGCCATATCCACTAATATTAAATTGGTATCGGATGGTGCAGTCGTTCTGGTCGGTTTGTTTTTTCTGGCTTGCGAATTTAACTTCTGTTTGAGGGATTGAAGCTTGTTGAGGGGTAATGAAAGCAAAAGCATATGTGCCTTGAAATGAAAAGGAATTATCACCGGCATCGGTCAGACTACTATATATAGGAAGTTGAATTGATGCACTCGAACCGCTATATTCAATCGGGCTGGCAGCCATGTATTTCCCATTGAATAATTCGACCAGGAAAAGCGGTTCGCCATTTACCGGGAGAGAAAACGTGGCCATACCAGACCCGTCATTTTCACCCTCAAGTTTTAATTGATAAAATGGTGTGACCAGAGTGGCTATTGCGCCAATTTCCTTTTTTAAGGCATTGTTGGGTTCACTCACTACGAATTGCCCGTTAACACCTGCAGGTAAACTTTCAATGGGGATTTGCACAGTTGCCTGGTTTGAGTCCACTACTACGGATTGTCCACCCCCCACTGTCACCGTTTGAACTGGATCGAGCGTGTATTTTTTTTCAACCGGTGCAGATGATTTCTGGGCGGAAAACTCAAATGGGAGATTGGAAAGAAGAGAAGAAAATTTACCCGATTTTGTGAGCAGAAATCCTGTTAGGGCTAATCCGCTGCAAAGGAAAACAATGATTCCTAAAATGAGAAGGAGTGGGCTTTTCTTCTTCGTTTGAGAGGGCATTTGATAAACAGGTCCTGGCTGAATTCCAGGCTGAAAATTGGCAACAGGTGCCGCCTGGGGCGAAGGAATATATACTGCCTGGGCAACAATTACAGGTTGGTTAAAGGGAGGATCCATGAACACCCACTGTCCGCCTTGATATACACACCATTTTGCGGTTTGGGCATGGAGCATCCACAATTGACCGGTTTGATCATATACAGTGATTTTATTAACCGAATCCAGGAATTGTTGATAAGTGATCTTTCCCTGGTTGCATTGCTCAGAATAATAGCGGTATTGACTTTCAGCGGTTTGAAAATCCATCAGATCTCCTTTCATTCTGCCCTACATCCAAGAGAATTAATTAACAGTATATATCAAAAGCAAATCCTAATTAACTATGCGTTTACCTTCACTTGACAGAAGATGAAAAGGTGTATAATTGCGGCAACTTAATACACTGGCGATGATCAGGAAGAGTAATTACGCGTATCCTACAGAGAGCAGGAAACCAGGCTGAAAGTTCCTGCAGGAAAAGCGAAATGAAAACCACCTGGGAGCTTGATCCTCAAACAACTTTGTTGGAGTAAGGAAAACGGATTACTCCGTTACAGGTTTGCAGAGATGGTCCATATTGGATCAATCTGGGTGGAACCGCGTGATCAAACTCTCGCCCCAGTTGGGACGGGATTTTTTTGTTAATTAGGAAGGAGTAAGAATGGCAGATAATAAACAGGAATACGAGGCGTCACAACTTTATCGCATCCGACACTCCACCGCGCACATTATGGCGCAGGCAGTGCTGGAGAAATTCCCTGATGGCAAGGTAGCTATCGGTCCGGCAATCGATGATGGTTTTTACTATGATTTTGACCTTCCCCGTCCTTTGACCCCCGAGGATCTGGAAGCCATTGAGAAACGCATGCGCGGAATTATCCAGGGCAAAGAAAGCTTTGAGCGTAAGGTAATCTCTACCGATGAAGCAAAGAAAATCTTCGCCGACCAGCCATTTAAAATTGAATTAATCGAGGGTTTGGAAGCGGGCAAGGAAGATGAAGATGGTAATCCCCTGGAAGAAAAACCTGAGATATCCATCTATACCAGCGGACCCTTTGTAGATCTCTGCCGTGGTCCCCACGTTGCCAGTACTTCCGAGATCAATCCGCAGGCGATTAAGCTAATGTCAGTGGCAGGGGCTTATTGGCGCGGCGATGAAAAACGGCCAATGCTGCAGCGTATCTATGGTACCGCCTGGAGTAAGCCGGATGAACTGAAGGATTACTTGTGGCGCGTTGAAGAAGCCAAGAAGCGTGACCATCGTAAGATTGGGCATGATCTTGATCTTTACAGCGTCAATGAGGAGATAGGTGCCGGACTTATCCTCTGGCACCCCAAGGGAGCCAAAATCCGCAAGATCGTGGAGAATTTCTGGTCTGAAGAACATGAGGCGAATGGCTACGACTTTGTTTATACGCCCCACATTGGCAAAGCTCACCTGTGGGAGACCAGCGGTCATCTTGGCTTTTATAAAGAAAACATGTACTCACCGCTGGATATCGATGGGCAGCAGTATTATCTCAAACCAATGAACTGCCCTTTCCATTTATATATCTATAAGAGTTCTTTGCGATCGTATCGCGACCTGCCTTTACGTTATGCCGAGGAAGGCACGGTATACCGTTACGAACGCAGCGGTGTGCTGCACGGTCTGATGCGCGTACGTGGATTTACCCAGGATGATGCTCACCATTTTTGCCGCCCGGATCAAATGCCAGCTGAGATTGATTTCACACTTAATTTTAGCCTGCACATCCTGCGTAGTTTTGGATTTAATGATTTCCATGCCTACTTGAGCACCAAGCCGGAAAAATCAGTCGGAGAGCCGGAACAATGGACCGCTGCCGAGCATGCACTTGAGGACTCTCTCAAACGTGCCAACGTGGAATACGATGTAGATAAAGGCGGCGGTGCCTTTTACGGTCCCAAGATCGATATCAAGGTGAAGGATGCGATCGGGCGCGAATGGCAACTCTCAACGATCCAGTTTGACTTCAACGAACCAGAACGTTTTGATCTTACCTACATTGGTGAAGATGGTCAGCCTCACCGACCGTACATGGTGCATCGCGCCTTATTGGGCAGCCTGGAACGTTTCTTTGGTGTGCTGATTGAACATTATGCTGGTGCCTTCCCCGTGTGGTTGTCACCTATTCAGGTAGCGATTATCCCCATCGCTGACCGGCATGTTGAATACGCCAGTAAGGTGCTGCAGGAATTGAAAGCAGCCGGGTTGCGGGCTCAACTGGATGATCGCGGTGAACGCATGAACTCAAAGATCCGCGATGCGCAGAACCAGAAGATCCCTTATATGCTGGTGATTGGCGACATGGAGCAGGAAGAAGGTAAGGTTGCCCTGCGATTGCGTAATGGAGAAAATCCCGGTCCAATGTTAGTCAACGAGTTTGTTACCAAAGCCCAGGATGATATCGCAAAAAAGATTTAGATTCTTGTCCTAATTAAAGAGACAAAAAACTTGGGATGGGTAAAAACCATCCCAAGTTTTATTTAGACGGCTAAATTTTATACATTTTCAGACCTGCCACGATTATCATGGAGAAAGGCAACTGATTTTGAAATTCTCCAAATGTGAGTATCAGAGAGTTCTTTAACTTTTTTGGTTAACCAGGACTTTTGATGACCTGTATAATTATTTTATGACAATTTCACTTCCGAAAGCTCACGATTTTCCCCACCGACGTTTTAACCCGTTAACTGGCGACTGGGTATTGGTTTCACCACAGCGTACCAAGCGCCCCTGGTTGGGGTATGTTGAAAAGAAGGCAGAAGATTCTTTGCCCGGCTACGATCCGACTTGTTACCTTTGTCCGGGTAATGAACGCGCTGGTAGTGTGCGGAATCCAAACTATTCAGACACATTTGTTTTTGATAATGACTTTGCCGCGCTTACTTCAGAAGGTAGTGAGCTTCCTTCAGATTCTCAAGAATTATTCCAGGTTCGGCTGGAAACAGGGGTATGCAAAGTAGTGTGTTTTTCTCCCCGGCATGACCTGACCATTCCGGAACTGGGATTGGCGCAGGTAACTAAGGTGATCAAGACCTGGAGTGAGGAAACAGCGAAGTTGTTCAAGCAGCCTGGAATTCGGCATGTGCAGGTATTCGAAAATAAAGGTGCCATCATGGGGTGCTCAAATCCCCATCCGCACAGCCAGATCTGGGCGCAGGGATCCATCCCCAATGAGCCGGCAAAAGAATTGGCAGCGCAAAAGGACTATTTAATCAGGCAGGGAACTCCCTTACTTCTCGATTACCTGCGGGAAGAAAAGGCCAGGAAGGAACGATTGTTATTTTCAAATGACTATTTCAGCGCCATTATCCCTTATTGGGCTGTGTGGCCGTTTGAGGTCATGGTGATCGCTCACCGGGCAGTGGAGGATCTGCCCTCGCTGACAGCAGAAGAAATGGTTGCGCTGGCAGATGTCTACCGGAAAGTGACCGTCTGTTATGACAACCTGTTTGAGATAACCTTCCCATATTCTATGGGATTCCACCAGGCTCCCAACGATGGCAATAAGCACCCTGAATGGGTGTTGCATGCTCATTTTTATCCGCCCCTATTGCGGTCGGCGACGGTGCGCAAGTTTATGGTAGGGTATGAGTTGCTGGCAATGCCCCAGCGCGATATCACGCCTGAGGTATCAGCAGAAAGGCTGCGGGCTGTCCCTGATGTCCACTATAAACTCAGCACTCGTTGATAGAATTGTTGCTCAATTCCGCCAGCGGTTTGGTTCCGCGCCTGAGTTTATAGCGCGTGCCCCCGGGCGGGTGAATCTGCTCGGTGAGCATGTGGACTATAACGATGGCTTTGTAATGCCGGCTGCCATTGACCGCGCTACGTATGTGGCTTTTTCAATTTCATCGAGCGAGGTTTCACACTTAGAGGCATTTGATCTTCAAGAAACCATTGAATTCACGCTCGACTCAATCAGTCACAAAAAACAAAGCGATGACTCTCCCCTTTCTGAATGGGGGTTGTATCCAGCCGGCGTTGCGCAAATCTTAATAGAGGATGGGTTTGAACCTGAGCCGATCAATGCCATTTTTGCCTCAGATGTTCCGCGGGGTTCCGGGTTAAGTTCCTCCGCTTCGGTGGAGGTGGCATTCTTGACCGTATGGCAGCATCTCGGTGGATGGTCACTAGAGAAGATGAGGCAGGCGCGCCTTTGCCAAAAGGCTGAAATCAAGTACGTTGGCGTGAACTGCGGCATAATGGACCAGTTTGCCTCAGTTTGCGGCGAGGAGAATAAAATTTTGTGTTTGGATTGCCACTCATTGGAATGGAGGACGTTGAATTTCCCGGTAGGAGTTGCCATTGTCATCGCCGATACAACAGTCCGTCGAAAATTGACCTCCGGCGGCTACAATACGCGCCATGACGAATGCGAAGCTGCTCTGCGTTTTCTGCAGCAAAAAATGCCAGGAGTCACCTCTTTCCGGGAAGTGTCAATAAATGATCTTGACCGGTATTTGAGACTTATGCCGGAAGAAATCGCCAAACGAGCCCGGCATGTGATTACTGAAATTGACCGCACGATTAAAGCACAGGCAATTTTGGAGCAGGGAGATATCCGTGCATTTGGCTGCTTACTCAATGAAACTCACGCGAGTCTTCGTGACTTCTTTGAGGTGTCTTGTCCTGAATTGAACACAATGGTAGAAATCGCCCAGTCACTGGAGGGTTGTATCGGCGCACGCCTGACGGGGGCAGGCTTCGGAGGCTGCACGGTTAACCTGGTGGACATAGATGTGGCGGAAAGTTTCATCCAACAACTGACTTACAGATACAAAGAAAAGACTGGACTAATTCCTGCAGTTTATTTGACCGAGGCGTCATCCGGAGCAGAGATTTTATAATGTAATCATAAACAAACAACGAGGTGCACCAAAAGCACCCGGTTGTATAAATATTGTCTGCCAGTTCTATTTTTCAATGAATTTCTTGATCCCTTTGAGCAAATGACCATTCAGCATTTCAACTAATCCGTTCATTTGAGCGTTCGTCATACCACTACCCATTGTTGTCAAAAACCGCAAGGGCATATCCATGAGCATTTTTTCAGCCATAATCTTCAGGTCTGCGTTGTCCTTGGACATTGCATCAATTCGTTTTTGAACATATTTTAATAATAAACGGCCCACCCATTTGTCCTGGATATCCGATATGGTGGAATTGACCGAATGAGGAGTATCTTTTAACCGTGTTCTTGGTGGAATTGGCCGCCCGATAAGAATTTCAAATTCTACGTCAGATATATTGATTCCATTTTCTAAATTGAAATAACCAGGTGTCGGCGAGTGCAAATCAGGTAGGGAATTTGATTGATTACACTCGATTTCCAGCGTGCTTTTCAAACGGATATCCCGACTGGAGGCACCGACACGTATCTCATAGTCCCCATTTTCAACTTGCCAACTGGAGGTTTTTGTATCATAAAAACCAAGATCTTTGGCAGCGAGGGTGAACTTGACTTCGCAGCTTTCTCCAGGTTCAAGAGCCACTTTATCGAAACCTTTTAATTCTTGCTCAGCATGCAAGAGAACCGGGTTTCGGCAAGAAACATAAAGTTGAATAATTTCTTTTCCAGCAACAGTTCCGGAATTTTTTACCTGGAAAGTGATGGTCAATTGATCAGTGGTATCAAGTTTGTTCTTGTTTAATAGTAGATTGCTATATTCAAATTGCGTATAGGATAAACCGTAACCGAAAGGATATCGCACTGGCTTTTTGGCTGAATCATAATACCGATATCCGACGAACAATCCCTCCCGGTATTCTACGGTCATCGGATACCCCGGGAAGTTTCCATAGGAAGGGTTATCTTCGAGCCTGAGCGGCCAGGACTCAGCCAATTTCCCGCTTGGGTTTACCTTCCCCAGGAGCAGGTCCGCACAGGCTCCACCGCACGCCTGACCTCCCAGGTACATAAGCAGGATTGCCTGAACCTTTTCAGCCCAAGGGAGTTCCATAGGAGCCCCGCCAAAGAGGATGACTACCAAATGATCGTTCACCTTGCTGACTGCCTCAATCAATTTCAAGTGGTTTTCCGGTAATTTCATGGTATTGCGGTCAAAACCTTCAGCTTCATAACGATCGGGTAAACCGGCAAACAAGTAAACGATATCCTTATCCTTCGCGATGTTGCAAGCTTCCGCTATCATGGACTCAATCACATTATCGGTATTCAATGGATAACCGTCGGCATAATCTGCTTTCAACCCCAATTCTTTCAATTCACCAAAAGCGTTATCCAGTTTATAGGGCAGAATTTTGGAGCTACCAGTACCCTGGTAACGCGGATGCTTTGCAAATGTACCGATGACCGCGGCTTTGGCGCTGGTTTTTCCAGGGAGGAGATTACCTTCATTCTTGAGTAAAACTGCAGACTGTGCGGCTGCAGATCGGGCCAGAGCGTGATGAGAAGTTTGTTCATACTTATATGGCTTGCGTCCCATGGATTTAAGGATGAGTTCGGTGACATTTTCTGCGGCTATATTCAATCTATCAATTGGTAAATCATCATTCTCTACAGCTTTTACAATTTCATCATCGTGGGCATTGTCAACATGAGGCATCTCAACATCAAGGCCAGCTTTCAATCCTGCTACCCTATCTACCGTCGCTCCCCAATCGGAGACAACTACACCATTAAAACTCCATTCATTGCGCAGGATCCCGGTGAGCAGGCGTTCGTTCTGGCTGGCAAATTCACCTAAGAGTTTGTTATAAGAGCACATTACCGTCCAGGGTTTGGCCTTCTTCACTGCGATCTCAAACCCCTTGAGGTAGATCTCACGCAATGTGCGTTCATCCATGACCGATTCACAAGTCATGCGCCGGGTTTCCTGGTTATTGGCAGCAAAGTGCTTCAGTGATACGCCAACATTCTGACTTTGTACACCCTCGATAAATGCCGCAGCGATCTCTCCTGAAAGCAGCGGGTCTTCGCTGAAGTATTCGAAGTTACGGCCGCACAAGGGAGAGCGCTTAATGTTTATGCCCGGGCCAAGCAGAACAGCCACAGCATCCTGCCGGCACTCCTCGGCGATGGCTTTCCCGATCTCATGCAACAATTGGCGGTCAAAGGAGCAGGCGGTGGCTGAAGCAGTGGGGAAACAGGTGGAAGGAACGCTGGCATTTAAGCCGACACTCTCAGCTCCTGATTCCTGTTTGCGCAGTCCGTGGGGTCCATCAGTTACCATAATTTCCGGCAATCCCAGGCGTTGAATCCCCTTGAGGTACCAGAAATTCAATCCCGAACACAATGAGGCTTTTTCGGCTAATGTCATTTGAGCAACCAGTGCTTTTGCTTCATCTCTATGGGTCATACCACCTCATCCTTATTGTTTGATTTTTATATTATTATTTTACACATTTATAGAAATGGAATGTGTGAAACCCTGGAATACCATGAACCATTTTTCTTTTAGGAGACAAAATTTGAGTGAGTTAATCGGGTTCAAAATCACTATAATGTATATACAACTTGTGCGCTTAATTTAACTGGAAACGCACAGTGGGCAGGCAGCCATGGCAAAGAAAACAAAAAAGGACGGAAATTCTGAAACTGGTAAAAAAATTAAGGAATCAAAGGCAGTAGCAGAGATTGTAGAAATTAAGGTAGAAACCAAGCCAAAGAAAGGTTCCAAAGTTCAAAAAGAAATAAAAGTAAAAGCTGAACCAAAACCAAAGATGACCACCAAGGAATACGAAAAAGAACTGAGCAAACTAAAAATTGAACTGGTCAAGTTGCAAGAATGGATCAAATTTAAGGGCATCAAGCTGGTTGTCATTTTTGAGGGACGGGATGCAGCCGGGAAGGGGGGAGCAATTAAGACTATCACTGAAAGCCTAAATCCCCGCTATGCACGGGTGGTAGCCCTGGGTGTGCCTACCGAAAAAGAGAAAACCCAATGGTATTTTCAACGCTATGTTCCCCATTTACCTGCTGCCGGAGAAATGGTG
>Ga0209450_10001627_pt1 | contig 11247 bp, 9 predicted proteins | sample FrelakmetLWP11LW_FD_187149 | JGI IMG/M metagenome (GOLD analysis project Ga0209450, IMG submission 187149) | Freshwater lake sediment microbial communities from the University of Notre Dame, USA, for methane emissions studies - LWP11 LW (SPAdes)... | ecosystem: Environmental > Aquatic >... | reverse complement strand
ACTATCAGGCAATATATCTTTCTACGATTATTGTCAAGGCCGGTAACAAGGACTACGCTCTTTCGGGAACCATCGAACAATCCGGCGAAGCTTCTGCCAAGCTCAAAACATCTGAAATTGCCTTGAAACGAAAATACGCGTGAGTTTATTTTATTTTATTTTATATTTTTAAATAATAAAGGTAAATAATTATAAAAAACATTTCAACCGCGGCAGGACTCGAACCTGCAATCCTCTGATTCGAAATCTGAAGCCTTATCCATTAGGCCACGCGGTCGTCTAAGATTTGATGTGTACAAGCTATTTTATATGTTTCAATAAGGTGTACAATTTATTTTTGCAGTCCGCTTTTTCCTTTCAAGAAACATTTTTTCCACATCAAATTGGTGGACGGCAGCAAGAAGTATCGCCCCGAATCTCAAATAATTTTGGACATCAACACGGCCTACAATTTTTTCGGGCGAAATCCGGAACGCACCAACTCCATCATTCGTAAGAAGGTGTCGCAGCTGGTCAACACCTGGAATTTGAAATACGTCGTTAACAAAGAGGTAAAAAATTTAAATTGCACTTGTTACCACCAATTATATTTATTATACCAATAATATTGGAGAGCCGGTAATATTGCACATTTTTATTTTTACAGAGTCATCCGTCGGCAATCACTGATAACACTGTTTTATCAAGCTACGAGTCAACCGACAAGACCGGCCAAAAGCTTTTGAGCCAATTCGTGTTGACGATCAGCAACTGGCACTTTGTTCGCGACGCCCAAAATGTCAAGGTGCTTCCTGTTTGCGCCATCAAGGATTGTGTCATAGGGTTGAAACTGTCGTCCACCGCTTTCAAGCCGCCGTCGTCGGACCACGCAGATGGCGACTATCATTTTGACAAAAACGGATTGCTCATGCCCTACACGGTGTTCTTGGACTTTATGAGCAGCATCGAATTTAAACAGGATTTCATGGATTTGGTGAAGAAAGAATACGAACAAAGGGGCAACAAGATCGACAACGACGACAACGAATCTGCCGTTGCGGCTATTTTGGCCAACGCTGTGGAGAGGGAGACCGAAATAACAAAGCAGAGAGAGGCAGCCGAGGAATACCTGAACACTCTGCTTCAGGCTAGAATCGCTCACGGTTCGCAAGGCGACAGTCCGCGACTCTGTTCTACGCTCCACACAGGTTTAATCTTCAGCAACAACATCAACAACAACAACAACAACAATCGAGAGTCCGACGCTAACGAGGTTAACGAAGACAACGACGACGGCGGTGACGACGAGGACGACGACGCCGACGACGTTGATACAGAAAGAATTATTGTTTCCCGAAAAAGAAGTCGCAAACGCAATCCTTCGCCGAATCCCAGTAAATCCGCAAAAAAGAAGCAATGATTCAACAACGACGACAACGGCCGGAACCCTACGACCCCTCTTTATCAAAATCGGACTACGGATGCTGCCTAATTCTTGGCGGGTGAGACAATAGTTTTTATCATAATACCGTTATAAATAACAACTTTTTTTGTTTTTGTTTGCTATTAAACGTGTTATTTTTGCGTTAACTGACAAGGGGTATTGTTTCACTAGGTCCGGAACAGGCAAATCGTCGCTGCTGAAAAAAATTTTGGTTCAATCAAAAACCACCAATAGCCACCTGATCTACTGCGTTAACGTCGGACCCGTTGAGCTGGCTGAATACAAGGAAGCTCTGGGCGCCAAAAGAGTAATTCCTCTTTTGTTTACTCAGCTCTCCACAACAAGACCAAATTCTACAATTATTTTTGAAGACATCATATACTTGCCGCCTGCTAACGAAAAAATTTTGCGACAATGTCTGAATTTCGACGCCCACCATAAAGCGCAAAAAGTATTTTGCGTTACCCACTCTGTACAAAAAACCGCCGTTTGGTCTCTGCTACCCTTCTTTCACTATCTAATATTTTCTAGTTCTCCCTCTAACAAACCAGTTATTCGCACTTGCCTAAAAACCGTCTTCAAGATAGATGCAGCAATTGTGGAAAATTGGCTAGTACAATTTTTAACTTTGACTAAAACTAACCAAGAAAGCAAAAATTGTTATTTCTATTTTGACACAAGTTTAATGAAATTTTATTTTACTTCGGATTTGCTTAATTCGATTTCAAATTCAAGACAGCTTTCTGACACGTCGACGATTCCCGATCTGTCGACGGGCCGTGCCGACGCTGTTGCAGCGCAGGAAAAAGAAAAGAATGAGTTACAAAAAAAAATTTTAGAATCTAAATTTGACAAATTTACCGAAACGCATTTGCTACGAGCTCAAGCAGCCGCAGTTTTTTCTATTTTAATTAATTGTTTAAATTTATCCCTTGTAAGAGATCACGATCTCACAATCAGCTTTCAAAGCAATCTCGTTCACAAAACCAAACGAATTTCTTTGGTAGATTATATTTTATGTCTGCTTGATGCCGCAGGAAAACCGCCTTCTCAAGATTTGCTTGTATTGCACAACTACCTCAAAACTTTTTGCAATATTCCGTCTATTTTTGTTAGCAATCCTCACTTTAAAGTAGCCCCTCTATCTTAATTTTAATTGTTTTTTTCTCCATCTTTTCTAAGCCTATTTTTACTATTGATCCGGCCTGCGTTTTTTTTCTCCCCTTCCTTCACTTAAACGAAGCCGAGTACCAAACTATCGCCCCCCTTACAAAAGTCGTTGTTACTTTCTTGATCAGTATTTTGCTGCATCTATTCGGTTACGCGAGTTTGTTAAATAAAAATACAAAAATTACTTTTGTCTATTTTATTGTGTTTTTGTTAGTAACTATTATTCACCATGGAAGAATCGTATTACTTAACTGATCGAGAAAAAAAGATTTCAAAAATTCTAAACAACAAGTACACCCTGAAGCAGTATCACTTTCAGCAAACAGTGTGTTTGAGACTGCTAATTGCAGCCGCTTTTTTCATCGAAAAGTTTGTTAGTCAATACTGGTTAATTGTGGAAGAGATTCTCAGTTATATTTCGTTTTCGGAATTGGCTCAATTGGCTGTAGTGATGAGAGAAATTGGATGTCCTAACTTTTTTGCTTACTTAAAATTACAAGGCACTTCAAAACGATCCGGAAGAAAAATTTTAACTAGCATTTTTTTTAACAAAACTTCTGCAAACGATCATTTGCTAATTTTAAATTTTCAAAAACGACAGTACGATCCTTCACAACTGTATAACATCTGCGAAAAAAAGTCAGAATGCAATGCGTTTTTACGAAAGATTCTAATTTCCGAGAAAAACTTATTAACTTTGAGTCGGTGTCTTCAACCGACCACAGCGGACGAAATGTTTGACTCCTTGGACATGGGCGCCTTGCACAGCGAATACAACGAAAATTTTATAGCATTTAACCCTTACTTTGAACTTGGGGCCTTCATAACATCCGCTTACATGTGGATTTTTAGTTATGGAGGTAAATCAAGAGAAAACGTTGGACAAATTGTGTACCGTTTTAACAAAACAAAAATGGCCACTCATCTAAAGGCCGAATGGAGTCCTGACGGTCTTCACTTAATTTTATTGAGCATCAACAAATACAATCCAAAAGGAGAAATCATTATTTTTCGCTATTTATCTGTAGCAGGCATTGTGCGAAAGGTCAAAGTTACTCCGAACATTTCGTTTGACTCATTTCACTGCAGTTCAAAACTCTGGTGCGGACCGTCGACTTTAATGTTTTTGTCAGGAGCTGGAGAACTAATAAGAGCCGAACTGTCTAACGTTAGTTTACATTTGCAAACTCTTTTTGCGCAATTTACATCTAGCATTGTAGGACCTGAACAGTATACCAGAACCGGAGAAGATTTAAAAACGTCGTTTGGTTGTTTAACTTGTTGTCCTAGCAAGTCTAATCTGCTGGCTATTTTAAAACCGTGCGGATATTCCTCAGCTCACCAGCACGAAGTAGTTGTTTTGCTTCAAGTCGACGCTCTCCAAATCGTGCCTTTAATTTACATTTCAGCTCCTGGTTTTATTTTAGAATTTAATTTCTACAAAACCTGTAACGAATTGTGGATGCTGTGGAAAGAAAATTTAAACGAACTATGGCCCAAAGTTCAGTTTAATTATTGCAGAATTACAATTCCAGGAAATTGTCCTTTTGTTGAAGAACAATCAATTTTAAAAACTTATTTGACAGCTTCAACAGCAGCAAATTACGACAGTAATGCTAGCTCACGATTGGGAGTGGGACATTATTCTTTGACAGAAAATTATTTTTACCCGCTACAATCTTTGGAGACAAATTATTTACCGAGAAAAATCAAATTTACTTGGGAAGAATTTGAGGCCTATGCAAATGTGTCAACAAAAGAATACTCAAAGCGATCGGAAAAATCTGCATTCGGACAAAAAATGCAAATTACTGATCATTTTGTGGGCTTGTCTTTGCACAACAAAGAAAACGTTCTAGTCACCTACAGAGTAATTAAATTAAATTAATATTATATATATATACCTCTATGAAAGTTTGACTAATATAAATTATATATTTCATTATTATTTTTTCAGTTTTTCAAGTACATCACTGCATACGAACACATCACCAATTCGTTAACAGAATCCGTATGGGACAAAGACATGGACAATCGAACTTACTTCCACCCCAACAACGGAATTTTTGCAATGAGATCAAATGCAACATTGTTTAGATTTTACTTGCACAATCAATGCGAATTTGAATTGAGGACTTTGTTGAAGAAACCCAACATAAATTACAATAGAGCTATTATGATTAGCGTAAAAAAACCCTAACTGTCAATAAATGCGATTAAAAACATTTGTTTTTCTATCTCTTTTGTTAGGGTGCAAATGCAGTCGAGAAAAAAAGAAAAACGATTAACAAAACCTCAAATAGGGAGGGGAAAAAACTATTGTGTTTTTTTTGCCAGACGCGAGACGCACAAAAAACAATCGATCAACTATACAAACGCAAACCAAAAGAATATTTAGGTGGAGAAAGAAAAGAAGAAAAAAATAATTGAGTTCTAATATAATGATACAAATAATTCCTTCCTATCAATTTTCGAAAAGGTTTTTGACCTTAGAATATATATGAAGAGTCCCAATTAAATACAGATAATAGTTTGTCAAACAATGACAGCGTTTTTAAACTCATTTCTAATTGAACTTTAATAATAGAAAGAGAGAGAAAGAGAGAAAAAGAAATGAATTGTTATTTTTGTAAATTGATTTTTTGGATAATTATCGATCGTTTGCGTTAAAAAGAAGACAATTACTAAATCGTAAAAAATACAGAAGCGCAATTATATACCAATCATAAAGTCAGAGCTATTATTTTGATATAATTACCAGTATTTTAAACAACAATTGATGCTGAACCCAAAAAATAATTGTTCTTATTGATTTATAAAGTTCAATATTGTATGAAAACATTCAAGTAAAAAATGTATTTACAAATGTAGTTTTTAAATTGTAGTTACTTCGTTCTAAATTCATTCATAGATAAGTAAAATTCAAAAATGCATAATTGCAAAAGTTTCGAATTACAAACAGATCATCAAAAATACGTTAGGAGTTGTGCTAAACGTTGCTTCTTGAACAGTTAATTATTTATTTATTTATTTATTTATTTCTTTGTTAAAATGGAGGCCTGTCTGAGAGATCATTTTTTCGTCGACGACGAGAGTACGGCCTCGTGGGTCCTCTGCGAGATGGCCTGTCTTTGCGAAAAACCTGACGAAGGGCTTCCAATCTGTCCGGATTTTTGGTTGGTCAAACACTACTGTTTGACCTTTTTACTTTCAAGTTTTCAAAGTTTGTGTCAATCTACGACCGCCGCCTCATCAACAACAACAACAACAACAACAACACCACCCCCTGTTACAACAACAAAAACAACGTTCTCATCATCAACAACAACGTTCTCTCTCTCAACTAGCTCAATGCAGGTATGATAACTATTATTACTCATAGTGTTATAGCCTTTATATAACTACAATTTTTTACATATTTTTTATTTTTTTTTGTAAAATAAGACGATGGTGACAAACGCAAGCAGCAGCAGCAGCAGCAGCAGCAGCAGCAGCAGCACGACAACTACAATAACGACTGCAACAGAGTCAACGATTGGCGATGAATCTGCAACAGCAACAGCAACAGAACTCATGACCTCTTTCGTGAATCAGGTTAAAATAATTATAACAATTATTTTCTGCTGTGTATAAAAACCATTTTTTTATAATAACCCTCAATTAGTATTTTAATTATGCAGTTATCAATTTACCAATCGGTATTCTGGACCGGCTTCTGCTGCGGAATAATCGTTGTTCTGTTGTGCTACGCCCTTTTCTTTGCGTTGGAGTACTACTCAATTTGGTCAAAGTTGAGTTCGCTTCGCTGCCGGTGCAGCTGCTGCTGCTGTTGCAAACGTCAGGTAAATTCTTTTATTTTATCAATAAACTAATCGCTATTTTATTCTCTTACCAAATTGTTTCAGTAACAATAATAATATAATTACAGAATCAAGTTCAGGACTTTGTCGAAATGACTCCAACAAGACCCGTCATCGAACACCCCCACTTGCAGGTATTGTTGTAAAAATTGGTAGACCAAAATTATAAAAATATATGTGTATTTGCAAATGCGATATAATTCTTTTTTTTATATAAAATTTAAAGGTACATTCGGATAGAGCGCTTCCAGATCTTCCTCCTTTTCCCAATCCGGCAATCTCAAACGTCTACGACGAAGTCACGGGTAAGCTGTTTAATTATTGGTTATAAAAGAACTCAACCGGCCATGTTGGAGTGTCTGCAGACAGTTGCTGCCAAGCGTCGTCCAGTTCCTTGAGTTGGTGAAAATCAAACAGACCTCTCACCAATAAATAGTGAGAAGTCAGATGATCGAAACCTTCTTTGAAATGGAGAAACGTTTTGAGAAACACCTCCGAAGTGTCGGAACCGGGCACGGGATTAGTCGGGGGTTGTTTGCTGAACATTTGAGTCAAGGCCACTCGAGCCCCAGTGTGACGCGCCTTTATCTGTAAACAAAAAAGATTCCAATGCAATTACCCAAATAAATGACGCAAACACCAACAGTTTATTTGTTTCAAAAAATTTAAAAAATTAATAGTATTACACGAGCCTAATGCATTAAGCGTCTTTTTTGCTTACCTCGTTTAGTTCGGCTAGTTGATCCTCTTGCAGACCTGCCATGACAGCGTCAAACGAGGCCGACGGAAACTGCTCGGCCATTCGTACCATCAAACGATCTTGACAATCGCTGACCAAAACGTTAAACGCTGCCAGCCATTGCTGACGTTTTCCGTTGTAGCCTGTTACCGCAGCCGGAACTCCGGGCGTCGGTGACGATTCTTTTAGAAAAACGTTTTTCAAGGATTCGCGACGACTCCGGATTGCTTGAAAAAAAGCACTTTCTTTTGAAAACAAACTGCCCACATTTTCGGGCTGAAATTGTAACATCAAAGAAATAAAGGCTGTCGAAAAAGTGTAGTAACTAGCCAATTGTTCCCCCTCCATGATGCTACTGCAACTGATACGTATATTGTTTTTTGTTTGTTTTGTCAACAGTTGGAACAGACCGCTTGCTCTCTCCTACGAGACCCGCGCCGCCGCTGCCTTCTTCTCCGCCCCCTGCACTGCCCCAAGCTTACGAAACAGTCGATATTTAATGTAAAGTAATATAATTTATGTTTGTTTTTTGTAAAAATAAAATAATAACAACATATTTCAGATCCGCGGACATTTTTTTGTATATTTTCTTATTTTTTAATTTTTATTCACAATTATCTGCGCATATAACTGAGGGTTTTATAAGATTTTTATAATTTTTTTGGAAGAGCATTTTGAAGGTTTATAATATGAAACTTAATTTTTGAAACTTTTTCCGTTCTCCACGATAATTGTAAAGGATCCGATGTCTTGGTCTTGGTAAACTACTTTTCATCATCGTCGAAAGGCACACTTGTATATCTTCATTTAATCTCATCATAATAGAGGTTTTTCGTACATATTTAAAGAAGGTTGGTCGATGGACATGACAACATAAACGTGTAGATAAGATCGAGTTGTTTGATTACACAGAAGTTAAACATAAACATTTACTAATTGAGCGTAAGATTATTATAATATTAACACACACCATATTAAACTTGTAAAAAAATAAAAAATCCAAGTGAAAAAATCGTACACATATTGATCTCAAATATTACACTGATCATGCAATTAGATGTAAATTAATTGCTGTACAAAAATGTCATTAAAAATCTCTGTTAAGGGGAAAAAATATTAATTGTCAAAAGTACAAAATTCGATAAACAATTGTTTACCAATTTATATTTTAACAAAAATATAAAAACCCAAATCGACGGCAAATCGTAGTCCGGTAGTTCTCGCCAAGGTCGTTTGAATCCGAGTTATTAGGTCATCCGGCACGAGCTTCAAGTCAGTTTCATACTTCTGAAAAATCCTCTTCTCACGTCCACGCAGAGTATGTTGAGTAGTATTGAAGAATTTCCTCGCTTGCCAGACCGCTGTTCGCAAATAAACAGCGGCCTGGCCTCCCCGAATGTCAAAAATTAACTAACTTCTACTGCAACCATTTCATAAGTTATAACAATCTTGGAGGCGTGCTGCGAGGGCTCGCAGTTTAACATTGCAGAGGTATGTTGAGAACAAGCTAGACAGTTGGAATTAGTAGACAGTTCATAATTAAAAATTCTAACATTACATGACAATGGTTGCAGACATTGTTTGTGAGATGCTGCTTCTACGGTTACTTTTTTGCAACAAGCGCACAAGATCATTGAAGTATCACAAAAAATTGTCAACAGTCCAATAAGGAAACGAATCATTTTTTACAATCAGGAGAACAGAACATGGAGAAATATTTTTCATCACTAATAGGTTATTCCCGCGGGCTATTTTAAGGTGAAATAAAATAAAGCATAAAACTCTTTGAGCACAGAACGATGACTCATAATAATAAGTTCCGCCCTTTTCGGCCCTACAAAAATATAACATAACAGTCTATTTAGTCGTAGCGAAAAATAAAAATCGTTTTGTCCCACCCCCCATATTTTCTTATGATGCGTGTCAAAGTAACTCATTTGAACTGACCCAAATACCTTTAATGCAAACATAGCATAACCGTATTTTGGTTGTACAAACAAAAAAAAATTTGTTTGCTTCAAAAAAAGAAATTTGTTTGAAAAAAGAAATCTCACCAAATTTTAGAAAAATATATCATAGCATTAAAGTAAAGCGCCCTCTTGAATTAAATTCAATTGTATTTTTATTTTTACCACATAATTACAGAAACAGTGCATGCACTATGCGAACAATAAAAATATAATGTATCTCTACGACTTAAATCGTCTTGAAAAAATATTGTCTGCAGAAAAAAGAATTAACCAGACCAAAAAATCCAATCTCGACCGGTCGAAACAGTACTTTTTATTTTACAAGATAACAGTATTGGCTGCAAGAGGGCTCTAAACTCGCTTCTTTGTTGCAAATACAAAATAGCTATGTTACTAAAATAGGGTGATTTATGGTTGTTGGGGAAAAATACTTTCCCTTTTACTTTGACGGACAGTGACCCAAAAGAATTTTTAATAAATATAGCATAAGTGTATTTTGAAGTGACTTTCTCGTCGTTACGTAAAAACCGTTCTTTCTCGTTCGAAAAAACATAAGTATAATCTCTGAACCTCTCAAACATGTTTTTTATTCGTCTACAAAATCCGACGCAAAAATATCCATAGAGATTCTAATCTCGACGGATCGAAAATAGTTTAGCGATGAGATTTAACTAGTGTTGGCTGCAAGAGGACTCTGACGTCGCTAATACGTGGCGCTCTCTACACAAAAATATAAATTAAACTTAGTTATAATCCAGGTGATTCAAGGCTCTTGACAAATTACTTTCTCTTGTTTAAAAACTGTTATTTATGTTTATACACTAAAAAATAACACTGCTAAATTGGCTATATAATAAATCAACTATTCTTTTATTTTTGTAAAAATAATTTTATTTATCATCAGGTTTTGGGATGGTCATTAATCCAATAATGATTTGCGCCAAATCGAGTAATTCTTCTTCTGCTTTGTCCAACGCTTCAGTCACGACTTCAATAGAATCAGTTGTTGTAAGGTGGTTTAATTTGACCATCACTTTAATAGCATCTGCGTGTCCCACCTCGTCTGAAGTTTTCTTCGTAGCCACCAACAATTGAAAAGTTTTTAATCTCATGACTTTGGATGTTTCTTGAAGCCGTTTGAGGCGATATCCCAGTTTAAAAGAACGACGATCCATTATTATTAATTTGTGTGTAAAATTAATATATTGTTCAAAGTAACAAGGGAGCACAGTAAAAGTTGCAATAGTTTTTAGTAATTAAATGAATTTACTCTGTAATAAACAAAAGTACATTTACACTTAAAAAAACTATTCATTGTTAGTTTTGTAAATTGTGAGCTAGTTGCTTTGCAACAGGTCTTAATAAACTAACTTTCCGTAAAACGACTTTACGTAATCTCCCAACCTTTTTGAAAATGTTTGGGTTGTTACATAACATCGAAAAAATGTGATCAAAAATACGTTTGCGGTTTTTTCATTGTTATGATAAAAATAAGATTCGTAGCAAAACATGAATTATAGTTAGAGGTCGCTTCTAGCAATAAGATCAAAAATAAACGCTCCAAATAGTACAGTATACTTTTAAAACGTCAAATTTTTAAGAGAGCTAAATTGAAAAAACGTTGTTTATATGTTCATATATAAAACTGACTAGCTTTTGTTCTATTATTGGTAACCGCTTACAGGTACAATAAAAACAGGTAAAAATGGTACAAAATAGACTGTTTCATAGTTGATAAATTTTTGCTGCACCGATTCATAAGCGATCTATTCTAACGATTCATATTTATCTATGTCTACCAATTGGTTCGCGTCTTTTAGTGTAGGAAAAATACAACGCAACATTAATAAAAATAAAGACAGCCGTGCGAACCGCTGCGATCGCGCTGATCTTAAACGGAGATACAAAGACATTGAAAATAATTTGATTCTCTAAGAACGATCGTCAACTGTCGGCGACTACGTAACGTCCTTTCTTTCCGTCTGTACCTCTCCGACAATTGCATTCGCGTATGATTGCCTAAAATCGTCGATAGAATCAATGGTGAGGGGGGGGTAGCGCCCCGCGCCGGACTACCAAATATAA
>Ga0209450_10001626_pt1 | contig 11252 bp, 10 predicted proteins | sample FrelakmetLWP11LW_FD_187149 | JGI IMG/M metagenome (GOLD analysis project Ga0209450, IMG submission 187149) | Freshwater lake sediment microbial communities from the University of Notre Dame, USA, for methane emissions studies - LWP11 LW (SPAdes)... | ecosystem: Environmental > Aquatic >... | reverse complement strand
CCCCCGCCGCAGGCCGGGCGCGCTCACTCGGGCCGAACGGTCCGCGCGCCCGCTCGCGGCGGTGGTTCAGGCAGTCGGACTAACGGATATGAGTGTCTCGCCGGCGAGGCATCGCGGCGGGCAAGAGCCCGGCGCGACTGCCCGCCGCGGCCGAAAGCCGGCTCCGGCCCCCTTGCTATCCTCGACCGCAAGATCAACGAGGAGACCGCCATGAAGCTGTACTACAGCCCCGGCTCGAGCAGCCTGGCGCCGCACATCGCGCTGCGCGAGGCCGGCCTGGCCTTCGACCTGGAGCGCGTCAGCCTGAAGACCCGGAAGACGGCGGGTGACGCCGACTACATGCGCGTCAATCCCAAGGGCTACGTGCCGGCGCTGCAGTTCGAGGACGGCAGCGTGCTGACCGAGGGTCCGGCGATCATGCTGTGGATCGGCGACCAGGTGCCGGAGAAGCGGCTGGCGCCTCTGCCGGGCACGATGGAGCGCTATCACCTGGTCGAGTGGCTGAACTTCATCGCCACCGAGCTGCACAAGAACTTCGGCCCGCTGTTCGATCCGGCCGCGCCCGACGCCTCGAAGGCCGCCGCGCGGACCAGGCTCGAGAAGCGGCTCGACTACCTGGACAAGACCCTCGGCGACGCGCCGTTCCTGCTCGGCGAGCACTTCACGGTGGCCGACGGATATCTCTTCACGGTGCTCGGCTGGGGCAGGCTGGTCGAGGTCGATCTGGCCCGCTGGCCGCATCTGGCCACCTACTGCTCGCGCATCGGCGCGCGGCCGAAGGTGCTCGACACCCTGAAGGCCGAGGGGTTGCTGAAGGGCTGACCGGCCGGGCGGCCATGACGATCGCCGCGCCGCCGCTGGTCCTGCTCGACTCGGTCACCCAGGTCGAGCCCGCTCATGCCGGATTGCTGGTCGTCACCGGCTCGCACGGCGGCGCCAGCGTGGTGCCTTACGCGCGGGCGGTGCGCGCCTGGCTGTACGTGTTCAACGACGCCGGCGTAGGCAAGGAAGGCGCCGGCATCGCTGCCCTCGACCTGCTCGACGCCGACGGCATTGCCGCGGCAACGGTCTCGCACGACTCGGCGCGCATCGGCGAGGCGAGCGACGCGTGGCAGCACGGCGTCCTGTCGCACCTGAACGCGGCGGCGGTGGCACTCGGGCTGCTCGCCGCTCAGCCGCTGTCCGCGCAACTGCGCGCCGCCGCCGCACGGGGCCGGCGCGGCGGCGACTGCGCGCGGCTCGCTAGGCGGGCACCCGCTTCTCGTGCGTGAAGCTGCGGATGTAGTAGACGTTCGGCTTGGTGCCCTTTTCCGGCTGCAGCACGCGCGCCTTGTGTTTCTTCAGCAACTGGCTGACGTTGCTCGCCGGATCGTCGAGGTCGCCGATCGCCAGCGCCTGCGGCGGGCAGGCCTCGACGCAGGCCGGCCGCAGGCCCTTCGCCAGCCGGTGGTCGCAGAAGTTGCACTTCTCGACCTTGTTCTCCGGCCGCAGCACCGGGTAGGTGTTGCCACGCTCGGGGTTGGCGTGCGGGCTGCCCTGGCCGCCGACGGTGAGCAGCATCTCCTTCGGCGAAAAGGTGCCGCCGGGAACCAGCGCCCTTGTGTCCTGCCAGTTCAGGTGCGGCGCCTTCTCGTTGTACGAAATCACGCCGTACGGGCAGGCGCCCTTGCACATCTGGCAGCCGATGCAACGGTCGACGTTGTGCAGCGTCAGGCCGTTGTCGGACTTGTACATGGCCTTCGGCGTCACCGGGCAGACCTTCACGCAGGGCGCGTCGGTGCAGTGATTGCAGAACTTGGGCATGTACTCGTAGCGCACGTTCGGGAAGCTGCCGACGGTGCGCGTGATCTTGTCGCACCAGTTGATCTCACCGGGCGTGTTGTTCTCGGCCTTGCAGGCGAAGATGCAGTTGCCGCATGCGACGCACTTCTGCAGGTCCACCACCATTCCGTGTCTCATCGTCGATCTCCGCAGTCGTGGTCGTCAGTCAGGCACGCTCGATTCGCACGCCGATGTTGCCGGCGAACACCGAAGAGCCCGTCAGCCGGTCGTAGTCGACCGGGATGATGTCGTTGTTGTTGCCGCCGCGCGGCTTGCGGCCGAACTCCTTCGGCGAATAGCGGCCGTAGGCCCAGTGGCCCTGGCCGAAGGCCTTGGCCAGGGTGCCGGGCCGCACTCCTTCCCAGATCTTGGCCTGGCAGACGATCGAGCCGGCGACCGTGGTCAGCCGCACCTGCTGGCCGTCCTTGATGCCGTACTTGCGCGCGTCGACCGGGTTGATCTTGACCACGTCGGCCCACTTCTCGTCGCCCAGATCCAGGTCCTTGTTGGCCTGGAACCACTGGCCGTTGGTGCCACGCCCCTCGCGCGTCAGCCGCGACTTGTGATCGACGAACAGCAGCGGGAATTCGCGCTCGGCGCCGTAGCGGTACTGCGATTCGTAGTGCGGCAGGAACGCCAGCTCGCCGCGCGCCTCGTAGCCGGTCTTCTCCAGCACCTCGTCGGCGGTGACCTTGTGGCGCTGCGCGTGCGCCCATAGCGCGTCCTTCAGCGTCTCGCTGTAGAACTCGAACTTCTTGGTCTTCGTGTTGACGTTGCTCCAGTTCTTGCGGAACGCGAACGGCGTGCTGTTCCACACACCGACCTTGCGGAAGTGCTCCCAGCCGTCGAACTTGTCGCCGCTCTTGTACTGAGTCGGGTCCCAGATCGGCTGGGTGGCGCGCTTCACCGCGTACAGCGCGAACTCGTCGGCGCTCGTTGCCTGCGCCTTGGTCTGCGGATCGACGAACTCGTTGCGCAGGTAGTTGGCGAGATTCGGGAAGCCCTTCTTCTCAAGGGCGATGCCGAGCAGCCACGGGATGCCGAGTTCGACGTCGACACCGCCGTTCAGCGACTTGACCACCGGCTGGTGCAGGCTCAGGTGCCCGTAGCCCTGGCCGGCCGAGTCGTTGATGCCCCAGGCCTCGAACATGTGATGGTTGGCCGGGAACACCACGTCGGAGTACCAGGTCAGCTCGCTGATGTTGGTCGTGACGTGTGCGACGAACGGCACTTTCGCCAGGGCCTCTTCCCAGCGCCGGGTGCCGGGCGCCGAGAACGGATAGTTGACCCAGTAGGCGAGCACGACCTCGATCGGGTACGGATCGCCGGTCAGGATCGAGTCGGCAATCTGGTTGGCAACCACTCCGCTGCCCGGCCGGCCGGAGGCCATCGCCGGGAATTCGAGCCGGCCGCGGCGGTCGATGTATTCCTTCTTCACGCCGGCCTGCGCGAGCTCGTCCTGGTACTTGGCGACGCTCGGGATGCCCTGCCGCGGCGCGCTCTGGTAGCGCATCGTGCCGCCCTCGTTGTCGGTGGCGCCGAGCAGGCCGCTCAATGCGTGACCGCACATCGACGCGTAGGCGCCGCGTCGGTTCATGTGCATGCCGCGTGACATCCACACGCCGACGTTGGGCGCCGCAGCACCCAGCTTCGCCGCCACGCGGCGGATCTGGCTCGCCGGGATGCCGCAGATCGGCTGCGCCCACTCCGGCGTGCGGATGCGCAGTTCGCTGTTCCACCACTTGATGAGGCCGTGCGTGTGCACCTCGTTGAACGATGCCTCGTCGACCAGGACGCCGGTCTTGAAGCGGTTGGCGCCGTCCTTGAAGTCGCCGACGAAGGGCTTGTGCCACAGACCCTCGGTGAGGATCACGTGCGCCAGGGCGAGTGCCAGCGCGCTGTCTTCGCCGGGCTTGATCGGCAGCCACTCGTCCGCCTTGGCCGCCGTGGCCGACAGCCTCGGGTCGACCACGGCCGCGCCGCCGCGCGCCATCGCCTCGCCGAAAAACGCCGAACTCGAAGACACCGCCCGGTTGGCCGACAGCGGGTCGGCACCGAACAGGATCTGGTACTTGACGCCGGCGAGGTCGTACTGCCGGTAGCCCCAGTTGCCTTCCATGTAGAACGGGCCGAACTTGTCGGTCTCGGCGCAGATCGAACTGTGGGTTATCGCGTTGCGCGAGCCGATGACGTTGGGCACCGCCTGCCGGATCACGTCGCTCATCCGCGTGTACCGGCCCTGAAGCGTCATGAACTTGTGCGGCTCGCCCTTGGCGCGCAGCGCCAGCAGCCGGTCGGCCAGCAGGTCGATCGCCTCGGTCCAGGAGATCGGCACGAACTTGGGATCCTCGTTGCGGCCCTTCTTCGGGTTGGTACGCTTCAGCGGCACCCGCACGCGGTCCTGGTCGTACAGTTCCTGCAGCGCCAGGTACTGACGCGCGCAGCCGGCCTTGCCGGTGGTCTTGCAGAACTCGTTGCCGCGCACGTGCAGCGCGCGGCCGTCCTGCACGTAGACCTGCTTGGCGCAGAACGTGGTGCAACCGGCACAGGTCGTCGCCAGCCACTGACCGCTGCCGGGTGCCGGCGGTTTGTCCTGCGCCAGCGCGACGCCGATCGGGCTCAGCTGCAGGGACCCGGCCGCGCCGGCGGTCGCGCTTCCCTTGAGAAAGGTGCGCCGCGACAGGCGGTTCTTGGTGATGACCGACATCTGTTTCTCCTCTGGCTTCGATGAACGATTCGATGCTTATGGAAACTTCGTGACGTTAGGGCTTGCCGCTGCTGCAGGTTTGATCCGGCGCAGAGCCGGCGCCGACGTTGACTGAGGACTAACCCGAGACCTTGCGAACGGAGCGGTGTCGACGAGCGAGGTTGCCGAAGCCAGCCTTCGCCGGGACCGCGACACGCAATACGCCGAGGGTCTCCTGAGAGGCTGCGAGCACCGGTAATGAGTCTTGCCGCCCGCGGCCGTCGTTACGCGAAGTCGGGCGTTGCGTTTGCCGTTCCGGTCGGGCGCCTAGGACGAATACGGAAGGGAAAACCCCAATAAGTGTGATCGGGGTCAACTCTTCGCCGGTCCCGTCGGAGCACATTTCCAAAACTGTCGAAACGATGCCACGCAGCCGAGAGCGCAGTGGTTCGTGCGGCGCCCGGGCATTGGACCGCTGTTCGGACGCTCGACAGTCGCCGACCTTCGCGCGTCGAACCCGGCGATGTGGATGAACTTCGGGAAACTGTGAAGGAGCAGAGGAGATGAGACTGACGAGACGGGCATTCATCCAGGCGTCGGCCGCCACTGGCGGCCTGCTGGCCGCCGGCTGCGCCACCCAGCCGCCGGTATCGGCGGCGATGGCGCCGCGCAAGATGAAGGGCGGCAGCCCGGCCAAGGGCGACTGGGTCGCGACCTGCTGCCAGGGCTGCACGCAGTGGTGCGCGATCGAGGTATTCGTGCAGGACGGCCGGGCCGTGCGTGTGCGCGGCAACCAGAACTCGAAGACCAACCACGGCTACGTCTGCCCGCGCGGGCACCTGATCCCGGCGCAGCTGTACAACCCCGACCGGATCAAGGTGCCGCTGAAGCGCACCAACCCGGTCAAGGGCCGTGGCGTCGATCCACGCTGGGTGCCGATCACCTGGGACGAGGCGCTCGACACGGTCGCCGACAAGATGATCGAGCTGCGCAAGAACGGCGAGGCGCACAAGTTCGTCTACATCCGCGGCCGCTATTCGTCGACCGCCACCGGCCTGCTGTATGGCGCACTGCCGCGCATCTACGGCTCGACCAACTACTTCTCGCACAGTGCCATCTGCGCCGAAGCCGAGAAGATGGGCCCGGGCCTGACGCAGGGTTTCTTCAACTACCGCGATTACGACCTCGGCCGGACCAACTGCCTGGTCGTCTGGGGCTGCGACCCGCTGGCCTCGAACCGCGAGGTGCCGAACACGATCCATCACTTCGCCGGCATCCTCAGGCGCGGCACGGTGATCTCGGTTGACCCGCGGCTGTCGAACGTCGGTGCCAAGGCGCACGAATGGCTGCCGCTGAAGCCCGGCACGGACGGCGCGCTGGCCGGCGCGATCGCGCACGTGATCCTGACCGAGGGCCTGTGGAACCGCGAGTTCGTCGGCGACTTCAAGGACGGGAAGAACCTGTTCGTCGCCGGCCGCACGGTCGACGAGGCCGCGTTCGCCGAGAAGGAGACGTTCGGGCTCGTCAGGTGGTGGAACGTCGAGCTGAAGGACAGGACTGCCGCCTGGGCCGAGAAGGAGACGCTGATTCCGGCGGCGCAGACGATCCGTGTGGCGCGCGCCATGGGCAAGGCGGCGCCGAAGGTCTGCGTGTGGATGGGGCCGGGCGCGGCGATGATGCCGCGCGGCACCTACGCCGCCATGGCCGTGCATGCGCTGAACGGCCTGCTCGGCTCGATCGACGTCGAGGGCGGCGTGCTGCAGACCGCCGGCGGCGTGCCGATCGGCAACTTCCCGAGCAGCGACGCGTACCTAGACGACCTCGCCAAGGGCGCCGGCAAGTTCAAGAAGCTCGACGGCCGGGGCGAGAAGGACATGCCGGCGATGATGAACGCGCGGCCCGGCAGCGGCGTGGTGACCAACAACATCGCCAACGGCATGCTGAAAGACCCCGGCGCGTGCAAGGTGCTGATGGCCTCGTGGGCCAACTTCAACTTCTCCTGCACCGGCGCCGACCGCTGGGACAAGGCGATGGCCAAGGTGCCGTTCTTCGTGCACATGGTCACCGATCCGTCGGAAATGACGCAGTTCGCCGACATCGTGCTGCCGTCGACTTTCAACACCGGCGAAGGGACGTCGATCATCACCAACAACGGCAACCTGCACGGCTACGCGACGATCCAGCAGCCGGTGGGCAGGCGGCTGTGGGACGTGAAGCAGGAGGAGACCGAGGTCGTCTGGCTGCTGGCCGAGAAGCTGCGCAACAAGGGCTTCCCGAACCTGTACGACTACCTGGCGAAGGAGTTCAAGGACCCCGAGACCGGCAAGCTGCCGGCCAACGACCGCGAGTTCTCGGAGATCGCCGCCAAGATCTCCAGCGCGCCGATCTGGAACGCCAAGGAAGCGCCGAAAGGCGACCCGCAGATCAAGGGCTGGGCGGAGTTCCGCAAGCGCGGCATGTGGAGCGGGCCGCAGTACGCGTTCAAGCGCGGCTGGGGCGGCAAGTTCAGCACGGCGACCAAGAAGTTCGAGTTCTACAGCGAGACGGCGAAGAAAGGGCTCGAGGAGCACGCCAAGAAGCACAACACCACGGTCGACGACATCATGACCGTGTCCGGCTACGTGGCGCGCGGCGAACTGGCCTTCGTGCCCCACTACGAGCCGCCGAAGCGCAACGGCAGCGTGGCCGAGTATCCGTTCGACTTCATCGACTACAAGAGCCGCCTGAACCGCGAGGGCCGCTCGGCGAACCTCGCCTGGTACCACGAGTTCAAGAAGGTCGATCCCGGCGACGTCTCGTGGGACGACGTGCTGAAGATGAACCCGGCCGACGGCCAGAAGCTGAATCTGAAGACCGGCGACATGGTCAAGGTCAGCTCGCTGGCCGGCTCGATGACCGTGAAGCTGAAGCTGTGGGAGGGCGTGCGCCCCGGCACCGTGGCCAAGTGCTACGGCCAGGGCCACTGGGCCTACGGGCGCGTCGCCGCGAAGGAGTTCGGCAAGACGCCGCGCGGCGGCAGCAACAACGACATCCTGGTCGATGACTACGACCGCCTGAGCGGCTCCACCGCGCGCAGCGGCGGCTTCACCGGCGTGCGGATCGTCAAGGCCTGACACCACAACCTACGAGCTGAAGGAGCAGAAGATGAGATTCGGAATGGTCATCGACCTGCAGCGCTGCGTCGGTTGCGGAGCCTGCGCGTTCGCCTGCAAGGCGGAGAACAACACGCGCGACCGCGCGGACGGCCAGAGCTTCAACTGGGCCGACTTCATCATGAAGACCGAGGGGACCTTCCCCAACGTCACCCACTGGGTGATGCCGGTGCTGTGCAACCACTGCAGCAATGCATCGTGCGTCGAGGTCTGCCCGGTGACGCCGCAGAAGGCGATGTTCAAGACGCCGGAAGGCATCACCATGCACGACCCGGGCCTGTGCATCGGCTGCGGCATGTGCATGCAGGCCTGCCCGTACAGCAGCCCGGCGCTGGAGGCCGACAGCCTGGAGGGCGCCAGCTACAGCGTGATCAGCTTCAACATGCCGGACGCGCCGACGCAGCCGCAGTGGGCCGACGCCAAGGCGCTGATCGCGGGAGGCACCTCTTCCGGTGCCGATGTCGCCAAGCGCGCCGGCGCGGTGCCGCCGATGCTCAACAGCTTCGCCGGCAACGACGTCACGCCGGTGCGCAGGGCCGGCGTGGTCGAGAAGTGCACCTTCTGCTACCACCGCACCACCAACGGCCTGCAGCCGGCCTGCGTCGAGGTGTGCCCGTCGAAGGCGCGCATCTTCGGCGACCAGGAAGACGCCAAGAGCGAGATCGCGCAGATCCTGAAGGCGCAGCAGTCGTTCGTTCTGAAGAAGGAAGCCGGCACGCAGCCGAACGTGCACTACGTCGGCAAGTACAGCGCAAGGGGCTGAGCCCCGCCCCGCGTGGCAGACCGGGGCGGGCGCGACCCGCCCCTTTCTCTTTCGTTCCGGAGCGCCGATGCCCGCCGATGACTTCGCGTTGCTCGCCGCGCGCGCCGACCTGTGCCGCCTGCTGGCCGCCTGCTACTACCAGCCGGGGCCGGAGTTCGCCGAGGAGAAGGTCTTCGACGCCATGCTGGGAGCCGCCGCCGTGATCGACGCCGCGCTGGCGCCGTCGGTGCGCCGGCTCGGCGCTGCCTTCGCGGCCGCCGATCCGCAGGAACTCCTGGTCGACTACACGAGGCTGTTCATCGGGCCGATCGAGGCGCCCGCAAGGCCTTACGGCTCGGTCTGGCTCGATGCCCGGCAGACCCTGATGCAGGACTCGACGCAGTCGGTGCTGGCCCTCTACGCCGAAGGCGGTTTCGAAATGGACGAGGAGTTCCGCGAGCTGCCGGACCACGTGGCCGCCGAGCTGGAGTTCATGTACCTGCTGCTGTTCCGGCGGGCCGAGGCGCTGCGCAACGACGATGAGCGGGCGCAGGCGCGATTCGCCGGGCTGCAGCGGCGGTTGCTCGAGGAACACATCGGCCGCTGGGTCGAGCCGTTCGCCGCGGCGACGGCCGCGGCGGCGCAGACGGCCTACTACCGTGAGCTCGCGGGGCTGACGGCGGCCTGCGTCGGCGCCGAGAAGGCGGCCGCGGGCGTGCCATAGTCCGCGTGGCCCATGCGGGTGGCCGGCGACCGTGCCGCGGGCGCAGAATCGCCGGCACGCGACCCGCCGGGCGACGCGACGAGGATGACGGATGAGCGAAGCGCAGCAACCCCCGGTGTGGCGCCAGCCGACCGGCGCGCCGGTGTCGTGCCTGGAGAAGATCAAGGTACTGAACGAGAACTACCGCGAACTCGCGCAACTGGCGCAGGACGCCTTCGAGGACGCGCTGCTGATGGAGTGCGACGAGGCGCAGATCCGCCAGGCGCTGCATGAGCTGGTCGACTCGCTGCACAACCCGTATCGGGGCAGGAAGTGACCCTGCCGCGTCACACGGTGGTCACTATCACTTTGATAATCTTCGAAACATGAAACCAAACGACGCCGTCACGGCACTCGCCGCCCTGGCCCAGGGCACCCGGCTGGCCGTCTATCGACTGCTGGTGCAGCAGGGGCCATCGGGGCTGGCGGCCGGCGAGATCGCCAGCCGGCTCGGCATCGCGCCCGCCACGCTCAGCTTCCACCTGAAGGAACTGGCGCGCGCCGGGCTCGCCGCCTCGAGACAGGATGGCCGCTTCGTCTTCTACGCGGCGAACTTCGAGGCGATGAACGAGCTGGTCGCCTTTCTCACCGAGAGCTGCTGCGCCGCCGACCGCGGCCCGGCCTGCACGCCGGTGGTCGCCTGCCAGCCCGTGAAGATCGTGCGCCGCGCGCAGAAGAGCCGCGCCTGATGCAGCGCTCGCCACCCGCAACCCTGCGATGAACCCGTCCCGCAATCCCGGCAACGTCCTGTTCCTGTGCACCGGCAACTCGGCGCGCTCGATCCTCGCCGAGGTGCTGCTCAACGCGATGGGCGGCGGCCGTTTCCGCGCCTACTCGGCCGGCAGCCATCCGAAGGGCGCCGTCAATCCGCACGCGCTGAAACTGCTGGCGCGCAGCCGGCTGCCGACCGAGGGCCTGCGCAGCAAGCGCTGGGACGAGTTCGCCGCTCCCGGCGCGCCGGCGCTCGACTTCGTCTTCACGGTGTGCGACTCGGCCGCCGGCGAGGTCTGCCCGATCTGGCCGGGCCAGCCGCTGACCGCTCACTGGGGCATCGCCGACCCGGCGGCGGCCACCGGCAGCGAAGCGGAAATCGACCGCGCCTTCTTCACCGCCTACGAGCAGTTGCAGCGGCGGCTCAGCCTGTTCACCAGCCTGCGCTTCGAGCAGCTCGACCGGCTCGCCCTGCAGACGCGCATCGACGAGATCGGTCGCACCGACGACGCAACCGCCAAGGCGCAGCGGTGAACGCCGCTGCCGGGCCGCGCCGATGCGTACTCCCGCCGCGACCGCGCCGCCGCCGTCGGCGTCGATGAGCGTCTTCGAGCGCTACCTGACGCTGTGGGTGGCCGTCTGCATCGTCGCCGGCATCGGGCTCGGGCAGCTGTTTCCGGCACCGGTGCAGGCCATCGGCGGGATGGAGCTCGCCCAGGTCAACCTGCCGGTCGGCGTGCTGATCTGGGTGATGATCATCCCGATGCTGCTGAAGGTCGACTTCGGTGCCCTGGGCCAGGTGCGGCAGCATGTGCGCGGCATCGGCGTGACGCTGTTCATCAACTGGGCGGTGAAGCCCTTCTCGATGGCGGCTCTGGCCTGGATCTTCATCCGCCACCTCTTCGCGCCGTACCTGCCGGCCGAGCAGCTCGACAGCTACGTGGCCGGGCTGATCCTGCTCGCCGCCGCGCCGTGCACGGCGATGGTCTTCGTCTGGAGCCGGCTGACCGGCGGCGACCCGTACTTCACGCTGAGCCAGGTGGCGCTGAACGACGCGATCATGATCTTCGCCTTCGCGCCGATCGTCGCCCTGCTGCTCGGGCTGTCGTCGATCAGCGTGCCGTGGGGCACGCTGCTGATCTCGGTCGGCATGTACATCGTGGTGCCGGTGATCATCGCCCAGTTCATCCGCGCGCGGGTGCTCGCCCGGGGCGGCCAGCCCGCGCTCGATCGGCTTCTGGCGCGAATCGGCCCGTGGTCGATCGGCGCGCTGCTCGCCACGCTGGTGCTGTTATTCGCTTTCCAGGGCGAGCAGATCCTGCGCCAGCCGCTGGTCATCGCCATGCTGGCGGTGCCGATCCTGATCCAGGTTCTGTT
>Ga0209450_10001625_pt1:7500-11255 | contig 11255 bp, 3 predicted proteins | sample FrelakmetLWP11LW_FD_187149 | JGI IMG/M metagenome (GOLD analysis project Ga0209450, IMG submission 187149) | Freshwater lake sediment microbial communities from the University of Notre Dame, USA, for methane emissions studies - LWP11 LW (SPAdes)... | ecosystem: Environmental > Aquatic... | reverse complement strand
GATCAATGAATTTGACTGGTAATGACACATTTAAAAATAACAATAATGTCATTGAAATCCATTCGGAGGAACTCGCAAAGATTTACCTCGAAGAATTTAATGAAATGTTTAATTGCAAAATATTCGGTAATAGAAAAGAACAGACGATATTCCCGTCTTTCAGAAAAAAATATTATGTAAAAATCGGGGACACTGATATTAATGTTTATTTTTCACCTGAAGACAACATTGAGAGAATAATTACAGAAAGAATTAAAAAGGCGAAACAAACAATTCATTTTTTGGCATTTGCTTTCACAAGTAATAAATTGAGCGATGAAATGATCCTGCTGCATAAAAAAGGAGTGAGCGTACACGGTATTATCGAAAAAATAGGGTCAAACAGTAAAGACTCGAAGTATGTTAAGTTAAAACTGGAAGGAATAGATGTAAAATTAGACAAGAATAGACATAAGATGCATCATAAAGTTATAATAATCGATGAGAGAATTACTATAACGGGATCATATAATTTTTCAAAGAGTGCCAATGAAAAAAATGATGAAAATATCTTAATATTGCATAATGAAGATATTGCTAAATTATATCTTGAAGAATTTTTTAAATTATTTAAATAAAATTGTTGCAAATAATAATCATTATCTATCTATTGTCAAAGTCGTTCAGCGATATCGTTTAATTTTTTCAAATATAAATATAAATTAAAATTTTCGCTGAATTTATTTTTGATAAATACGATAATAAAAAAGTATTTGTCCTCTGGTAATTAGAACTATTTTTCTACTAAAAGTTTAAAAAAATAAAAAAATTAGAAAATAAGTTGACGATTTTTACCAGCATTGGTATTATGGGTATATAAATCTAAAATACAAGTTTTTAATTAAATATTAAAACTTTATAGTTTTTATTTAGATTCCCAGAAAGATAGGGCTGGGGATTTTTTGTCCTCATGTCATGGTTTTTTGAAAACTGAACAGTATTTAAGACAAATGGTTCTGTATGCGCTAATTTATTAGTCAATTTTTTAATTTGAAATCAAAAAATCTATAATGGAGAGTTTGATTCTGGCTCAGAACTAACGCTGGCGGCGCGTCTTAAACATGCAAGTCGTACGAGAACCCCGATGCTTGCATTGGGGGGAGAGTGGCGCACGGGTGAGTAACACGTGGATAATCTACCTTTAGGATGGGGATAACTATTGGAAACGATGGCTAATACCGAATAACATAATTTTTGCATAAGCAGAAGTTATCAAAAATAGGGACCTTCGGGCCTATTGCCTAGAGATGAGTCCGCGGCCCATTAGCTAGTTGGCAGGGTAATGGCCTACCAAGGCAACGATGGGTAGCCGGCCTGAGAGGGTGATCGGCCACATTGGGACTGAGATACGGCCCAGACTCCTACGGGAGGCAGCAGTTAAGAATCTTGCGCAATGGGCGAAAGCCTGACGCAGCGACGCCGCGTGGACGATGAAGGCCTTCGGGTTGTAAAGTCCAATAAGCAGGGAAGAATAAGTGGAGTAAAACATGCTTCATGATGACGGTACCTGTCTAAAGCCTCGGCTAACTACGTGCCAGCAGCCGCGGTAACACGTATGAGGCAAGCGTTGTTCGGATTTATTGGGCGTAAAGCGCGTGTAGGCGGGGAATTAAGTTAGGTGTGAAATCCAATGGCTCAACCAGTGAATTGCACTTAATACTGATTCTCTTGAGTTCGGGAGAGGAGAGCGGAATTCTCGGTGTAGCGGTGAAATGCGTAGATATCGAGAAGAACACCAGTGGCGAAGGCGGCTCTCTGGCCTAGAACTGACGCTGAGACGCGAAAGCGTGGGGAGCAAACGGGATTAGATACCCCGGTAGTCCACGCCGTAAACGTTGTATACTAGGTGTTGGCGGATTTATCCGCTAGTGCCGAAGCTAACGCATTAAGTATACCGCCTGGGGAGTACACTCGCAAGGGTGAAACTCAAAGAAATTGACGGGGGCCCGCACAAGCGGTGGATCATGTGGTTTAATTCGATGATACGCGAAGAACCTTACCTGGGCTTGAACTGTGCCTGACAGGTGTAGAGATACACTCTCCTTCGGGCAGGTACAGAGGTGCTGCATGGTTGTCGTCAGCTCGTGTCGTGAGATGTTGGGTTAAGTCCCGCAACGAGCGCAACCCTTACCCCTTGTTGCTAACAGGTAATGCTGAGCACTCTAGGGGGACTGTCGGTGATAAACCGGAGGAAGGTGAGGATGACGTCAAATCATCACGGCCCTTATGTCCAGGGCTACACACGTGATACAATGGTCGGTACAAAGAGATGCGATACCGCGAGGTGGAGCAAATCTCAAAAAACCGGTCTCAGTTCGGATTGTAGTCTGCAACTCGACTACATGAAGTTGGAATCGCTAGTAATCGCAGATCAGCACGCTGCGGTGAATACGTTCCCGGGCCTTGTACACACCGCCCGTCACACCATCCGAGTTGGCAGCACCCGATGTGGCTGATCTAACCCGCAAGGGAGGAAGGTCATCAAGGTGAAGCTGGTAAGGAGGGTGAAGTCGTAACAAGGTAGCCGTATCGGAAGGTGCGGCTGGATCACCTCCTTTAAAAGGAGTATCAAAATCATAGAATCATTTAAAAATAATACTGTTCAGTTTTGAGAAAACCTAAGACCCAAAAATTCTAAACAAAAAATAGGTGCGCTATAGGCCGGGTTCAATTATAGTGAGTAAATATTTTTAAATCCGATTAAGGGCCTGTAGCTCAGCTGGTTAGAGCGCGTCCCTGATAAGGACGAGGTCGGTGGTTCGACTCCACTCAGGCCCAATATTTAAGAGTTATTTACAAATAAATCTTAAATAGAGGGGGTGTAGCTCAGCTGGGAGAGCGACTGCCTTGCACGCAGTAGGTCGACGGTTCGATCCCGTTCACCTCCAAATGCAAATACTCGTAAGGGTATAATGCATAGATCTTTTAAAACAGTCTAAATCTGAAACAAACAGTTACAATAACACGTTATCGAGCGTCATGTTTGTTGGTAACAACAGACCAAATAATATGGTCAAGCAAGTAAGGGCGTACGGTGGATGCCTTGGCACTGATAGGCGAAGAAGGTCGCGGCAAGCTGCGATAAGCCTCGGGAAGGAGCAAGCATCCTATGATCCGGGGGTCACCGAATCGGAAAACCGACTATAGTTGAAACTATAGTGTTTGCTACTGAATCCATAGGTAGCAAAAGCAACACCAGGGGAACTGAAACATCTAAGTACCCTGAGGAAAAGAAAGCAAAAGCGATTCCCTTAGTAGTGGCGAGCGAAAGGGGAACAGCCTAAACCGATCTTTACGTTACAGTCCAGAAGCGCTGTAGGATTGGGGTAATAGGGTTTGAGCGGAGAATTTTCTGGAATTCTCGGAAAGTTACAAAACTTTAATTTAATCGAATCTACTGGAAAGAGAGCCAAAGAAGGTGATAGCCCTGTAGGTAAAAAGTTAAAGATCTTTCTGGTTCAAATCCCTGAGTACCACGGGACACGAGAAATCCTGTGGGAATTATCGAGGACCACCTCGAAAGGCTAAAGACTAATCAGTGACCGATAGTGTACCAGTACCGTGAGGGAAAGGCGAAAAGAACCCTGTGAAGGGAGTGAAATAGAACCTGAAACCGTATGCTTACAAGGTGTGGGAGGGCTATGCAGCAATGTATGCCTGACCGCGTGCCTTTTGTAGAATGAGCCGGCGACTTACTCTATACAGCAAGGTTAAGT
>Ga0209450_10001625_pt1:0-5000 | contig 11255 bp, 3 predicted proteins | sample FrelakmetLWP11LW_FD_187149 | JGI IMG/M metagenome (GOLD analysis project Ga0209450, IMG submission 187149) | Freshwater lake sediment microbial communities from the University of Notre Dame, USA, for methane emissions studies - LWP11 LW (SPAdes)... | ecosystem: Environmental > Aquatic >... | reverse complement strand
TCTTTGCCTGCGTTTTCAGCTCTTCTTGAATATCAAAATTCAGATTTTTTTTATCTTAAATAAAATTTGCCTGACAGTTACAGACATGACTTGGTTAATTAGTATTGACAATATAGTTTATTGTAAATAATATTCTAATACTGTTATAAGTAATGTCCGGAGAGAACTATGGGTTTTAACTGCGGAATAATTGGACTTCCCAACGTAGGCAAATCAACAATATTCAATGCCCTGTCCAGAGCCGGTGCGCAAATGGCGAATTATCCTTTTTGCACAATAGAACCTAACAAAGGCATTGTCGTTGTTCCGGACGAAAGGCTTAAGAAGATCGCTGGTTTACTCAAGAAAAATAATCCAATATTCACTAAAATAGAATTTATTGATATTGCTGGTCTTGTTAAGGGCGCTTCAAAGGGAGAAGGCCTCGGCAACAAGTTTCTGGATAATATACGGAATGTTGATGCGATTATTCATTGCGTCAGATGTTTCAATTCTGAAGATGTAGTGCATGTCACAGGCGATATTAATCCGATACGTGATATCGAAATTATTAATACAGAATTGTGCCTTGCCGACATAGGATTATTGGAAAGGGCAAAGGAAAAAATTTTAAAATTGGCTGCTTCCGGCGACAAAAACGCTAAAACAAGAGTGGAAATTTTACAAAGATTTATCCTGCATTTAAATGAAGGAAAATTATTACACGGCCTTGAGTTCGAAAAAAATGAAATTGATATAATTCATGAATATGGTTTAATTACATCGAAACCGGTGCTATACCTTGCAAATACGGGTGAAGATGGAAGCCTGAACGATGCCGTAAAAGCGATAAAGGAATATGCTGGGAAATCCGGCTCTGAATATATATCGCTTGTCGGAAAACTGGAAGAAGAAATATCGGAATTACCTGTAAACGAAAGACGGGAATATCTTGACGCATTGGGATTTACCGAGCCTGGTCTTGAAAGACTTATAAAAGTATCATATAAACTGTTAAACTTAATTACTTATTATACTGCAGCAACGGATTTGCAGGCCTGGACCATTAGAGAGGGTACAGGCGCAGCTGAGGCTGCCGGGAAAATTCATACAGATTTTGAAAAAGGTTTTATCCGCGCAGAAGTATACAGTTATGAAGATTTAGTTAAAAGCGGTTCCGAACATCGGATAAGAGAAACAGGGAAACTAAGATCTGAAGGGAAGAGTTATACAGTAAAAGACAGCGATATTATTCACTTTCTTTTTAATGTGTGAATATAATAAATACCGTTAAAAATAGAACATAGTGTTATTTTTATAATCATATAGTCTCAAAATAAAAAAACAGGGGGATATATGTTTGCCAAATATTATAAAAAACTTCAGGAGTTTATTGAAAAGAAAGAATTTTCCGGTGTTATTATTGCTGTTTTATCATTTATCTTTATTGCTCTTATCAGTTTTACACAGTTTTATGAGACCTTCGAAGTCAGACTATATGATATGAGATTCAGAATAAAACCATCCGTAAAGGAATGGGAAAATTTAACATTTCTTGATATCGATGATAATAGTATTACAAATGTCGGGAAGTACCCATGGCCCAGACATTATTACGCTAGCGCTCTTAAGGTTTTAAATGAAGTCGATGCCAGACAGGTAACGTTTGACATGGAGTTCCCGGATCCTTCACCTAAACAAGTGGATGCCAATATTTTAAATAAACTAAAGCTAAAAGCAGAAAGAAGAAGGATTTCTTCTGAAGAATTAAATGAAGTAGTACTTGATAATGATAATATATTTGCCGAAGGCATAAAAGGATTCGGCAAGGTTATTCTTCCATATCATTTTCAAAAAGATACTATCGTATATTATGATATAAGTGAAGAATACATGAATGAAATAAAAAAAGCTAAAGAAAAATTCATTGAAATTGCTTCGATACCCGTACCCAAGGAAAAGATTAATGATTATGGTTCAATAAGTGATCCCGGAATAGTCGATATTGCCTGTCCAATACCAAGATTCATTAATAGCGCGTACAGCTTTGGATTCACAGACAGCGATTTTGATGCTGATGGTGTGGCAAGAAAGAAGAGATTGATCCGTTTTTTTCAGGGAAGAATATTTTTTGATCTGAGTCTTGCAATGCTTATGGATGTATGCTCAATACAGAAAGAAAATGTTGTTATTAACCTTGGTAAAAATATTATTCTTAAGAATGCGGTTAATCCAATTACATTTGAGAAAAGTGATATTGTTATTCCAATAGATGACAAAGGCAGGATATACATTAATTGGGCCGGGCCTGGATCTTATTATAAAGCTTTTAAACATATACCTTTTTATTCGTTACTGGAATATCCTGCTGTTAAAAAGGAAATACAAGATTTCTTTAAAGAACAGGATATGGCTTCCGGATCAAAGGAAAGAAATAATCTTGGTAAAGAACTAAAAAATACATATAAGGAATTGGGAAAAACAACAGACCTTAAATTAAAAAGAAATTTAACAAATAAAATCGAAGAGATAGGGAAGAAAATTCATAAAATTGAAGATGGATATAAAGCTGTTGTTATTAAAGAAATTAAAACTGCTGAAGAAAAGCTTAAAAAGGGCAAGAATGCGGAATTAGAAGGATATTTAAGCGGACTTAAAAATTATTTAAAAGGCATTGATATTGTCATTCAAGTTGAGAGTCTCAGGGATAAAATATGCATTGCCGGACTAGTTGCTACCGGTACTCAGGACCTCGGTGCCATTCCTACAAGCGGCGATTACTGGATGGTCGGCACGTATCTTAATATAATGAATACAATACTAAATGAATCATTTATCATTAAAATAAATAAATATGCGAATTTATTTATTATTCTTTTATTGACCATATTAATGGGAATCAGTGTTCAAAGGTTTGCCGCAAAAAGATCATTATTAGCAATAGGAGGCGCTTTAATTATTATAAATCTTATCAATATAGGGTTATTCGCTTTCTTTGACATATGGCTGGATCAGTTAGGAACTAATCTGGCTATTTTTATTCCATCAGGCATTATTGCCGGAATAAAATTAATGAGTGAGGAAAATCAAAAGCGCTATATCAAAGGCGCTTTCTCAAGGTATCTTGCTCCTGCGGTAATTGACAAGATAATCGAGAACCCGAAAGCCCTTGAGTTGGGCGGTGAAGTACAAAATATTTCTATTTTCTTTTCCGATATCAGAAAATTCTCCACAATTTCGGAGAAGCTTAGTCCTCCTGAGCTTGTCAGTCTGCTTAATGAATATTTATCAGAAATGACTAATATTATTTTATCATACGGTGGCACAGTAGATAAGTATATTGGCGATGCGATCATGGCCTTTTACGGTGCTCCGCTTCCATATGAAGATCATGCAAAGAGATGTTGTATGGCTGCGATTGCCATGAAAAAAAGATTAAGAGAGCTGCAGGAATATTGGAAGGAGAAGAACATGGATGTATTGTATGTCAGGATGGGCATGAATACGGGAAATGCCGTAGTCGGGAATATGGGTTCAAGCACGCAGATGGGCTATACTGCGATGGGAGATGCTGTAAATCTCGCTTCGCGTCTTGAAGGAGTAAACAAAGCTTACAATACTTATGCAATGTTTAGCGAAACTACATATGAAGCAGTTAAGGATGATATTGAAGCGAGAAAACTGGATACTGTAAGAGTTGTAGGCAAGGAAGAACCTATTGTAATATATGAACTGCTTGGAGAGAAAGGGAAGCTCCCGGATAAAATTTATGCAATGCTGGAAAAGTATTATAAGGCTCTGGACTATTTTTCTAAAAAAGACTGGAAGGCCGCACTTTCCTACTTCCAACAGGCTTTAAAAATAGTAGATGACGACGGTCCTTCGTTGATGTACATTGAAAGATGCGAGAAATATTTGAGGAGAGCGCCTTCCAAGACATGGGATGGAGTTTATAAACTGACATCGAAGTAATGGTTATTGCTAATTTTATTATTAATGAAGAAATCCGAAAATAGGTTTTGCGACGCCTTCTAAGTAAGATTTGGATTATGATAATAAAAAAAGCCCATGTTTAAAAATAAGGGCTTTTTTTATTTAAATGGTATTAAGGAGATATCTAATATTTCATTTGAAATTTTAATAAATCGTTATACTTCTTTATTATTAGAATGATAAGAAGATTCCTGCCATACCAAATGTTCTGTTTTTCTCTTCTGGGCTATAAGCTCCACCTGGAATGAACAATCCAAAGTTCATATATACGGCGAAATCGGAATATATTTTCCATCTTATAGAGAAGTCAATACCGTGCCCGATATCTTTTTTAGCATTGCTTGCTTCTCCGGCGTTTACCGGAGCATTTGCCCTGTCTTTTTGATAGTTGGAATATTTTGCTATTAAATTTATTCTTCTGACAAGGTCGCTTTTTAAATTATCAAAAGGAGATAGTGTAAATCCTGCCTGATAAATGTGTATATTTGAAAGATAAGGTCTTAACGCATATCCGCCGCTGAACACCCCGTAATATATAAATCCTTTGTCTTCATTATTCGTATTTCCGATAGGAGATTTCGTATTATCTCTATCCGAATCGCCGGATCCGTAAGCATAATTTAACAGCAATACTGGATTGAATTTTATATTAAAGAAATAATTTAGACCAACTATTGCAGCCATCGCGTTAATATCTTTTTTTTGATCTGATGAGTCTATATAGCTGTTTCCACGTTCAACAATAAATTCTCCATAATAAAAAGCATCGCTAAATGTTCCCTTTAATCCTAAGCCGTAGTATTGCGAATTATATTTTTCATTGTTGTCGCTTTTATCAATTTGATAGAGTCCCAGAAGGTATATTGTTTGATTATAAATTGATTTTGAAAGAGTTCCACCGGAGAATATGCGTTTTCCTTTATCATCAAACTCAGCTGAGCTGAATCTGTATGGATTGTATGTTTTGCTTAATAATCCGGTATAAGCTCCGAAGATCATTACATCAATATATCTTGTGTATAAGTTAA